>Ga0315279_10006154_pt1 | contig 15250 bp, 12 predicted proteins | sample YL17G06_20_MG_FD_203694 | JGI IMG/M metagenome (GOLD analysis project Ga0315279, IMG submission 203694) | Sediment microbial communities from Yellowstone Lake, YNP, Wyoming, USA - YL17G06_20 | ecosystem: Environmental > Aquatic > Freshwater > Lake > Sediment | place: USA: Wyoming | collected... | reverse complement strand
GTCAATGTGGTGATGGATATCGTTACGAAGTACGACATCGACGGAATACACTTCGACTACATCCGCTATCCGGAGGGTTCCCCCGTGAAGGGGTACTCCCACGACTCCGTCAGCGTCGCTCGATTCAGCAGTATCGAAGGAAATCCGTACATGCTTTCGTGGGAGCACTGGCAGCGGGAGCAAGTCAATGAATTCGTCTTTCAGGCCTACAATGCCGTCACAGCAGCGAAGCCATGGGTAAAGCTCTCCGCGTCCGTGATCGGGAAGTATACAGGACAGGGATGGAGCTCATATGACGTTGTCTATCAGGACCCCCGACGCTGGATGGAAGTCGGAAAGATTGATTTCATCGTGCCCATGGTGTATTGGGAGCGTTCTCATCCCACGCATCCGTTTATCCCATTGATTACTCAGTGGCAAGACCGAGTCGCGTACGACCGCCAAGTTGTCCCGGGACTTTCAACAGGATTGATCACGAAGCTTGGATGGGAGGAAATCTCGGCGGAGATCGAAGAGGTACGAAAGAAAGGATTGCCGGGTGTTGTGTTCTTCGCAGCGAACGGGCTCGAGCGGTCGTGGGGCATTTTGGGGATTGAGGAATTCCCCTACTGGTCGATCGTCCCAAAGATGGAATGGAAAGACAGCGTTGCGCCTTCCCCGCCTTTGGACTTGAAGGCACTTGGTGTTACAGGAGGGGTGCAGCTTGAATGGATTACCCCGACATTGGACGAACCACTTTCGTACGTCATTTATCGCTCTCACACACCGGTTCTATCGACCACAGACGTCTCGAGTATCGTTACTGTGACAGGGCGAAATGTGACGTCGTATTTCGACGCTCAGGTTCCCGAGGGAGAGTGGTATTACATCGTGACCGCACTCGATCGGCTTGCAAATGAGAGCACTCCTTCTGTTGCGGCAAAGGTACAGCGAGCAGCCGTCGCAGCCCGAATCAACGTTGAATAAGGTTCTGACCGCTCACCACCATGCCGAAAGAACCAGCCGTGTTGCAGCATGTTTAAGCGACCCGTATGTCGGACCTCACTCCTCGTGATGATATAAAAAAGAAAGTCAGCGAGATCCTCAAACGCGTGGATCGTCTCATTCGCGCAGGGGAGATCGATCAGGCAATGCGCGAAATCATCCTCGCCAAAGAGATCGATCCGAAGAATGTCTATATCTTCGCTTACGAGGAGCGACTGGCGCACTTGAAGGAGGAACACGAGCATCACAAAGAAGAGGAGAAAACTCGGAAGCAGGCGGAAGAGGCAGCCCGAAAGCGTGATGAAGAATTGCGGAGGAAGCAGGAAGAAGAGGAAGCGCCGAAAGCAACAGAGGAGGAGGCTCCCAAAAAGGAACCCGAACAGAAACAGAAGCAGCCCGAGCCGCAGAAGAAAGAGGAGCAACGGCCATCACTGGACCAACTTGAGGAAGAGCTCAGGGCAGCTGAAGAAGAGCTTCGTAAGCGGGAGGAGGAGAGTCGCAAGAATCGAGAGAGCGTAGCTGCACACGCCGATGCACTCGCCAAGTACAAGGCAGAGCTCATCAAAGCATGGCAGGATGGAGCCACGACACCGTTGGAAGAAACCACCCTAAAACAGCTTCGTTGGGACCTCAGCATATCCATTGAAGAACACACCACGCTGACCAAAGAAGCGCAACGCGAGTCTTATCTCTCTGCGTTCAAAGAGGCGTGGTCCTCAGGGTCGATTACTCCAGAACACTCTAGCGAGCTTGCCGACCTTCGAAAACGGTTCAAGATTTCTCCTGAGGAATTTGACGCAATCGAGGCAGAGATCCTTTGGCAGATCCGTTCGGGTCTTCAGCCAGCAACTCTACTCATCATTGACGATGATGTACGCCTGCTGAATGTCGTCACCGAGACATTGCAGGAAGCGGGATACTTCATCAAACCGTTCACAACGTCCGATGACGCGTACCGATACCTCAAGCTACAGACCCCGGACCTCATCATTTCTGACATCAATCTTGAAACCTCAACGATGGGGGGATTCACCTTCTATGAGAAGGTACGCGAGATCGACCGTCTCCACGACATCCCATTCATCTTCCTGAGCGGACTGACAGACGAGGTCTTAATCCGCACAGGAAAAGAGCTTGGCGTCGACGACTACCTGACGAAGCCGTTTTCCGACGAAACCCTTCTCGCCACGATCAAGGGCAAGCTGAAACGATTCAGGCAACTGAGGGATTCTCGAAAGAGAAAATAACCCTCTCAAGATTCGATGAACCTTTTTGGTTGAACACCTCTTGTCGTGACATTTCCGCGCTCCATTCCATCACTCTCCCCACTGAAGAGACCGCCTGATCTCAGTCATCATCTTGCTCGACCATCGCTCGTGAGAAAATAGAGTACCGTGGCGCGGGCATCGGCGTTCCTTTCACCGCCCGCCATACGATCTCGTTGAATGCGCGGTCAGGCACCGCATCCTGTCGTTTCAGGTTAAACTTTTCCATCAACGACTGGCCATAGCTTCCCTCTTTGTTCTTTGCGTTCAACTCAATCCTCGGCTCCTCCACCGTGTAGGGTGACACATCGGGAGATAGTGTCAACGCGTTGAACATCGGTGTTGCAGCCGCATCGTACTGGCTCATTGGCGGAAGTCCCAGGATGAGCTCCATGGTCCTGAGCATCGAGGTCGTGCTGTAGAGCGTGTGGTCAACTGCATGCCGCTTTGTGAAGGGGCTGATGACCAGCGCAACTGATCGGTGCGCGTCAACGTGATCGGGGCCGTCCTGCGCATCATCTTCGACAACGAAGATTGCCATCTCCTTCCAATATTTGCTCTTGGAGATTCTCTCGATAATCAACCCCAGCGCGTAGTCGTTTTGCGCCACGTACGCTTTCGGTGTCAGAGCACCTTTTCGCGTTCCCGCCGTGTGGTCGTTCGGCAGGTGCACGACGCACAGGCTCGGGAGGTCGCCGTTCCGCTCAAATTCCATAAATTCCTTCTCCCACTCTTTGAAGCGATCGACGTCTGAATAACCCAAATCCCATCCACGATAGTGCGGCGCAAAGTTGTTGCCGATGCTGGGTTCGCGAGGCTTTGCCGGTTTTCCGTTCGGCTCAGCGGGATCGACAAACTCGCCATACATCCTGAAGCTCACATTGCGCTTGCCACACATCGTCCAAAGGTATCCTGCGTTCGGTCTCCCTGTGGGTTGCTCGCCCTCGAAGTCGTAGTGACCGCCGCGGCCGCCGTAGCTTGTGGGCCACGTCTTCTCAACATAGTCAGTCGCATACGCCGCCGTGGACCAATTGTGTCCATCAGCGCTTACTTCAGAATTCACGTAAAAATTGTCAAACAGAACAAACTCACGCGCGAGCTTGTGATGATTGGGCGTGACAGCTTCGCCGAACAGACAGAGAGAGGTGTCACCGTTGCCTTCGGGCATATCGCCAAACACCTGGTCGTACGTCCGATTCTCTTTGATGATATAGAGAATGTGTTTGATGGGCGATGGCTGGCCGACCTCCCTCGGGATTGGACTCTCCCCCTTGAAGGCCGTTGCCAAGAGACGCGCTTGTTGATACGGCGTATTGTCGTACACTTGCTTCGTATGCTCGGCGAGTTTCGTGTTGTTGGGGAAGCGAAAGAGAGAAAGCGATCCATCAAACAGGCTGGCGATGTACTGTTTCTTCGGATTCGCCATCGAGCGTCCCCCCTTGCCATTGAGCACCAGCACCGTCTCATTCTTGAGTACGAGCACCTTTGTCGGATACCACCCGACGGGAATGAAACCGATTGGCCTTGGATGGAGAGGGTCGCCCAGGTTAACGACAGTGAGAGAATTGTTGTCCGCATTCGCGGCGAGAAGGGTCTTCTGGCCGGGCAACAGTGCGACGGAATTCGTCGTGGAACCTTCCGGAGCATCCGGATGGATCGCTGTCGAAATGGAGGCAACCGCTTTCTTCTTCGACAAATCGATAATGGTCACCGTGTTGTCGTTCGCGCAGGCCACGTAGGCATAGCGTTCATCCGGCGATGTGATGACCTCATTCGGGTGATCGCCGGTGGCACATTCGTAAACGAGTCTCGTCCCCTTGAACACCCCGACCTTTTTGGAGCTCCAGATCGAAACGATGATTGATCCATCTTTTAGAAACTTGCACGCGTAGGGCATGCCATCGAGCCTGACAGCTTCCTGCTTCTTCGTGAGCAGGTCACAGTATCGGAGCGTGCTGTCTCCTCGAAATACCAACGCAAGCCTGTTTTGATGAACATCCAGTCCGGCAGCCGCCCCCTCGTATTTTTGTTTTCCCTCGCCAAACCTGATTGTGTCTTCGGGCGTAAGCATTCCATTCCGAAGTGCAAAGGTGTACACGCAATTCTGATATCCCCCGGAGACGAAGAGTATGTTTCCCGCAAACTTGATGCCGAACCAACTGTCCTTGAGATTGATCGACTGCGTGACTTTCTTTTGCTTCACATCCACCAGCATCAATTCTGCCTTGGATTGCCCACTGTGCGTAATTGCCAGGTATCGTTCGTCCTCGGAAAGGGCTGCGTTCAATGGGAAATCGCCAAGCCGGATTTGCTCACCGGCAGGCGAGAGCCACCACCCATTGGGGAGAAGAACACGATTATTGGTTTCGCCCGGCACCTGCGCGCGAACAAGGGCTGACGAGACCAGAATGATAAGGATGAGAGAGAGTGATCTCATGGTGAGTCTCCAGGGAGTCTGTTAGAGAGAAATTGTCGGCGATAGATGAGCGAAGCGAGAAGAATTCCATTCATGATGGCAAGGTTCAAATAAAGATACAACACGAGCTGATCGAACACCGAGCAAAGCATCAGCACGAACAACTCGGTCCCCATGCCCAGCAATCCCGATAGACGCAAACCTACGGTATCCGAATACCAAGGGACGAGAAATTTTCGATCATCTCGACCTCTTCTGCACCAGAGATCGATCCGAACCATCAACCGATCCTGCCAACCGTAAATTGCCAGAAAGGCGCGCTGGAGTGACAGCGTCAGTCGGCCGCTCTTGAGATCTTCTTCCGTGAGCTCTTCCGTCAGCCGGTTGATTTGGTATTTTTCCTCAAGATGAAGGAAGGAGGTTTGATAATACACGTGATACGAAACCCGAAGCGTGATGCCGACCAATCCTAGGAATGCAAGAAGCAGCATCCACGGATTGCCGCTCGAAGTGCTGAGCACCCAACCGACAGCGCCAAACACCGCAACATTAACCACAAAATCCCCAATCGAATCCAGGAATCTCCCAATTCGTGAGTACTGCTGCTTTGCCCTGGCGAGTTGACCGTCGGCAGAATCCAGCACATCCTTAAGCGTCACCAGAAGACCAGCAAGCGCGGTCGAAAGTGCTCGATCGTGAAGATAAAACAGAGCTGCAACAAGCCCCGCGATCGTGGAGGCGACGGTCACATGATTCGGTGTAATGGGAGTCCGGTAGAGCAACCAGACGATCAGGCCAGCAATCGGCCGGAGCACGTAGGTATTGATCAACTCGTCTGAGACGTCTGACTTAAGGGACTTTCTGTACTCGTACACGACCATACGGTACTGCTCAAGTGACTGCTTCTGGTCCGAGCTCACTCTTCGATAAGCGGCACGATGACTCTCTCGGCAAGCTCAAGGTCTGCCAGTGTGTCGATTTCCACTGCGGGGTAGTCGCTTGTATCAATGGCTTTGATCGCGACCCCCCGGTCAATCAGTTCCTGAAACGATGCCTCATAGAACTCCGTCCGACCGTGACCTCCTCGTACGCGTCGCTCAAGGATCTCGAACAGGAGCTCGGCGCTCTCGGGAGAGAAGAGCTCGATGCCGATGGATTCTCCGTACGTCTCTTCCAGCGCCGTCGTCTTGCCGATCAGAAGAATATCGTTCTGCGGATTCACTGTAACGCGGATTTCTTCTTCGTCGCGGTTTCCCTTCACCCGCACGGCGATCCGGTTCGGCGACTTCTGCGACAGCACGTGCGGAAGGAGCCGGGAAGAGAACACGATGTCACTATCCAACAGCAGAAGCTCCTGAAGCGGCGCGTTCCTCCGTGCTTCGCTCATATAGAATTCCCGCGCCATCAGTAGCGAAAAGGCATTGTTGGTCGTGTCAAACTTCGGGTTGACAATGAAACGAATGCGATGAAACGGGAAGTGCTTCCTGACCAACGCACGCACTTCATCTGCCCTGTAACCAAGCACCAAACCGATTGTATCAATTCCCGCGTTCGACACATGCTCAAGTATGCGCTGCAGGATTGGCTTTCCACCGACGGGGAGAAGGCACTTGGGAATTGAATCCGTGAGAGGTCGCATGCGGGTTGCCGTGCCCGCGGCAAGAATGATGCACTTCACGCCGACACCCCGCTGGCTTTGGGTGTTTGCAGAAACGCTGAAAGCGCTCGTAGCACTCGCTGGTTCTGCTCCTTTGTGCCGAGCGTGATGCGGATGCAGTCGATGAATTCCGGCTCCGAGAAGAACTTGATGACGATGCCCCGTTCGTCGAGGTACGCTTGAAGCGGGGCTTTGAGCTCAGCGGGGATCTTGACCAGAATGAAATTCGCATTCGATTTGTAGCATCGAAAGCCCGGCCGCTGCGCAAAGATATCATAGTACTTCTGACGATCCGTGCGCATCTGCTCACCGATTCGTTCATAGTACGCCGACGAATCCAGCGCAGCAAGCGCAAGAACTTCGGAAAGACGATTGTAGCCAAGATATCGCGATGCGAATTTCGTCAACCGGCTAAGACTTGCACCGACGGCGGCGAAGGCGATACGCGCACCGGCGAGAGCGTAGTACTTTGAGAATGTCCTGAGGACGACGAGATTGCGATAGCGGCCCACGAGCTCCGCGATATGTTCATTCGACTTCTCCGCAAACCCCCAGTAGGCTTCATCGAGGACCACAATGCTCTCGCGAAATGTTTCCGTCAGCCTGCTGAGATCCTCATCCGGGAAGGAGTTGCCCGTTGGATTATTCGGGGAAGCGATGAGCACGACGCGCGGGGATTCTTTCTGATAGAGGGCAATGAGCTCATCAACATCGTACAAGTACGAATCTTCCCCCTGCTTGAGGGAATACGTGATCGTCTCACCCGCGACTTCGGAAGCGACTTTCTGGTAGTACCACCACGACTGCGCTGGACAGAGCATTTTCTCTCCGGGGCCAAGGTAGCAATGCACGGCTTGCTTGAGCATGTCCTCGCTCCCTTCGCTGAGGAGGATTTGCTGCTCAGGGATGTTCAGCTCAGCAGCAAGCCGTTCGGAGAGCTTGCTTTTGACTCCCCGTGTAAAATCACGTGAGTAGACGCTCAGTTCTTCAATTCCGACGGTCCGGAGAGCTTCAAAGCATTTGGGAGCTGGCCCGTACAGGTTCTCGTTGCGATCAAGATAGATGATATCCGATTTACGCGCCATTAATCACTTGACTCGATAGCACTCCGCTAAGAGCGCGATGTCTCTAGATAGGGAAAGAGAATCGAACCAGCTCCGTGGGCGCAAGATGCTGATCACGCTCGATGCGCTCCGTTGGGAGCACAATGTTTTTAGAAATTCCCAAAAATGTCGTTCGAGCTCCGCAGGAGCGAAGTGTCATTCCCCATTAACCCTCTCAAAAATGTATTCTCCATCGAAATCGACGTCGAATTCCTTCATCATATCCATGTATTCTCCAGTGAACGATTTCTTTGAATGATGCTGCTCCTGATTCTGGATATATCGGATAACCCTGTCTAACTCAGAATGTGAATGGGAGAAAGCGCCAAATCCTTCCTGCCAGTTGAACTTGCCTCTCACCCATGCCTTCTCATTGACAAATCGAGAGGAATTCGCTTTCACATCACGAACCAGATTGGACAATGCAATATCTGGCTTCAGCCCGACGAGCATATGGATATGATCTGGCATGCTGTTGATGGCAATCAACTTCTGCTTCTCATTGCGCACGATTCCCGTAATGTATTTGTGCAGTTCCTCTTTCCATTCCCTTCGGATGAGACTGCCTCTGCCTCTCACAGCAAATACAATGTGAATATAGATCTGCGTGTATGTGTTAGCCATTGTGATGACGCTCCTGACGGAGCTCCCCGTCTCTGCTTGGATATATCTATAAAAATGTCGCCCCTATCGGGGCTCGCGCGGGTCTTGCCCTAGACAGACTGTTGTCGGACCCGTCAGGCATGTCGCGTCTGGTACGCCGCAAGCGTCACCAGGGACGTGGTAATGACTGCCTGATTTACTTGCGATCCTATTTTGTTCAGTATCGTAGCGTTCCAATCGGAGCGCGGTGTTTTGAGACCCACAAGAGTTGTGGCGAAGCTCAGTAGAAGCAAAATGCTGATTACGCTCGATGCGCTCCGTTAGCAGCGCAATGTTATGAGAAATTCCCAAAAATGTCGTTCGAGCTCCGTAGGAGCGAAATGTAGTCGGGTGTCACTCCACGACCCACGGCTCGAGGAGATGCTCGCCGATCCCTTCGATAAACCTGGACGGCTTGGTCAGAATCAACCCGCTCTCACGGTCGTAGATGTTCATCGGGTAGGTGATGGAGAGGTTCTCCTTCGCTCTTGTGCAGGCGACGTACATCAGCCGGCGCTCCTCCTCCATCTCTTCATCGCTCGCCACCGCATGCATTGCCGGGAATCTCCCCTCCAGCGCGTAGATGACGAAGACGGAATTCCATTCCAGCCCCTTCGCACTGTGGATCGTTGAGAGCGTGAGATATTCGTCTTCGGGTCCGGGTGATTCTACGTCAACAATGCTCTGGTTCGGAGGTTCCAGTGCAAGGTCGGTGAGGAGCGAATCGACGTCCCTGTACCGCTCCGTGATGTTCTGGAACATCTCCAGGTCCTTCTTGCGCTTCTGGTGGTCATCGTAGCGCGCGCGGAGAATCGGCTCATAGTATTCAAGAATTTGAAACGTCTTCTCCGCGGGGTCCACGTTGGGCGAAGCAATCTGCTTCAGCATCTCGAACATCTTCTGAATATTTCCTGAGTAATCATTGAACTGCATCCAGAATCGAGTCGTGGGCAGGATCTCTGTGCCCGCAGGTGGGGCGGCAACCCTCCGTTTCAGGATGTCATCAATGACCTTCTCCGCCGTTCTTGGGCCAACACCGTCGATAAGGAGCAAAATGCGATTCCACGAGACGACATCCCGTGGATTTTCCAGCACACGCAGGTACGCAACAACGTCTTTGACGTGCGCCGTCTCGATGAACTTGAATCCACCGAACTTGACGAACGGGATATTCGCCTTCGTGAGCTCGATCTCGAGATCAAAGGAGTGATAAGAGGAACGGAATAGAACGGCAATTTCCTCAAGTGGAATTCCCTGCTCGCGCAACTCAAGGATCCTCTGCACGACGTAGCGCGACTGCATGTTCTCGTTCTCCGTGGAGACAAGATGCGGAAGACTACCACCGGGTTTTCGCGTGTACAATTCCTTGTAATACATAGATCAATTCAAAAATCTCCGCCAAAGGCGGACCCGCCAGACCGCGCGGCGGGTTGGTTAGCCTCCGGCTGAAAAACTCAAAATGAAAAATGACAATTGAGAATGGAGAATGACGCCGAGGTGATGCCCTACAGATTCTGTCATCTGCATTCTGTTTTCTGAATTCTGACGCGTCATTACTATTTTTTTCTTTTTACTTTTTCATTTATCACCGTGCTTCTCTTCAGTATTTCATTGGCCAGATTCAATATCGGTTGCGTGCTCCGGAAATTTTCCTCCAGCTTGATGATCTTACAGTCCTTGAACTCTTTCGGAAACACCATGATGTTGTCGATCGTAGAGCCGCGGAACGAATAGATACACTGGGCGTCATCCCCGACTACCATCACGTTCTGATGCTTGAACGCCAGGAGCTTCACGAGCTCCGCCTGTATCCGGTTGGTATCCTGGTATTCGTCCACCATAATGTATTTGTAACGGTCGGAGAGGAGCGCACGAACCGAATCGTTTTTCTTCAACAAGAGAGCGAAGTTGATCAACAGATCGTCATAGTCCATCAGATTATGCTGGCGTTTGTACTGCACGTACGCGGTGTGCGCCGTCTGAATGTCAGCCTCCAGTTCCAGATAGTGCGGATAATCCCTGGCGAGGAGGTCCTTCACCGGAGTGATCGTGTTGACGCACCGGCTGTAGAGGTCGTACAGAGCCTCCTTCCGCGGAAAACGCTTTTCCTTCGTGTCGAATTTCAGTCTCGTGCGGATGAGATTCACCACATCCTCCGCGTCGCCTTGGTCGAGAATCGTGTAGTTCAACTCGTACCCAAGCTGCGCGGCAAACTTCCTCAGCACGCCATTGGCAAACGAATGGAAGGTCCCTCCCGCGATCTGCTCGCAGCGGCTGTCCAGCAGGATGGCTGCGCGCCGCAGCATGTCCTGTGCTGCTTTCCGCGTAAACGTCAGAAGCAGAATCCCGTCCGGCTTGACACCGAGCTCAACAAGGTATGCAACTCGATAGACGATCGTGCGCGTCTTGCCCGTCCCCGCCCCGGCGATGATCAGGTGCGGCCCGTTCACCGACGTGACTGCCTCGTACTGCGCGGCGTTCAACTCCTTCTTGTAATCAATCCGGAACCGCTGCAGATGGACAAGATGGAGATTGTCGGTTGGGAGTTGCTTGAGTGTGAACTTTTTCATTCGTGCGAATTCGATTACGCGTCAAATGTTCTGGTAGCAGAGAAACACGGGGGATGACGAGAGTTTCTCTCCCGCTCTCCCGATCCCCCCCTGCACCCTTACTCCCCTGCTCGTGGCCTGCTATATCCAAGCGGGATGATCCACCGTTCTATCACTCAATACATTACCTGTATTCAACGTCGTCTTCGGCTCGAAGAGCAGAATGTGTGCTTCCTCCTCTGCGACGGGGCAGTGCTCCACTCCACGCGGGATAATGATGAATTCCCCTTCCTTCAGCACGATGTCACCGTCGCGGAGTCTCATCGTGAAGGAACCTCTTGCCACGAGAAACATTTCATCTTCGTTCTCATGGTGATGCCACTGGAACTCACCTTTGACCTTGACGAGCTTGACATACTGGCCGTTCAGTTCTCCTACAATCTTCGGACTCCAGCAATCGTCGAAGAGAGAGAATTTTTGCTTGAGGTTGATTTTCGCGGGCATTTCGTACCTTCAGTTGTTCTCACGCACAAAATTCAGCCGCGGCAGTGGTGAACCTCGCGCAGCTCTCGAATGCTCCTTCCTCCAAACAGGGTAATTTCGAGCTTCCTTCCTACCCCTCTCCCTCTTAATTCACTCTCTCATATCATCTTCGCCCGTCGCACGGGATCCCAATCTCGCCCATCGCTGAAGAGGACTCATCCGCAATTTCAACAGGGCTGAAATAGTCGTACGCCGAGGATGGTGATACAGTCAAGAATGAGAACGCCACGAGGGTGATGACACGATTCGCTTGCGCGTGGCTTCTTTCCGGTTAATATTATTGTTGAGAAGATACCTCAAAAATTGGTAAAGGGAAATAGACCGTCTTGAGTTTCCCCGAATAAAGCTTTAGTTTGGAAGCGCAACAAAACCGTGTACCATCATTTTTCACTTTTCATCTTGACTTATTCCTTCTGACATGAATATCCTCGTACTGAACTGCGGAAGTTCTTCACTGAAGTTCCAGATCATCGAGACCGACCTCGACATCATCGACAAGAACGCCGACCAACAAAAGGCTAAAGGTCTCGTTGAACGCATCGGAAGCCAGGCGCTCGTGACGCTGCAATCGCCGGGCAAGCCGGCGCTGAAACAGGCGTTAGCGTTGCGTGACCATCGCGCTGCCCTCGATCATGTTATTCGATGGATAATTTCGTCCGAGGCCCAAATTCCCGGCATCCGGTCACTTGCCGATATTCACGCTGTCGGCCACCGTGTCGTGCATGGTGCCGAAAAATTCACGAAGTCCGTCATCATTGACGAGAACGTGATTCGGGGAGTTGAGGACTGCATCGACCTCGCGCCTCTGCACAACCCGGCGAACCTCAAAGGAATCAGGGCTGCCATTGACCTTCTCGGCCCCGGTGTACCGCAGGTGGCAGTATTTGACACGTCGTTCCATTCGACAATGCCGGAAACGGCGTATCTCTACGCCATCCCGTACCAACTCTACCGCCGGCACAAGATCCGCCGATATGGATTCCACGGAACCTCTCACCGGTACGTTGCCTTCCGGTACAGGCAGCTGACGGGAAAAGACCTCGAGAACACCAACATCATCACTCTGCACCTGGGAAACGGATGCTCCGCTTGTGCGATCAAGCGCGGAATTTCCGTCGACACCTCCATGGGCCTCACGCCGCTTGAGGGATTGGTCATGGGAACCCGCAGCGGCGATATCGATCCTTCGGTGATTGAATACCTGTCCCACAAAGAAGGTATGTCCCTCGTTGAGATCGACGCTTTGCTCAACAAGCAATCGGGACTGCTCGGCCTCTCAGGACTTACCAACGATATGAGAGACCTGCTCGCCGAAGAACAAGAACATAATGATCGCCGCGCGAAACTTGCCGTCGACATTTTCTGTTTGCGAGTGAAGAAGTACATCGGTGCGTACCTGGCTGAGATGTCCGGCGCAGATGCCATCGTGTTTACAGGCGGGATTGGCGAAAACTCCCCGCCCGTTCGACAGCGTATTTGTCGTGAGCTCGAATGGCTGGGCATCGAGATCGATGAAGAGGTAAACGCTCAGTTCTTTGGCGGCAAAGAAGGAGAAATGGGCAAGCCAGGCAGCCGCGTGAAGCTGTTCGTCATACCGACGAACGAAGAACTCCTCATCGCTCGCGATACCGTCCGCAGCGTCCGCAACGCCCCACGGCGCTGGTAGCAGACCCGTCCTCGTGGGTCAGACATGCCTCTTTGACCTTCAGCGCAAGACAGGGCATTCAGAAGTTCTTCCCCTCCTCAGTCAAGTGCAGGAGGGTTTTGATTTTTCATCCGGTATGGCAGCGCGCAGACCAAAAGAAGAGAAGACACCAACCACCACGCTCTATGTCAAGAACATGGTGTGCCCACGATGCATCAGGGTGGTCAGGGAGGAGTTGACCAAGCTCGGTCTCGACGTGCGAAGCGTCGTCCTGGGTGAAGTCGTTGTGTCTGCACGTCCGAATAATCTCCCAATCGAGCAGATCCGTGCGGCCTTGGAAGAAAACGGCTTCGAGCTGATCGAGGACAAGAGGGTCAAGATCATCGAGAAGGTCAAACACGCCGCGCTGAAGCTGGCGCAGAATGATCATGAAAAGAATCCCATCAAGCTCAAAGATTCTGAGTTCATCGCAAGGGAAGTGGAACTTGATTACCATTACTTGACCACTCTCTTCTCTTCTGTGGAGAACCTGACGATCGAACAGTATCTCATCCTCCAGAAGATCGAGCATGTCAAAGAACTCCTCAAGTATGGTGAACTAAGCTTGAGCGAGATTGCGTTCAAGATGGGGTACAGCAGCGTCGCGCATGTTTCTAATCAATTCAAAAAAGTCACGGGCATGAGCCCGACCGAATTTAAGGCGATGGGGAATACACATCGGCATCCCATTGACCAACTTGGCGGGTCGCATTGATGGCATGATCTCCTTCTTCTGACACAGCCATCTTCGAACCGAAGATGGCTTTTTTTGTTGTGATTTCATAAGATTCTGCAAATCTTTTTCAAGATTGTGTAACGCAGTGCAACGGCCCCGCTCGTATATTTGTGACGGAACTCGAGCCCGAACGTACTTACAGAGGAGCATAATCGTGAAAACTGTAGAATTGAAAATCGAAGGTATGACCTGCGGTCATTGCGTGATGGGCGTGAAGAAAGAGCTCGGTAAAGTCGCCGGCCTGACTGTACAAAATGTTGAGATTGGTAAGGCGCTCGTCGAGTACGACGAGGCAACGGTAACAGCAGACCAGCTGGCAAGGATCATTGAAGAGGCCGGTTACAGACTTGTTTCGATGTAGCCGACCATTTGCTTATCAAGTAGCCTGAGGACTGAGATGGAGAACCAAGCGATCCAAATGCTGACTCTTCCCGTTGAAGGAATGACCTGCGCAAGCTGCGTGATGCGTGTCGAGAAGGCGCTCAAAAAGGTCGAGGGTGTTGCAACAGTCAATGTGAACCTCGCGTCGGAGAATGTTTCTCTGACGTTCGACCCGACCAAAACGAGCATCCAGCAGCTTGCAACCGTCGTCGAAGAGGCGGGCTACAAGCTCGCATTGCCGCAGGTTCCCACGCAACCTTCCGAAGGACAATCGGCAAGGCTCGGAAAACCTTCGGAAGGTTTCCAAGAGCAGGCGTATCGGAGGCTGAAGTCGGATTTCGTGTTCAGCGCTGTTTTGACGATTCCCGTAATGCTCATAAGCATGACCAGCATGACAGCTTGGTTCATGCAATGGTCGCCGCTGTCGATGGACGAGGTCAACAAGCTGCTATTTTTGGTCACAACGCTGATAATGTTCATCCCGGGGAAACGGTTTTTCAGCATTGCCTGGAAGCTCGCTCGACACGCTTCCGCCGACATGAACACGCTGGTCGCCGTGGGCACGGGCACCGCCTATGTCTACAGCACAGTTGCTATCCTCTTTCCTGAATGGCTGGGCATGGAAAGCGCCGGCAATCACATCTACTTCGACACGGCAGCCACCATCATCACCTTGATCCTCATGGGGAGGGTGTTGGAAGCAAGGGCGAAGATCAAGACAACTGACGCGATCAAGAACCTGCTTGGACTCCAGCCCAAGACTGCGCGCGTTCTCCGCAACGGCACCGAGCTCGACATTCCTGTGAGTGATGTTCTCAAGGACGACACCGTGATCGTTCGCCCCGGCGAAAAGATCCCCGTCGACGGCGCGATCACGAAGGGAATGACGTCAATCGACGAGTCGATGGTCACCGGTGAGAGCATGCCGGTCGAAAAGGCCGCCGGCCAGAAGGTCGTCGGAGGAACGATCAACAAGAACGGAAGCATCGAATTCCGCGCGACCGCTGTCGGCCGGGAGACCGTGATTGCTCAGATCATCAAGCTGGTGGAGCAAGCCCAAGGGTCGAAAGCCCCGGTACAGGCACTCGCTGACAAGATCGCAGGTGTGTTCGTTCCCATCGTCATCTCGATCGCCGCTCTGACATTCATCCTCTGGTATGTCGTCGGCGGACTCCCTTTCACCGCCTCAATGATCAACTTCATCGCCGTTCTCATTATCGCTTGCCCGTGCGCACTGGGTTTGGCGACTCCAACCGCAATTATGGTGGGGACCGGCCTCGGGGCCTCACG
>Ga0315279_10006151_pt1 | contig 15252 bp, 16 predicted proteins | sample YL17G06_20_MG_FD_203694 | JGI IMG/M metagenome (GOLD analysis project Ga0315279, IMG submission 203694) | Sediment microbial communities from Yellowstone Lake, YNP, Wyoming, USA - YL17G06_20 | ecosystem: Environmental > Aquatic > Freshwater > Lake > Sediment | place: USA: Wyoming | collected... | reverse complement strand
AACACAGATCTTTTATGAAACGCATCAATATCCTCCTATTTAGTAATCAGTCATAAACATTTTGGAGGATAATTATAACCCAATTGGGCGTTTCAAAACAAGAAATTTATTTTGCTATATTACTTAACACTGCTTAATACCGGTGTCAATATCTGAGCCATCAAGAAAACCCTTGATCTCATACGAAAATATGTGTTATAATGGTTATGTATTGGAGATCTTTTCAAATATAAACTTTGTAATATTCTGGGTGAGTGGAATGGAACACGATAATCCTGACAAGGAAGCATATAGGGTTGGTGAAGTAAGCCATATCGTTGATGTTGACCCTTATGTCCTTAGATACTGGGAAAAGATGTTCCCGAATCTGAAACCTAAGAAGGACGAAACTGGTCAGCGGATATACACTAAGGCTGATATTGAAACAGTTTTGCAGATTAAAAAGCTTTTGTACGAAGAACGCTATACAATAGCTGGTGCAAAAAAGAAATTGAACGGGGAAGATGAGACTGTTCAAACAAGTGATCAGGTATTGTCGGTATTAAACAATGTCAGGAATATACTTCAAGAGATCTCAGACATACTAAACAAAAAATAGTTCTTTGTCGGGGTGTAGCGCAGTCCGGGAGCGTACTTGAATGGGGTTCAAGTGGTCGCTGGTTCGAATCCAGTCACCCCGACCATATAAATCTGTGATTTTTAAGTATCCTACCTTTCACATCATTTCATTTCAGCAATTGTTTAACTGTTGAGGTAAAAATGCCATATAAGGTTTTCTTAAGCCATAGCACACGGGATCAAGGATTAATTATATCGCTTGCAAATTTACTTGCGAAATTTGGAGTAGAGGTATTTGTCGCAGAATGGTATCTCACTCCCGGAGAACGCCTTGACAATAAAGTATCTAAGCAAATAGAAAATTCTGATTGTGTAGTTGCCTTGTTGACGCAAAATGGGATTAGATCGAATTGGGTACAACAAGAAATAGGATACGCATTACATTGCAATAAACTGGTTATTCCTCTTGTAGAAAAAGGAACAGACCCAAAAGACTTAGGCATATTGCAGGTAGGGAATATTAATATTATTGAATACGATCCTTACAATTATCAGCAGGCTTTGATTAAATTATCTACTTACGTGAAATCGCTAAAGCTGAAAAAAGAAGAACAAGAAAATGCTTTAATTGTTGTGGGAGGGCTTCTTGCTTTCCTCTTATTACTCTCCATAGGAGATAAATGATGGCAATTTCATCATATAGTTCATCTAATGATGAACTGATGCTAAAATTTCATCCCTTGAAGAAAAAACCAACAAGGGAATTTGGTAGATTTAAATTATGGTGGAATGATGAAGGTAACATTAACGGTATCATTATTATGCCTTTTACAGAAGAATTAGAAGAATTCAAGAAAAATCTAAATACGGTGCGATTGGGTGGTATATGGAAAGGAATAAAAATTACAGAAGAAGATATTAAAAAAGCACGAAATGAGTTGTTAAGTAAACTTGAGGATAAATGGTAATGCCCTATGTTACAGATACTCACTCTTTAATCTGGCATATAACAGATGATCCTAAACTTTCAACTGTTGCAAAAGAAATTTTTCAAAAAGCAGATAATTTTCAGGATTATATTTTCATTCCTTGTATTGTCTTCTTTGAATTACTATATCTTACAGAAAAGAAAAAGATTGATGCTGACTTTGACATATTCCTTACATTGGTATCTTCGTCGAAAAATTATAGGATAGAGCCATTATGTCTGCCAATAATTGAAAAATGTAAAAGCATCCCCAGAGAAAAAGTGAAGGACCCTTGGGATAGATTAATTGCCGCTACCACAATACATTTGAATTTTCCTTTGATAACTCGTGATAGTATCTTGAGTGAAATAGGATTAAAGACTGTATGGTAATAGATATATCAAATGATTATAGTATAAGAGATTCGCACTTCGCTTTTACTTCCGACCTTGAATATTCAACAGCACTTCTAACTCACGTATCCTCTGATTAATCTTCGCTTTATTGATCACGTTATTTTCAAAAACTCTATCATTCAATGCGCCCGGTAACTGCCTTGGAACTAGAGTTGAGATGCTGGCTTCCCTTATGGCAATTAGCATCAGGTATTCGTCAAGATTCGCATCACGAGGTGGAACAAACTCGTCAGCAGATTTGATCAGATCAGCATCTATAACAATATCCCTGCTATTTAGATGCGCATTCTGGAAACTCCTCATCATTAGCAATTCCAAATCCCCGCCTGTGCATCTCTCAGTCTTTCCCGCTATTGCACCAAAACTTATGTTTACGTCGTAAGGTATGGCATTTCTGGGGAATATCTTTCTGAGAATATCCTCTCTTGCACTTATATCAGGAATCAAGAAAGGTATTGCGTCATCTAGCGTTCCCTGCCTGCGAAATTCTGGATTTACAAGATCAGGTCTATTTGTTGCCCCGATCCAGAGAACTCTCCCACGAAGCAATGGTTCTCTCATAAATCTTAAAAGATCATCCACAAGCTGATTTATCAATCTGCGCTCGTTTTCATCCGTACCGGTATAATATCCGATCTTGTCAATATCATCAATAAATGCTATTACAGGCGTAAGTGAGTGTATTATATCCAATGCCCGATGAAGGTCCCAATCACCATGAGTTGCAGGGTCATTCCCTCGCAATCCGCACAGTTTCACAACGTGGATACCCATGTCTCTACCAATAGCATTGATTAAGTTCGTTTTACCAGTACCGGGTGGACCAACCATCAAAATACCTTTGGGAACACTCTTTGCATCCCAGTTTTTCAATGCGTTGATGACGTTCCCCATGTAGTTAATCACGTTACCAAGTCCGCCGACAGCTTCAATACCATGATCACCATACACCAATTCAAGACGACCATAGCTTTTCGTCTTGATTGACTCTCTATCCTGTTGAACGACCATCGTGGGTGAAACAACGGTTTTTCGTGTCTTGCCCGTTATCCATAGCTTTTGAATGTCAAGCAGGTTCAGACCATGAGTCATGGCGGCAAAATCCTCAGATAACGTTCCCTCTGGAAGATCAAGCTTATACATGCCTTCCTGACCTTCCAACTCTGGTATGTAAAGCAAGTGTCGTATAAAAGCCAATCGCTCTTGATAAGTTGGCATAGGTATCTCAACAGGGAAAGGTGAGAGTCCATCACTCATGAGAAGTTCCGGTGCAACGTTTGAGATATTTTCTGTAAGCAACAGGATTATGTGTCCACGAGATCTCATCTGCAGATCCGCTGACCATCTCTGCCAAGTTTCGATGTCTGCTATCTCCTGCCCAGGTAAAAGCTTATTCCTGCGGTTTGGTATCAGTTTATCTATATCATTTATGAGTACCCCAACTTTCAAGTCTCCTAAACCCTGTTTGAAGAATTTTTCTAACATTGTCATCATTTCCTGCGGTTCTCTTGTTATCTTTGTCTCTTCACCAACTTTCCTGAGACCTGAGTTTATATTCCTTATAGTGATAGAATTCTGCCCCTCTGGAGGGTCTGGAAGTGGTTCGATCTCCTCGATTCGTGTCAGCTTATATGCACTCTGATAAGCATTTCGTAACGCTACGTTGGGGAACAAAAGACCTTCTGATCGGGTATAGTACAAAACAGCATCGCATCCGAGATAATTCATCCTTTCTAACAGATAATCCCTCGTGTAAAGGTATCCATATATGTCATCATATATCATGTCGTTTATATTGAAATACAGCAAGAATTGATGCGATAACTTCGCTTTATATCTTTCATCTATTGTTTTCCAGAAGGTAGGAAATGGCATTAAATTAAACTCCTTTTAGCAAACTTCCCTCTTGAGAGGGGTCGGGGTGTGTTATTTGACTACTATATTGCCCAACAATGAACTAGCTTAGTTGGACCTGCACCAATATTTTTCAAATTGAACGTATCACCGGGATTAAGAAAAATAACGTCCTTAGATTTAAGGTTAAAATGTTCGTTATTAGCATATATTTCTGCTATACCTACGATTAGAACGTATATCCCTTCCATCTTTATAGGTTCATGCTGAAACTCATCATCGGGATTGAGTTTTATATAATCCATAGATAAGTGTTTTGCGCCTTTGGTACTAGAAATAACGTTTCTCCAATCTCCCGGTTTACCAAAAACCGGTCCGGCTTTATCCATAGTGATTATTTGAATTCCGCTTGCATGTCCTTCTTTGGGTTTAGGTATTTCTTTTACATCACGCTCACCTCGATATAAAGCCATGTCCGGTGGCGATTGAAAGCTCATCACGCGAGCGATCTTGTCAGTTGTGTTTTTTGTGCCGTGAACCTCGTTAGCTGGAACAAACAGCGCATCTCCAGCTTTGAATGGCGTATAGATATGCCCCTGACGCATGGAACCACCACCTTCGAGAGAGACGATAAGGTCTTCCGTCTCATCATGAGTATGCTGAGTAAACTCATTCCCGGGTTCATGCAGTCCATGATTGAGCGTTATCTGTTTTGCTCCCATATCGGGATGGATTACCCGCCAGTTTTGACCTTTTCCCATCTGAAAGAACATACCTTTTTCAAGATTGAGTATTTGCATTTCTTTTCCTTTATTGTTTTTTATAGATCTCCGCAGGACCGAAAGTCTCAGGAAAATAAGGGCGAAGGAATTTTCGCACTTCCCAACATAGATTGCACTTCTGCGGATAACCGTTCTCTGGCTTATAGCCAAGTTGCATAGCAAGCTCAAGATAGCCAAAGGGACCACGCTCACAGACTATCTTTATCAGATCATTATCCGCCAGAAATCCATCTTTCATATATTCTGTCAGTGGTTTCTTGTGAGTATTACCGATGATTATCCCACAGCACGTTTGGATATTTCCGTATGGGTCTACGTGAATCTCCCACATCCTTTCGGGATCGAACTCCGGCAGACATCCTTCGTCATCTGAAGCAGAAGACCACAGATGATCATGCACAAGACTGTCCAAAGATCGCTTAGGAACAAACTTTGCCAGTTCTTCACCTGCTCTGCCTATTAGCTTAGGTGGGTGGTTTTGTGCATGTTCTTTTAACAACTCCTCGTCAAGTCCAATCCTGCGATACTCGGCAAGGGCTTCCAGTGAAATATCGCCTGCGGAAACGTTCTCACGTCCGAATATTTCAACAGCTAATAAGTAAGCCCGAAATCTGCGAGCAGGGGACACAAACGCCTGATGATATACGTCAGCGCTGATGTATACGCCTTTAAGTCCAGCATCTTGGAGTTCTTCGTAGCATTTACGTGTTACTTTGTCATTCACGCACCAAGATGCATTTGTCTCAAAGAAATGCGGTGCGCATCCCTGTTCATTAGCAGATTGACATATCTTCAGCATCTTACGATAATACATCATCGGTTCACCGCCGGCAATGTGTATCACCCTATCAGTAGCACGCAACTGACGAAGGAACTCAACGCCATCTTCAAGGCTAACACTTATGTCAGGTTGCTGTGGACTGCAACTAAACAGGCAATGCTTACAGACAATTGTGCATCGGTACGTAAACAGCAGGCTTGCAACTTTCTTTATACCACATGCCTGCGCAACGCCAACACTCTCTATTACTTCGTCTACTGGCAATAATTTTATGTCCATTTTAATCCTAAATTGTAGCCCAATTTTCTAGCTTGGAAGATTAAAAAGCCAACCTAAAAGGTCGGGCTACAAAGAGCCTTTTTCCTCTATCCGTGTTAATCTGTGGCTAAATTCCTGATTCAATCTACCTTAATGCGCTGACTCCACCGCCGGACGTGGCACGCTTAACCTCTGCCTCAACCTCTGATTGAGTTACCATAGAGGTATCTCCGGGCGTTTCCTGAACGAGTATGCCATGCGCAGCGCCCCATTGGACTGCATCAGCAATACTCTTTCCGTTCAATATCGCAGAAATGACACCAGACATGAACGAATCCCCCCCGCCTGTCCTGTCAGCGATCTCAATATTTTCTCTCACAGACGCCTGATGGATTTTATCCTCTTTAGTATCGTAAAGTACAGCACCCCAATTTATCCTATCCGCAGTCAATGCGCCTCTCAACTGAGTTCCGATGAGCTTGAGATTTGGATAGTCTTTAGCAACTTTCCTGAGCATCTCGGAGTATGATTCCAGCCATATATCGAATGGGTCATCTTCTTTTACAGATTTTGATTCATATCCAATAGCATCAAAAAAATCTCCCTGATTACCAACGAGGAAATCCACAAAAGGAACTATGCTTTTATTTATTGCACGGGCTTTTTCTTTGTTTGGCTCAACTTTTGACCTGTAGTTTAGATCAAATGACTTGAACGCACCGTATTCGCCAGCTTTCTTGTACGCTTCTAATGCTACTTCGGATGAGTTAGGCGATATTAGCGTGAATATCCCTCCGCAATGGAATGATCTCGTATACGGCATGATCTCGTCCCAGTTTATATCGCCGGGTTTCAATTCACGTATCGCAGTATGCGCCCTATAATATTCAGTTTTTGATGGTATAACGCCCTTACCGATGTAAGTAAAGTTTATACCGTTCATCAGTGTGCCTTTTTCATCAGTCGAGAACTTGCCTTTTCCCTTAGTATTGAACCAGATTATCATGCTTGTGTCAACACCTGCTTCATGCAACTGATTCTCTATATTTCTGCCAATGCCGTCATCTACCAGAGCAGTGATGATGGCAGTTTTTAACCCGAAGCAGTAGGAAAGCCCTTCTGCAACGTTAGTTTCGCCCCCGCCGTGCCATATCCTTGCATTTCTGGCTCTTGGCGTAGGAATATCCATCGGGTCAATTCTCATCATTACCTCGCCAAGTGCGATAGCGTCATATTTACATTCTTCTTTTGATTTTATATTTAATTCTGCCATTTTCCACACCTCTTTCAATAAAAATAGTATCAATAATCAATATGTGTTATCTTCCAAAATCCTGTCGCTTTTGAAAGATTGAAGGTTATAATTCCTGATGAATTATCAATGTTTAATTCGTAACTCGCTGTAGCAATCGCTCCAGTATTCGTAAGCTTTACTTTAATGTCTTGCAGTTTAAGCCCGATTTGTCCATGTTCTGTGAACATAGAAGCCATACGTTTTTTCAGATCAGAGTAGGTTTCACCATCTTTTGAATATTCAGGTGATATGCTGGACATGAGTATATCAATGTCCTTTTTGTTATATCCATCTACATAAGTATCCAAAACTACCTCTATCTCTGCTACATCGTTGTCATTGCCTGAAACAGTTTCAACATTTTTTGATTTCTCACCCTCGTATCCATATATTTCAATCTCTACAAGTCTTATCGCCCCGGTAATGTATTGGTGAGAATGAAGTTTGCTATCGTTAGTCCACCATATTGCAAGGCGCATTTTCTGAGTTTTTACAGGCTGAAATCTGATAGGTATTACTCCGTTTTTGTTGTCCCGAATAATGTTTCCTGTTTTCCCTTTGGCATTTCCAATCAGATCAATAACTTTCCAGCCAGTCACTTCCGATTCCAGAGTAGCTTCAGTCCAGTATTGTAGCACTAGATGGCTAACACCAAATTTATTTGCTGGATACTTTTCTGAGTCAATAGTATACACAATCATCCTATTTACAGTTTTCTTTTCCGGGAACTCTATAACGACCCAACCCAACGGAGAGGCTATACCATTACTAGCCTGTACTCTGATTCCATAGTTGAGTGAATCATCCGGCTCAGGAGTTCTATTTGGATTTAACGGATTCTGCATACTTTGATCGTAATTATTATAGTTTATGATAGGAACGTTATCACATTTAAGTTCCCATCCTTCTCCATTGTCCCAGTTTTCAGATGACGTGACTCCGTTGATCAGTGTAGATGACGGATGATCAGGATTATCTTTAGATACTGTCACCTTTGTACCATTGCTAACCAGAGCTAGGTTGATCAGTCCTTTGTTTTCTAAATTATCTTTAGTTACAAAGTCCAGTAGTTGCTTGTTTTCGGCACATCCGGTGAGGAACACAAGACTGATGACTAATGTGTATATCAAGCAAAGATTCTTCATTTTCAGCCTTTTAGAATTAACCGTAGGGACACGCTGATGCGTGTCCTGCGAATAGTTTGCACAAATAAATAACAGAAATGGTATAAACACCGTTAGGAGTAATATGTTTATAGAATACGATAAATACTCAATCTACAAGCTCCGTAGGAGCGAAATGAATTTTCATGATTTTTTTACATTTCACTCCTAACGGAGTTTAAGTTATATGGGTCTTCAGACTAATGAAGGTTAACTAAATAATCGGGTAATTGACAGCAAGGAATTAACACACCCCCGACCCCTCTCAAGAGGGGAGTTAGAGCCAATTCCCCTCTTGGGGGGGATTAAGGGATGGGTTTTAATGGACTTTATGATTGTTACCCGACTAATTATTTAGTGCTCATTAGTCTGAAAACCCAAATTTCTTTTACCCTCTCAGGGCTTTAAGTGGCGAAATAGGCAATCCCTTCCTATGTCTTGCCATTTTTATGATCGGCGTAACGTCAGTCCTGAAAGCCTTTACGAGAATTTCCTCTGATGCGATAGTATCATTTGCCTGCTGTGACGCTTTGAGTTTTTCTCTGTCAACCAGAAGCGACTTTGCATAAGCGTGTTGAAGGTTCTCAAGCGTCTGCACAACTGCCTCTGTCGGATTCTTTTCGTTGTGGCTTTGATCGATCATATATGCCAGTTCACTCGTGTCACTTCTCGGATCAGTAAGCTCAACGTAAATCAAGAACAACTGATACGGATCAATCGAACCTGCGGTAAGATCGTCATCTGCGTATTTTGCATCATTGAGATGAAATCCGCCTAGCTTGCCTTCCGAAAGCAAGTAAGCCACGATATGCTGTATATTCGTACCTCTTGGATGATGACCTAGATCAACGAGAACCTGAGCCTGTGCACCCAATTTCTTTGAGAGATCAAGTGCAATGCCAAATGAGAAAATATCTGTATGATAAAATGCCGGCTCAAAGAATTTATACTCGATAAGTAATCTCATGTAGTCAGGAAGGTTTTCGTAAACCTCGCTTAGACATTCCTCCATCCATTCCTTTCTATCTCTGAAATCACCCTGACCGGGATAATTAGTGCCATCAGACAACCACAGGCTCAAGATTTTGGAATTGAAAACCTTGCCGATCTCGATACATTCAAGCATGTGATCTACTGCTTTTCTTCTTATCGCTGGATCAGAGTTTGTTATACTGCCATATTTATATGCCTGATCCTCAAAAAGATTGGGATTTATTGCGCCGATCTTTATACCCAATTGATCAGCTTTACGGAGAATATCATTATAGTCACTAACCTTGTCCCAGGGAATATGTATAGCGACTGATGGCGCTATACCGGTTAGTCTATTGACTTTACCCGATTCTTCAAGTTTGCTGAATATATCTCTTGGCTCACTACCATCTCGGAAAGTGCCGAACCTTGTTCCGCCTCTGCCATAACCCCACGACGGAGTCTCAATCTCAAGGCACGAGAGTTCCAATGTTACCTTTTCGATGTCAAAATTATCCCTTTTCAGTTGCTCTTTAAGATGCTCGTAATCACGAGTTAGTTTTTCTATTTCTGGCATATTATGTAAATACTCCTTTCAATGTTATTTGGTTTTTTATTATTAGCCACTTTTTACCTATACACTTACTGCAAACATTCTCGAAGCATCTAGTATAGTTATACCCACAAGTTCGTCTTCCCTATATCTTAGCAAAACACCATTATCTAGCATTTCCGAATCAGTTGCCTCTTGTGGTCTTTTGAAACTTACATAGAGAACATCCGCTTCCCTATCATAGTCTATTAACATTCTGTCCTCAGAAAGCTTTATAATGTGAGGCACAATGCTAAGGATTTCATTTAATGTTTCATTTATTTCTGCCTTTGCCATAATATCACCTGCTTCTCAATCTTGATTTTGTTAGTAATGTATGCTGTTATAATGAATCCATCTTCATTACTTAACTCTTTATAAACCACCGCAAGATATTTCTCGGTCTCCAACTCTTTTAATGCCATCAGAGCATTTCCATATCCTTCTAATACATAATCAGGATACTCAACTGTATTTAGAATCTCACCAAAACGACCTGCAAGGTCATCATGGTTCTCTACTATATGAAACCATCTTTCATCAGTCATCCTGATAGGAATTTTGTTTACTGACTTTGTTATATTCAATGTTAATAAATATCTCATCCTGCTAGGATTTAAGGGCTACTTTTACCAAAGTGTTGTATTACTATGTTAAGGTCAAGAATATCCACCATTCCATCTTTATTCACATCAGCTTTCACATTGTCTGATGCAGGTTTCCCAAAATATTTGCTGACGATCACGAGATCAAGGATATTGACTATGCCATCCGAATTTACGTCACAATTATATTCTGTAAAACTTGCACCTGTATTTATAGTTTCCTCAAATTTGCCATCACCATTAGAATCCATACTAACAGTAACGCCCTTTTTTCCACTAGCAAGGCTATCCCAATCAATGTTATATTGATGCACAGCATTGACTGATGTAGGAATATCAACTGCGTTAAACGTCGTTATTTGTCCATCTCTGATAGATGTGATCTCTAAACCGTAAGTTCCTCCAGCAGTTCCTTTGACTTCATATTTGTATGTATTATCAGATGCAAAAACTATGATGCTTTTGCTTTCTTCATCATAAATTGAATTCGGCACTCCTTCTACTACCTTGCCATTTAATAAACCTGTAACATTACCTGCAGGATCGTAGATTTTCAATTCTCCGGGGCTGTGTAAGCTTATAAACTGACTATTATCCCATGCTATCTGGAACTTTCTTGCGAAAATAGAAGCATTATTCCTTTCATCATTAGTAAGTGGAAATAGCATGTCTTTTTTGCTGTTTTCATTGAATCCTCTGAGCTTTTCTGCTATATTTGCTATATATCTTTCTTTGTCCTCTTTTGGATGACTGTATCCATAATGATACCTTTGCACAGTTGAGATCAGTTTCATCTCATCTGATGTGATCTCTACTGCACCTGTCTGTCTATTCTTGTATTCTTTACACTTAGCAAGTGATGCAGAAAGGTATTTTTCCCCAAGAGTATGCAATCCATCTCTGATGTTTGCCTCAACACCCTGGATAGTGTTTGAATAATATTGATAGCAGGCTGGATAATCCAAGTTTTGACAATTGATTATATCATCGTTTATGTTTGTGCTACCGCTACCGACAAGGCTTTTAGTCGTGATCTGCATTATTCCACGCCCTACATTATCTTCACCAATAATTTCGTTGTTGTAGTTATAAAGCAATCCTGTCTCTTGTGAAGTTATTGCCAGAATTAGCTCTATTGGAAACGCTCTTGGTAACTCCCTTTTTATATTATCGGTTTTGGAAACGAAGTTTACATCAAGGGTGCCATTCTGGAATCCCTTAACCAAATCATAGATTGTATCAACTCTATCCCTTTTTATCTCTTCTCTGTATTTATTCAGGAGTTCATTTAATTTTTTCCTTGTATTTTCACGTACAAAGCCAGTTCCAGCAGTTAAACCTGACGGAGTGAGTATATCATCTTTATATTTCTCCTGAAATTTAATTAATGCCCTTCTTGTCCATTCCCCAAAATAGCCATCAGTTTTACATCTTCCGTCACTGTAATCTTCTGGATAAATGTTCCATCCTTCCTCAGCTAACATCACCTGAAGATACTTTACTTCCTCACCTTGCATATTGGCAGACAAATTCTGAGTAAAAATAAATCCCGCTGGTATTTGCCTGATGTATCTTAGTTTCTGTGGTGCTTTCGCTATGTTTATCTCCTGTGTCTTCTCAGTTTCCACATTGCCTGCATTATCCTCTGATTTATAGGTGATTGTTGTGGATTCTTTGATAACGAAAGGCGATGAATACACCTGCCATTGACCATTGGCTATCTTGTATGTTGTCTGCTTTACGCCTGAGAGGTCGTCCGTCGCTGTCAGTGTAACCGTTACGGCAGAGGTATAAACGCCTTTTGCGTCCTGATTTCCAGATAATTTTATTGTTGTTGATGGTGCAATGGTATCTGATTGCCCTTTTATATATGGCTTCATATCCCAAAGAATTATCGTGTGATCCCAACTCCCGCTGGCAAGCAGACTGCCATCTGGGTTGAATGCGACTGAAAACACATAACCAGTATGCCCCCATAGCGTCCTGATAAGGCTTCCGCTCTTGACATCCCATAGCTTTATTGTGTCATCCCAACCCCCGCTGGCAAGCAGAGAACCATCCGGACTGAATGCTACTGAAAACACATAATAAGTATGCCCCGAAAGCGTAGCGATATTCGTCCTGCTCTTGACATCCCATAGCTTTATCGTGTTATCACCACTCCCGCTGGCAAGCAGAACCCCATCCGGGCTGAACGCTACTGAATTCACATAATCAGTATGCCCCTTAAGCGTAGCGATATTCGTCCTGCTCTTGACATCCCATAGCTTTATTGTGCCATTCCCACTCCCGCTGGCAAGCAGAACCCCATCCGGGCTGAACGCTACTGAAAACACACTCCAAGTATGCCCTTCAAGCGTAGCGATATTCGTCCTGCTCTTGACATCCCATAGCTTTATTGTGCCATTCCCACTCCCGCTGGCAAGCAGAACCCCATCCGGGCTGAACGCTACTGAATTCACATAATCAGTATGCCCCTTAAGCGTAGCGATATTCGTCCTGCTCTTGACATCCCATAGCTTTATTGTATCATCCTCACTCCCGCTGGCAAGGATATTTCCATCCGGGCTGAATGCTACTGAATTCACATAATAAGTATGCCCCTTAAGCGTAGCGATATTCGTCCTGCTCTTGACATCCCATAGCTTTATTGTGCCATCCCGACTCCCGCTGGCAAGCAGAGAACCATCCCGACTGAACGCTACTGAACGCACGAGACCAGTTCCCGTCAGTGTAGTAATTTCCGTTCTGCTCTTGACATCCCATATTATTGTGCCATCCCAACCCCCCCCGCTGGCAAGCAGAGAACCATCCGGACTGAATGCTACTGAAAACACATAATAAGTATGCCCTGTAAGCGTAGCGATATTCGTCCTGCTCTTGACATCCCATAGCTTTATTGTATCATCCTCACTCCCGCTGGCAAGGATATTTCCATCCGGGCTGAACGCTACTGAAAACACATAATAAGTATGCCCCGAAAGCGTAGCGATGTTTGTCCTGCTCTTGACATCCCATAGCTTTATCGTCTTATCCCGACTCCCGCTGGCAAGCAGACTGCCATCGGGGCTGAACGCTACTGAAAACACCCAATCAGTATGCCCCGAAAGCGTAGCGATGTTTGTCCTGCTCTTGACATCCCATAGCTTTATCGTCTTATCCCGACTCCCGCTGGCAAGCAGACTGCCATCGGGGCTGAACGCTACTGAACGCACAAGACCAGTTCCCATCAGTGTAGTAATTTCCGTTCTGCTCTTGACATCCCATAGCTTTATTGTATCATCCCCACTCCCGCTGGCAAGGATATTTCCATCCGGGCTGAACGCTACTGAAAACACATAACCGGTATGCCCCGAAAGCGTAGCGATGTTTGTCCTGCTCTTGACATCCCATAGCTTTATCGTCTTATCCCGACTCCCGCTGGCAAGCAGAACCCCATCCGGGCTGAATGCTACTGAAGCCACATCCGTCGAAAAACAATCTACCTGTGCAAGTGTGATAGGATCATATAGATAAATACCCGCCGAACATGCAATTGCTAGCATTGATCCACCAGGTGAGAATTTTACATCAGAAACACTTCCAAAACCAAGCCTTGCAATTGCACCCTCTGGCAACGCCAATAATTGAGATGAAAACGAACATGAGGTTATGATAGCTATGATTAAAAATATGATCACTCGTTTCATTTTCCCCTCCCGTATTATAGTAAAGAATCAAGATTTTTTCAGTACATAAAGCACTTTAAGGCATAATTCACTGCTAATCCATATATCATCTCTAGCAATAATCGCTTGTATAGTTTCTTCAACCATATCCAAATTAATGTATCCCTCACGATATGCTTGAGCAATAACTCCAAGAGTTCCCTTAACATTTAACCCTAATGCTTTTGCTTCTTCACGTGCTTTGAGATCATCAAGTAATATTAAATCAAATTCATCCCGGATAACAAGATATAAAGACTGTTTTTCCCCAATATCTAAAGGCAAGTTAGAAATATTATCAGGCATTTCACCATCACTTACATTGATGACAGCCATACGATCCTTTAATATCGCTGACCTGATATAATAAGCATCGGGATAACCAGAATCCAAACCATGAATAACTACCTCATAATATACTGCGGATGGTATACAGATTTGTCCATAAAGGTTATACAACAACTCCAGTGATCCCAGCTTTGCCAAAGACATCACTGGACCAGAGTTTGAGATAGTTTTCATCTTAGCTCATCCTCTAGCATACTTTCAGACCATCTAGGAGAAATTCCTGATACTCTGGCATGTCGGACAATTTCCTGCTCTGAAATGCCAGATAACTCCGCCGCACGTCCTATTGAAATAACACCCCTTTGGTAAAGCAACAATGCCTCCTGAATTTTTATCTGTGATAGACCCAATAATAACAATTCACCTAGCTTGTCCTTATATGCTTCTAGTTCGGGTAATTTTTCATCAGGTATCTCTATGACAGTTTTAGCCATTATTATCACTTCCTTTCTACTGAACTTGCAACCGCACCCTCTGGCAATGCCAATAATTGAGATGAAAACGAACATAAGGTTATGTAGCTATGATTAAAAATATGATCGCTCGTTTCATTTTTCCCTCCCGTGTAAAAGATATATTAATCTTCCTTTTGGTTATGCTTCTCTACCAATCAATTCTTCTAGCTCTTTTATGAATAATTTAGCACCTTCAAGCCATTCTCTTACTTCATTTTGTTCAAAGGTCACAAAATCCTCATAATCGCTTTTTTGCCTGAAATCAAACATACGTGCAAACAATCTCCCTGATTCAATACTGACTTTACCAATCTTAACAAACTCTTTATTGAAAAGTGATTTTACCCCGCTATGTTTTGGCGATGATAAACCTTTGGCTCATATGGGGAATTAGGTGAAAAGGAAGCTTGACATATATGATATACTATTCACAAAAACAACAAAGAGAGGAGAGTGTATCATATGCGATTCCCCATTACTGATCTATTGAGTAAACAAG
>Ga0315279_10006150_pt1 | contig 15253 bp, 17 predicted proteins | sample YL17G06_20_MG_FD_203694 | JGI IMG/M metagenome (GOLD analysis project Ga0315279, IMG submission 203694) | Sediment microbial communities from Yellowstone Lake, YNP, Wyoming, USA - YL17G06_20 | ecosystem: Environmental > Aquatic > Freshwater > Lake > Sediment | place: USA: Wyoming | collected... | reverse complement strand
AAGTCTCTGAGTCCTACTAAAGGACATGATTTCGCTCAACTTGTGAATCGGTATCTGGCCTTTGTAGTTCTGATTTGGAACCATAATGACCTCACTCTCTTTTTCCATCTTGAAGAACTTGTATGATCGCAGAATCACCACTGCAATGATGTTTACCAGCCTGTATCTCGTGAAAGTCTTCTCCACTGTTGTAGCGATTTCCTGATTAGCGTACCCGTGCAGTGTGCCAGCATCTAGAATGACTATGCCTGAGTTGGAGCTTGGAATCTGCTCTGCCTCATGTTTTATGCTTCTACTTAGTCTAGTCAACTCGGATCGAGCAGTCTCTTTTGATGGGATAACCATGAAAGATGCGCTGTCTGCCTTCTCGATTCTGATCCAGACCTTCAGAGACCCAACGCAGAAATACTGAGAAGCTGGTTGCACCAATTTCTCAGGCAGCTTTCTCAGCAACATTGCCGCTTGAGATTCGTTAGGGATCCCTCCCAAGACTATCTGAATGAGAGTTCGGTCCCTAAGAATGGAGCTGACCCTGGGTAGAAGCATCGTTGACAACTCCAGACATGCTTGGTCCACCTCGCTTAGGTGTACCTCCTTGATTTCCACGAAAAGACCTTCTCCGTCAATAAACAGCCTCAGATCAGGCATCTTGGCTCGGATCTTTGGGTAGAGTTCTACTGCGTAACCTGTTCTGACGCAATGGGCTGCAAGCTCCAATTCCAACCATGCGGAGATGAATTTCGAGGGATCTCGAAGTCCCTTCACCAATAGATCAAAGTTCTTGAGGTGCTTCACAACTTGCAGGTCCTTACCTAACTCCACTAGAATCACAAGGGGATGCAGTCCCTGAGCAACCAGCGAATCAACAAGTGAGTGAGGTTGCCTTCTTTGATTAGCCCACCCATCAAGTGCGTCTTTCAACCAACTCTCATTGAAGACTTCAAACAGGTTGTCCAGCGCCTTGTCAGACCCCTCAACCGGATACCTCTTGACATACTGTTCTTCGGCCCACCATCTGGATGTCCAGTTGTTGATGACTGAATCACGTAAGATTCTGGCAGTTTCTTGCCTCGATAACAATGCCTGTCGATCCCGATTCATAGAGGAATGAGTGTTCTGCATTTTGGGCAATGGACCCCTAGCTGCATCATATTGAAGAAGTAATGCAGGAATTGCATGATCTGGTCCAGAGGAACGTCAACATCGTCCTTGTGAATATCCAACATATTCATGATCCATTCGGACTGTTCGCCGATCACTCTCCAAGCATCCTCGATTCGTTGGCCCTTCAGCAGCGACTTGTCAATGCCATGAATGCTCTCGATTCTGCCGATCTTCCTTGTCACAACGCAATAGTCAGGCAAGATCCTGTCTGGGTCTGTTCCTTTGAACTCAAACCTGATGGGAAAACATCGATTGGCATCGCCTTCAATTGGTGGGAGTTCGCTCGGTCTAGGGTGTACCAGAAAATGGTACCATCCAATCATGTCTTCATCTCTCAAACGAGAAATCAGGGGACGTATTTTGAGTCGAATTATGTTGATGGGCTTCTCGTGAGGTAGTATTCTTATGTGTGTTTCCCACATCCTGTCCAAATCAGGCCTCTGCATCTTCATCTCTCCCAGAGAAACGGAGATAAGCTGGGATGAGGAAGTTTATCTTGGTTTGTTATGCCAATTCCCAAGAAACCTCGCAAGTGTCCTGTGTGCAACAAGGTGTTCAAGCCTATGACCGATAACCAGTGGAAGGTAGTGAAATACGAGCACGATCTAATGTCTCTGAGGCATAAGAAACGCCTCACCTAGGGACGGTATTACCGAGCATACGGCTACTTGCTGCACTGTTGCATTATTAGCGACTGGAATCGGAATCGAAAATGATCAAACTGTTCCTGTCATTCAACTTCAAAACGGACAAGGATATAGCAGACGTAATCCGGCAACAGCTTTCTGTGCTTGGTATTGAATGCGTTGTTATGGGTGACATTGCAAAAGATCCTCCTCCAGACGTTGTTAGAAGCAACATATTCGCTTGCGATGCGTTCCTAGCCATTGTCAGCGGTGAGAAGAGTGACTGGGTGCAGAATGAGATCGGAATGGCATATGCAGCAAACAAGAAGCACATCTACGGCCTTGTGGAAGAAGGCGTCAGCGTCGGCGGATTGCTTCCGAGGATAACATCATACAAGCAGTTTCATAGGGACTCCATGCTAGCGCTGAAAAAGCTCATAGCAAAGATCGCGAGCGAATTCGTTGAAGACGCTGCGAATGTGGGCCTTGTTGAGCCAACTGAGATTCTCACTTCGACGGTAAAGGCTGGATCTCCGTTTTCGAGAATGCCCGGCGGGAGCTTCGCCCCCACGATAGATCGTGGAGCATATGAGCATCGAAACAGAGGACTAATCACAATTTCCTTCAGGCCGCCAAGACTTCCATCAGGGGATTTCGTGTTGACTATTTACGTGCCGCCGGAATTCGACTTGGGCAGGGTAATCGTTGACCCTGACAACCATATTGCCAGAGATCTTCCCCGGGAGGTATGTAGAATTGTAGTCAGCAAGAAGAAGACAAAAAGGTATCAAGGATTCTCATACATCGAAACGAGCCTTAGCTTTCCTGAGGCTCTACCTTCCCTAAGCGATGGATGGGTGAACCTGAAGCTCCCTGACGTAGCAGCTCCGGCTATCTCAGGAAGATACGCATTCTACGGGGAAGGGAAAGTTGCCGTGGGTTCTCCTGTTGCAGAGACCTCGCCGTTCGAGTTTGAACCCATAATTGTGAAAGGTGAAGTCTCACCTACAACCCTGTCCGGAACAATATTCACATCAAAGAACACTCCATTCGAGGGCCAAGCAGTAATCCGTGCCGTGGGAATCGCAGTTGATCCCTATGACCCAACTCATCGCTCAACGGGACGACCTGTTGAGGGACGATTCTACATGATGCTGAGGGACCGAGGGCGCTACGATTTGAGCCTAGCTCCCGGAACATATGATGTATATGCCTCAGCACTAGACGGTGTGGAATACCGCATAGCGGCAGGTATCCCAGTTCTCGAAGATACGACCTTGGATGGTTTTCTGGGCGATGAATTGAGCTAGGATCCCCAAACCTATCAAATAACACAGCCGAGATCCTGCCTCGCACCGCTTCTTGTCGTCTTCTGTTCAATTGCATTGAACATCAACCGTAGGGGCTTCTTGGCTCTTTCTGACCCTTGCGTTATCACGGGTCAATATCGCAAGTATCCGGACGGTAAGAATGCGCTACTTTTTTGTCAAAGTTGTGCGAGTATCAAAGCATGGAAATCAGAAAGAGCAGTAGGCATTCTAGAGTAATCGGTGACTTCGGCGAGAGCTTGATCTGCAATATGCTGTCTAGGTCAGGTTTCGAGGTAGCACTTGTCGATCATACTGGAGTGGACATCATCGCCTACAACCCTTCCACAAGGCAGCGATTGGGCATCACCGTCAAATCCAGAACAAGGAACATAGGCAAAGAAGAAACCCACGTCAACATATTGTCCTACAGAAAAGGGAAGAACGACAGACAGAGACTGCAAGATGCTTCCGTTGCCTTCGATTGTGAACCCTGGGTGGCGATCTATGTTGAAACAGTGGAACACGCTGACCTCTATCTGACAAGCTTGAAGCACTACGATGAGAGATATCGAGGCAGAACAGACAAGGCTATTGATGATTGGAAGATGGGGAAGGAACACAAAGAAACGTACTCTCAAGATCCAGATGTCAAGCATGTCAAGATTGAATTCAACCCAACCAACTGGAACTGGAATTCGTGACATGCGACCGGGTGGACTTCTTGCCCTTATTCTGCAGTCGCGACAGTACTCTGGCGTTCATCCCACTCGTGAACACCTCTGCATATATAGCTCAAACCTCAAGAGACCTTGACACTAACATCGAGAATGAACGAGCACATGAGACGAAGACTGAAGCTGCCAACAAATGAGAAATTCGCAAGGGTTGTGGAAGACTTTGAGTCGAGATACCACATATCAGATTGTATCTATGACCTATGTGTGAAAGAACTCAGCAGAATGAAAATAGGCCAGCTGAGCGACATATCCGTAACCCGCATACTCAAACCGTTTCTGCTAGACTGGGGAAGGATGGGCAGAGTCCTAGGAAGTGAGGGCCCAAGGGCTATCTACAGAAAAGTCAAATCCATCGGCTACGAGATTGAACCTCTACGCAGGAAGGACCTGTTCTCGATTGATTTGGAAAGAAATAGAGACCGCATTGTTAAACTGTTCGATGAACTCCGCAGAACACCCTTCAAGAATCGAAAAGGTAAAGCGAAGAGAATCGGTCCCACTGCGACATCAAAGGTGCTTCATCTGCTGTGCCCTGACTTTTTCATGATGTGGGATTCCACAATAAGAAGAGAATACAGACTGCAGGGCCTCGGCCATGACTACTTCGAATTCCTGAAACAAATGAGGGAGATTGGCAGAGAGGTCAGAACAGAGATGCAGCGCTTAGAGAAGAAGTATGAAAGAAGGCCGGTTAAGTTACTTGATCAATACAATTGGATGAGATTCGTGGGAGGACTTTCTAGTTCATACTCATAACCCGCCAGAGGCCCAGCCCCCCTTAGGTTCTTTCTAACCCGTGCGTTATCGCAGGTTAGCCTCCCGTGAAACTGCTGGTATTCGAGCAGCTTAGGCTTATTTCATCGAGTGCGTAGTAGTATCTCGATTCCACATGTCTTCGCAGACCCAGTGGAAGCTTGTTCGCACACTAATACTTCTCGTGATTGTGCTGATTGCCTTCTCTGGGCCGACAGTCAGTACCAGTGAGATTAGGTCGAAGGATCTTGTAGGAGAAGGGAGTTTCTTCTGGGATCGGGATCCGAGGTCCGATAGATGGATTCCAAGAATCTTTCTTTTTCTTAACAACACTTCACGTTTCACCCTGCACATTGATCACGTGAACGTGACATTCAGCGAAATAGTATATGAAAACGGTACCCAAGAAGGGCGGTTTTCCTTGTCATCAAAGGAGAAAATAGATGTTATGACTGGAGCGAACCTGCTCGTAGTTACCATGTCAGAATTCGGATTCTCCAGCAAGCCAACCAACTTGCGCTTTGAATTGTCCATACACGTGGCTGAAACAGATGGGCGTCTAGTCTTTACGTCTGACAACACTGTCTCGCCCTTGTCTATGGGACGCCTACTCCAAAGCATCATGCTTCAGTATGACATACTTGGGAATGGCACAGTACTAGCGAGTTATTCAATGACATTTAGGAATCTTGGAACAAAGGAAATCAGGGCTCAAATCGCAATTAGGTTTCTGGAAGAAAAGTATCCACTATGTGATGGCATTTCACCTTCTATTGATGATCCTGACGGTGGCAAGGTCCACGTTGAGCATCTAGGAAAGAAAGCTTCCTTGATCTACGTTATGCCATATTATCGAACCATTGCTGGGGGCTCAAGCTATGCTGTCAAGTTGAGATTCGCGTTGAAGGACGTTGTTGATTCATCAGAAGGGAGACACGTCATAAGAGATCTCCGGCTAGTTCAGCCTGCGTATGTAGTAACGGCAGTTCTGAAAGTCAGAATTCCGAAAGAGAAGGATTCTCTCTATAGTTTGATGGATGTAGATTCGTCACCTCCGGCCGAGGGATCATCAATATCTGAAATATCCGGAGGGCAGGTTTTCTACACGTTGTCGTGGAGTGCTTCTGCTCAAAGAGATCCAGAATCTTTCTACATCATAAACGTCTCAAGGATCTCTTACCAATACTCACTCGATCTGAGCAGAGTTGGCCTCTGGGATATTCTGAAGGGCATTATCATCAGCATAGTAGTCGCTCTAATCGGTTACATGTGCCGGTGGTGGAGAAATAGGAAAACGAGACTACAATATCTGCAGGGATTAAGGACAGAAATCGAGGATTCGATTAGACTCTTGCAGAACCGCAAAGGCCAGTTGCTTCCCAACGATCAGTGGACGCATATTCTTATTTCTGGTGGATTGAAGCTCCTCAGCTCTACTCAGATCGATGAGTTAGGTCGGGCGTACTTCGGGATCAGTAACTATGACTATGAAGCAAAGAGAGCAAGAGATATGGGGGAGCGGTATAGGTCAGAGGCCGATGAGAAGTCGCGCAAGCAAATACATTTAGCTTGGCAATTGACCTCACAACAGCTCTTTTCAATGGGAGACGGGTTACTGCATACATTACAGACCCTTTTGTCTAGAGAATATTTCAGGAAAGACACGCGAATGTGAGATCCCTAGGCCAACGCACAACTCAACGTTGGCACGTAGCATGGTGACTGAGTTACCTCCGGTTACAGTTTATTTTCGAGTCCCGGTAGCCGCACCACTCCGATGGTTGCCAAGGCAAATCGAACTGCAATTCCCGAACCCTAGAAAGTCGCACTTCACACGGTGGCGAGATGGTGAATCCTGCCCACTCCACTATTTCCGACTGCCAAAACAATCCGAGTGACAGTGCATTTTGATGGAACCATGCCAAAATTCGGGGGCGGCAGTAAGGATTCACTTAATTTATTAATTGCATACGGGCGGGCGCATGTTCTATCTGCTAGTGTCTGTCAGACAAGTCTCCAGAATATGCATCAGCTACATATTGACAGCATGTCTCAATGCGCCTCGCCTACTCATCAGGGAAGGTTGAACTTTCAGTGTTCCTGCCCCTGAAGACACGCGGAGACCTGCTGCCTCAAGCATACATGGAGCTGAGGCTAGCGCCAGGGTGACAACGTACAATCCCGTAGTTGCGCTTAGCGCTGAAGCAGTCAAGGCCCAAAAGTAAACCTTTGGCCATTCATATGTAGGCGATGCAATAACTTATTAGCAACCAGTGAAGAATAGGTTCCGAGGCTCAAGAAAACAGCCTGAAAAAAGGAGGTTAAGAGAATAATGGAAAAAATCAACTATGCTTCAGACAAAGCCGAGCAATTGGCGGCGGACTTCCGCGTCAGAGTCAGACATGGAAGTCCTGACCTTCCGTGCCCTGCCTTGTCCGTGGCTGGCGCTGTCAACGCTGTTAGGTCGGTTCTGGGCGACCCTGAGAAACTCTATATTTCCCCAGCTAACGCCGTGTCAGATGGTTGGAGGGATATTCTGGCCATAGCCCATGCGATTGTCATGGATGAGGATCTGGAGAAGATTCAGGGATTCAATGTCGTGTTGAAGAAGCATCTAATAGATCGAAATCCGCAAGAGAACACCAGCGTTATGTACCTCTCGGTCAAAGATGAAGTTCTGAACTACCTTCTGGAAAAGCGCAATTCATACCAACTGATGACGAACTATGTGGCCACCCCTGACTACGAGGATTTCACTATTCGGGTCTTTCCTGCCGCTTCCATGGATACGATCCTAGACAAACTCTCAACATTCGGTGAGGTGAAATTAGCTGAGAAAGATCTCAAACCTTTGAGAAGCATTCCCCGGATCTCGCTGCAAGCGACCATCGCTTCCGTCTTGGCAGATGAAGAAGAGAAGTTTCTGAGCGTGGCCAGCGAGATGGGTTGGTTTGAGTATCCCCGACCGGCCCAGGCAACCTTGGTGAACATAGCTACGAGGTTGGGCACCACAGCGCCGATGTTATCAATACGTCTTAGAAACATCAACCGAAAACTGTCTGAACAGTATTTCCGCCAATATGCAAGTCCGAGGTAGGTAAGCACCATGTCCATCTCCTCTCCCCTTTTTATTGGAAAGATTAGGATCTTTCACAAATATTGTTGGAAGTCAATGTGTACAGAAGCAAACAAAGACATCGTTCTGAACGCCTTCATTTACGATGTGCGCTCTACGGATTACAAGGCACTAGCCGTAATCAAGCCAGTTAGTGGATTCTTCGGCGAAGATCAGAGAGAGAACATCAAGAACATTATCAGTCGGCGTCCAGCGGTCCAGCATTGCGCAGTTGCCAAACTGGATCACGCATATGAAATGGAAAGTGACTATTTTCTTATCTTGGATTTGGCGGTACGAGACGAATACAGCCCGTGGGGGTCCATCAGACCTCTGCAGTTCTTTGGAGACATACCAAGAAGAGACATAGGTCACAGATCAAAAGAGGGATGGGAGGAAGTCTACGGCCTATTTCGGTCGCAAGCCGAATACGACGACTGCCTTCGGTATATGACTAATATTTACAAGGATTTACTTGACAAGAAAGGATCAGAACTTGCCAAAAGCCCCGGCCTTCAACTGGATCCCCCTCTGCTCTTGGAATCGATTGCGTGCGGAGAGGTCAAATTTCAGGAATATAGGACCTGCATCGACATGGCTCTGAGAAGGGGCATCATCCCCTCACAAGTTCAGGACAACTGGACTGAGATTGTTGGAAAACATGTTGACGAAGCGATGAAAGTTGCCCGTAAGATACCGCCATCTGTATGGCTACTCTTAGTGAAATATGTCTTCTTCTTGATCACAGGTCGACTTGTTGATCCTTCTGACAGAGATCAGACTCCAAGTTAGTTGTATCAAACGCCGGGCCCGTCGTACATTTCGATTAGGCTTATTAATTTGAGTTTCAACGAAGCAGTGGTTACTCTGCAGTCAGTTACAATCACCAAGGAAATAGGTGTGAAAAGCTGCAGGATTCACTTAATTTATTAATTGCATACAGGCGGGCCCACCTTTCACAAAGTTTTCTCAATTAGCCATTTATCTAGAGCATACGTCCGACTGTGTTGATAGGTTTGCTAGTCTCCTTGTGTAGCTTGGCAAGTTGAGGCTCCGGTAGCGTTGCAAGAATCGTTGTGGCTGGACCTGCCGATTTTCGGACATCCAGTTCCAGTCGCCTCGCTAATTCGAAGCTCAGATGAGATTCCTTGGCGATTATCTTGGCCTCCCGCAGGATTCCCTGCGACCCTACAGGAATAACTTCGTGGATGAAGCCTAGGCTGAGGAGTTTGAGGAGGTCTTTGATATCGGCGAGCAGCCCTTTTTCTTCGCCAAGGATGACTTCCTTCCCAACAAGCGGAATCCCAACCGAGACCACGGCATCCTTCTCTTTTGAGAGCCCTATCCTCAACCTGCCTCTTATGGCGATTCCGATAACAGTTACACCGAGGCCTGTCTGCCGAACTGGAATATTCTTTTCGGAGCTTCCAGTAACAGCAAACTTTGAACCAAGCCTGGCCTTTCTCACCTCGTGTCTTATGCCCTGAACGATCTGGAACCCTGTAGGTTTCGGCTCGACGCAGAGAGTGTTGACCAAGCAGACGGGTTTGGCCCCCGTTGATAGAACCTCCATCAAGGCCACCCGAGCCGTAAATCTTCCTAAAGTATGCCCGTCAACGTTGACCATATCCATGGGCCTCGGCCCTATCCCTCCAGAAGAGTCGCAGCCAACGACCATGATTCGACGTTCGTCAAGCGCAAAGAGTAGAACGTCTCTAAGCGTTTTGATGGGAGTAACGCTGAACTGTTCTTCTTTCAGATTCTCAGTCTCCCTCTCACGCCCAGATATGCTAAGGATGCAATTGCGCCATTCATTGCAGATGCTAGCAGTAGGAAGGGAGCAAGGGTGATCACTGCAGCCCAGCCCATCGCGGGAACAGCTGCTACCAACAGGGCTGTATTGATGGCTATCCCGCAGATCACTGCTGGGATGAAGCCCAATCTATAACTAATCCTATTCACGAGACCAATGACCCCTCCAGCCAAAGCCATTCCCAACGCGATAGGCAGATGAAGTATGCCTAGCGGTAACCCGTTCACAACAGATGTAATCACATGTCCTATGCCCGTCACCAGAAGGCCGTCGATGGCGCCGAAGTAAAGCGCCGCGAAGAAGCCTGGGGCAGAATCAAATGTCACCGTCTGAATAGGACTAGGAGGGTGGATGAATGAGCCAATGACACATAGAGCAGAGAATATTGAGATTCGGGCGACTCGATGTGTCTTGGGCACCTTTCGAATGATGGTCTTCTGTGATCTATCTGCCAAGGGAACGCCTTCTCCATTCAGGACCTTAGACGACTCTTGCGATTCTCGATCTGATCGAGCAAGAGTTCTGCTTTCTGCAAATCCTCAGGAGTGTTGACGTTTATAGCGACCTCCACGGTGGTAGTGACGTAGTTCTCCTGCTCCAGTTCAGGTTCATCGATTTTCTCTCCGTCGATTACGTTTATGCCAACAGGGACCAGGCGGCTTCCCTCGCTATGAGACACGAGATCTGGTCTTAGACCTATCCTGTTGTAGGATTCCGCAGGAACCATGACGGAGAGGGACGGTTTTCCGCACCGTTCGTAGCTCCTCAGAACGTCCTCAACAAAATCGCTGGTTAGGAATGGAAGATCAGCGGAAACTATCAGCACTCGACCCAGTCCGAGTTCGCTTATGGCATACCTCATGTCCAAGACAAAATCAACTCCGGGCGTCTCAAAGGTTTCGACAGAGAGTTCTTTTGCCCTTCTGGCGGTTTGAGGCGTATACTTGCTCACCGTGACTATGATTCGGTCAATGCCATCCGCCTTCTTCAAAGCGTCTAAGACATACTCGATCATTGGCCTGCCGCGAACCTTGACTAGTGGTTTCTCCTCTAACCCACCCATACGTGTGCCTTTGCCGCCCGCCATGACTAGAGCAACCACGCCCATCTAATCGCCGCCAAAACGGTCACCAGTGAGACCATGCGTGCCAACTCATTGGTAGCCCCCATAACATCACCGGTTACCCCCAGAAAATTCCTATGTGAGATCCACACGATCATGAGAGCCGTTGCGATACCTGCAATCAGAGCGATGATGCCCACGGTCCTTAGCAACGAAGTTACGATGACCATGGAAATGATCAGAGCCGATACTAGACGAAGAGTTCTCCAGCGTCCATGCATGGCCTTAACAAATCGTTCTCCTAGGCCTGAGTGCGCTGATCTGCCGACCCAAGCGCATACAACCATAGCAAGTTTAGCTGAAACCTCAGATGAAATCAAGGCTTGAACTGCGATACCTGTGTTCAGTTCGGCTATGCCGAAGGCTGTCGTGCCCAACGTCACCAGCCCAACCGCTAGCCCTGCGCCCCCTGTTTGTTGATCATGCATTACTTCGATCTTCCGCTCAGCGGTGCCCAGAGACATTACTCCATCTCCAAAATCGAGTAGTCCATCTGTGTGGTGGATGCCTGTTATGAGTAGGAGGAAACCTAGAGTCAACATTCCTGCGATCAAACTCGGCAGAACATGAAGAAGGGCCCATGCGAACGATCCGGCTAACAGCCCGATAAAGCCTCCAACCAATGGAAATAGATACATATGCTCACTGGCTTCAGTGAAGCAGTCGTCACATTGAACGCATGTTCTTCCTTCACATTTCCCAACTGGGAGTATCGTAAGAAAACAAAGAAGACTTTTTAGAACTGAAAACATCGCCATTCGAATCATTTCTCGGCTTGTCTCAACGCGTTGGTGTACATGTTCGACGAGCAGCCAGCAATCAGCCCGCCGATTGCGTCATTCACGATAGGCCCAAGCCTCTTCAACATACCAGGCTTGTTCTGGTCGAAGCGAATGAACTCAAAGATCCCTCTTGCCCCAGCGATGTAGCACGCCAAAGTCATTCCTAACAGCTCGTCGGCTACCAGTCCAGGACGCCCCAGGAACCTCTCCTTGGTCAAGCCGGGAACCAGACCCTGTGCTGCATCTTCTTCAGCGCGATAGCACGCTACGATCAGGCAGGCGACGTTGACATCGGATAGAGCACTGTTCAACTCTTCCGCCAATATCTGCTCTGCTTCCTCTTTTGTCTCGACCCCTGGATGCGGAACAAACAGCTCGATAGCCGACTCGACAAGCTCATCAAAACGGATGCCATATCCCTCCAAGTATTCAAGTAGAGGAGGCTTTCTAGCACCTTTTCCAGCCGAGGCTTTTCCGCTCAAGCTAATCACGTTATATGGTTGGATTATCCATCCAATATACCTTGAGGCGGTTGATGCTGAGAGGCGATGCCAAAACACTTGCGACTGTCTCGACACTAGTAGCTCTCGGCGCAGCTACGAGAATTGTTCTGGGCAGAGTTGCTCTCGCATCGCCAGTGCTGCTATACGGGCTACTAATCAAGATAGGGCTCACGGAAACATTGGCGTTTGTCAGCGGCATCCTGTTCGGGCCGATTCACGGATTCATAACAGGCATGCTTACGATTATCGTCTCCGATCTTTTCATGTCGCCGGGCCCTTGGACCCCATTCATAGCAGCAATAATCGGGATCGTAGGTTTCGGCGGCGGGCTACTCAAGATATTAGGAGTGCGTTCGTCTCGACGGATAATGATCGGATCTGCGATCCTTCTCACCTTCGTAAGCGAATTCCTGCAAAATCTCTGGTTCGCATTATTCTTTGGGATTCCAATGGTAGTCGCACTAGTTGCAGGCATAAAGTCAACAGTTTCTGCACTCATCAATAACGTAGTGTTGTTCTCAACCCTTGGACCGAGAGCCATACGAATAATCCATGATCTCGTTCCTCCAGATAACCAACAGCGAGACTCAAACGTTCGCAGCGGTAGCGAACCGACGTCGTCAAGGCCTTGAGCTGGATGCGACGGATGAGGGTCGCAGTCTCGTGGAGTGGTGGGAAAGAGTCGTGCCTCGCGTATCACAGGGCTGTGACTCAAGGCCACGAGGTAGACTTTCTCCTCACGTTTATTCTGAATGATTGGCCAAGCCTGTGCCACCCTATATCGATGATGCGGCTTCAGTCCGAGGCTCTGGGGATACGGCATTTGACTTTCAAGGTGAGGGAGCCCTACATGGATGGCTACAGAAATGTCATAGCAAATTTAGCGAGAGAGGAAGGGATCCAAGGCATAGTGACTGGAGACATCTGGATTGATGATCACAGGCGATGGATAGAGAATGTGTGCAGTGGGCTATCAGTAATCCCGATCATGCCACTCTGGGGAAACCGTGCTGCTCAACTATTAGACGAAGTTGTCTCAGACGGCTTCAAGCCGGTCTTCACTTGCGTAAAGGAGCCATGGTTCGACGAGAAATGGCTTAGCCGCCGACTTGACAGAGAATGTATAGAAAAGCTGGAAGATCTTCACAGAAAGTTTGGGATTGACCTTTGCGGAGAAAACGGTGAATATCACACGATGGTCCTCGACGGGCCAATGTTCAGAGAAGCTATTCGAATAGAAGAATCAGGTGAAGACAAGAAGAACTCCACACTTTTCCTGAGGGTTCACCGCCTCTCCTTGCAACGCAAGACCGCGTAGGGGAAACGTTGCTTCACGAGAAATCCGACCACGTGAGGAATGGGATGGGCATCAGCGAGACTTGCTTGGAACTTCAACTGTTGTTGGAGAGAGCTGTGGCGAGAAACTTAGCGCCGGCCATGCTTCTCTCAGGCGGCTTGGATACAAGCATTCTTGCTTCAATAGGCTCTAGACATGCTTCATTGAAGGCATTTACGGTTGCCTTCGACGAGGCGGAAGCACCCGATCTCAGGTACGCAGGACGGGTAGCAAAGCATCTAGGGTTAGAACACAGTATCCACCTCTTTAGTCGAACAGAAGTTCTCCAAACCGTTCCACAAGTTATTGAGGTAGTGCATTCGTTCGATCCTATGGAGATCCGGAACGATCTACCGATCTTCATCGCTCTGAAACATGTGAAAAGCAGTAGGTTGGGAGCTGTGATGGCAGGTGATGGTTGCGATGAGCTCTTCGCTGGATACAGTTTCTTCTTTGATTACAACGAGGAGCAGCTACGACTGGAATTAGGGAAGATGTGGCGTGTCATGAAATTCTCATCTATTGCATTAGGGGAGGCTCTTGGAGTACAGGTCAAGCTTCCATTTTTTGATCCTGAAGTTAGAGCCTTTGCGATGAAGCTGAGCCCCAGCTATTTGATTCGTGGCGCGAAGGGTCAGAGGCAGGGTAAGTGGATTCTGAGGAAGACCTTCGAAGAGGTACTGCCCAAGGAAGTTGTGTGGAGGGTGAAGACACCTATTGAGTACGGAACTGGGACCACGATCCTTCCCAAAATCTTTGATTCCAAAATCTCCGACGAGGAGTTCAACCGCAAGAGGAAGAAGTATTTTGGAGAGGACAGGGTAGCTCTCAGGGATAAGGAGCAGCTCTTCTATTACGAGGCTTACAGGGCGGTGGTTGGCGTACCTCGTGCAGAGGAGCCAAGCGCCAAATCCTGTCCTATGTGCAATTCAAACGTTCATGTGGGAGGATCCTACTGCAGAACATGTGGCGCGTACCCCATTTAGTCTCTGATCGACGGATAGGAACGACTACGATCCTGCTAAGGTCTTATCACTCGTCATTATCTAGACTTGGTAGGGAAACCGATGAGCGTTGTGAAGATACTGAGGCGTTTGACTGAAGAGAAGGCGGCAGGACCGTCGCCTTCCTTCACAGAACTCCATCTAGCGAAGGCTATCGAAATTATCGGTGAGAAACGAATCGGTAGAACTAAGCTCTCTGAGAGACTTGATATCGGTCAAGGCGTGACCAGAACCTTGATTGATCGGCTCCTCGATGCCAATCTTGTCAAAACTTCACGACTCGGATGCGAGCTGACGAGGAGTGGGCTTTCAATCCTAAATCAGCTAAGAGCTAGACTTGGCCATCAAGCCGAGGTTCCAAGAAGTTCAATAACGGTCGGACCTTACAACTTTGGAATCCTCGTGAGAAATGGTGGGCGTAAGGTCAGGAATGGGATCAAGCAGAGAGACGCCGCCGTTAGAGCTGGTGCTATTGGAGCCGTAACTCTTGTATTCAAACGTGGACTGCTATGCGTGCCCCCGATGACGGAAATCGTAGCAAAAGATTGGAACGAGACTGCACGAAGGATTCTGGACACCTTCAACTCGAAAGACTCCGATGCAATTGTGATATGCGGCGCAGAAAACATGAGAAAGGCTGAGTACGGCGCTAGAGCAGCTGCATGGACAATCATCGACTCGTGAGCGCACGCGGGCCGGAAATCGTAACCGGCTCAGTGGAGGCTAAGATGCTGAGAAGGAAGCGTTTGGAAGTGGGATTCACTTAATTTATTAATTGCATACGGGCGGGCCCACCTAACTAGTGGTCGCACGCGGAATTGTTAAATCTCTTGACGGCGATCTATACTTGGGATATCAGCTATGGCGCAACCGCAATTTGAGATCTATAAAGACCAAGCCGGAAAATTCAGATGGAGATTGAGGGCTGCGAACGGAGAGGTAATAGCGTCTAGTGAAGCCTATGAAGTCAAGGCTGGATGCGAGAAA
>Ga0315279_10006149_pt1 | contig 15253 bp, 17 predicted proteins | sample YL17G06_20_MG_FD_203694 | JGI IMG/M metagenome (GOLD analysis project Ga0315279, IMG submission 203694) | Sediment microbial communities from Yellowstone Lake, YNP, Wyoming, USA - YL17G06_20 | ecosystem: Environmental > Aquatic > Freshwater > Lake > Sediment | place: USA: Wyoming | collected... | reverse complement strand
CTCCGAGTGGACGATGTACTGGTTGATCGCCGTCAGCTCCTCGGCGAGGCGCGCGTTCAGCCGCGCGATGACCTTGGCGTTCCCTTTCACGGTACTGCCTCCTTATGCTCGCCGCGCGATCGATCCCTCGATCGCACGACCCTTCTCTGGATCTTGGCATCCAGCATAGCGACCACGCGGGCCGCTGGCAACCTGTCCCGGCAAGCGCGAACCCATTGCTGGACCGCACATCGCTGAGCGGCAAGGTCCTGTTCGGCTCGACCTCCGTCGGCACGGCCCGGTTTGGCGGGTCGGGGCACGAGAAGAGAAGGACGCCGCTCGTCTCACCGGGCAACCGGCTAATTGGTCGATTGCTTGACTATCTAACCGGTTGGTTGTATAGTGCTCGCGGTGAGACAACATGGCCCGCACAAGACGAGATCTAGAAGACCCTTTGATCCAGAAGAACTTCATGGCCCCATTCAAGTTGCTGGTCAAGTTGCAGGTGCTGTCAGAGAAGGAGGGTGTCTCGGAGTCCGAGGTCATCCGCAAGGCTTTGGAGCGATACCTCACGGACGAGGCAAACGCGTAGCGCTGTCGCGCTTGCGGCGCTCCTGTGTAGAACACCAGGAGGTGTTCCAGATGAAAAGGGCGCTGTTGTTGGTGGGCATCATCGGTCTGGTCGCGGGTTTCGCTGCTTCGGCCGCGCCGCTTGGTCTGTGCAACTACGTCTCGCAGCAGTCGGACATCCGCCACCTTTCGCTCTCTCTCTCCTACCGCTACTTCGACGACCTGAAGACGACCGGCGTGGACGTGAATGGCGGACGGGCGGGTCTCGATTTCAACCAAGTCTACGATTCTCCGGACATCGGGTTCTCGCTTGCCGGGTACGGCGAGGTGACTCTGGCCAACTCCCTTCTCACGACCTGGCTGGCCGAGAGCTCCGGAACCTTCCGCTACTACGTCATGCAGGACGCGCCGTTCTTCGGATTCGGCGGAGTCGACGCGACGCTCGCCAGTGGGCAGCCTCAGCCTGGCGTGCACGTCAGCGCCGGGGTCGGGTACGGCCGGTTCACGAATGTGACGCCTCTGGCCAAGGCGTTCAAGATCGGTGGCGATCTCCTCTCATCCAACGCGATCCCGTCGCGCCTGAGTGATAGCACGCTCATGGGGATAGCGAAGATCATCGGCACCAAGTACACGTCGACCAAGGATCAGACTGCCGACATTGTGGGCCAGATCCAGGCCGCGACAAGCGTGACCCTCGATGCTCGCCAAGTCCTCAAGATCGAGGACATCGTGCTTGCGACCGGTGATGAGCGCGACTGCGGCTGGGCAGTCCAGGCCGGCTTCGGGTACAAGCTGATCGACCCGTCCGGTGCCGGTCAGGACTTCCTGATCACCGCCTCTGCCGACGCCGCCTTCGCTCCGGATCCGGCCGGTCAGTTCCTCTTCCGGGCGACCTTCTCGGGGCCGTTCGACATTGTGAACGAGAACGCGCTTGCCTTGCGGGCGTCCTACGACTACGTCCTCTCGGCCACGAGCTCGCTCCGGGCGACCTACGCCCTGCAGCGCGTGCAGCCTCTGGGAGACCCAGCCACGATGAGCCACGCCGCGACGCTCACGCTGGGGTTCGTCCTTGGCCGCGCCGACATGGGACTTCAGGTGTCGTTCTCCAAGGCCGCGGATCACCCGGCCTGGACGATCGACATCTCGCTCTCCGCGGTGATGAGCCTCCTCTAGAACGAGCTTCCGCATCGGAACAGGGCGCCCTGCGCTTTGCGCGACGGGCGCCCTTCTCTCTTGCTGCCGGGCCGCCGCGGCAGCCGTCCTCATCTAGAGTCCGCTTGACCGGAGGGCTCTATCCTCGTAGGATGTCAGTCAACACCTGTCATCCCAATAGGAGGTCCGACATGCGGGGCGAGACCCGCGATGGCTAGAGCGGAGGGACGCTTGCGCGGCGATCAGACGGTCCGAACGAGGAGGGATTCGATGTACGCCATGTACAAGACGGTCGAGGTCCCCGAAGTCGGCGAGACCTTCGGCACAGGGTGGCTGCCACCCCTGCCCGACCTACGGGACTACACCGACGAGAAGCCACAGATCACGGCTATGGTCAGGAAGCTCGGCCTGGGCAAGGGCGGGCACGAACTGAAGGGGTTGCCGCCTTCGGTCGATCTGCGGGACTCCTGTTCCCCGATCGAGAACCAGAAGAAACTTGGGTCGTGCACGGCGCACGCGGCCGTCGGGATCGTCGAGTACCTCGAACGACGGGCGTTCGGGAGGCACATCGAAGGGTCTCGCCTTTTCGTCTACAAGGCGACACGGAACCTCCTGCAAGTCACGGGCGACACGGGGGCGTGGCTGCGGAGCACAATGGGCGCTCTCGTGCTCTGCGGAGTTCCCGACGAGAAGTACTGGCCCTACACTGACGCGAAGCCCGACTTCGACAGGGAGCCGCCGAGCTTCGTCTACTCCGTGGCGGACGCCTACGAGGCCGCCGTCTACTTCTGCCACGACCCCCTGGGGGCGGCGATCCCCGGCTCCACCGTCCTCGCGAACGTCAAGAAGTACCTTGCGGCGAAGATCCCGTCGATGTTCGGCTTCTACGGGTTCCCCTCGTTCGATGCGAGCGACGTGAAGGGCGGGATCCCGTACCCCTGCCCCGACGAGAAGGCCCAGTGGGGCCACGCCATCGTCGCGGTCGGCTACGACGATTCCAAGGAGATCACGAACACGCAGTGCAACAAGAAGACGACCGGCGCCCTCCTCATCCGGAACTCCTGGGGCACCGATTGGGGCGACCAAGGCTACGGCTGGCTTCCCTACGAGTACGTGCTGAACAAGCTCGCGCTTGACTTCTGGTCGCTCGTCAGCATGAAGTGGGTCGACTCGAAGCAGTTCGGGCTGTGACGGACCCGGCGAGCTCGACGCTCGAGCCAGCTTCCGGGTACTTACGCTGTGGACGCCTTGCTCGCAACTTGCTCTCCTGCTAGAGTGGTCTCCGTCAGTTGCCGTGTGGCTCGACACCACGCGGATCACGGCTCGGGGGACAGTGACAGCAACATCCAGGTACAGCGAACCGGGCGCGCCCATGCCGCTTCATACGGTCTCGATCCCACTGCGCTACCGAATCGCGCAGCTTGGCCTGTGCGTCGGCGGGGCTGACCCCGTGGCGTCGATCCGGCGGCCGGAGGTCGTGGATCACCCACGGACTCGCGACTGCGTACGCCTTCTCCAAGGCGGCGTCCAGGCGCTTCCTCTCCACGGCTACGACTCGCTTGAGTCGGTGATCAAGGTCTTCTGCGAGCATGGCATCGCCCGGGAGGACCCGTGGTTCCGGAGCACCGTCGAGAGGATGCTTGAGCTCGACGAGAGCGACCCGCAGCTCTACCGCGGAATCGGGAAGCCGGGGAGGATCCTCGACGAGCACCGCTGCGGCGGGTCGCGGATGATCCGCGCGGCCTCCTTGGCCAGGGCGGGGCTAGAGAACGAAGCGCTCATCGAGGCCGAGGTCGCGGAATCGGTCGACGTGTTGGCCTCGATGGCGGGACTGAGAGAGCAAAGCGACGTGGTCCTTCCGCACGGAGACGTGTTCGTGATTCGCGAGGGAATCGGCCTTCCGAGCTACTACCACCTTCAGGTCCTCGCGTTCACGCACGGGTGGCGTACGTCGGAGAACCTCGCGCGAGTTCGGGACGGAGTCGATGCCCTCTGCGCGGTGCCGCTTCCGGACGCCTACGTCAAGGAGGGGTCGCAGATCGTCGCCCCGGCAAGCCTGCGAGCAGGAGCATGGTCGAGGCCTTGGGAGCTCGAGAAGGACTTTGATCGGGCCTGCTGGATCGACCGCGTGCTTCTGCTTCTCAAGGCCGGCCTCGTCTCCCCGAAGTTCGCCGCGGCCGTCGCGGAGTACGTCCTAACCCTTCCGGAGCGCTGGGCAAAAGAGATCCGCGCGAGCGCGCCGTTCCTCCGCTGGGGCGCCTACACCGGCGTGGGGCTTGAGCCCGACTGGCGCTCGCCGAGGCGCAAGTACGCCGATCTCTGGTTCCGGCGAAACGAGATCGAGAAGCTCCTTGGGGCCCCGACTGAAGAGCTTCGTGACGACCCAGGGTCCGCACGACGGCGGCCCTCTAGCAGAGGGTGAGCTGCACGGACGCGACGGCCCCGGCCGGGACGGCCGCCGTGACCTCGGCCTGCCTGTCGACGCCGTCGATCTTCCCCGCGACCCGGACGACGTGGATTCCCGGGGCAAGCCCGCGAAGCCCGGCCGTCCTGCTTCTGCAAGCGCGCTCCGCGCCCTCGTCGATCGTCAGCGTCCAGCCGTCTTCGCACTCGTCGCCGTTCGTGACGTCGACGTTGAGACCGGCCGGCGCGGTCGCCGCCTCCTGCGCCTTCACGAGTTCGTCGATCTGCTTCAAGGTCGACTTGAACTCCTCGATCCAGGTGTTCGTCTCGTCCTGCACGATCTGGTTCAGGCGGCCGAGGAAGGTCTTCGCGCCCTCCAGGAGCTTGCGGACCTTCCTCGAGTCAAGCTCGTCGCTACCCGTGGCCAGTTCCGCCTGCCAGTCGAGCTGGAACTGCTCCAGGAGGTGCTGGATCTCAAGCTCGGCCTTGATGTAGCGGATCCACGCGCTCGTGCAGCCGAAGAACCGGTCGAGGACGAGGAGCGTCGCCGCGAGGCCAACCGCGATCGAGGTCCATATCGGAGAGAACGTGGCCTCTCCCTCGCGGGCGAAGATCTGCGAGAAGAGCGGGAGAAGGCCGGCGGCCGCGCCGAGGAGGATCGCAGTGACCCGGAGCGAGATCGCGCCCCGCTTCTTGGGGCGGCGGGACTGCTGATACCACGTGATGACCTCCTGAGCCTTCGCCGTGAGGCCGGCGAAGAGCTTGCTGAGAGCCTCGTCGGTCCGATCCCTGGTCCACGCAAGCTCGCCCAACGTCGCGGCCTTGATGTCCTGTCGCTTCGGCTCAAACGGAGAACGCAGTCGCATCGTCTTCCCCCTTGCCGGCACACGGTCCTCGCAGACCGCGGGCTCCGGCCGTCCTTCGCTTTGAATAATAGCGCATCTTGGCTGAGGGTGTCTTTGGAGAGCGTGTCGCCGCACTGGTCCAAGGCTCCGCGCTACAATCCGATGAAGAACAAGGGTGACTGGGATCTTGTGCGGACCTGGACGTTCTGGAGGCACAGAAGTCCTGTCTTGGCAGAGCGCGGTTTCCGCGCCGTCCTTGACACTACAGCAATCACAGAGTACACTGTGCTGCAAAGAACATTGCGGGATGTGCAATCTGCGAAGGAGACGCCATGCCTGAGATGATCGACGTCGGAGAGGCGAGGAAGCGAGCGGTTCGACTGCTTAGGTTTGAGGACGGCCTCTGGGACATCCTCCTCGGGTCGGTCTTCCTCCTCATGAGCGTCTACCCGCTCACGCGGGAGCTCCTCGGTCCCACGTGGAATGCCCTCGCTTTCGGCCTTGTCCTCATCGTGTTTCTCCTCGGCGCGGCCTGGGCCAGGATCGCCTTTGTGATTCCGCGCCGCGGGGTGGCGAAACCCCGTCCGAGCACGACGCGGACGATCACGCTCGTCTTCCGCGTCACGCTCGTCCTCGCCCTCCTCACGGTCGTCCTGTGGACGCTCTTCGCCACCGCCGTCCTTCCCAGGCTGCCGTGGGGAAAGGCCCCTGGATGGGTGCACACGCTCGCTCCCGACATCCTGGTCGCCACGCTTTTCGTGCTCATCTTCAGCGTGGTGGCACGGAGCGCCGGCGTCGGCCGTGTGTATCTCTACGGATGGCTTCTCGGCCTCGGGACCCTTGCGTCGACGGCCCTCGAGCACTACGCGGGCATCACGTTCCACTTCCCGCTCGCCATCGCGGCGGGGATCATCGTGGTCGTGGGAATCGGGGGGCTCATTCGCTTCCTGCGCGAGTTCCCCATCCCGAAGGCGGAGGCGTAGGGTGACGATCCCCGAGGGGAACGAAGCTCAAGTTCAGGCGCTTCAGAGCGTCGATCGCGTCGTGCACGAGCCGGCGCGGCTCGCCGTGCTCACCTATCTCTCCCTGGTCGAGAGCGCGGACTTCGTCTTCCTCATGCGGACGACAGGCCTCACGTGGGGAAACCTCTCGTCGCACCTGGCCCGGCTCGAGGAGGTCGGCTACGTCGCGATCGAGAAGGAGTTCGTGCAGAAGAAGCCCCACACCATGGCCCGCCTGACCCAGGCGGGACGGGATGCGCTCGCGAAGTACCGGACCACGATGCAGACGGCGCTCGGGGGCCTCTCGGAGTAGAGCCGGCCCGCCGGCCGGAGTCGTCCCGGGCGTCCGAATCACGCGCCCTTCGAGGGCTTTGGGCCGCGCCTCAGGCCATCGGGCCGACCGGTTCCTCCAGGGGTTCGATGAGAAGCGTGACCGGCCGGAACGAGTCCGTAGAGCAGCGGACCCGGCTGTTCGGGGGCGTCGCCCCTTCGAGCCTTCCTTCGAGGGCGGCGATCCGAACGAACGACTCGACGTCCGCCCACGCTCACGGGCACATGCCCTCGGGCTGGGCGACAAGCTGGGAGACGACGAACTCGTCTCCCACCTCGTGGCCGCAGCCGCGGAACGAGGCCAGACGCTCCGGCGTCATGAAGCGCTCGGCGAGCTCGCGGTCGAGGCCCTTCTTCACCACCGTGATGCGCACTTGTCTCGTGGTGACCTCCTACTCCTCGATCCGCTCGACGAGGAACGAGACCGGTCGGAAGCCGTCGCTGCAGCAGGGCATCGCCGTCCCCGCCTTAGGCATCCAGGGGAGGTTCGAGCCGAACAGGACCATCGCCACGTCCCGCTGGATGTCGACCCACGCCCAGTCGCAGGGGAAGTCGGCCGGCTTTGCGGGGAACCCCTCGACGACGTAGGACTGCCCTTCCTTGAACCGGCCGCACGCGGCGCTCATGGTTGGGGAACTTCACCTTGTCGGCGTACCGATCGACGAGATCCTGATGAAAGGCACGCTTGACGACCGTAACCCTCACCTTGGCCATGGGAGCCTGCGTTCGGGAAACCCGGGTCGACAAGTGGGAGAAGCGCGGGGCGGATAGCAGGGACTCCTTCTCTCGGCAACGTTCTTTGGCCAACGCGGGCGGGGCGGCCGCGATGACTCCGGGGTCGCGTCCTTGGAGCGCGGTGCTTCATCGGCTATCCTGATCGTGGATCTGGATCGCCTCGACTGGCAGAGGCAGCGTCGACTGGCGCGAGACGCGGCCTGGCGCCGCAGGACGGGCCGCCGAGGGTTCGGCGGCTCGGTCGGGGCGCGGAGTCGGAGGCGCGGTTGGCTTTCACCGGGAGGTGGCGCATGAAGAGTCTGGTTGCGGGAATTCTGCTGGTCCTGGCCGTCGTCCTGGTTTCCGCGGCGACGTGGGCGATGGGATACACGACGATGCCGGAGGACGCCGTGATCGTCCCGGTAGGCGTCGCGGGAACGAGCTACGAGAAGCTCGAGCCCGGGCTGCGCGGCGGGACCCTCTACGTCGCGGCCATCGGAAACCCCAAGAAGTGGAACCCGGTCACCGCTCACGAGACGAGCACGACCCAGTTCACGAACATCATGTTCCCTGGACTCGTGAGTCTCGACCCGATCTCCGGCGACTACGTGCCCGAGCTCGCGAAGACCTGGGAGGTCTCGGCCGACAACCTGACGATCACCTTCCACCTCCGACAGGGCATCCTCTGGTCCGATGGGACCCTGTTCGCCGCGGACGACGTGGTCTTCTCCTACATGGACCTCTATCTCAACACGGACATCGAGACCGACACCCGCGACGTCCTCGAGCTCCCGGACGGCAGCTACCCGGCCGTGGAGAAGGTGGACGAGAGCACGGTGAAGTTCACGCTTTCCGTGCCGTTTCGGCCCATCCTCAACAGCTTGAGCGCGAACATCACGCCTAAGCACAAGCTCGCGCAGTACGTGCAGAAGCTCTTCCCGGACGTGCCCGCGGACAAGTTCAACGAGGTCTGGGGTCTCGACACGGATCCCAAGGAACTGGTCGGTCTCGGCGCGTTCATGCTCGAGAGCTACACGCCGGACTTGAACGTTGTGATGAGCCGAAACCCCTACTACTACCACTACGATTCGGACCAGGTGCAGCTCCCCTACCTCGACAAGTACGTGGTGCTGATCGTCGCGAGCCAGGACGTCGCGCTTCTCAAGTTCCAGAATGGCGAACTCGACTGCTTCGCGCCGCGGCCGGGGGACATCCCGATCCTGCTGGGCGACCAGGAGGCCAAGCGATACGTCGTCATGGTCGACCGGGAGAAGCCGGTCTTCGGGACCACGTGGTTCACGTTCAACTGGGACACCCAGGATCCGAAGTACCGCGCGCTCTTCCGGGACTTGCGCTTCCGCGAGGCCGTGGCACACGCGATCGACAAGGAGACGATGATCCAGAACCTGTTCAACGGTCTGGCCGTGCCGCAGTGGAGTCCGGTGAGCTACTTGTCGCCCTTCTACGCTGGGCGGGAATCCTACGCCGGCCCGGTGACGGAACGGGACGCCGTGGTCTTCGAATACAGCCTGTCGACCACGCAGGCTCTCCTGGATTCGATCGGGATCGTCGACCGCAACGGCGACGGCATGCGCGAGTTCGAGGACGGGATGCCCGTCGCGATCGAGTTGAGCACGAACGCCGGGAACAACACGCGTGAGGGCGCCTGCCTCATCCTGGCTGACGACCTGAAGGAGTGCGGGATTAAGGTCACGACGAACTTCATCGACTTCAACGTCCTCGTGAACAAGCTGATGGGGCAAGAGGACTACCAGATGATCTGCCTCGGCCTGACCGGCGGCACCGAGCCGCACAGCGGGGCGAACGTCTACCGCTCGACAGGCGGCCTGCACGCCTGGCACTACTCCGCGGCGGCAGGAGACATTTCCGAAGTCGAGAAGCGGGTCGACGAGCTGATCAACCTCGGTGCGGCGACCTTCGACCTGGGCACGTGCTTCGACACCTACAAGGAATACCAGGCCATCCTAGCCAAAGACCTCGGGCTGATCTACACCGTGAACCAGACCTTCACCTACGCCTACTACAGCTACGCCGGGAACGCAAACGTCGCGAACCCGATGGCTACACCAAGCGGGACGAACGGTCTGACCATGGACCTCATCTACCTCAAGTAGCCGGCCCGAGACGCCGTGGCGCCCGAGAAGCCGCCGCTCTTCCGCGGCGGCTTCTCCCCCTTTCCCGCCTCCTCGTAGTGGATCGTGGCGCGCTCGAGTCTGCATTCCATTCCGTTACTGAGACCCTGACTCGGCCGAGACCTCAGCGGTTCTCCGCTTCGAACGCCGTGAGGGTCTCCAGGATGTGTCGCAGCACTCCCTCGAACTCGTCGATCTGCTTCACGGAGAGGCCCGCGTAGAAGAGCTCGTTCATCTCCTTGGAGACCTCGACGTACACCTTCTGGCACGCCTTGTCCTTCCTAGTCCGGCGGAGGAGGATCGTCCGCCGGTCTTCGGTCGAGCGGACCCTCTCGACGAATCCCGACTCTTCGAGGCGGTCGAGCATGCTCGTGAGCGTCGACTTCTCGAGCGCCGTCCGCCTGGCGAGCTCGCTGATCGGGATATCGTCCTCCTTCCACAGGACGAACAGGATCCGGCCTTGAGCCGGATTGATCTCCTCGATGCCTTGCTCCTTGAGCTTGCGCGCGAAGATCCTCCCCGCGACCTGGTGCACCTTCGCCATGAGGAACCCGCCCTCGCGGAGGCCCTTCACCGATCCCCCACGGCGAAGTGAATGCGGCGCGACGAGAGCCACCCCGACACGGAGTCTGGCAGCATTCGGAGCACCGTGTAGTCCGGATCCTCCGGGCCGGCGGGGTAGTAGACCTCCCACCCTGGAGTCCAAAGTGCCCGTCGGATCCTTGGGTCGCCCACGATCTCCAAGTCTCCGGCGAAGCTCATCCCAAGGAACTGAGGGTAGTCGCAGAAGTAGACGCATCCTTTGGGATTCTTCCGGATCTCGTCGATCTTCGCCGAAGACGTGTTCGTCCCCAAGTAAAGCATGAGGTCGCCTTGGTGGCCAGCGAAGGCCGGGACGAGGTTCGGGAACTGCTGCTTGTTCCTCAGGTTGAACATCACCCGCGTCCGCGGGTATCCATCCCGGCCGACGGTCGTCACGTAGGCGCCCTGAGCCTTCTCCATCAGGTCGAGCGCTGCCTTCTTCGGATCCACTTCCGTCATCCAGCACCTCCGCGCGATGGGTTGCTAGCCAACAATACTATATCGAACCATCGTGGTCAACTCCCGGCCACCGGGGTCTTCTCTCCCGCGTTCCATCCGGCGGGGATGTCTCGTCGGCTATACTACGCCGGCCCCGTGAGGTGAAGGAGGCTCCGATGCCAGAACTGCCTGAGATCGTCTGCCGCGCGAGGGAGATGGCGGAAGCCCTCCCCGGCCGGAAGATCCGCGAGATCGAGGTGCTTCAGCCCAAGTGCCTAAACCTGCCTGTAGAGGGGTTCAGGCGGGCCCTCGTCGGGGCGTCGGTCCGCGGCGTTCGCCATCGCGGCAAGTGGCTCGTGGTCGACACGACCGGCGGCACCATCCTCCTCAACCTCGGGATGGGCGGCGAGATCCTTCTCGTCCGCTCGGACGCCCTTCCGGAGAAGCGGCGGATCTGTTTCGCCTTCGAGGACGGTCACTCCCTCAGCGTGAACTTCTGGTGGTTCGGCTACGCGCACGTCGCGCCGCGTGACCGGCTCGAGGAGCACCCGATGGTGGCGCAGCTTGGCCCGGACGCCCTCGAGGTCGGGCTTGAGGAGTTCCGCAAGCTGCTCGAGGGTCGGCGCGGAGGGATCAAGGCGCTCCTCCTAGACCAGTCGAAGGTCGCCGGCATCGGAAACGCGTACATCCACGACATCCTCTTTCGGGCCAAGCTTCATCCTCTGCGGCCCATCCCCAGCCTCGCGGACGAGGACGTGAAGCGGCTCCACCGCGCCATTCGCGCCGAGCTCTCGCGCAGCATCGAAAAGGGCGCGGCAAGCTACGAAGTCGGGCTCGACGGGAAGCCGGGCGGGTTCTCCGCGGCCGACCTCCTTGTCGGGTACCGGGAAGGGAAGCCCTGTCCCGAGTGTGGAAAGACCGTGGCGAAGATCAAGACCGGCTCCACGGCAAGTTTCGTCTGCCCGCGCTGCCAGCCCCTCCCCGAGACCTAGAACCCGTCGGCGAGGAGGGTCGTGACCTTGGGCAGCTCCGCTCCGTCGTAGCCCGGAAGGGTCTCGATCCGTCGCGCGGCGATCTGCTCCCGACACGAGGTGAACCCGGAGAGGACCGAGGAGAGGGCGCCGATCCCGCACCGCAGGAGGGCCTTTGAGCCGCGGGCGACCCGGAGCCGCCCGTCGCGGACGCGCAGGCTCCAGACGCCCGCGTTCCACGGCGCCTGGGGATCCGCGACCTCGACATCGAGCTGCGTGTCGGATGCATCGACCTCGAGGCGATCCAGACGCGCGAGGTCGACGACGCGGATCATCGCTTCGTCTTGGATCCTGTGCTGGGTTGGGGAGTCGGCGAGGTAGGGCCAGAGGACCTCGTCCATCGGCACGTGCAGCTCGACGGTCGGGTTCTGGTGGGACTGCCGCTTGAGATAGCGGAGCATCGCACGCTTCGCTTCGTCGCTTGAGTGAGCGAACAGGCGGACGCTGAGGGTGGCGGCCTCCTTGTCCGGCCGCCGGTAGAGGGTGTACCCGAGGAGCCCAACGACCGTCTCGCCGTCGGCGATCTTCACGACCCCACGCGCGATGTGGTCGGGCCACAGGTGAAGGGCCTTCCTCCACTCCGGGTCCCCTCGTTGGGCGAACGTGTAGTGCGAGGCCGCGTACCGGTTGTAGAAGGACTTCGTGACTTCGTCAGGATAGGAGAGCTCCGTCGCATTAGGAGACGGCGACGGGTCGTCAGGGATCTGCAGTGCCCCCAGCGCAAGCTCATAGCGCCTGGTCTGAGTGAAGAGCTCCCAACCGTACTTGCGGTAGAAGCTCTGGCTGAACGGATAGAGCACCGACACGGCGTGTCCCGCCTCGCGCATCGTCTCAAGCGACTTCTCGAGGAGGAAGCGAACGCTCCCCTGCCCCCGGACGTCGGGCCGGGACCCAACCAGCCCGATTCCTCCCATGGAGACGAGGCCGTTGCGCAGGCGCATGCGGAACGGATGAAGAAGCCAGCAGGCGACGAGCCGCTCTTCGTCGCTAACCCCGAACAGGCGTCGCCCCTCGGCCAGGTCGCTTGAAAGGTACTCGCCGACGCCGGAGATCTCCGGATTTCGGATGCTGTGGGCATAGCGGACGAGGTCGAGGACTTCTCTGGGATCCGTGATCTCGCGGTGCGTGTACATCATCGCCTCCTGGAATTGATGGCGGGGGAGTTTAACCGGTTTCCATGGTCCGCGACAGATCATTTGAGACGTCGGACCGCCCAAGAGGAGCTGCGTTAGTCAAGCGAACGCGTGCCGGGGCCGATGCGGGTAGAATCCCTGGCACCCAAGGCAACACAATAGGAGCGACATGGGTTTCTTCGAGGTCGAAGGTCTGCTCGAGGCCGAGATGCTTCCGGGCATTCGACGCCGAGCCGTGTGGATGGAGGGCGTGATGCTCACCTTCTTCACGTTCGCGCCGCATGCCGTCGTCCCTGAGCACGCGCACCCAAACGAGCAGATCACGATCGTGACTCAGGGGGCGATGGCGTTCACGTTGGGAAGGGACCGCCGTGTCCTGCGCGCCGGGGAAGGCGTGTGCATTCCGCCGGGTGTGCGGCACGGAGTCGAGATCCTCGGCGAGCCGACTGAGGCGGTCGACGCCTGGAACCCACCCCGCGAGGACTACAAGCTCTGAAGGCGCCTGCAACATGAGGCGTGACGCCGTCGAGAACACAAGGAGGGCCAATGGCGGAAACAAGGAAGGGAATAGAGAAAGAGGTCCACGAGCGTCTTTCGGGCACGCCGACGGCGTACCTCGCAACGCTCGAGGATGGACAGCCGCGGGTGCGGCCGGTTGCGCTCGTGGTGTGGGACGAGCGGCTCTGGATCACCTCGGGGACCCGAAACGGGAAGACGAGGCAGATGCGGCGCAACATGGGTATCGAACTGTGCGTGCCGATCTCCGAGAGTGGGCACGAGGGGTACATTCGTTTGGCAGGAGAGGCTCGCTTCGTCATCGACGCCAAGACCCGCGAAGCGCTGTCGAAGGCCGTGGAGTTCTTCAAGAACTACTGGCAGAGCCCCGACGACGCCAGCTTCACGCTCATCGAGGTCGTGCCAACGGAGATCGAGTACTTGCGGCCGAACGAAATGGAGCCCCATACCGTCTATCTCTAGCCCAAAGCGGGCCTCACCTCTTGAGAGTCAGGGCCTAGGAACCCGCGGCCGTGCGGTCAAACAGCCGCGCAGCCGGACACCCGGTCGCGCGCTGACGGCAGTGGCGGCAGGCGAACGAACCACGCACGACGCCGTTCCCGACCGCGCTCGCGAGAGCTGGCAAGAGGACGAGCCCCAGGACGAGCCACGAGAAGTCCCAAACGAGCAGGGCGGTTCCGACGCCGAGGAGAACGAGAAACGCGAGGAAGTCCGGGACCAGGTCGGTCCACCTGGCCGTCGCCTTCGCGAACCGCTCGGGATCTCCTTTCTTGAAGAGGAGTGCACAAAGCCTCCCCTTCCCGAACGCGCCCCCCCGCCGTAGTACGCGCAGTCGACGCAGCTATGCCGCAGGACCCGCGCCTCGCTCCAGGCGAGGAACGCAAGGTACGGCAGAAAGAGCCAGACGGTGAGCCGCGCGAGGAGGAAGGCGCCGATCCCCGCGACGAGGATCGAGGGAAGGTTGCCAACGAGCGGACTCCATCTTGGGAATCTCTCGTACACGGTCGACTCACGCACGGCGACCTCCCTTCTTGCGGCCTGCGACAGGGGCGATTCTATCCGACGGGCCCCGCGGCCCGAAGCCGCCGGCCGAAAGAAGTCTAGTCCTCGACGACCATCGCCGCGGCGCGGATGGGAGAGCCCTCCACTCCCTCAAGCTTGAGTGGGAGACCCAGGAAGAAGAGCGGGTCTTTCAGGCCGAGGAGACGGTCAAGACCGACCAGACCCTCGACGATCGGGACGCCCGCCCCGAGGACGGTCTCGTGAACGGGAAACACGAGCGGTTGCGCGATGGGGTCCGCGCTCGGGGTGTCGAGCCCGAGAAGCGCGATTCCCTGCCCAACGAGCCACGCGGCGGCCTCTGGGGTTGGACAGGGGTAGTCGCGGTAGTACGCGGGGCTCCCCGCGTGGATCTCCCACCCCGTGTGCACGAGCACGGCTCGACCGCGGAGCGGACCGAGCCGGGCGAACGCCTCGGGCCCGATGCGCGGTCCCTCCGCCGCGACGACGGTCGCCGGCAGGACGGCGAGCGGGAGCTCCGCGACGTCCAGCCCCGCCGCAACGAAGTGCCGCGGTGCGTCGAGATGGGTGCCGCAGTGCGGGTCGAACAGGGTGAAGCAAGAGAGCTGCGAGTCCGCGTTCTTCGTCGGGAGGCGCTCCACGCGCAGGCCGGTGCGGTTCCCCGGGTAGCTCGTCGCCGCGTCCCGCATCGTCTGACTCAGATCAAACAGCTTGAACCCCAAGTGGCCACCTCGTGCCGAAGGGAGATTCCCGATAGCTCCGGCTTGGGCTTGAGTCTAGCGAACCGCGGGGGTCAAAGCCAGGGGGTCAGTTCCGTAGGGGCAAGCGAGCGGGGAACGCTCGCCACCTGACGGAGACTGGGGACCGGCCCCGCTCGGAGGCAGTTGAGGCTCCCTCCCTCCCTCCCGGCGGCGCTCCCTTCGGCAGGCGGCCTTCTCCAGCTTGTCGTTTCCTTCGTCGGTCCGTGACGTGCGCCCGACTACTCGTAGCGGAGGGCCACGACCGGATCGAGCTGCGCCGCGCGCAGGGCCGGGTAGAGGCCAAACGTGAGGCCGATCAGAACTGAGAACCCGCTGGCGAGAAGCGCCGGGTAGACCGAGATCACGAACGGCCAGTCGGCGAAGAGCGACCCGAGCCAGGCGCACAGCCATCCAAACCCAAGCCCGAGGACTCCGCCGATCGAGCTCGTGAGGATGGCCTCGATCAGAAACTGTGCGCGGATATCACGCGGGCGGGCGCCGATCGCCATGCGGATCCCGATCTCGCGCGTCCTCTCCGTGACCGAAACGAGGAGGATGTTCATGATCCCGATCCCTCCGACGAGGAGCGAGATCGCTCCCACGCCGCCGAGGATCAACGTCATGGTGCTCACGCTCTCTTGGTAGG
>Ga0315279_10006148_pt1 | contig 15255 bp, 13 predicted proteins | sample YL17G06_20_MG_FD_203694 | JGI IMG/M metagenome (GOLD analysis project Ga0315279, IMG submission 203694) | Sediment microbial communities from Yellowstone Lake, YNP, Wyoming, USA - YL17G06_20 | ecosystem: Environmental > Aquatic > Freshwater > Lake > Sediment | place: USA: Wyoming | collected... | reverse complement strand
ATAAATCCAAGACCTAAAAAAGCAAGTGCTAATTCAATGCTTATTAATGTGCCCATCAATAAAGAGGGTAAACTTCGTCCAATAAGAATTAATTTATCGATAAGGTTTTACCTCTAAGTTAGTTTTATCAATATTGCTAAAGTTAACTTTTAATTTTGATTTTTTGGCTTAAGACTTCTTCTAAATCCGGTCTACCAATTTCTTGCAATTCATATTTTACTCTTATTGATTTCTTATTCATCTTGATAATTCGTGATAAATCAATAGGAGTACCGATAATTACTAAATCACAGTCAATAGCATTTATAGTATCTTCCAGTTCCTGCATCTGTTTTTTACCATATCCCATTGCCGGTAACAAGATGCCTATGTCGGGATATTTAACATAGGTGTCGGCAATAGATCCTACGGCATAGGGTCTGGGGTCGATAATTTCTTTAGCTCCAAATTTTTTAGCTGCCATTACCCCAGCACCATATTTCATTCCACCATGAGTTAGGGTAGGACCATCTTCTACTACCAATACCCTCTTACCCCTAATAAATTCAGAATGGTCCACGGTGATAGGAGAAGCAGCGTCTACTACTATTGCCTTGGGAGCTAATTTATAAATATTCTCTCTAAGTAAATTTATTTTATCTGGATAAGCAGTGTCTATTTTATTAATTACTACTACATCTGCCATTCTGAGATTAGCCTCTCCGGGATAATAAGTCATTTCATCTCCGGCTCGATGAGGGTCAGTTACCACAATATGCAAATCCGGTTGATAAAAAGGAAGATCATTGTTCCCTCCATCCCAAAGAATTATATCAGCTTCTTTTTCTGCTCTGGTTAATATTTCTTGGTAATCTACTCCGGCATAGAGTATATTTCCTCGAACGAGATGAGGTTCATATTCTTCCCTTTCTTCAATCGTACAATTATAACGATCCAAATCGGCATAAGTCTCGTATCTTTGCCAGATTTGTTCTCTAAGGTCACCGTAGGGCATAGGGTGCCTGATTACAGCAATTTTGTAGCCCTTTCTTTTTAATATTTCGCTAACCTTACGAGTAGTTTGGCTTTTCCCACAACCGGTGCGTACAGCACATATTGATACTACCGGGATCTTAGCTTTTAACATGGTGTTTTTTGGCCCCATTAATCTAAAATCAGCACCATTAGCTAAGACTATGGAAGCTTTATCCATAACATACTGATGGGGAAGATCACTATAAGCTAAAATTACCTGGTCTATTTCATTTTTTTTGATTAAATCGGATAGATCTTCTTCTAGATAGATTGGTATCCCTTCAGGGTATAATGGTCCAGAAAGTTCAGGAGGATAATTCCTACCAGCAATATCTGGAATTTGTGTAGCAGTAAAGGCAACTACTTCATAATTTAAATTATTTCTAAAATATACATTAAAATTATGAAAATCTCTTCCAGCAGCTCCCATTATTATAACTCTATCTTTTTTCAATTAAATATTCCTCCTCTTAACATTAATTATTTTATTCGACATAACTTTCAAAATTCCTCTTTTTTTTATCTATTTTTTTTTAATTTTTTAGTGAAACTCCCCCAGCTTCTGCTGAGGGAGTTTCACTGATTTTTTTTAAATAAAGTGGTGTAGTTTTCGGTTGTAATATGGTGTATTTTTCATTTGCTATTTGCATCCATCCTTATCTCTCCTTCTAAACTTCACTTATTTGGATTTTATTTTTGAATCCCAAATCGCCTTTGTGATGTTTCGTAGACCTTCAGTGAGGTTTTCCTTGGAAGGCCATCCATACCCGATTCTAAAATACCTGTCGTCCATTTCAAACCAGTGACCGGGGCCTATAAAGGTTCCATATTTCTCGTTCAATATTCTGTAAAAACTGGCTGTACCAATACTTATTTCCGGTTTAATCCTCGGAAAGCAGACAACGCCACCCTGGGGTTTTACCCATTCCACATCATCCTGGGAGTTAATCCACCTTTCAATAATTTCAAATCTCTTTTTATTCCGCTGCTGAAAATTAGCTAACCACATATCCTTGTTCTTTAACACCTGATACGTAATATTTTCATCAACGATGGAACCGCATATACAAATCTGTTCTTTTGTGGCCAGAAATGTTTCCTTTAATTTCCTGTCTTTAGTGACGAGCCACCCTGTCCTTACACCCGGAATGCCATATGTCTTTGAAACCGACTCAACACTGATGGCTCTTGGGCTTAAAGAAGCTGCGTTGGGCAGCTTTTCTCCAAAAGTGAGTTCCCGATAGGTCTCATCAACCAACAGATAGCAGTCATTCTCTTCTACTAGTTTTATAATATCTCTTAACGTGCTTTCCGAAATCATGGTCCCTGTCGGATTGTGAGGATAAGTAATGTTTACAAGTCTGGTCTTAGGTGTAATTAACTTTTTAAGTTCATCCAGATTTATCCTGAAGTTATCTTCGAAGTGCAATCTCAGCAAATCAACATTACATTCAAGAGACCTGGGGACTTCAATGTTCGATGCATAGTTGGGGTGAATAATTACCACATGATCCTGAGGTTTTAAAAGAGTAGCATACACAATAAACAATGCCATACAAGCGCCTGTACTTATTAGGACTTGATCAGCACAGACCCCGTCGTATTCTCTGGCTATTAATTCCCTTAGTTCCGGCATTCCACTGTGATCTCCATAACACAAAAGTAAATTATTATTAATTTTAATATCCAATTGCCCTATATCACAGTCTGTCACCGAACTTTCAGTAAGGTTAAATTTAATTTTCTCGTATCCCCATTCTTCAGGGGATTCCTTTTCCATTACCATCCTTTTAAACCACATTTGTTTCTCTCCTTTTAAATGGATATTTTTCTACCTGTGCGGTTGCGCACACCATTATTTACCCATACATTAGGCACACTTTTTCTCTATTGGGTGAGGATATCAGAGATACGCTCATCGATATGCTTTAAGGCCTTTTGGGCTTTTTCCTTAGTCCAGGTATTTTGGATTGAGGCATTAGCTCTTATTTTAGTACCATCAACAAAGAGAGTATTACCTTCTATAAGGTTGAGCTTGATACATATTTTGGCACACTGTTTTAAGACTTTGACTAAAGCTTCTTTATTCTTCCTCCTGAACTCGGCTATAGTCTTATGGTCTGGCTTTAGACCAGAGGTAAGCCAGATAAAGGAGAGGTTGTGATGACAGGCTCTCTCCAGCTTTCGGGAACTGCGGGTACCGTAGGAGTATTCGTAGACTAAAAGTTTTAACATAGCCTAAGGTAATTATGACACAACCTGAATACTAAGAAGGAGGTACAAGATAGATCATCTACCGGTAAGGGGATTAGTACGTGTACAGGTAAAATAACATTTCTTTTTTATTTAACCTGACTAATTTATCTTCTCTTTAAATAATTTATGGAAAATTTCTCTCTCACCCATTATACCTTCCGGTTTTTTAATTAATACTACAATTAATAAAATTCCTAAAAGAATAGTGGTAAGTCCCAGTGCTTGGGGTACTTGAAATCCCAAAAAACTAAATCCTTCTTCTAAAGGAGCTAAAGTGTCTGTAAATAATGTGACAATAGCTGCACCTATTATTGACCCACTTACACTTCCCATTCCTCCAATAACTATCATTGTCACCACCGTAAAAACAAAAGTTAGACTAAATGCTGCAGGAAACAGATTTAATATAAGATGAACCCATAAAATTGCACCTATGGAAGTAAAAAAAGCACTAATCCCAAAAGCATATATTTTATATTTTAATAGATTTATTCCCATATGTTCCGCTAAACACTGATCTTTACCTATAGATATAAAAGCTCTTCCTATGTAACTCTTCTTTAACATTAATGTTATATATATTAAGAAAATTGCTATTCCCCATACCCACCAAATATTGGTATAAGCAGGAAAACCTCTTAAGCCCATAGCTCCATTCGTTATATTAGGTAAGTTTTCAGCAAGGGTTGTCATGATTATATTGAATCCAAGCGTTCCCGCACAAAAATAAAAACCTCGTAAACGTATAGCTGGTAAAACCAGAATAATCCCTGTTATGGTTCCAAATATACCACCGATTAATAAAGCTGGTAATAAAGGAATTTGAATATTTAAAATAAAAGCTGGTAGATGTAAATTTATAATTCCTTTTTTAAAAGAAGTCGGGAGAGTAAGAAACGCAGCTACGTATGCTCCTACTAACATAATTCCACCATGACCTATAGAAAAAAAACCTATCCAACCATTTATAATATTTAATGAAATTGCTAATATAACATTTATTCCAAATAATAAAAATAACGTTAACCAAAAACCAGATAATATTTTTTCTAATAAATAAAATGTTAAAAAAAACAAACCAATCACCAAAATGTATTTTCCTATAATTTTCTTTTCAAATTTCATTTTTTCTCCTACTACTATTTTATATTTGCTCTGAAAAGACCACTTGGCTTAAAGATAAGTATTATAAAAAATACAACCCATACAAAAAGAGGTTTTAGGCCAACAAGTTCCGAAGGTAAATATGCAATAAAGAGAGATGAGCCAATTGCTAGGATATAGCCCGAAACAATAGCCCCAAAAACATTTCCTACCCCTCCTATGACTGAAGCAATAAAAGCATCAACAACAGGTATAGCTCCCATACTAGCTTTAACCGAACCAAATAACATCCCCCATAATATTCCAGCTATACCTCCAAGAAATGATGCAATTATAAATGTAATTATAATAATTCTCTCGGTATTAACTCCTAAAGTTTCAGATATTTTGCTATCGTAAGATATTCCCCGCATAGCAATACCTAGTTTAGTATTTTTTACAAGATACACAAGCATAATACCTAATGTTATAGTTATTAAAAAAATTAGTATACTTTTTTTAAAAACTATAATATCACCTAATAAATATACCCCACTATAAAAATTAGGTACCTTAAAATTCTTTAAGCTATCATCAAAAAGCATTATAGATAAATTTTTCACTATTATAGAGGCACCTAGTGATGTAATAAAAAGAGTAATCATTCCTGATCCCCTAACTGGTTTAAAGGCTATCCTTTCTATGGCTAATCCAATCACTATTGCACCAATTAAACTAGCTAAAATTCCCACCCAAAAAGGCAAATTAAAAACAGTTACAGCAAAATAAGCAGCAAAGGCACCTATCATAAAAACTTCACCATAAGCAAAATTAACTAATCCTATTATTCCAAAAGTCATGGTATATCCTGCTGCTAATAATGCAATTACACTTCCCCATCCCAATGCATTTAATACCTGTTGTATAAAATAACTCATAACCTACTCCTAATTATATTTCAATTTAATTTAGTTTTAATTAATATATACCAGGTTGATATGAAGGTTTACATGATGCCTAAGTATATTTCTTTAATTTTTTCATTTTTAATTAGATCTTTGCAATTACCTTCTAAAACAACTTCACCTTTTCTAATTAAATAACCATAATCTGATATCCCTAAAGCTAATTTTGCATTTTGCTCTACTAGTAAAATACTTATTCCTTCATTATTGATTTCTTTTATTATCTTCCCTACTAACTCTACTAATTTAGGAGCAAGGCCCAAAGAAGGCTCATCTAATAATATTAAATTTGGTTTACTCATTAAAGATCTTCCTATAACCAACATTTCTTGTTCCCCTCCACTAAGCGATTCTGCTAATTGATTAGCTCTCTCTTTGAGAATAGGAAATACTGAATATACTCGATTTAAATTTTTCTCGACCTCCCGTTTGCTTTTTAAAAGATAAGCACCTGCTAACAAATTTTCTTTAGTTGTTAAATTAGCAAATATACCTCGCCCTTCAAAAACAACTGATATACCCAACCTTGCTATTTTATAAGTAGCGAGATTGGATATATCTATACCATTATATTTAATTTCTCCACTTTTTAAACAAGTTTGAGAAAGAATAGTCTTTAAAATGGTCGACTTTCCTACTGCATTCGAACCTAATAAAGTCACTATCCCCCCCTGATTAATTCTAATAGATATTTTATTTATGATATCTTTTTTTCCATATCCTGCTACTACATTATTTAATTCAAGCAATGGAATAATGCTCATGAAATACCTCCTAAATAAGATTCTATTACTCTTTTATTATTTTGAATTTCTTTTGGTGTTCCCCTTCCTATAATATTCCCTTCATTCATGGCAGTGATATCATTACAAGCCGTCATTATAACTGACATGTCATGTTCAATAATAATTATAGTTAAATTAAATTTTTCTTTTATTTTATAAATTAGTTCGATTAGCTCCCTCGTTTCATTTGGGTTTAAGCCACTTGCAGGCTCGTCAAGCAAAAGCAATTCTGGTTTTAAGGCTAAAGCGCGAGCAATACTGACTTTCCTTTGTAAACCAAAGGGAAGGTCTTCTGAAATTTGATTTGCTAAATTAGAGATATCTAATAAATCCATTATTTCTATAGATTTCTCTATTATTTTTTTTTCTTCACTTATATAATTAGAGGTTTGAAATATCACATTAAAAAAATTGTATTTGCATTTTATGTGTCGAAAAAAACCTACTTTTATTTCATCAATTACTGTTGTATATTTTTGCATTCTTATTTCCTGAAAAGTTCTTCCTATGCCTCGATTTACCCTCATGTCTGGTGATTCGTTAGTAATATTAACACCTTTAAATAATATTTTCCCATCATCAGGTTTATAAAAACCTGTAATTAAATTAAAAACTGTGGTTTTTCCAGCTCCATTTGGACCGATTAAACCTTTTAATTCACCCTTTTTTAAATGAAGAGAAAAGTTAGAAACTGCTGTTAATCCACCAAATTTCTTTTTAGCTTTCTCTATTTCTAAAAAAACATTATTTGTATTCATATGATTATAGCCTTTCATCTAAACGAAATCCTTACCGTGAAGCACCACTCCATTACAAGAGTGGCGCTTCCAAAATTTAAATTCTGCTCGTCTTGTATCTTCCTTCGGTATTGAGTTATCTATATAAGAAATTATCGCTATATTAAATAAAATCTAAAATAGATATAACAATAGGAATAAAAATTTTTATTAATTTTTATTCCTATTGTTATAATAATTTAATTTACATAAAGGGAAACGTTTCTATCCCTTCTGGAGTATATGACTCGTATGTCTGAAAATCGTAGAAACTTTGCACCCCATTCTTCACGACTTTCCAAACTATTCCTCTTTGAGGCCAACCTTCACCTACAAACTTTATGGGTTGTGTTGTCCAAGTAGTTTCTATCTTCATAAGCTCATCTTTTATTGCCATTCTTTTATCTGCAAGGCTTGTACTGTCCCACCATTCTTCTCCTTTGTCTTCAATTAAAGAAGAAATAGTTTCAGCCAATATCATAAAAGCATCATATCCCATTGTTCCGAATGCACCAGGTTCCTCACCTTCTCTCTTTATATATTCTTCGACAAATTCTTGTGCAAAAGGCGAAAGTCCTGGTTGACTTGCAGAAAAATGAGTTGAATATATCATCCCTTCAACAGCTTCTCCACCGACTTCAATAAGAGCTGACGTATCTACACCGTCAGTACCAACTAAGGGAAGATTAATATCCAATTCTCTTGCTTGTTTTGCAATTTTAGGAGCATCCTGGGGCCAAGTAGGTAAAATAATTGCTTGAATTCCTAATTTATTTATACTAGATTTAAGTCTGGTTAATTGAGCTGTATAATCACTATCTCCAGTATTATACTCAAGTACAAGAGGAACGGGATTTTCTTTCCCCGAAAATTCTTTGAGGAAATAAATTATATATTCAGTAAGTTTCGTTCCATATGCACTACCTACATCCTTGAAAATTGCAACTGTATCATAACCCAATTTCTCATAGATATACTTTGCTACTGCTCTTCCTTGATCGTTATCCGGTACGGGACTCATGAACATATAATCTCCCACTAAAGGAATTGTTGCAGTAGTGCCACCAATATCCAAAAAAGGAGTTTTAGCATCCTGAAAAACTTCTCCAGCAGCTGTAGCATAAGAAATATCGTTCCCACCTATACCACCTAATACCTTAAAAGCCTCTAATAAACGATGAGCTTTAGTTGCAAATACAGCTGGATTACTTTGTCCATCAACAATAATAGCTTGAACAGGGTAACCCTTTATTCCGCCCTTTGCATTTAATAAATCTACCGCAACATCTATAGTGCGCTTATTTTCTATACCCATTTCGGCAGCGTCACCAGTTAATTCAACAATTACCCCAATGTTAATTGGCTCTTTCTCTGCGCCTATAGCCAAGCTAATTAAAATAAAAAACATCAGAATAATTACTATACTCCAGATACCATATAATCTTAATTTATTCATTTTTTAAACCTCCTAATTATAGATATAATTAAAACACCTTCTTATTATCATACACATTACTTTAAATTTTTCATTAATATTACATCTTCTATCACCTTCTCACTTTTTTGGAATTTCGATCTATTTCTTCCTAAAGCAAAAAATAGTAAATATAATTATAGAAATTTAATCATAGTATTTTTTAATCATAATAAAATTTATCCAATCTTCCCTTTTTATCTACATACTTTGGAAACTGAACATAAATACTTACATCATAATTAGCCTCTGAATTTTGGGCAATACGAACGTTGCCCACAATACTAACCAAAAGAGTAGCATCTTCTAAAGAAATCTCTAATTTTTGTGAAACAAAATCAGCCATTCTTTTAGCTCCAATTCTAACTGCTTCCTTAAGTGAAGGGGCATTAGAAACAACAAACCAATAATCTTTATTTTCAATAATGGGTGATGGGATAAATCTATCTTTAATTACTTCAAGAATTTCTATAGTTACTTCAGCACCACATTCAACCCCAATACAAATTTCTCCTTCACCCATACTTGCATGAACATCTCCCATTTGTAAAAGTGCACCTTTTACAAAAATCGGAAAATATATTTTTGCTCCCACTCCAGCTTCCGGGCAATCCATATTTCCTCCATGAATTCCTATTAATCCTGTTGGTATCTTACCAAAAGGCGTTGTCCCTATTGTTCCAATATGGGGTTTATTTTTTATTACAACATCATTATTAAAAAATGTCTTACCGTTTTCTATGCTTACTATCTTTGTAAGAGGTGCTTTTACGTACTGTCTTAATATACCTTCACCAGGAATTAAAGTTAGAATTCCGTGGTCTTCACATTGAATGTCTAATATTTTTATTACCAGTATATCTCCCGCTTCTGCTCCTTTGATAAATACTGGGCCAGTATTGGGATTTATATATGACATATCAATGGAACCTAGTAAATCTTCTTCTTTTTTTAATTGATTGCACCAACAGTCAAATGTTTCAAAAATTATCTTATCTCCAATAGATGCAGTTGAAACTGGCTTATTCTCTTTGTCATAATAATATGTATGGTTTTCTTTGTTAATTCTAATCACTACTTAATCACTCCCTTTTTATTTATTACAAATTTAATTATGTTTCTACAAACTCTCGTGCATATTGCAATATTCCTTAAACTTTACTTATTGCCTTATCTAACACATCCAGGGCCTCATCTAACTGTTCATCAGTGATTTCTAAAGAAACCAGCATTCGCAAAAAATTTTTATTGATCCCGGCAGTGGGAACAAATACTCCATTTCTTATACATTCCTGGACAATTTGAGCAGTTTCTTCTGTTGCAGGTTCCTTAGTCTCTCTGTCTTTTACTAATTCTATAGCCACCATCGCTCCCATACCACGCACCTCCCCTACTATAGAATATTTATCTTTCATCTTAAGGAATCGTTCTTTTAATCTTTCTCCAATCTTTAGTGCTCTATCTAAAAGGTGTTCTTCTTCGATAATCTTTATTACCTCAAGAGCTGCTCGACAGGCTACCGGGTTACCTACATAGGTTCCTCCGATACATCCTCCCGGAAGGGAATCGGTAATCTCTTTTTTAGAAATAACTGCCGAAAGAGGCAGGCCGGCAGCTAAAGACTTGGCTAAGCAGATTATATCGGGTTCTACATTCCAATTTTCTATGGCAAAAAACTTTCCCGTCCTTCCTATACCACTTTGAATCTCATCGGTTATAAGTAACATACCATATTTCTTAGTTAATTCTCTTAGGTATTCCAAAAATCCTTCTTGAGGGACATTAAATCCTCCTTCTCCCTGGATAGGTTCAACCACAATAGCGGCCACTGATTCAGGGGTTACGGTATTGATAAGTATTTTTTCAAAGTCTTTTATATTCGCTATAGGATAAGAGGGACTAGGGAAAGGTAGTCGGTATATCTCAGGGGCAAAGGGTCCAAAGTGATATTTATAGGGCATAGCCTTATGGGTCATAGTCATAGTGAGAAGGGTTCGACCATGAAAAGCATTTTCAAAGACAATTATAGCTGGTCTTTTAGTGTAGGCTCGGGCAATCTTTACCGCATTTTCTACTGCCTCTGCTCCGGAGTTAAAAAAGACAGCAGACTTGGGAGTACCTCCGGGAGCTAAGTTTACCAGTTTTTCGGCTAATTCCACCAGAGGTTCATAGGGAATAGCGGTAAAATCGGTGTGTAGGTATTTTTCTGCTTGGTCCTTAACCGCTGCTACCACTTTTTTGTGGGTATGCCCTACCGCCAGACACCCCCATCCTCCAGTAAGGTCAATAAATTGATTACCATCTACATCAATAACTAAGGCCCCTTTGCCTTTGGCAATATAACAGGGAGAAAGAGAACCACCCATAGGTTTAGCCACATACTTTTCTCTTCTTTGGGCAATTTCTTGGGACTTTGGTCCAGGTAAACTGGTTTTAAGGGAAATAAATTTGGTCATATAATTTTTCTCCTTTATCTTAAATAATAAAAAATTATTCTTATTTAGAGATACAACGAGAAATTAATTGTTTTATTAAAATTTTACCATATCTTTTTAGAAACCTCAAGTATATTTATTTTCCTCCTTTTTAATTCTTCAAAGTATTTTTCATAAACTTTTTCTTCTATAGCATCTTCAGGGGCTACTATCCCTTTCTTGGTTATCTCTCCTTTTCCTAACATTACTGTAGCAATTGCTTCGGGAAAGGCAGTAACTCTTCCCATAGCAGAAATACCCTTTTCGAGATCTGCTCCTTCCCAATGACCTGGTCAACGGATAGTCTTTTCTGTATATTCTTTATGTTTTGGTGAAGTGATTCTCCATACTCGTTTAAAGTCATTCCGCTAGGAATTTCTAAACCTTCAACTTCATATTTATCTGGTTTCCTATGATATTCTTCTAAAATATCTACTAAACAAAATAAGCAATTAATGATAGAGCCTTCATTAATTGCCTATTATTTCACCCTTTTTTAGATGAAGTACTCTACCTTAGGTAGCGCTCCATCTAAATCCAGGGAGAGATTCGCAAACATAAACATTTTTTCTATTTATCACTTACTAAAAGCTTCATATATTCTCCAATTTCATTGATATTATCTAATCCCTTGGTGGCTTTTATAATATCCTCCATTCTGGAAGAAGAGATCTTTTTCTCGGAATTAGCTTTAAACTTAGAGATGAGTTCTTCTTCACTAAGAGGTCGTTCCGGTTGACCTTTGACAAAATCTTCTTGTTTTTTATAAATACCATGAGGAGTTTTAATAGAAATAATAGCTCTTTTAATCTTGGGAAAAAGAGCATCAATTTCAGGGTTGGCTACTACCTTAATCTTATCGAGCAATGACCAGACTAAAGGATCTCGAAGGGCATCTTCTTCAAAATCAGAAGGAAGGACATTACCTTTAGCTACCGCAACTGCTATGCAATAAGGGAGAGAATGGTCAGCTGTCTCTTTAGTAGTTGGTTTATATTTACTGGGGTCAGAGAGAATATCTGCTCCCCGAGTCGTAGTCTCTACTAAAACTTCTTTTACTTCTTTTGGGTCAATACTATTTTCCTGCATAACTTCTAAGGCAGCAGTAATGGGCTGATGAGTTAAAGCCTCAGTAGGAAATGCTTTATACCCACACTGATTAATTAGAAAATTCTCTCCTAATCCTTTGGTTAAAATATCCTTATCCCATTTTACTTTATCCAATACTTCAAACAATCCTTCTTTACCTTCAAATACTTCTGCCGGACCAGTAAATCCTTTACTCGCCAGTAAAGCAGCTCGAACCCCTGCTTCAACTGCTAAAGGGTCAGCCGCATTTTTCATGTTAGTGAGATGACCAGCTACCACTCCCCCTAAAGTAAAATGAGAAGAACCACTAATCCCTATTGCTGCTACTATTTCTTCTTCTGTTAATCCCAATAACCATCCTGCTACTACCGGACTTACCAATTGAGTTAAAGTAGCATGGTGCCAACCTATCTCCCGCACTCCCGGAAAAGCAGCCAGGCATAAACGCATCTCTAATTCATAGGCAAGTACTATTCCTACTAGTACTTCTTTACCATTTTTTTTCATAAATTCTCCAGTACTAAGCACAGCAGGAATAATATCTGAAGGATGAGAAGGGTCCTGTTCCCAATAGATATCATTATAATCTCGAGCTCGGATCAGCAAGGAATTCATTAAAGTAGCAAGGGGGAGATTAGTTTTCAATCCCCAACCAAAAACAGTAGCTTGTTCTTTTCCGCTTAAATCCTGGATATAATTATATGCTGCTTGGGTATCTTTATTATCCAGCGCAGAAAAAGCACAACCTATGCTATCCAAAAGAAATCGTTTGGCCTCTTTTAAGGCTTCAGAAGGGATGTCTTTATATTTTAACTTTAGGGCAAATTTAGCCCATTTTTGACTTATGGTCTCCATTTTTTACCTTCTTTTTAAACTCAAGATAATTTTCTGGCTACTTCTCTGGCTACCTCTAAGGTAGAAGCTGTGCCGCCTAAATCATAAGTCCTCACTTTTTCTTCTTCAATAACCTGGGCGATTGAATTTTCTAACCTTTCAGCTAATTCTCCTTCTCCCAAATATTCCAGCATTAGTTTAACGGTTAATAACATCGCGATGGGATTAACTTTATATTGCCCAGCATATTTGGGAGCAGAACCATGGGTAGGCTCAAAGAGGGCATAATCATCGCCGATATTGGCACTGGAGGCAAAACCTAAACCGCCCACCAGTTGAGCACAGAGATCGGAAATTATATCTCCAAACATATTAGAAGAAGCTAGAACGCTATATCTTTGAGGATTTTTCACCAGCCACATACACATTGCATCTACATTGGTTTCCCAGAATTCAACTTCGGGATATTCTGAGGCAATCTTACGCGCCTCTCTTATCATCAATCCACTGGTTTCTCTGATTACATTTGGCTTTTCAATAAGAGTAACCGAATTTCTTTTATATTTCCTGGCATATTTAAAGGCTTGACGGACAATCGACTGACAGGCTTTCCTGGTAAAAATTCGGCAAGATAGAGCAATATCTTCTAAAGATATATCTTTAAATCTTTTCATCTGGGGATGATTTTTTAAAAGCGAATCCATCACATCTTTCGGTAAAGGGTGAAATTCTACTCCACAATACAGGTCCTCGGTATTTTCCCGAAAAACCACCAAATCTATATCATCCCTATAGTTAAGAGGATTCCCTTTGTAAGCCTTACAGGGTCTTATGTTAGTATGTAATTCAAACTCCTGACGTATCTTTACAATCGGACTCGAATAGACATAACCTTTCCCTTTAAGCTCGGGAGAAAGTTCTTTTTCTGCCTCCTCTTTAGGCTTGGAAGTTATTGCTCCAAATAGACAACAATCAGTCTCTTTAAGTATTTTTATAGTTCTATCCGGTAAAGGATTCCCTTCTTTTTTCCAAAATTCCCAACCTACATCACCGGATAGATAATCAGCATCAAGCTTTAATTCATCCAATACAATCTTCGCTGCCTCCATTACATCATTTCCTATTCCATCACCTGGTAGCCAGGCAATCCTATATTTAGTCATCTTTATTCTCCTCTGTCTATCTTCAAAATTTTTCTGGTATGAGGAATAAGCCCTCCATCATTAAGAATTCCCAACACCGATTCTGGTAAAGGAGGAAAATCATAAATTCTCTTCTTAACCAACAATTTTCCTTTTTCAAAATCAATGGTAATTATCTCACCTAAAGATATATTCTCCACTGCTTCTTTACATTGAACTAAGGGCAGTCCCTGGTTAATAGCATTTCTAAAAAATATTCTGGCAAACGATTTTGCCACAACTGCTCCTACCCCGGCATATTTGAGACAAGTGGCGGCTTGTTCTCGAGAACTGCCACAACCGAAATTCCTTCCCGCGACAACAATATCTCCCTTTTTCACTTCTTTGGCAAACTTCGGGTCAAGATCCTCCAGGGCATGGAGAGTCATCTCTTGCGGATCAGTTATGGTATAAGTATATTTTCCAGGAAAAATGACATCGGTGTTCACATCATCTCCATATTTCCATACTTTCCCTTTTATACTCATTTTAAATACCTCCTTACATCAGTAATTTCACCATAAAGAGAAGAAATAGCTACAGTAGCAGGACTAGCTAAATAAATTTCTGCTTCCTTGCATCCCATCCTTCCTTTAAAATTTCTATTAGCAGTGCTCAAACAAACTTCTCCTGGGGCTAAAGCTCCTTCATGAGCTCCCAAACAAGGACCACATCCCGGATTCATTATCACTGCACCGCTTTTTACTAATTTTTGAAGAATTCCTAATTCCATAGCCTGGGCAAAGACCTCCATCGAGGCAGGAAAGATTAAAAGTCTAACTCTATCAGAGATTTTTTTATCACCAAGGATCTCGCCGGTAATCTTTAAGTCCTCTATCCTTCCATTAGTACAAGTTCCAATTAAAGCCTGATTAATTTTGGTTCCAGTTACTTCAGAAACAGGCTTCACATTATCTACAGTATGGGGACAGGCTATCTGTGGTTCTAATTTGCTTATATCGTAATCGATGATCTTTTCAAACTCAGCATTTAGATCTGATTTTATTATTTCGTATTTTTTATTGGTTCTTGGAGTAAGCCATTGGATAGTTTTTTTATCTGGTTCTACATAACCAATCTTTGCTCCCATCTCCACGGTCATATTACACAAAGTCATTCTTCCGTCAATATCCATATTTTTCACTACATTTCCAGAAAACTCAACTGCTTTATAAAGTACTCCATCTGCCCCTAAATCTCCAATGATATAAAGGATAATATCCTTGGGATATATCCCCGGAGGAATTTCTCCCTCAATATTTATCTTAATGGTCTCTGGTACTCTAAGCCAAATTTCATCTGTAGCCCAGATAGAAGCTACTTC
>Ga0315279_10006147_pt1 | contig 15256 bp, 1 predicted proteins | sample YL17G06_20_MG_FD_203694 | JGI IMG/M metagenome (GOLD analysis project Ga0315279, IMG submission 203694) | Sediment microbial communities from Yellowstone Lake, YNP, Wyoming, USA - YL17G06_20 | ecosystem: Environmental > Aquatic > Freshwater > Lake > Sediment | place: USA: Wyoming | collected... | reverse complement strand
TATTAACCACGACAGTTCCTATAAAAGGGGCAAAATGGGCTATGCTCCCCGTTCGCACCGATAAAGCAATCCCAAAGCGATTATTATTCAAGGTGATTGAACAACTGGCAGATATCGAATTGCAGGCACCAGTCAAGATGTATGATGTGATATTAAAGAATACTGCCGGTACAGGTGCAAATATTGTCGCTACCAGGAATATGAAACGCACGGCTACAACCCGTTGATATAGTTCAGCCAGATCGGTGACATTTCAGAGTGTGAAGATTATGTCTTATTTTGAGCCTAAATTTGGGGGGGAACAATTCTTTGCTCTGCGCAAGTCCTCCCACACGTCATTGCGAGCCTTTTAAATTGTCATTGCGAGCCTTTCTCCCACACGTCATTGCGAGCGAAGCGTGGCAATCCCAGCAGAAATCCCCTCTCCCTTGACGGGAGAGGATTAAGGTGAGGGTGAATTTCCCCCTCCCTCTAACTCCCTCCCGCCATATTTGCCCGGGAGAATCCGCGGAGATTGCGGAGCCTGTTCTGAGCGTAAGCGAAGAATCTGTTGGTTAACACTCCTCGCAATGACAAGAGACGAGGTAGTGTCACTAATCATATGAACCAGTACAACCCGCTGAAAAGGCTCTCAAACAGATATACACTGAGCTTGTCATTAAGATAAAAACCACTAAGCAAGAAGAGCCAAGAAATCCTTTAACATTGCTCGCAGCACAACGAACCTGCAAGAACAACTGTTCTTGCAACAATGTAGGAAAAGTTAAGTAAATGGTATTGACATGATACGATTTTGGCAGTACGATAGTTCTATACGATAGTTTTATACGATAGTTCTAGTAGAAAAACTTAACAGGGGCTGTGAAGCATAGCTCGTAAGTGGGCGCTTGGGCTTTGTGGAGCCAATAGCGAAACCGACCGTAAAAAGTCGGTTTCGCTTTTTTTTGTTGAGAGGTGCGCCCGAAAGTTAATCAAGGTAAACAAGAAACAAGTTGAGGTAATCTCACCGTTCCAGTTGACAAGGTAAGCGGAGAAGACAAAAAAGGAATAAGGAGGGCTGGGTAATGACGAAAGGGAATTTAGTCGGCAAAATCTTCGGGATTGCACTTGTCTTTGTGATGATTGGGTCGATGCTTGGTGGACTAGCGGGAATCGTCAATAGCGCTGAGCCTGCCAATGGGGAAGAAATCGGTTCACCTTCCTCTCAGTTGGCAAATGCAAGTGACGCGGGCGAGCCTCCACCTGTGGATGCAGACAAGGGCGTCGAAGGTTCGCTCCAAGTATCGGAGCCAGTGCTAGAAGATTGCCCCCAGGGGACGAATGGGGGAAGTGCGTGTGGAAACTGCAGTAGAGCTGAGCAGGAGATAAATATAGGCATGAGGAACCCGGCAGCCGTCTACTGCGAGGAGATGGGCTGCGAGTACAAAGTGGTAAAAACCGAAGACGGAGAGAGAGGCATTTGTGTGTTGCCTGATGGCAGTGAATGCGACGCTTGGGCTTTCTATAGAGGTGAATGTGGCGAAGAGTTTTCTTATTGTGCTAAGAAGGGTTGTCCTGTTGCTGCGAAGGCAGAAGGAGACTGCTTTGCTACAAATTGCACCACTTGTGTAATGCCAGATGGAACTCACAAAACAGTGTCCGAGCTGCTGGATTTAAGTGCCAAGTGCATAGTAGGAACTAATATGTCCGGCAATGCTAGCTTTAATGAGAGAGATATAAAGGCGGAAGAAATTAATGTAACAGAAACAGATTTACCTGAGTATTTTAACTGGAGAGATAAGGATGGGGGAGATTGGATGACCCCTGTTAAGGACCAAGAGAATTGTGGTAGCTGCTGGGCATTTTCAGCCGTGGGCATAGTGGAGCCGGCGTATAATATCTTCTTCGGCGACCCAAACTTGGACCTAGACCTTTCCGAACAATATCTGGTGTCAGATTGTTGTGAGCAATGCGGAAGCTGTGGTGGGGGGTGGCATAGCACTGCTCTTGAATTTATACGGGACCAGGGAATAACGGACGAGGCCTGCTTCCCATATACCGCGACTGACTGCCCCTGTTCTGATAGATGTGATAATTGGAGTAGCAGGCTAAAGACGATAGATGAGACGAAATATGTTCCGAGCGATACGCAAACAATAAAGGAGTATCTGACCGAAAAGGGTCCTCTGTCGGTTGCCATGGGCATAGGGGGTGATTTTGGAGGATACTTTGACGGCGACATTTATAGATGCACCGATGATTCTGGAATAAACCACGCTGTTGTAATAGTTGGTTACAATGAAACCGAAGACTACTGGATTGTGAAAAACAGTTGGGGCTCTGGCTGGGAGGACGAGGGGTACTTCAAAGTCGGTTGTGAAGAATGCGCAATAGAGAGATATGTTTATTATGCAGCCCTTTGTGCATGGCCATTGCTCCTGTCTCCAGCCAACGGTTTGACCGTCCGGCCAGGAGAGACCAACTTCACCTGGAAGGAGAAAGCCAATGCTACCGGGTATCATATTCAGATAGACCAGGTTGATACCTTCGACTCGGGTGTCTTGATAGAGGCTGACCCCACCGAACCCCAGTACACCGCTAACCTCAGTACTGGCTCTTACTACTGGCGAGTCAAGACACATCTCGATGTGGAGGATAGTCCCTACTCCCCAATCTGGAGGCTGACTGTAGTCGACAAGCCTGTAGTTCAAGTAACCACTGACCCTGGCAGTGACTACGAACCAGCGATAACGCAGACTGCCGATGGCAAAGTATGGGTGGTCTGGTCCTCTAATGATTACATCTGGTATAAGACTAGCTCTGATGACGGCGCTACCTGGTCCGAGGCGTCCCAGATAACCACCGACCCTGATTATGGTTACGACCCGGCGATAGCCCAGACTGCCGATGACGGCAAAGTATGGGTGGTGTGGCAATCCTACCGCTCAGGTAACAGCGACATCTGGTATAAGACCAGCTCTGATGGCGGTGCCACGTGGTCTGAAGCCTCCCAGATAACCACCGACCCTGATTGGGATGAATTCCCAGCGATAACTCAGACTGACGATGGCAGGGTCTGGGTGGTGTGGCAATCCTACCGCTCAGGAAATAGCGATATCTGGTATAAGACCAGCTCCGATGGCGGCGCCACCTGGTCCGAGGCGTCCCAGATAACCACTGACCCTGATTATGATTACTCCCCGGCGATAGCCCAGACCACCGATGGCAAAATATGGGTGGTTTGGGGGTCTTACCGTTCAGGTAACGGCGACATCTGGTATAAGACCAGCTCCGATGGCGGTGCTACCTGGTCTGATGCCTCCCAGATAACCAATGACCCTTATGGTAATTACTATCCAGCCATAGCCCAGACTGCTGACGGAAAAGTGTGGGTAGCCTGGCAATCCTACCACTCAGGCAACTATGATATCTGGTACACGACGAGCTCTGATGGCGGCGCCAACTGGTCTGAAGCCTCCCAATTTACGAGATTCAGCGGCTATGATGAATGCCCGGCAGCCACTGCTCTTTCCAGTGGGAAGCTGGCAGTGGCATGGCACTCCGACCGTGCCGTCAACTACGATATCTGGTACGGCGTCATTGGCTCCATGGAAGATATAAACCCACCACCTTACCTGTATGGGGCTGGGAATGAGCCATGGGCTCCTGATACCAGCCAGACGGTGACGGTGCTGGCCGGAGCTACTGATGAGACAGGCCTACAGGATGTTCAGTTGGTGTGGTGGGTAGATGGCAGCCCTCAGGGTAACCTTCTCATGTATGATGACGGGAATCACGATGACTGGGGTGCCAACGACGGCGTATATGGAGTCCATATAGGCCCATTCCCCCTGATTGGCACTGTGGTGGAGTACCAGATACAGATAACGGATATCGACGGCAACGTAATTGTAGCTCCTCAATACCCCTACTCATTTGAGGTAATCAAGCCCTTCATCAAGACTGCTGACATCCTTCTTGTTAGCGACCAAGGCAGTTGGGTTATTCCGTATTATAGCGATGCTCTGGATAACCTGGGCTATGCCTATGATGTCTGGGATAGCGATCTGCGGGGAATCATAGATGGTGGGACGTTGAACCAATATGTGGATGGTGTTGTTATCTGGACTACCCCTTATTATTGGGGTTATATAGGCTACAGTGAGACCCAGGACAACCTAACCTCTTACCTTGACAATGGAGGGAAGCTGTTTATAAGTGGACAGGACATAGGTTATTCTATTGGTAGCTCTGACTTCTACCAGGATTACCTCCATGCTCAGTATGTTCAAGATAACATCGACCTTTATGGCCTATTTGGTGTAACAGGTGACCCCATAACCGACGGGCTTTATGTGTCTATATCCGGCGGTGATGGGGCTAACAATCAATATTATCCGAGTGAGATCGACCCAATATCACCAGCGTTAAGTATTTTCACCTATGACCCGGCTGCCACCACGGCTCTGGTCAAGCCCAGTATTCCTGAAGAGGAAATGATACGACCTGAGAGCGAAGAGATGTTGCCACAGCGGGAGCCAATGGCGGGACCCGGGGAAACAATGATACCGAGAGGCTCTTCAGTGGAGAGACGTATTGGCACCAAGTCCGTCGAGTCCAGCGGCGGTGGGGCGTTACGTGTAGATACTGGCACGTATAAGGTGGTCTACTTTGCCTTTGGTTTTGAGGCCATAAATTCTGTCAACGACCGGGCGGATACAATGGAGAGGGTGATGGACTGGTTGGTGCCCGACTTGGTACCCCCTATCCTGGTCTCCCCGGCGGATGGCTCACTCAGCAAGCCCGGGAACATTACTTTCACCTGGAAGGAGAAAACTGGCGCTACCGGGTATCATATTCAGATAGACCAAGTTGATACCTTCGACTCCGGTGTCCTGATAGAGGCTGACCCCACCGAACCCCAGTACACCGCTAACCTCAGTACTGGCTCCTACTACTGGCGAGTCAAGGCACATCTCGATGTGGAGGATAGTTCCTACTCCCCAATCTGGAGGCTGACTGTAGTCGACAAGCCGGTAGTTCAGGTAACTACCGACCCTGGCAGCGATTACGACCCATCGATAGCGCAGACTGATGATGGCAAGGTGTGGGTGGTGTGGCGGTCCTACCGCTCAGGCAACAGTGACATCTGGTATAAGACAAGCTCTGATGGCGGCGCTACCTGGTCGAATGCCTCCCCGATAGACACCGGCATCTGGAGCTACGACCCGGCGATAACTCAGACAAATGATGGGAAAATATGGGTAACCTTTTACTCCTATGAATCAGGGAATGATGATATCTGGTACACGACCAGCTCTGATGGCGGCGCCACCTGGTCTGCGGCGTCCCAAATAACTACCGACCCTGGCGATGATTACGACCCATCGATAGCGCAGACTGATGATGGCAAGGTGTGGGTGGTGTGGCAATCCTATCGCTCAGGTAACCCCGATATCTGGTATAAGACGAGCTCTGATGGCGGCGCTACCTGGTCTGAGGCTTCGCCGATAGACACCGGCATCTGGGGGAGCTACGAGCCGGCGATAATTCAGACAAATGATGGGAAAATATGGGTAACCTTTTACTCCTATAAATCAGGGAATTATTATATTTGGTACACGACCAGCTCTGATGGCGGCTCCACCTGGTCTGAGGCCCATCAGGTAACTACCGACCCTGGCGATGATTACGACCCATCGATAGCGCAGACTGATGATGGCAAGGTGTGGGTGGTGTGGTACTCCTATCGTTCAGGCAACTATGATATCTGGTACAAGACCAGCTCGGATGGCGGCGTCACCTGGTCTGATGCCCATCAATTTACGAGATTCAGCGGCTATGATGAATGCCCAGCAGCCACTGCTCTTTCCAGTGGGAAGCTGGCACTAGCATGGCAATCGGACCGTGCCGTCAACTACGACATCTGGTATGGCGTTATTGGCTACATGGAAGATATAAACCCACCACCTTACCTGGATGGGGCTGGCAATGAGCCATGGGGTCCTGATACCAGCCAGACGGTGACGGTGCTGGCCAGAGCTATTGATGAGACAGGCCTACAGGATGTTCAGTTGGTATGGTGGGTGGATGGCAGCTCCCAGGATGACCTCCCTATGTATGATGACGGCAATCATGATGACTGGAGTGCCAACGACGGTGTCTACGGCGTCCAGATAGGCCCGTTCCCCCTGATTGGCACTGTGGTGGAGTACCAGATACAGATAACGGATATTGACAACAATACAGTCTTAGCGCCTCAATACCCCTACTCATTTGAGGTAATCAAGCCCTTCGTCAAGACCGCTGATATCCTTGTGGTTAGCGATGTTTTCTACTCGAATTGGGTTGTTCCGTATTATAGCGATGCTCTGGATAACCTGGGCTATGCCTACGATGTCTGGGATAGCGGGCTGCGGGGAATCATAGATGGTGGGATGTTGAACCAATACGTGGATGGCGTTGTTATCTGGAGTACCCCCGATTGGGGTTATATACAACTCAGTGAGACCCAGGACAACCTAAGCTCTTACCTTGACAATGGGGGAAAACTGTTCATAAGTGGACAGGATATTGATTGGAATATCGGTTGGTCCGCATTCTACGAGGACTATCTCCATGCCCAGTATGTTCAAAACGACATCGACCTTTATGGCCTGTTTGGTGTACCCGGTGACTCCATAACCGATGGGCTTTATATTAATATATCCGGTGACTATGGGGCTAACAATCAATATTCACCGAGTGAGCTCGACCCAATATCGCCGGCGGTGAGTATTTTCACCTATGACCCCAATGCCACCACGGCTTTGGTCGAGCCCAGTATTCCTGAAGAGGGAATGATACGACCTGAGAGCGAAAAGATGTTGCCACAGCGGGAGCCAATGGCGAGACCCGGGGAAACAATGATACCGAGAGGCTCTTCAGTGGAGAGAAGTATTGGCACCAAGTCCGTCGAATCCAGCGGCAGTGGGGCGTTACGTGTAGATACTGGCACGTATAAGGTGGTCTACTTTGCCTTTGGTTTCGAGGCCATAAACTCTGCTGCTGACAGAGCAACGGTAATGGAACGGGTGCTCAATTGGCTGGCACCAATAGTAACTTATAACCTGACCATCTCGAGCACTGATGGTGGTAACGTGACCACACCTGGAGAGGGCACATTCGGCCCTTATAGTCCTGGGGAGGTGGTGAATCTTCTGGCTGGCGCTGAGCCTAACTATCACTTTACTAACTGGACGGGAGATATAGACACGATTGCCGACGTGTACTCTCGCAGAACAACGATAACAATGAATGGAGATTATTCCATAACCGCCAACTTTGCTGAAGGGCCTGCTGAGGTGAATAGCGAGTGGGGCAAGGTAGACACGCCGTATCGTGAAGATTGGACCATTGCTCCGGGCTCCGACATCATCGAGGCTGCCTCTGTTCCCGGCGGCAGTGTTCTCTATGTGGTTGGGTTTGGTTACGAGGACAACGACATGAATGCCAGGTACGGTCCGCGGTTGTGGAAGTCGGAGGACAGCGGTGTCACCTGGGATGACCTGGCCAGTAAGGTCTGGGATGCCGACAGTCTGCCGGCAATCTTCAATTCGAGCACCAGTTACTTTAACTATGTTGCCTGTGCTCAAGATGACCCTGACTTCATGGCTGTGGCGATAGTTAATGACAATAACACTGACACTTTCTGTGATGACACTCAGGCAGTGGTCATCTCCGATGATGGCGGCGACAACTTCTACTGGACTCGAGCCGTAAGCGACACCAGCGACGCTAATTCCACCCTCAAGTGCGTTTTCGACATGAAGATTTCCAATGCGGATAGCAGCGGCAAGCACAACATCGCCCTAGGTGGTGTTGGAACCAGGAATGGGACTTGTCCACGTGGTCTGGTGTACCGCTATGAGACTGGTGGTCTGGTTGGTGGTGGCTGGGTAGATGCCTCAGCCTATGATGGCTGGGACAACATCAACGATTATGTTGTTGGCAATGACATTGCCAGCGTGGCGGTTACCAGGGTGGCATTTGCTCCCAGCTGGCTTGACGATAAAACAGTATTGGCGGTAAGCCATACCAGTAATGCCACCTATCTTCAGTCAGGAAGCTGGGGAAACACGAAGGTGTGGAACGCAGCCGCTGGCTTTGAAGCCGCTGTTCCGGTAGCGAATGACCCGAGCATCTGGTCTTATGTCCGGGGTGCGGCAGCAGGAATTGCCCTGCCTACGGATTATGAGGGCCGGCATGCCACCACTCGCTACGCCTGGGTGTATGTGGACAACGCAACTAGCGGTGCCATTTACAAAGTACAGAACGGCGCCGTTAGCCAGGTTATCCAGCAAATCACCGGCAAACCCTGGCTGGCAAGCCTATCCTACCTCGGAAGCATTGCTGAAGGAAAAGCCATAGCCGGCCTGCTCGCCTACCCCCCCACCGACTGCGGTGAAGGCGTTGAGGTCTACCGCAACGACGGCATCACCGATATGGACATCTGCTGCCAGCACTGGCAGGCAGCCTGCAAGCCGCCTACGGGGAAAATGCTGGCTATGGTGGGCTATGTACTGCCCAACAAGGCTTACGCCTGGGTCAGTGGGGACCCGCAAAATCCTTTTGGCTTTGATGAGAGCGCTTTCTCCTTCAGTCTGGATGACGGCGATACCTGGAACCAGCTCGGACTGGTGGATACCTATGTGGATTACCTGTCCGATGTGGCGAAGTCTGCCGATTGCAGCAAAACCTGGGTGGTCAGCATTAACACAGAGGAGGGAGTCTGCGGATGCGACAGCGTATGGCTGAAAACTGTGTGGCTTCCCGAGGCTTCGGAATACAGCGGTGCCTGGATAAGGGGGTGGTGCAAAGAGCTTACCCCTAATGCGGAGCTCAACAGCGCCCAGACTCCTGAAATCGGTCTGCTGAGGGTTCCTGAGCAAGGGTTGGGCGTCTACCTGGTTGACCGCGGCACCGATACGGTTTACTACGATGGCAACAAAGGTCTGGGCTGCTGGGAAGAAGGAACCTCGACCGTTGATGAGATTTCCGATTTGGCCGTCCAGGACGAGGCTACCATCTACGCTCTGGGCTTCAATGCTGATGTGGCAGTGTCCGATGACCATGCTTCTGCTGCTTCCTGGAGCAGCACGATGGACAGCAAGGTTGATGAAGGTCATACCATTGCCGTGCTTGGCGAGGGGAATGTCCTCGTTGGCGGCGATGATGGCAAGGTCAGCTATTCCGACGATAACCTCTCCACCTTCCTTGATGGCGAGGCTACCTTCACCGAGTTGGAGGACATCGGTGATGGCAATGTCCATGTTGCCTTTGACAGCTACTTTGACAGCAACAGCGTCGTTTACGCTGCGGTGAGCAATGTGGTCGTTGACAATATGAGCTACGAAACTCCCGTCAACGCTGTTGACAATGGCATCTACCGCTGGGTCATTGGTGAAAGCAGTGAGTGGAAAGACCTTGGTGAATGCGCAGGGGCTGCTACGCCAACAGAGACCCAACTTGGCTTGGGTCCTTCGTGCGATAAGGTCGAGGTTGGCTACTACGGCATAGTCCTCAGCAATGCTGAGGGCAATCCTGAGACCGATGCCACCACTGGCGGCGTTCTGTATGCCACCTTATATGATGCAGCAGGGAATGTCACCGGCGTGGCTCGCTGTCTCAACCCTGCTGAGAAGGTAGCCTGCGGCGAAGGTATGTGGGATTACTTCATTCAGGATACGGCTGACAATCATGGGCAATTCACGCTTGAGCCATCCAGCTTGAAGATTTGCGGCTGCCTTACTCCGGATACCAACGGCAAGCTGTGGTCCATTGATGACAACCCCTACTACGACCACTTTGCCTTCGGTGATTTAGAGGATTTGAGTGTTGGTCGTCTGTGGATGTACGAGGACTGCTATGCCAAGGCTGGTCCAGTGCTTGAATCGCCTGCGGACGGTGCTGGAGTTTCTTGCGACCCGCACTACTGGTGGAATGATGCCTTCGCCTTGGAATGGGATAGGCAGTGTGATGCCTCCTCCTACAACATCCAGATAGCTTATGATGAAGACTTCACCGAGCTGGTGCTCGACATCAGCGGCAAGAATAGTGATTGCACTGAGTATGACTACGAGCCAATCAGTGGCTCCAGTCCCAGCTACGTGGTTGCGGAGGGAGCGCTGGGAGCTGGTAGCTGTGGCACGACGTTCTACTGGAGGGTAAGGTCTGCTGATGCCGAGACTGGTGAGATAATTCACAGTCCCTGGTCTGAAGCGCGCAGCTTCACCGTTGCTGGAGGAGCTGAGCACTATAACCTGACTATCAACAGCACTGATGGTGGTAATGTGACCACACCTGGAGAGGGGACGTTCGGCTATAGTGCTAGTGAGGTGGTGTCCCTGGTAGCTACTGCAGATACTGGCTATCACTTTGTAAACTGGACCGGAGATGTAGGCACGATAGGTGATGTCAACTCGGCAAATACAACTATAACCATGACTGGAGACTTCTCCATCGTAGCCAACTTTGCTGAAGGGGCTGAGCACTATGTTATGAGAAATCTGCCTGACATAGCGGAATGGCCGAGCGAGACATTTGATGTCTTCGTGAACTTCACCGCACCGGCGGATGAGTTCAACGCTATCGGTCTCACCGACCTTGCTCCCGCTGGCTGGAATGTAACTGTTAATCAGACGTGGTGTACCCCGAACGCCGATTTAGTTACAGCTACGGGCAATAAAGTGGAGATTGCCTGGTTTGGGGAGCCCGGTGTGGGCTTTGACAACGGTACTTCATTTAGTCTGTTGTACAAGGTAACTGTCCCTGATGATGCCTCGGCAGGAATTCATACCTTTAGTGGTTTTCTCGAATACTATCTTGGTACTGAAGGACCTTATCATTACAACATAATAGGTGATTCCAAAGTGGAAGTAAACGCATTCGTCCCAGTCTGGTCTGTTGGTGACAACTGGGTATATAACTGCACTTATGAAAATCCAGAGGGGACCCCGAAATATGGGAGTTCTGAATTAAGTCTCACTGTTGCAGATGAAGTGGCGGCTGGTGCGGGAGAAGGGTTCCCCGAAGCTAGTTACCATCTCACTGGGGCCTTTGTTCCCCAGGCGATGCGTGATTCTATTGCCGCCGGAATGACGCTAGTGCTGCATGTAGGCCAAGCTAATGTGTGGAACAGCCAAGCCAACCTGCAGTATCTGAAACAGAGTTTAGCAATCGCAGAGCTTCCCGGGTTACCGATGGGCATCACCTGGGCTTATGCTTCAAGCCCAAGCTGGCCCCTTACCTTGGGAAACACCTGGACATTCACAAAGCACACCGTAGCTGGCGGCGGTATGATTGATGAGTTGGTTAACAGAGAGGGTAAGGTGCTTGCTGTAGAGGATATTACGGTGCCTGCGGGAACATTCAGTTGCTATCATATAGTGGAATATGACCCCGCGAGTCCCGATAACTACACCTGTGAGCACTGGTTCAACGCAACTGTGAAATCGGATGTAAAGATGATAGACCGCGACACCTGGGCTGGTGCGGAGACCAGGGTGCTTACGTCCTATTCGGTACAGTACAACTACAACTTAACCATCAATAGCACCTCTGGAGGTAATGTGACCACACCGGGAGAGGGAACGTTCAGCTATAATGCCAGTGAGGTGGTAGACCTTGTAGCCACGGCAGATAGCGGTTATCAGTTTGTGAACTGGAGTGGAGATACTGGCACCATAGCCAATGTTGATGCCGCCTCTACCAATATCACCATGAACGGGAACTACTTCATCACGGCGAACTTTGTATCAAAGTCAAGGCCGGGAGCTGGGGCTGGGGGTGGAGGCCAAGCCCCCTGTTATCTCGACATAGACATGCTGGGTAATATAACCAGGGTAAGAATCGCATGTACTATCAGCAAAACTCTCGAATCCTGCGTGGCACCTGACTTTAATAACACCAACTTCCTGGAGATTGACTATGGCACCACGATGATTTGTAACGAAACCGGCGAGGCGCCAGAAGCACTAGTGATGAGATTGGCAGAAGAATCACCGCCAGTACCAGATGGCTCAGCGCTGGTCGGTTCAGTTTATAACTTTACAGGTAACTATGGCTATAACATGCTGAAATGTTGTTCCGGCGTTACCTTCGGCCAGAATATCACAATAGTGTTGAACTATGACCCCAATGAGCTGCCCGAATCTACTGCTTCGCTGGCTGTTGCTTACTATGATACTGAACAGGGCATTTGGGTTAGTTTGCCGCCTGACATAGGTCGCGTAGCTGAGATTGGTAAGTCAACTGGTCTGATAAACCACTTCAGCACAGTCGCCATAATAGCAGAACTTGCCCCCGCTCCTGCACCGGCCAGTTTTGTGGCAAGCGCCTTAAATATTGAGCAAAGCCCGCAGGTATGGAAAAACATATTCGTGGGAGTGACCGGGGAGAACGTTACCATCACTGCTAATGTAGCGAATAACGGTGGGCAAGAAGGCACTTATATTGCTGAGCTGAAGTTAAATGGAGAAACAGTCGATGCCAAAGAAGTGACACTGGCTGCAGGACAAAGCCAGCAGGTAAGCTTCACTCTGTCTGGAATGGATTATGGACAGTATGAGGTGGAAATCGCCGGGTTGAGTGGAGAATTCACGGTGTCACAAAGCATCAACTGGTGGCTTATCTTTGGCATAATAGTCGGTGTTGGCTTGATTACCTGGGGAGCGATTTGGGGCAGAAAGAGGAGGATAGCAATTTAGCTCCCCACTGCCTGCCACAAACCACCGGTAAGGCTCTGAAACAGCTAGCCTGGTTTTTGAAGTGAGATTGCTTCGGCACTTTGTGCCTCGCAATGACAGAGGGAGTTGGCGATTGTGTTTATTATCCGTATTTTCACCCTCATCCTTCGATAAGCTCAGGACAGGCTCTTAACCCTCTCCCTTCAAGGGAGAGGAAACTCTAATGAGATTGCTTCGGCACTTTGTGCCTCGCAATGACAATTTAAGAGAGCGCAATGACACTGCCTTCTATCGTTGCGACCAGCGTTAGCGGTTGGCAGGCACAGCCGAAGCAAAAATTTGAACGAAAGCTGAATATTGAGTAGAATTTTAATTTAGTTATACATTTTCAGGAAGGAAGGGAAAATTGATGAAAACTTATGCTTACGGTTTCCCCAGACTGGGTAGAACTAGAGAATATAAAAAAGTTATTGAAAGATACTGGGATAACCCGTTAGCTAATGGAGTGGAGCATGAACTCAAGGAAGGTATTGATAAGCTAGAGGGCGCCATATTAACCACCTATGAGAAATATGTTGACAAATTTCCCGTGGGAGAGATGACACTTTACGACAACATGCTTGATACTGCCTTGATGCTGGGATTATATAAATGCGGAAACCTCAGGGAATATTACGATTTGTGCAATGGCAAGAACGCACTGGAATTAACCAAGTGGTTTAATACCAATTACCACTATCTTGTTCCCCAATTTAGTTCATCTTCAGCCCCAAAATTTAACGTAGTTTGGAATAAACCAAAAGAGGCGCTGGAGAAACACAAAAGGGGCATCCCCTACTTAATAGGACCCTTTACCTTCCTCAAGCTGGCTAAGGGCATCACAAAATTTAGAGACTACCTCCTTGCTCTGGCAGATGCCTACATAGAATTAATTAAAAATTTCAGCGAAGTGCACATCGATGAGCCTGCATTTGTAATGGAACTCTCCGAGGAGGAAATTAAGCTAATCAAGGAAACCTATAGCAGAATCGGGACACAGGGCTGCGATATCAATCTGTTTACCTATTATGACTCCGTGGACTTTATTGAGGACTTATATGAACTGCCAGTGAAGGCTATCGGGTTGGATTTCGTTAACGGAGAGGATAATTTAACAAACATTAAAAAACATGGCTTCCCTGAGGATAAGACCTTAGTTGCTGGCATAGTCAATGGCAGGAATGTCTGGAGAACCAACATTGAGAGTGCTGTGGAGTTGCTCAGGGAGTTGTCCCGATATGCCAAAAACCTGGCGATTTCTAATGCCTCTCCCCTTTACCACCTACCAATCACTATAAAGTCTGAAATTCTGGATGAAAAGCTACTAAACAAGCTATCTTTCGCTGAAGAAAGATTGTATGAACTGAAGCTAATTGCTCAAGCCTATGAAGGCAACAGAGAAGGCATTAGAGAATGGAATAAAGAAACTCCCAGCTTTGGAGTTAATGGAAAGGTAAGGGAGAGGAGCGAAAATCTCAGGGAGCAAGATTTTGCCAGGAGTGCGCCTTATCCGGAGAGAGTTAGGAAGCAAAAGCAAAGATTAGGGCTTCCCCTCTTTCCCACCTCAACTATAGGCAGCTTTCCTCAAACTGCTGAAATCAGGAAGAAAAGGGTGGACTTCAAGGCGGGAAGAATCTCCCAAAAAGAATATGAGGCGTTCATTAGAGAGAAGATTTCCGACCTGATAAAACTTCAAGAGGAGACTGGGCTTGATGTGTTAGTTCACGGGGAATTCGAAAGAACAGATATGGTGGAATTCTTCGCTGAGAAACTGGATGGTATGGCAACCACCAAAAACGGATGGATTTGTTCCTATGGAACAAGGGGTTACCGACCCCCGATAATCTACGGCGATATCTCCAGACCAAATCCCCTGACCATTAACGAGATTGCCTTTGCCCAGAGTCTGACTAAAAAACCAGTTAAGGGAATGCTCACCGGTCCCGTTACTATGATAGCGTGGAGTTTTGTAAGAGACGATATTCCCGTCTCCGAGGTTGCCTATCAGATAGCCTTATGTCTACAGGACGAAATACAAGATTACGATAGAAATGGCATCAAAGTAGTTCAAATCGATGAACCTGCCTTCAGGGAGAGAACTCCCATTAAAAGAAGGAACTGGAACGGATATTTTGATTGGGCCACAAAATCCTTCAGGCTAGCTTCTTCACAAGCTAAGGCCGAGACCCAGATACAAACACATATGTGTTATTCAGAATTCGGGGACATTATCGACCAGATTATGAACATGGATTTTGACGTAATTACTATTGAGGCTTCTCGAAGCAGAGGCGATATTATCGGACATTTCGAGAAAGTGAAATTTGACCGCCAAATAGGATTAGGAGTCTGGGATATTCACTCGCCGGTCATCCCAAACACCAGAGATATGAAAAAGGTGGTAAATAGAGCTCTAAAAGTATTCCCACAGGAAAATTTCTGGATAAACCCGGATTGTGGATTAAAAACAAGAAAATGGGAGGAGGTGGTGCCCTCGCTTAAAAACCTGGTGG
>Ga0315279_10006146_pt1 | contig 15257 bp, 9 predicted proteins | sample YL17G06_20_MG_FD_203694 | JGI IMG/M metagenome (GOLD analysis project Ga0315279, IMG submission 203694) | Sediment microbial communities from Yellowstone Lake, YNP, Wyoming, USA - YL17G06_20 | ecosystem: Environmental > Aquatic > Freshwater > Lake > Sediment | place: USA: Wyoming | collected... | reverse complement strand
CCGAAGCCGTCGACGTCCCCCTCATCGTGTGGGGCTGCGCCAACGACGAGAAGGACGCCGATACCCTCCGGCGGGTGGCCGAGCTGTGTGCGGATAAGAACCTGGTGATCGGCCCCGTAGGGGAGAAGAATTACAAGCAGATCGGGGCCGGGGCCATTGCTTACAAACACACCCTGGTGGCATCGACCCCCATCGATGTGAACTTGGCCAAACAGCTCAACGTGCTCTTGGGGAACCTGGGGGTTCCCGACGGGCAGATCCTGGTGGACCCCACGACCGGCGGATTGGGGTACGGGATCGAGTACAGCTATTCGGTCATGGAGCGGGACCGCATGGCCGCCCTGACCCAGCAGGACGAGCGCCTGCAGTTCCCCATCGTCTGCAACCTGGCCAAGGAGGTGTGGAAGACCAAGGAGGCCAAGCTGTCCCAAGCGGACGCCCCCAACCTCGGAGACCCGAAGAAGCGGGGCATCCTGATGGAAGCGGTCACCGCGGTGATCCTGCTTATGGCCGGGGCCAATATTCTAATCATGCGCCATCCCGAAGCCATCCGGCTGGTGAAGGGGATGATCGGGGATCTTTTAAAAGCATAGAGTAGGGGCGATTCATGAATCGCCCCTAGGAAAAATGGAGGAGGGTTATTTCGATGTCAGAAGGGATCAAAAGCGTAGATCCAGCCACGCTGAAAATGCTGGAAAAAGCGAAGGCCGACGGGGTGAGTACGGCCTTTGACCGGGCGGAGGCGATGAAGCCTTGTCCCATCGGGGCCGAGGGGAGCTGCTGCAAGAACTGCTCCATGGGGCCCTGCCGGGTCCCGGCTCCGAAGAAGAAAGGGGAGACGGAGGCGGAGAAGGCCAAGAGAAGGGGAGTCTGCGGGGCCACCGCCGAGACCATCTCGGCAAGAAATTTCGTCCGCATGGTGGCCGCCGGAACATCGGCTCACTCCGACCATGCCCGGGGGGTGGCCGAGCTGTTCCTGGGCACGGCCAAGGGAGAAGTTCCGGGATTCTCGATCAAAGACGAGCAGAAACTCTACCAGCTCGCCCTGGACCTGGACGTGGAAATCGGGGACCGCCCGGTCAAGGAGATTGCCGTCGAAGTGGGGGAGAAATGCCTGGCTGAATTCGGAAGGCAGCACGGGCAGCTTCATTTTGTAAAAAGGGCCCCCCTCAAAAGGCAGGAAGTCTGGAGAAAGCTCGGCATTACCCCCCGGGGAATCGACCGGGAGGTGGTGGAGCTGATGCACCGGACCCATATGGGAGTGGACCAGGATTACAAGGATCTTATCCTGGCCGGCGCGAGGTGCTCCCTCGCCGACGGGTGGGGCGGGTCCATGATTTCCACCGAGCTCCAGGATATTCTTTTCGGGAACCCCGTCCCCATCGCCGGGAAGATCAACCTGGGAGTCCTCAAAGAGGATGAGGTGAACGTGGTCATGCACGGCCATGAGCCGTTGCTTCCCGAACTGCTGGTGGTGGCCTCGCAGGACCCTGAAATCCAGAACTACGCCAAATCCAAAGGAGCCAAGGGGATCAACCTGGCGGGGATGTGCTGCTCGGCCAACGAAGTTCTCATGCGCCATGGAATTCCCGTGGCCGGGAACTTCCTCCAGCAGGAGCTGGCCATCGTAACCGGCGCCGTGGAGGCCATGGTGGTGGACGTCCAGTGCGTGATGCAATCCCTGGCCGACGTGGCCAAGTGCTACCATACCAAGATCATTACCACCAACCCAAGGGCCAAGATGGAGGGAGCCACCCACATCGAGTTTGACGAGCACCATGGGCAGGATGTGGCCAAGAAGATCCTGCGGGAGGCCATCGACAATTTCCCAAAGCGGAAAGGGAAGCCCGTCCTGATCCCCTCGGAAACGCATGAGATGATCGTGGGGTTCAGCCATGAGACCATCAACTACCTCCTGGGAGGCCTCTTCCGCTCTTCCTACCGGCCGCTCAACGATAACATCATCAACGGCCGGATCCGGGGCATCGCCGGGGTGGTGGGATGCAATAACGCCCGGACGACCCACGACAGCGCCCATCTCACCATGGTCAAGGAGCTGATCAAAAATGACGTCATCGTGCTCACCACCGGCTGCGCGGCCATGGCCTGCGGCAAGGCCGGGCTTCTGACTCCGGAGGCGGCTTCCAAGTACTGCGGCGCGGGACTGGCCGAAGTTTGTGAGACGGTGGGCATTCCGCCCGTCCTGCACATGGGATCCTGCGTGGACAACAGCCGGATCCTCATGGCCGCCACGGCGGTGGTGAAAGACGGCGGGCTGGGAGACGACATCAGCGACTTGCCGGCCGCCGGGGCGGCTCCGGAGTGGATGAGCGAGAAAGCCATTGCCATCGGCCAGTACTTCGTGGCTTCCGGGGTTTTCACCGTCTTCGGGACCACCTTCCCGATCACCGGAAGCGAGGAGATGTGCAAGCTCATGTATGAAGGACTGGAAGAGATCATGGGGGGCAAGTGGGGCTTTGAACCCGACCCGGAGAAAGCCGCCAAGCTCATGCTCGGGCATATCGATAAAAAGCGCAAGGCTCTGGGCCTGGACAAGAAGAAGGAGCGGGTCCTTTACGACATGGCCATGCGGCGCGAGCTGGATGCCGTTTAAGACAGAAATGTAGTTCGGAGAAATTTAGTTCGGAAAAGATTCCGAACTCTGAACTCCGAACTCCGAACTTTTTTCCCAGGGAGGAGGGAACGTGTCTAAGATCATCGCAGCAGCCGCAATTCGCGGCGCCCACAAGATCAAGGAGCGGGCCGAGAAGAAGTATCAGGAGGCCCTGGAGAAGTGGGGACCCGACCAGGAGGTGGGATTTCCCAACACCGGTTATTACTTACCCATCATTTACGGGATTCTGGGAATTCCGGTCAAGACGCTGAGAGACATGAAGCCGGTCTTGGAACGGTGCCGGGCCCTCATCCCTCCGCTGGTGAAGGAGAGGACCTGGCTTCCGTACCTGGCCCCGGCCCTGGACGCGGGCATGGCCACTTTCTTCGCCGAGGAGATCATCGAGGCCATCCGCTACCTGGAAGACCCTAATTTCTACGTGCGGGGGGAAGATCCCACCGCCGACAACCTTTGGCTCGGAGCGGCCGACGACGTCATTCTGCGGAAACGGGGCATCGAGTTCGTGGACGGCACGGCCCCGGGGTTTGCCGCCATTCTGGGGGCGGCCCCAACCAAGGAGATTGCGGCCAAGATCGCCCAGGAGCTGCAGGAGAAAAACCTGTACGTGTTCATGGCTTCCGAGCACAACGGGAAGCGATTCTCGGAACAGCTGGTGGAGGCCGGAGTGCAGATCGGCTGGCCCACCCGGCTGGTATCCTTCGGTCCGGACTACACCGCCACGGTCTTTGCCATGGGGTTCGCCACCCGGGCGGCCATGTCCTTCGGCGGGATTGCCGCGGGGGATTACCGCAAGATCCTCATCTACAACAAGGACCGGGTCTTTGCCTTTGCCCTGCCCCTGGGCTTCGTCACCGACGAATGGTACGCCAACGCCGCCGGGGCCATCAACTGGGGGTTCCCGGTCATTGCCGACACCCCCATTCCGCAGGTCCTTCCCACCGGGATCTGCACCTATGAGCATGTGGTCTCCAACATCCCCCACGACCAGATCGTGCAGAAGGCGGTGGAGGTGCGGGGTCTGAAGGTGACCGTGGCCAAAGTCCCGGTTCCCGTGGCCTACGGGCCGGCTTTCGAGGGCGAGCGCATCCGCGGGGAGGATATTTTCCTGGAGATGGGCGGAGGCCGGACGATCGCCTGCGAATGGACCACCAGCCGTGACATGAACGAAGTGGAAGACGGCAAGGTGGAAGTCATCGGCCCGGACATCAAGGACCTGAAACCCCCGGCCCAGCTTCCGCTGGCCATCCTGGCCGAAGTGGCCGGCCGGCAGATGCAGGAAGATTTCGAGCCCATCCTGGAGCGGCAGATGCACCATCTGATTAACTACGCCCAGGGCATCATGCACATCGGTCAGAGGGATATTGCCTGGCTCCGGGTCGGGAAGGCCGCGGTGGAGAAGGGCTTCACCCTCCGCCATCTGGGGGATCTCCTTCACGCCAAGTGGCACCAGGATTTCGGGACCATTTTTGACAAGGTACAGGTGAAGATTTACACCGAAGAAGCCAAAGTCAAGCAGATCCTGGAGCAGGCCCGGGCGGCCTACCGCAAGCGGGACGCCCGCATCGAGGGCATGACCGACGAAACCGAGGAGACCTTCTATTCCTGCACCCTTTGCCAGTCCTTCGCTCCCACCCATGTTTGCATCATCACCCCGGAGCGGACCGGCCTGTGCGGGGCCTACAACTGGCTGGATGGGAAGGCTTCCTTCGAGATCAATCCCACCGGCCCCAACCAGCCCATCATCAAGGGAGAGGCCATCGATCCGGTCCTGGGGCAGTGGAAAGGGGTTAATGAGTTCGTCTTCAAGGCCTCCCGGCAGAAAGTGGAAAAGTACAACGCTTACAGCATCATGATCGACCCCATGACTTCCTGCGGGTGCTTTGAATGCATTGCCGCGGTCCTTCCCATGTGCAACGGAATCATGACGGTGAACCGCGATTTCCCGGCAATGACCCCCTGCGGCATGAAGTTCACCACCCTGGCGGGAACGGTGGGCGGCGGCTCGGTGACCCCCGGCTTCGTGGGCCACAGCAAGCACTACATCTGCAGCAAGAAGTTCATCATGGCCGATGGGGGACTCAAGCGGCTGGTCTGGATGCCCAAGATGCTGAAGGAAGAGATCATGGACCGGTTGAAGAAGGTCTCCGCGGAGATGGGAATGCCCAACTTCCCGGATATGATCGCCGACGAAACCGTCGGGACAACGGAGGACGAGATCCTGCCCTTCCTGACCGAAAAGGGTCACCCGGCGCTGACCCTGCCGCCGTTGTTCTAAAACTGCGGTGTCAGTGTCAGTGCGAGTGTGAGTATTTTTTATTTTCCCTGACACTGACACTCACACTGATCACTCTTTTTAAAAAGGAGCACAAAGATGGCCCTTACCGGTATCGAGATTTTCAAGAAACTTCCCAAGACCAACTGTGGAGAGTGCGGGGTTCCCACATGCCTGGCCTTTGCCATGAAACTGGCCGCCGGCCAGGCCGAATTGGCCGCCTGTCCCCATGTGTCGGAACAGTCCAAAGCCGAGTTGGCCGAGGCCTCCGCCCCCCCGATTCGTCCCCTTTCCATCGGGATCGGAGATCAGGCTTTGAAGCTGGGCGGGGAGACGGTCATGTTCCGGCACGAAAAGCGCTTCGTCAGCCCCACGGGCATTGCCGTGCTGGTCTCCGACAAGATGAGCGACGGCGAGATCGATTCCCGGCTGAAAAAGTTCAACGAACTGAAATATGAACGGGTCGGCCTCAAACTCCAGGCGGACCTGGTGGCGGTCAAGGAAGAGTCGGGAGACCCCGCCAGGTTTGAGGCGCTGGTGAAAAAAGTGAAGGATCGGCTGGATGGCCGGGGCCTGGTGCTGATGAGCGAAGACCCGAAGGTTCTGGGCGTCGGGGCCAAGGTTGCGGCCGACCGCAAGCCGCTGTTGTACGCCGCCACGAAGGCCAATGCCGAGGCCATGGCCCAGCTGGCCAAGGAAATCTCCGCGCCCCTGGCGGTCAAGGGAGGAACCCTGGACGAACTGGCGGAACTGGCCACCAAACTGACCGCCGCCGGGGTGAAGGACCTAGTCCTCGATTCTGGGGCCCGGACCCCCCGGAAGGCGCTGGAAGATCAGATCGTCATCCGGCGGGCGGCCCTGATGAAGAAATTCCGCCCCTTGGGATTCCCCACCATCACCTTCCCCTGCGAGATGACCCAGGATCCCATGATGGAGACCCTCCTGGCCTCCATGCTGGTGGCCAAGTATGCCGGCATCGTGGTCCTCTCCGACCTGGACGGCCACAGCCTCTTCCCCCTGCTGGTGGAACGGATGAACATCTTTACCGACCCGCAGCGGCCCATGGCCACCTCGGAGGGCATCTACGAAATCGGCGGGCCGAACGAGAACTCTCCGGTGCTCCTCACCTCCAACTTCTCCCTCACCTACTTTATCGTCTCGGGGGAGATTGAAGGGAGCCGGGTCCCCTCCTGGCTTCTGGTGAAAGACACCGAAGGGTTGTCGGTCATGACCGCCTGGGCCGCGGGAAAATTCGGGGCCGATGTGATCGCCCCCTTCGTGAAAAAGTGCGGGATCGCCGACAAGGTGAAGCACCGCAAGCTGATCATTCCCGGGTATGCGGCGGTGATCAGTGGAGAGCTGGAGGAGGAGCTGCCCGACTGGAAGGTCATGATCGGGCCGCGGGAAGCGGGACACATCCCGGCCTTCGTGAAGATGTGGAAACCGGAATAATGGTTGTAGGGGCGGGTTTCAAACCCGCCCCTACGCAACGCGAATAAAGGAGGGGAGCAATGGTCGTCTGCGTCGGCGAGAATATCAACGTCATGTCCAAAACCATCGGTCCGGCCATGAAGGAACGCAAAGCGGACCCCATCGTGGAGATGGCCAAGCATGAGGAGAAGGTGGGGATCGACTACCTGGACTTGAACATCGGGCCCTCCCGCAAAGCGGGGCAGGAAATCATGGACTGGATCGTGAAACTGGTTCAGGGGGTGGTGAACAAGCCCCTGTCCCTGGACACCACGAACCCGGATGCCATGGAGGCGGGCCTGAAAGTCCATAAGGGAAAGGCGCTGATCAATTCCGTATCCCTCCAGCCCGAGCGTCTGGAAAGGGCTCTCCCCATGGCCAAGACGTATAAAGCCCATGTGATCGGCCTCCTCTGGGGTAAGGAGGGGATGCCCCGGGATGCGAACGAGCGGGCATCCATGGCCGTGGATTTCATCTACCAGGCCAACAGCCTGGGGATCCCCACCGAAGACATCTGGATCGACCCCATCGTGAGCCCGGTGAGCGTGGAGATCAACCAGGTCCTCTCCTGCCTGGAGTTCATGTCCATGCTGAAGGACATCGCCCCCGAGGCCAAATCCATCGTCGGATTGTCCAATATCTCCAACGGGACCCCGACCCATCTCCGGCCGGTCCTGAACCGGACCTACCTGATCATGCTGATGAAGTATGGTCTTTACTCGGCCATCGTGGACGCCTATGATGAGGAACTTCTCCGCATCTGCCGCGACGGCCTCCCCCAGATGGTCAGCCTGGTCCATCGGGTGATGGACGGAGACGAGCCCGATCCCAAGAGCCTGACGCCGAAGGAGCTGGAATATTATAAATCCACCAAAGTCCTCCTGGGGAAGACCCTGTATTCCCACTCGTGGCTGGAACTATAAAAAAAGTGTCAGTGTCAGTGTGAGTGGTCAGTGAAAAATGATCTATCCTGACACTGACACTGACACTCACACTGACACTGATACTGTATTTAAATATGCTGCCCAAACAGGACAACCTCCCTCTGGCCCGCCGGATGGCGGTGGAGGGGCTTCTGAAATCGGACCCGGCTGAAAGAGCGGCCCGGGGGGGAGGGCGGTTTGAACCAGGGGCGGACGGAAAGAGCAGGATCGCGGTTCGTTACCTGGGCCGGGAGGTTTGGCTCTCATTGGTTGGGGGAACCCTGGAAACTCCCGACGGGGAAGGGCCGCTCTCCCTTCGCGAGGAGATCCTGATTCTTCATTACCTGGAAAAGGCCTCGGGAATTCCCACGACGGGAAACTGGATCTCCTTCGCCGAAATCTCCGGAGGGACCTTTTACCACCCCGTTTTCCTGCAGCGGTGCAAGGCTCCCCTGGTCAGGCATTTGGGGGGGGAACCCCGGAGCCTCTTGTCTCTTGCGGCGGAAGAAGTCGGGGGGGAATCTTTAACCCTGGGGGATGCGGGAGTGAAGATCCCGGTCTTTCCCCGGGTGGCCCTGGGCATGGTCCTCTGGAGGGGAGATGCGGAATTTCCCCCGGAGGGAAATATTCTCTTCGATTCATCCGTCACCGGCTATTTGCCGGTGGAAGACATCGTCATCCTGGCGGAGACGGTCGTTTGGAGACTGATCAAAAGGAAAAATACTGATTCACCGCAGAGAGCGCAGAGTACGCAGAGTTAGGATAGAAAAAAAATATAAATGTAGCCCTTTTAAAATCATGTCAAATTGCAGGACGGATAGGTCTATCTCCCCTGACGAAACAGGGATCCAGGTTTTTGATGTCGTTGATTCGCCAATGATCCAAACCTTGCCGAGTCACATCGATTGGGAAAGCCATCGCTGAAATCCCCCCAACCCCCCTTTGCAAAGGGGGGCAGGGGGGATTTCTGGGAGATCTTTTCAGAAAGCTGAGCAGTCCCCTTTTTTCCAGAGAACTGAAGGGTTACGAAAAAAAATTTAATGTTGTTCTGATTCCTCTGCGTTCTCCGCGTGCTCTGCGGTGAAAGGTTTTGAGTTTATGAAATTGGCGGTTACCGGAAAAGGCGGAGTGGGGAAGACCACGGTGGTGGTCGGGCTGGCCCGGGTGCTGGCCGACCGGGGGCGGAAAGTCCTGTTGATCGATGCCGACCCGGCGAGCAACCTGGCCCTGGCCCTTGGCTTCCCCCCGGATCAGCGCCTCACCCCCATTGCCGAGATGAAAGAACTCATCGAGGAACGGACCGAGGCCAAGGCCGGTTCCATGGGGGGGTACTTCAAGCTCAATCCCCGGGTGGATGACCTGCCCGACAGGTACAGCCTGGAAAAGGATGGGATCCGCCTGATGGTCATGGGGACCGTCCAAAAGGGGGGCGGCGGATGCGTTTGCCCCGAGAATGTCATGGTCCGGACCCTGGTGGCCCATCTCTTGCTGGGGCGAAATGAAGTAGTTATCCTGGACATGGAGGCCGGGGTCGAACACCTGGGGCGGGCCACGGCGCAGGCGGTGAACAAACTCATCGTGGTCGTCGAGCCCGGGCAGCGGAGCCTGGAGGTGGCGCAGAAGATCCGCCGGCTGGCGGGGGACATCGGGCTGAAAAATCTTGGCCTGGTGGGCAACAAGATCCGGGGCGAGGGGGACCGGAAATTTCTCCTGGAGAAGATGCCCGACTTGCCTTTTTTGGGTTTTATCGCTTATGATTCGAAAATAGTGGAAGCCGATCTGTCGGGGACTCCTCCCTATGAGGAAAATCCCGCGTTCCTCCAGTCCATGGGGGGGATTGTGGACCGGCTCTTGGTCTAATTCGTTGCTGGTTGCTTGTTACTGGTTCCCAACCCGGCCTAGCCGGAACCAAACAGGAAATTGTAGAGGCGGCCCTACGTGGCCACCCGCAAGATGGGCAACCACGCGGGATTACCCCTACAATTTGTTACCGGCTTGCGCACAATTTCATTATTAGCCGACTAATTGCCCTAAGGTAAACCCCCGGCTATGCCGGGGTGACTATTAAAGTTTGACATTTCCGGGAGGCTTGGGTTGTGGCCCGGGGTCAAGGGCGTTGCCCGCAGAAAGCATCGGCTGGGTTAGCCCTTTTCCTGGAGGCTCCGACCGGATTCCGCAGGATGAGGGGGGCCGATCGGGCGACCGCCGGTCGCCCCTACCCGGAGGGGAAACCATCCCGGGGATCCAAGATCGGTTAGCCCCACCGGTCCAGGGAATAGAAGGCGCCTCATGATTTCTGTGGGCAACGCCCTTGAGCCCGGGCCGGGCAGCAGACGGAGGCCACCTTTAACAAAAAGCGAGAGGGATTTGAGGTCATGAAAATAGCGGTCGTGGGTACGGGAGCGTTGGGCTCGCTGTACGCCGGCTACCTGGCCCGGAGCGGGCAAGAGGTTTACGCCATCGACATCCGGGAAGACATCATTTCGGCGATCCGCAGTTCGGGGATCCGAATCGTTGAGCCGGAAGGAAACGAGGTATCCATTCCGGTTAAGAAAGCAACCCTGAAACCCGAGGAAGTCGGGAAAGTCGATCTGGTGATCCTGCTGCCCAAATCCCGCCAGACCCAGGAGGCCGCCCGGAGCGCCCGGTGCCTCTTCGGACCGGAAACGATGGGGCTGACCGTGCAGAACGGCCTGGGCAATCCCGAAGCCATTGAGGCCGTCGTGGGGGAGGGACGAATCCTGGCCGGGGTGACCCTAAATGCCTCCACCTACCTGGGGCCGGGCCGGATGCTTTACGCGGGCCGGGGGGAGACGGTCATCGGGGAGATGCGGGGAGGACCGAGCCCGCGGGCGGAAAAGATCGCGGCGGCTTTCAACAAGGCCGGCCTTTCGACCCATGTCTCGTCCGAGGTCTGGAACGACGTGTGGGGAAAACTGCTGGTGAACGCGGGAGTGAACCCCGTCACGGCGATCACCCGTCTGGCCAACGGGGTCATGGTGGATCGGGCGGCGACGCGGGAAATCATGAGGGGCCTGGTGGAAGAGGGGAAGCGAGTGGCCCTGGCGAAAGGGATCCGCCTTCCCTATACCGACGCGGTGAAAAAGGTGGAAGACGCCTGCATTGCCACCAAACCGAATCATTCCTCCATGCTCCAGGACGTTCTAGCCCAGCGGGAGACGGAGGTGGATTTCATCAACGGGGCCATCGTCCGGGAGGGAGAAAGACTGGGGATCGACACCCCGGTCAACCGGACGATCACTAACCTGGTTAAAACGATCGAAAAGACCTATTCCCTCCGCGCGTAGAGGCGATTTGCGGACCGCTCCTACCTTCGGTTGCCTGGTTCATCAAAATGCTGAATGATTAGAATATGAACCGGATGCCGGGAAACGGTCCCGTTGGCCTTCCGTTTCGGCCCATTTTTCTCTTGCCTTCTCCTTTTCTTTTTGCTAGGTTCATTTTGCTTGCCCGCCAAAGGCCTTTCCCATGATCATGTACCCCTCCTCCCGGAGGAGGGGAACCCCATCTTGTCCCAAGGAGGTAGCCATGAAGACCCCGTTATGGTCACCGTCGGAAGAGTGGATCAAGAAGGCGAATGCGTCCCGCTTCATCGATTCCGTGAACGGGAAACATGGCAAAAAGCTCAAAACCTTTGCGGATCTCTACCAGTGGTCGATCGAAAACACCCCCGATTTCTGGGCCCGTATGTGGGAATTCGCCGACATCAAGGCCTCCCGGGGGTATGACCAGGTCGTGGACGACCTGAAGAAAATGCCGGGGGCCAAGTGGTTTCCCGGGGCCCGCCTCAATTTTGCCGAAAACCTTCTGCGGTATCGCGACGACCGTCCGGCTTTCATCTTCAAGGGGGAGACGCAGAAATACGCCCGCATGACCTACCGGGAGCTCTACACGGCTGTGGCGCGCCTGGCCAGGTCGCTCCGGCAGTTGGGGATCAAGCCGGGGGACCGGGTGGCCGCTTACATGCCCAACATGATGGAGACCGCCATCGCCATGCTGGCCGCCACGAGCGCCGGGGCGGCGTGGTCTTCCTGCGCCACGGACATCGGATCCCAGGCCGCCCTGGATCGGCTGGGGCAGATCGAACCCAAGGTCCTGTTCACCGTGAACGGCTATTATTACAAGGGGAAGCCTTTCAGCTCGGTGGCCAATGCCGCCGAGGTGGCCAAAGGAATCCCCTCCCTCAAAAAAGTTGTGGTGGCTACTTATCCGGATGAAAAGCCCGACCTGAGCCAGATTCCCAAGGCGATCCGGTGGGAGGATTTCCTTTCCCCGGAGAGGGAACCGGCCCTGCAGTTTGAACAATTGCCCTTCGATCAACCCGTCTACATCATGTTCTCTTCGGGCACCACGGGGAAGCCCAAGTGCATGGTCCAGGGGGCGGGGGGCATCCTGATCAATCACCTGAAAGAATTGATCCTGCACACGGATTTGAAGAGGGAAGACCGGATTCTCTACATCACCACCTGCAGCTGGATGATGTGGAACTGGCTGATCAGTTCCCTGGGGGTAGGCGCGACCCTCGTCCTGTTTGACGGCAACCCCAGCTACCCGGATGACGGGGCCGTCTGGAAGCTGATCCAGGACGAGAAAGTCACCATCTTCGGGACCAGCGCCAGCTACATCAATTACCTCAAGAGCCAGAACTTCAAGCCCGGAAGGAACTATGATTTGTCCTCCCTGCGGGAGATTTCCCAGACCGGATCTCCGCTTTCGGCGGAAGGCTTCGAGTACGCCTACCAGGAAATCAAGAAGGACCTTCATTTCAACTCCATTTCCGGAGGCACGGACATCAACGGCTGCTTCGCCGCGGGAAACATCATCAGCCCCGTGTATGCCGGGGAGCTTCAAGGGCCGGCCCTGGCCATGAAGGTGAAGGCCTACGACGAGAAGGGAACCCCGGTGTACGACCAGCAGGCCGAACTGGTATGCGAGGCTTCCGCTCCTTCCATGCCCCTCTATTTCTGGAACGATCGAAGCGGAGAAAAATACAAGAGCGCCTATTTTGAGGTCTATCCGGGGGTGTGGCGCCACGGGGATTATATCGTCATGCACAAGGATACCGGGGGCATCACCTTCTACGGCCGTTCGGACAGCGTGCTCAAGCCCTCCGGGGTGCGCATCGGAACGGCGGAGATCTACAACGTGGTGGACAAGTTCGGGGAGGTGGCCGACAGCCTGGTCATCGGCCAGAACTACAAGGGGGACCAACGGGTTCTCCTCTTCGTCCAGCTTCGTCCCGGACAAAGCCTGACCGAACAATTGAAAGACCGGATCCGAAAAACCCTCCGGGAGAAAGCCTCCCCCCGCCACATCCCGGGGGTCATCATGGCCGTTCCCGACATCCCCTACACCCTGAACATGAAAAAGGTGGAGAGCGCGGTAACCAACATCGTCAACGGCCGCCCGGTCCTGAACCGGGACGCCCTGAAGAACCCCGAATGCCTGGATTATTACGAAAAGATGGTCCCGGAGTTGCAGAAATAAGGGAGGCGAAATTGGGCCTGAAGGGAAGGGGCGGTTTGCGAACCGCCCCTATTTTTTTAACGGTTGGGAGTCGGGTAACCTGAGAGGATAAAAATGAATTAAGCTTGATTTGTTGAAGTGGCTGTGCTTAAATACTCAAGATTCTGCCGGATCGGCATTCAAATAAAAGGACAAGGGGGACATTTCCATGTTGCGAAAACTTGCTTCTTTTTTCACCTACGTAATGCGGCACTATCTCCCGGACGCCTATCTTTTTGCCATTCTCCTCACCTTCCTTTCCGCGATTCTGGCCCTGATCTTTACCGACGCGAGCTTTATCAAGCTCATCCGGACCTGGGGAGACGGGGTCTACGGGATCATAGCCTTTGCCATGCAGATGATCCTGATCCTCATCACCGGCCATGCCCTCGCCCTGACCCCGTCGGTCAACAGGATATTGGTCTGGATTGCCGGTGCGGGGAATACGCCCATCAAGGGGGGAATGATCGTCGCCCTGGTGGCTGGAATTTGCAGCTGGATCAACTGGGGGTTCGGCCTCATTGTGGGGGGCCTGCTGGCCCTGGAGGTCGCCAAGCGGAGCAAGAAAGTGGATTACGCTTACCTCATCGGGGCGGCCTACAGCGGATTCGTGGTCTGGCACATGGGCCTTTCGGGGTCCATCCCCCTGGTGATCGCCACCCCGAAACATGCCCAGAATTTTGTGGAGAAGATCACCGGCGCGGCCGTGCCGGTCAGTCAGAGTATTTTCACCGTTTTCAATCTCTTCCCCGCCGTGCTCATTATCTTAACGATGCCCCTTCTGTATGCTTTCATCCACCCGAAGGAGGCCGATACCATATCCCTTCCTCCCGAAAAGGCGGATGAATTGACCAAAAGCATTCCCAAGGTGGCCAGGCCCAAGAACCCCACGCTTGCGGAGAGGATCGACCACAGCTACACGATCAACATGATCTTCGGGGCCATGGGGCTCATCTACCTGGTGTGGCATTTCTCCAACAAGGGCTTTGACCTGAACCTGAATGTCGTGATTTTCATCTTTTTCATCGTGGGGGTCATCCTGCACGGGAAGCCGGTCAATTATGTCAAGGCGATAGAGATGGCCATCAAGGGAGCCGGCGGAATCGCCCTGCAGTTCCCGCTCTACGGCGGCATCCAGGGAATCATGATCGGTACCGGGTTGGCCAAGGTCATCGCCGGCTGGTTCGTGGCCATCTCCGTTCCGCAGACGTTCTACATGTTCCAGTTCTGGGCCGCGGGGGTTATCAACATGTTCATCCCCTCCGGCGGAGGACAGTGGGCCGCGCAGGGGCCGATCACCATGGAGGCGGCCAGGATGATGGGGATCGACGCCATCCGGTCGGCCATGATGGTCGCCTGGGGAGACCAGTGGACCAACATGATCCAACCCTTCTGGGCCCTGCCCCTTCTGGGGCTTGCCGGGCTTTCCGCAAGACAGGTCATGGGCTACACCACCATGGCCCTCATCTGGAGCGGCGTCGTTATGACGGTTTTTGCTCTGCTCATCGGCTTTGGGATGTTTTAGATAACGATTCCCGAAGCCACCTTTTTACCCATTGGGTTTGTATTGCTACAGATGACTACCCCTTCCCTGAAGCCGTGGGGAAGGGGGAGCTCTTTTTTTATTAACCCTTTTCCCGTGCTAAATTCTCCCATTTTCCCATAAGCCAAATTGTCAAACGGATCTGATTTTTAAATTCTTTTTGAATAGTTGTCACGGGGAAAAATAGAAAAAATGGGATAATGACATTTTGGCAATAAAATTTCTTGAAGTTTCATTTAGTTTATTCAATCGCCGCGAACTTACAAATAATTGTTTTTATTCAATGATTTAAAAAAATTAAAAAGAGAAGATCGTTTTGCTTTTATGGCATTCTTATTGCTAAGATTTTTAGAGGTGAACTTTCCTGGTTTTTGACAACCCTTCATTTCGCTGTAAGCTGTTTTCCGAGATTTGGGGATTTAATTTACAACAGGAGGAGGAAAACGACATATGTTCGAAGTGGTCGCTCAAGGAGAGGGGCCCCTCTTCATGGACCCCGACGCCGATAAGGCGCGGGAGTTCTTCCGGCAAAAAGACCGGGCCCTCAAGAACAAAGTAACGACGGTTAAAGAAGCGGTGGAGAAGTTCGTCCACGACGGGAACTATCTGGGCATCGGCGGGTTCGGGGCCAATCGGATCCCCACGGCGATCTGCCACGAGATCGTCCGGCAGAGAAAAAAGAATCTCATCTTCGCCGGCCACACCTCGACCCACGATTTTCAGATCCTGGCGGCCGGGGAGGTCTTCAACCGCTGCGACATCGCCTATATCATCGGGTTGGAGGCCCGGGGACTTTCCCCCAACGCCCGCCGTTACATGGAAAGCGGAAAGGTCGAGGGCTGCGAATGGACCAATTATGGCATGGCCCTTCGTTTCAAGGCTGCGGCC
>Ga0315279_10006144_pt1 | contig 15258 bp, 22 predicted proteins | sample YL17G06_20_MG_FD_203694 | JGI IMG/M metagenome (GOLD analysis project Ga0315279, IMG submission 203694) | Sediment microbial communities from Yellowstone Lake, YNP, Wyoming, USA - YL17G06_20 | ecosystem: Environmental > Aquatic > Freshwater > Lake > Sediment | place: USA: Wyoming | collected... | reverse complement strand
TCTGGTATATCGCCTTGTCCTCGGCCTTGGTCAGGTCCAGGCCGATGATCTTGGCGCCTGTGAACAGCTGCATGATGATGGACCCGGTGACTATGGGCCCGATGCCCAGGTGCATGATGGAACCGGACGCGCCGGCCAGGATGGCCCTGAACCCGGCGAATGTGTCCAGCACCGTAGCCTGGTTGAGACCGTAGATGAAAATATTCGTCATGGCGAAATAGATGATCAGGATGGCTCCGGTCCAAATAATCTTGGTCTTGAAATGGACGTGCCCATCGGGCCGTGTGACGGCGGGCATCCTGTCTACGAGTGGCTTCAAGACGTATAGTCTTGACTTCTTCTTTTCAGGCATCGGTCCCACTCACTTGTGTATATTTCAAGGAATTTACGGTTTCTTCTCGGGCTTGGCGCCACCTTTGTCGCCGCCCTTGCCGCCACTAGGCGCATTGGGCTTGGGGGTTTTAACATTTGCTGTGTTCTTTTGTACTGGTGCCGGTTTCCCTCCGCCCTTTGCTTCCTTTACACCCTTGGCGGTCTTGTCCTCCTTCGGTTTCTCGGGCTTAGGCTGGATGATTACCGTGACCTTGCCGCCGGCCGCCTGGATCTTCTCCACGGCATTGGACGAGGCCCTGTCGACGGTGATCTCGTACTTGCCCTTGGCCTTACCGCCGCCGAGCAGCTTGTCTATGCCGAGACCGACCAGGTCTATGACGGTCCTCTCCTTGCTGATCTTGACATGCTCATCTGCCGGGAGATGCTCCAGCTCCATGACGTTGATGGTCGTCAGCGCCCTAAGCATCTTCTCTGGCCTCTTGAACCCGTGCCGACCGAAGTGGTCGGGATCGTACTTCAGGGTCCAGATCCACTTGTGCTTGTGGAGGCCGGCGTTGCCCGTGCCTCCTCGCTTGCCCTTGCCACGGCCCGCCTTCTTTCCCCTGCCGTGCGTCCTCAGGCCCCTGAACTTCCTGTGCCTCCTCAATCTCGTTGCCATCGGTTCCACTCTCCGTAAGCGTTATCCGTTGCTCCTCACTTCTTGGCCTTCTTCTCACCCTTCGGGTGGGCGACCTTCTTGACGGGCTTGGCCTCCTTCTTCTCCTTCGGTTCCTCGACCTTCGGGGCCGGTTTGTGCTCCACCTTCGGCTCCTTGTGCTCGGCCTTGGGTTCCTTGTGCTCGTGGTGTACCTGCGCACCACCCGGGGGCGGGTGGATCCACTTCTTCAGGTCCTTGACCCTCTTCGGCCTCGGGACCGGCATACCGACCATCCTCTCGACGAGCGCGTTTATCTCTGGGCCCCTATAGCCTAGGTCCCCGCCGATCACGTGGCTCCTTTTCACGCTGACGATGCCTCCCATGGGCGGGTGTAGCCTGAAGAGGGGCTTGACCTCCTTCAGGTCCTTGTAGAGGAACTTGCCCTCGGTGATGGCCGCGGCGAAGTCCGTGATGTTCGCGTAGGTCGTGCTGGCCTTCACATGGGCGTCCGTGATGGGCTTGTCCCCGACGAGCCGCCCCCTCTTCTGTATGACCGTGGCCAGCGTCTTCGGGTCGGCCTCGCCCCATGTGGAATAGTCCTTGACCATCTGCAGCATCCCCACATAGTTCACGTTCTTCGGGATGACCACGCAGTGGTTGACCCGTGTCAGCTTCAGCAGGTCGAAGGTCTTCCTTACGTTCGGGTGGGTCTTGATGTCTCCCCTGAGCCTCACGACTAACAGGGCCTTCGACGGGTGTACCTTCTGATCCTTTTCCATTCATCTCACCCCATTATGATATGTCCGTTGATTCACTCCTTGGTGCTCGGCGTTATCTTGGTGCCGAGGGCCTTCTCTATGGCCTTGACCTTTTCCTCTGGCAGGCCCGCGATCGCTCCCGGGGCCACGGTCAACTGCTGTCCTCCCTCGGTGGTCACCGCCAGGGCCGACGCTATGTTCGTCGGGCCCTCTACGATCTTCAGCATGGTCCTCTGGGAATCCGTGACCCTCATCTTGGCGGTCCTTATCAGCGCGTCGAAGGACGCCTTTGCGAAGTTCACGGTCGTCCTGGCCTTGCCCTGCGTGAAGGACCAGGCGTCCTTCACACCCGCCATCCTCAGGACGTTCTTGGCGACGTCCCCGACGGCGAGGCCGACGCCCCTCGGGGCCGGCCTGAACGTGACCCTCACGGAACCGCTGATGCCTGTCACGGCGAACGGCAGCGTGTGGGCGGTCCCGCAGCCGCATTCCCAAGAGCCGCAGCCCCTCTTGATCTCGATGAGGTTCACCTTCGCGACGTCGATGGACTTCCGTATGGCCGGACCGACCTCCTTGCTCTTGGCGGAGCCCAGGCCCACGAACCCGTCGCCGTTGCCGACGACCGTTATGACCGCGAACTTGACCCTCCTGCCGGAGTCGGTCATCCTCTGGACCATGTTGACGTTCAGTACCTCGTCGGCCATGCCTGGCAACAGCATGTCCACGATCGGGGTCTCTCTGAGCGGCAGGCCCGAGGCCAGCGCATCGTGCATCGTCCTTATCTCCCCCTTCTGGACGAGCCTTCCGAGCTTCGTCTTGGGGACCCAAGGTGCGCTCGATGTCTCCCTGTATCTGTCGTCCATGGTTCTCACGGCTCCTTTTTCTCCTCTTCCTTCTTCTTCTTCGAGAGCAATTCTTCGATGTTCGTCTTCGGCGTCTCGACGGGCTTCGGTGGCGTCGGAGGCTTCGCCGGCTGGGCCGCGGGCTTCTTGCCCGTCAGCTCCGCGAGCAGCGCGTCCATGTCGTCCATGGCCGGCTTCTTATCGGCCGGCTTGGGCTGCATCGTCGCGGGCTTCGGCGGCTGGACAACCGGTTTCGGTGCCGGAGGCGTTATCACGGGCTTCGGCGGCTGGACAACCGGCTTGGGCGCCGGAGGCGTTATCACGGGCTTCGGCGGCGGTACTGTCGGCCTCGTCACTGGTGTGACGGGCTTCGGTGTGGGTGCGACCGGCCTCAGGGCCAGTGCCGTCGGCTTGACTGCGCCCTTCGCCTTCGGGGCCTTCTCGATCTTCCCGGCCTTCAGCTTGTCTATTGCCTGCTTCAATATCGTAAAGTCCTGTGTTATGGGCAGCTTCCTGTAGTCCTCGATGTGCTTGCCCTTTATCCTGTCCTCCGTCGGCAGGATCTCCTTGCCGTGCGGTATCTTGATGCCGCCGTCCAGCGCGCCCTTCATGGCCGCAAAGACCTTGGAGCCCTTCTTAGGGCCGCTGAGGCCAATGTCCAGGACCGCCTCGCTGACCTTACCGGCGACCCGCTTTGACGCCAGATAACCGGTCAGGTAGGCCGCGGGCACGGACTTCGTCGAGTACTTCCATCCGAGGGCCTTGAGCTCCCTCGATAGTGCCGTCCCGATGACCTTGTCGCCCTCGGGCGCGAAGGTCACGAACTGGACGATGATGTTGGTGGATGTCTTGCGAACGACCATCCTCGGCTTCCTGCTCTTGACGAGGGCCAGCCTCTTCTTATAGTCCGTCTTGCCCTCCCGCCTTCTCCTGAACTTGACGCTGAATCTCGGTCCGGATGCCATGTCCTCAGGCCTCCTCCTTCTTCTTCTCTGGGCCCTTCACGGCCTCCTTCGGGACCTTGTGGGCCTTCTTCTTCTCGCGCGGCTCCTTCTTCTCCTTGGGCCCTGCGCCCTTGGTCTTCTTGGGCTTGAGCTTCTTCTCCTTCTTGACCTTCTCGTCCTTGAGCTTGATGCCCTTCATCTCGAGGTGCTGGTTCATGTGGGCCTTGTTCTTGAACATGTTCCCCTTGGCCTGCCTGTAGAAGGTCCTGTACATGTGCTTGTCGATGATGCCCTTCTCGCGGAGGCTGGCCAGCCTCTCGCGTATCGGCCTAATGACCATTATCCAGCGCCTCTTCTTGGGGCTACGGGCCTTCTTCCCACCCCTCCTCGTGCCATGGCCCCTCCTCCTGCCCTTGCTCTTTTGGAACTTCAGGAACCGGAACCGGCCCCTCGAGGTCCCTTTCTTCTTCAGGCTGAATATGGCCTTTGAGCTTATGAGCTTCCGAATGTCGGACCGGGTGACGGCCTCCGCTATGTCCTCCAGTCTCCTGTCGTCGAACCTGACCCTGTAGATCCCGCACTTCAGCAGGTCCGCGGCCAGTCTCCTTTGGTTCTTGAGGTCGGTCATCGTTGGCACCTTCCGTTATCGTCAGTTCTCCTCAGCAAGCTCCTTCCTTGCGTTCAGTATCGTGACCTTGCCCTTGCCGGACCCGCCCATCTCCTTGGCCTTGGCGATTATGGCCTTCTTCATCTGCTTCCCGACGGACGGGGAGATGTAGGCGGCCTGTGCGCCCCGGTCCATGGCCTCGAGGTCGCTCGGCTGGTACACGGTCACGAGGTCATAGGTCTTCAAGGGGTTCAGGAGGTAGTACTTGACCTCCTTCTTCTTCTCGAGCTCCTTGATCCTTTCCTCTATGGCGGTCCTCTTCTTGGACCCGACGGTCCTTGCGATCCTTATCGCCTGGACCTGGGGGTCAACGGCGTCGAGCTCCTTGACGTTGTGCACGAGGACCTCCCTGAACCCGGACGGGTGGAGGCCCCTGGCATCCTTCGGGCCGCGGAACCCTATGGACACGACGTTGATCCTGTAGCCCCAATGCTGCCTCAGCTTCGAGTGGACGCCCTTGGGCCTTCTCCACTTCAGGCCGAGCCTCTTGTAGCGCCGGGCCTCCTGCCTGATGAAGAAGGGTTGTACAGCCTTCTTCTCGGCCCGGTACCTGAGGGCCTTCTTGACGTTGTTCGGGAGCTTGGGCTTCGGGTGGGCGGAGTACTCGGGCAGCTCGAGCTCCTTGACGGGCTCGGGCTTCTCCTCCTCGCCTTCCTTCTTGGCCTTGGCCTTCTTCTCCTCCGCGCCTTCCTCCTTCTCCTCGCCCTCGGCCTCTTCCATCTCCTCGGGCTCCTCCTCCTTGCCCTCCTTCTTGGCCTCGGCCTCCGCCTCCTTCTTCTCCTCCTGGAGCTCCTTCTTCCGCTCCTCCCGGCGGGCCTTCTCTATCCTCTTGACCAGCTGCTTCCTTGCCATCCTTCACACCAGCCATTGAACTTGACTATCGATGATCTCCTATCGTTCTTTTCGTTCAACTCGGTTTCTCGATGATGTATATGCCGTCCTGGAACACCCTCGGGTCGAAGCCGCGTATCCTGCAGGCGCGCTCGATGTTCGCCGCCGTCTGCCCGACCTCCTCGACATTGGGCCCGGTGAGCTCCACTATCTCGGCCTTCACCTGGACCTTGGTGTCCCCTATGATGTCCGTCGACCTGGGAAACTTCTCGCCCAGGAAGTTCTCTATTACGAACTCCTTCCCCTTCACGATGGCCTTCATGGGGAAGTGCGCGTACACGATCTTCATCTTGTACATGAACCCCTCGGTCACGCCCCTCATCATGTTCTTCACATGGGCCTCCCAGGTGCCCAGCAGGGCCAGCTCCTTCCGGCTCGGGTTCATGGTCGAGACCGTGAGCTCGTTCCCGGCGATGGTCATCTTGAGCTTGGGGTGCGAGAACTCCCTCTTGACCACGCCCTTCTTGCCCGAGACCTCGAGCCTCCTGCCGTCCAGCTTGACCTTGGAGCCCTGTACAAAGGGCACGACCCGCTTGACCTCGTTCGTCTTTGGCATCCTTCTCACCTCAGTATACGAAGGCCAGTAGCTTCCCGCCTAGGCCTATCTCCTTCGCGGTCGTATGTGCCACTACGCCTTTCGTCGTGGTGACTATCAGCACCCCGAAGTCCTGGGCAGGTAGGAACCTGGCCTCGAACTTGGACAGCTCGTTCTTCTTCACCGAGTACCGGGGTTTGATGACGCCGCAGTTGTTTATCTTCCCGCTCAGCTTCACCTTGAACATCCCGGCCCTGCCATCCTCGAGGTACTCGAAGGTGACTATGTATCCGTTGTCCTGCATGACCTTCAGGACCCGGCCTATGAGCTGGGAGGAGGGCTTTATCACGCACTCCGTCTTCCCGGCCACCTCGGCGTTCCTCATCAAGGACATCGCATCCGCCAATGGATCATGTTGCATTCGTTCGACCCCCTGTCCCTCAGGCGTACTTCTTGAAACCGATCTCTTCGGCCACGTCACGGAAGCATTGTCGGCAGAGATGGATCCCGTATCGCCTCACGATACCCCTCTTGCGACCGCATCTCTTGCATCCGACCTTCCTTCCAAAGACCCTTCTCGTCTTCACCATTCAAACATCCCCGTAGATCTATCGTTATCTTGATCTCACATCGTCTATTCGACGAACTCCACGCTGAACTTCTTGACGAGGAAGTCCTTGACCTCGTCCTCGGACAGCTTGTTCCTCGTCGGTATCTTCCGCCTCGCCTTCCGGCGGTTCCTTATCCTCCATCCCTTCCTCGTCATGGTCACGCAGATGTCCATGCCGAAGATCCCTATGTTCGGGTCGTACTTCATGCCCGGGAAGTCCGTGTACTCCGCGACCCCGAACGAGAAGTTGGCGTCCCTGTCGAAGGAGTAGACGAAGAGCCTGTTGTCCCTGGTCCACAGGGCCGTCTTCAGGAACTCTATGGCCGCCCCGCCCCTCAGGGTGACCTTGACCCCGATGGGCATGCCGAACCTGACGCCCAGGTCCTTGTTGGTGACCTTGGCGTGGGTCCTCACGGGCTTCTGCTTCGTTATCATCTGGATGACCTTCTCGGCCTTGGTGAGCTTATCGCCGGCCTCGCCGACGCCAATGTTCACGACGATCTTGTCGATGACCGGGACCCTCATGGGGTTCTTGGCCTTCTCCGCGTTCATCGGATCACCTCAGGGATCTCGATCTCGGACACATCGGTGCCGATGATGAACACGTAGTCCTGCAATGTCGAGAACTCTTCCTTGAAGTGGACGATGTTGGCCTTGGGGTTCCTGGTCTTTTGTATCTTCTGGATACTGACCACGAAGCCCACATGGTTCCCGCCGGTCAGGTAGGCCATGTGGCCCTCCTGGAACTCGATCCTGCCCATGATCTTCTGGTCGGGCAGGCCTATCTTCAGCGTGTCGCCGGTGCGGTACTCGTCCTTTGGGACGATGATGTTCCTGCCGTCGTGTAGGTTGAGCTGGACCTTCCCGCCCTTGACGATGGTCTTGTCCTTTATCTTGACAAGCTTCCAAGAGGCCTCGTCCTTCTTGATGGATATCAGCCGGATCTTGCCGTTCTTGTCCTTGAGCACCCTATAATATGCGTTGATCTTCGGGATCGCGACGATGTCCATGAGGCCTACGGCGGTCTTCCCCCTTCGCGCGACCCTGCCGTCCACGAGGACCTCCTTCTTGCCCAGTATCCTCTCGGCCTCCCTGCCGCTGTCACAGACCTTGAGGTAATCCCTCAGGACGATGACGAGGGGAATGCTCTCCTCCATGGCGTGCTTGCCCGGCAGCGGCCTTGGGACCCAGACCTTCTCCTTCCTCGGGATCGCCCAGGTCCGCGGCGCGGCGAGCCTCTTCATCCTCTTGCTCATTCCTCACCCTCCTTCATGACCTTCTTCTTGACCGCCTTCTTGACCACCTTTTTGGTCTCATCGCCGGCAGGTTCCTCCGCCTTCTCCTCGGCGGCCTCCTCGTCCTCATCCTTCTTGGCGGCCTTCTTGGGCTTCTCCTCGCCTTCCTCCTCCTCCTCCTCTTCCTCCTTGGCCTTTGCCGCGGCCTTGGCCTCCTCTTCCTCTGCGGCGATCTCGTCCTCGAGGATGATGCCCAGCGCCTCGATCCGGTCCCTTCGGCGCCGGTCGCTGAGGTTGAGCTTCGTGATTATCAGGGCGGCCGGCCTGAAGACCCTTGGGACGCGCTTGGAATCCGCCTTGGACAGGGTTACCTCGCTCAGCACGATGGTGTTGTCCTTCGGGCGGACCTCTACCACGTCGATCTCCTTGTTCGGGTCCTTGTAGCTGCCCCTTACGATCCGGACCTTGTCCCCCTTCCGGATGGGTATTCGCGATAGGGCGAACTTGTACTTCTCGATGAGCCTGTTGTCAAGCCTGCAGGTCAGGGCCTTGTGCTGCCTGTGCTGAGGCGCGTTCCAGAGCCTCTTCCGCTGCTTCCTGACCTTCACCGTCTTGTTCCACTGCATTGTGAACCCTCCATGATCCGATTATCGTTACCTCATACAATGTTCGAGGCCTTGGCCGCTATCTGGGCCCACCTCTCGGCGGCCTCGCGCGCCACGGGCCCCTTTATCTCGGTCCCCTTGACCTCCCCTTCATTGGTCGTTATGACCGCAGCATTGTCCTCGAAGGCCACCATGGTCCCGTCGGGCCTCCTGAACGGCCTCCTCTGCCTGATGATGACCGCCCAGAGCACCTGCTTCCTCATCTCGGGGGTCCCCTTCTTGACGGAGACGACAATCAGGTCCCCGATGCCCCCGGACGGGTACCGCCGGTGGACCCCGTGATATTTCGGAACCGTGATTATCTGCACGACCTTCGCGCCCGTGTTGTCCGCGCACTCGAGCCTTGCCCCTACCGGCAGGCCCCTCGTCATATTACCTGGAACCGCCTTCATCAACGGCACCTCCCTTATTTTCGATGATGACGAATGACTTGGTCTTGCTGATGGGCCTGCACTCCATGATCCTGACCTTGTCGCCGTTCTTGGCCCCGATGCACGGCGGGTTGTGCACGCTGTACTTCGATGTTATCTTCTCGTACCTCTCGAACTTCTGCACGTATCTCAGCCGTGTCCGCGACACGACCGCGCCCTTTTCCATCTTGTCCGAGACGACCACGCAGTCCAGCATGATGCCCCTTACCGACAGTTGCCCGTGGAACGGACAGTTGGCATCGTTGCAGGTCTTCGAGGGCGGCGTGATGTCCAGTCCCAGGTCCCTTCCCTTTGGCGACCTGACCCTCTTCGGTGCAGGGGCCGACCTAGGCGCGATCTTGTCCGCCTCCTTCGGGACCTTGACCTCTGGCTCCGCCTTCGGCTTCTTTACCGCCTTCTTCTTCGGTGCCGGCGTTGGCGCCTGCTCGCCCTCCTTCTTCACTTCCTCGGCGTCCGGTGTCATTTCCTCACCCGTTTTATCCTATCCTCTGGTCTGAACATGACCTTGTCACATTCGATGTCCGCGTGCACGGGCCGACCCCCGGGGCCGTCCTCGAGCCTCACGCGGATTCTAGTTCCACTCTTAGGTATCCTTACCTCTCTCCCGCTTCCCTGCTGGGCCCTTTTCCTTATGATGAGCATGTTCCTAGTTTCGTCGACGATGGTGCCTTGGGTGCCTATCATTCCCTTGTCCGTGGCCTCCAGGACCTCCACGTCGAGGCCGATGAGCTCGTGCCTCCCTATGTTGGCCCTCGTCCTCATCGGAGCTTCCTCACTTCACCTCGATCTGGAACCCCATGTCCTTCATGACCTGTTCCACTTTCTTCCTGTGCTCGCCCTGGAGCTCGATGCGACCATCCTTGGCGGTGCCGCCCGCGGCGCACTTGGTCTTCAGCGTCCGGGCCAGCTCATCTATGTTTATGTCGTTCTCGTTGACGCCCTCGACGATGGTCACGACCTTCCCATATCTCCTTTTCTGGGACGATATCACTATCAGCTGTTGCTCCCTGGCGATGTTCTCACATGCACACAGTTCCTTCGGCAGTCCACAGACCTGACAAAGCTCTCCCATATTACACCCCTTTTAATCGACTCCATTATCTCTACATCGTTCCTACATCTTTGTAGGCGCACTCACTCCTTCTTCTCCTTGGGCTTCTTCGCTTCCTTTTCGTCGCCCTTCTCCTCGGCCTTGACCTTCTTTTTGGTCTTCTTGACCTTCTTCTCGGTGGCCTTCGCGGCCTCGGCCCTGGAGATCTCTCCGATGATCGTTAAATGCCTCGCGATGGACTTCCTGAGCTGCCGTATCTTCCCTGGGCTCATTGGGGCGCCACCCATGGCGGCGATGCCCCTCTCGTGCATGAGGTCCTCCTTGAGCTTCTCCAGCTCGTCCGACCGTTCCTTTGGGGACAGCGCCCTGACCTCCTTGGCTGTCTTCATCGTCCTGACTTTCTTCCTTTCGGCCATCCATCCCACCTCACGACTTCAGGTCACTCTCAAGCTTGTCCAGCAGGGCATCAAGGTCGTCGGCCTTCTTCTTCTCGCCGGGCTTGGCCTCGGCGGCCGGGGTTGCCGGCTTCGCCTCCGGTGCCGGCGGGGGAGCGGGCTTGGTCTCCGGTGCCTTCACCTCGGCCTTCGGCTCCACCTTTGGCTGGGTTGCCGTCGGCGCGGGCTTGGTCTCCGGTGCCTTCACCTCGGCCTTCGGCTCCACCTTTGGCTGGGTTGCCGTCGGCGCGGGCTTGGCCTCCGGTGCCTTCACCTCGGCCTTCGGCTCCACCTTTGGCTGGGTTGCCGTCGGCGCGGGCTTGGCCTCCGGGACCTTCGCGTCCTCGGGTTTATCCTCCTTCAGCTTCGCGACCTTCTCCTTCCGCTTCTCCTTTTTCTTGGAAACGACGGGCTTCTTCTTGTCCTTGATGTCCTTCTCGTCGATAGCGAACTCCTCCCCCACGTCGGTCTCGGATATCTCGACCTCCTTGTGGGGCTTGGCCGGGGCCGTCGCTGCATCCGGGGCCGGCACGGCATCCGTCGGCTTCGCCTCCGGTGTCGCGGGGGCGGCCACAGGGGCGCCCGGTATGGGTATGCTCTTGCCGTCGAGCTTGAGCTTCTCCTCGACGGTCAGTATGTGGACCTCGTCCGGGAGCCTGGCGTTCTTGTCCATGATCTGGACCTTGATGCCTATGACGCCGGGCTTCTTCTTCGCGATTGCGAAGCCCTCCTTCATCCACTGCTTCTTCGTCTCGCCGCAGTACTTGACGTGGCCCTCCCGGAACTTCTCGGTCCTGTGCCGTTCGCCGGTGAGCTTGCCGGATATGATCACCTGGCACCCGCGGGCGCCGCCGTCCATGATCCTCCGGACCGTCGAGTGGCCGGCCCTCCTGAAGTGCCAGCCCCTCTCGAGGGCCGAGGCCAGCTTCTGGGCCATGATGTGCGGGTTCAGCGCCGGGTCAGGGTCCTCCTGTACCTCGATCCTCGGGTTGTCGAACTTGAACCTGTGCTCGATGTTGTCCGTGAGCTCCTTGATGGTGCCGCCCTTGCGGCCGATGATCATGCCGGGCCTCTCGGCCGTCAGTATGATCCTCGTGCCCATGGGGGTCCTCTGGATGTCAAGGCCTCCGAACCCGGCCCTCTCGGTCTCCTTCCTGATGTACTCCTTCAACAGGGCCCTGCGGATGTTCTCGATGACGAATTTCCTTTCGCTTGCCATTATAGACCCCCTTACTCCTCAAACTCCTCGACGATGATCTCCACGTTGACGGTCTCGCGCGTCTTGGGCGTCGAGTTGCCGTGGGCCCTCTGGAACCAGGAGTGCCACGGGCGGCCCCGGTGGGCCGCCGCATGCACTATCCTCAGGGACCCGGTTATCTCCTTGAACTCGGCATTGTTCCTGGCCTGCTCCAGTACGTCCTTGATGGCCCGGGCGGCCTTCTGGGGGTATCTCCCCGTGGCCATGCCCTTGCCTCTCTTGTGCGGAAGCCCGCCCACGTGCCTCTTGAACGGTACGGCCCTCTTCAGTTCGATGACGTCCTCAAGGAACTCCACGGCCTTGTCCAGGTGCATGCCCTTGATCTCCCTGCATACCTCAACGGCGTGCCTCGGGGAGATGGAAAGCTCCTTGCCGATGGCACGGGCCGTGGTCTCGAAGTCCGATATCTTCGTGTAACCGGACATCTCCTTCTTCGTGAACTGTGACATCTTCCTTCACCTTCCTACTTCAGTGGCAGGAACTTCGAGGACCTCGTCGCACCGACACCGGGCCCGGCATGCTTGTCGAATCTCCGGGTCTGGACGAACTCGCCGAGGTAGTGCCCGATCATCTCGGGCTGGATCTCGACCTCCTTGAACTCCTTGCCCGAGTAGATGGCCAGCTTCTTCCCGATCATCTCCGGAAGGACTATCATGTCCCTCCTGTGGGTCCTGTGGACCTTTGTGGGCTCGTCCTTGATGAGCTTGAGCAGCTTTTCGTTCTCCTCGTTCAGGCCCCGCCTCATGTTCCTCCGGGCCCTCGACGGTAGCAAAGCCACGACCTCCTCCCTCGACAGGGCCAGGAGCTCCTCCAGCGTGTATCCCCGATAGCTGAACTCCTTCTTCTTCCTGGTAAGGAGCTTGGACGCGCCTCTCCGTGGTCTCTTCTTCGGTGGCGTCGACTTCGCCGGCTCCGCCTTCGGGGCCTCCTGCTTCGCCTCGACCTTCACTTCCTCTGCCATGGTTCTCCCTCACATAGTTGAACTGATGATACTCGACCTCAATACTTCTTCTTGTTCTTCTTCTGCGGGCTCAGCCTGCCGACCTTCATGCCGGGCGGCGCGTTCCTGCTCACGGTGTTGGGCCTGCCGACATGCTGGTGGCTGCCTCCGCCGTGCGGGTGGTCGACCGGGTTCATGCAAACGCCCTTGGTCCTCGGATAGAACGCCGCCTTGGACCTGTGCATGTGGTGGCCCTTGCCGGCCTTGACTATGGGCTTCTCGCCCCTTCCGCCGCCAGCGACAACGCCTACGGAGGCCCTGCACATGGGGTCGAACATCTTGAGCGTGCCGGACGGTAGCTGGACCATGGTCCTGGTCCCGTGCGTCACGATCACGCCTGCCGTGCCGGCGGTCCTGACGAACTTGCCGCCGTCGCCCGCGTGGCTCTCGATGTTGTGTATAAGGGTGCCTTCGGGTATGTTCCCGATGGGCAGCGTGTTGCCGCTCTCGATGGGCGCATGCGGGCCGATCTCGACGGTCTGGCCCACCTGCTTCCCCTCGGTGGCGAACAGGTAGAGCTCCCTCTCGCCCTTCTTCGTGTCGAAGGTGACCTTGATCAGAGGGGCGCTGTGCCCCGGACAGTGGATTATGTCATCGACCACGCCCTTCCCTTCGAAAGGCGGCTGGACGACCCTTGCCTTGTAGCGGTGGGACGGGGCCATGTAGTTGCCCCCCTTGCCGCGTCTCCTTGCTATTACTCGCTTTCCCATCCATTCACCAACCTGATCATCGTTAGCTCATCCCGCCTAGAACACGCCCACGCGGGAGCCGACCTCCTCGGCGGAATAGCCCTTGGCCAGCCTCACGATGGCCTTCTTGCCCCGGAGGCTGTGCATGATATTCACCTTCTCGACCTTCACGCTGAACAGCTTCTCCACGGCCCACTTGATATCGGTCTTCGTGGCCTTCGGATGGACTATGAAGGTGAGCTTGTTGCTGTTGATTGTCAGGTCCGTCCGGACCTTGAGCTCGGGGTAGAGCATGTTCATCGACTTCTCGGAGATGAACGCGTGCTGGATTATCTTGTACGGGTCTTTCGTCATCTATATCACTCCTTCTGTCCTCCGTGGCCGCCGAGGGTCTTGAGGGCACCCTCGCTGATGATGGTCAGCCGGCCAGGCACGCCGCCCGGGGCCAGCAGCTCGGTGTTGAGCTGGGCCACGGTGCAGAGGTCGACGCCGGGAAGGTTCCTGGCGCCGCGCTCGAGGCCCTTGAGCTCCTTCACGACGATGAGCAGGGACTTGGGCCGCCTGAACCTGCGGCCCCTCATCTTGCCCTTGCCAGCGCGTACCTTGATGCCGTCCTTGGCCCTTGCGATGTCGTCGTAGACTCCCAGGTCGTGGAGGATGTCCAGGACCTCATGGGTCGTGTCCACCTCTTCGAACTTGTCCTCGACGATGACCGGCAGGCTCAGGTTCTCCTGGAACCTATGGCCCCGGGCCTTGACGAGCTCGTGCTCCTTCAGGGCGGAGATTGCGGACCTGCGGGCCAGCGCCCTCTCCTTCTTGTTCATCTTCTTGTCCCAGATCTTAGCGACCAACGGGGGCCAGGCCCTCCGGCCTCCGACGCAGCCCGGGGACTGGGCGCCGGTCCTACCTTCCTTCAGGCGCGGGACCCTGGAAACGCCCCTTCCCTTGCCCCACCAGAAGACGGAGTGCCTCATACCGGCCCTTGGCATGGCACCGTAGGGGTGCCTTCTGTTTGCCTGGGCTGCCACAACGTCCCTGTGGATGATGTCCGGTCGGATGGGTGTCGTGAAGACCTCGGGAAGCTCGACGGTCTTCTTGCTGTCCCCGTGGATGTCGTAGATGTGGACCTTGCCCTCGGGGGCCTTCTCCTTCTTGCCGTGCTTGTGCTTGGCCTTCTTGGGCTTCTCGGCCTTCTTCTCTTCCTTCTTGTGCTCGGTGGTCTCCTTCCTCTCCTTGGTCTCGTGCTCCTTCTCTTCCTTCGCCATAGAGATCACCTGCCCTGCTTGGATGCCGTGGAGAGATAGTTTATCTCCCACTTGTACATCTTTCCGTGATATCTGGTCGCGTCACGGATCCTGATCATCCTCTTCGCCGGCCCGGGTATCGTGCCGTAGATGAGGAGGTACGGGTTCGCGACCTTGCCGTACCTGACGAAGCCACCGCTCGGGGTGACCTCCTCGCCGTTCTCGCCGACCTTGATAATGGTCTTGTTGAGGTCCGTCCTCTGGTGGAAGCCCATCTGGCCCGCCAGCGGGACGGTGGACATGACATAGTTCGGATGCCACGGCCCCATGGTCCCGGTCTGCCTCCGGTGCTTGCTGTTCTTGTGGACCAGCAGCTTGACGCCCCATCTCTTGATGGCGCCCTGGAAGCCCTTGCCCTTGGTGACCGCGATGAGGTCGACGACCTTGCCGGGCTCCTTCACGTAATCGGTTATCTTGATCTCCTTGCCGAGGTAGTCCCTGGCCAGGGTCAGCCTGTCCTTTATGGTCCCGCCGCCGATGCGGACCTCGATCATGTCCGGCTTCTTCTTCGGGACGCCGAAGATCAACCTGGGCATGGTGTGCATGAGGATGCGGACCTCGTCGACCTGGGAATCCTCGACGCTGAGCTCGCCGCTGGCCTTCTTCTTGCCATCGCCCTCTTCGTCCTCCTCCTTCTCCTTCCCCTTGGCCTTCTTCTTGCCCTTCTCCTCCTTGGCCTTCCTTATCGGAAGGAGCCTCTCGAGGTCCCTGTCGAGCTTGTCGGCCCAGACCTCGGTAAGGCACTGGAGGCCATAGGGTCCATCCTTGTACACCCTGATGGCAGCGACCTTCATCGGCGGGACCTCGATGATGGTCACCGGTATCTGGATCTCCTGGCCAGAGGTAGTGCTCTTCGGCCTAGGGTCCACAATGATCGCATGCGTCATCCCCGCCTTGTAACCGGCGAAGCCCTGCAACCTTGCAGGTCCGTCGACCTCGGGCCAGCTCCTGATCCTTGCGTTTATCGATCTGGC
>Ga0315279_10006143_pt1 | contig 15258 bp, 12 predicted proteins | sample YL17G06_20_MG_FD_203694 | JGI IMG/M metagenome (GOLD analysis project Ga0315279, IMG submission 203694) | Sediment microbial communities from Yellowstone Lake, YNP, Wyoming, USA - YL17G06_20 | ecosystem: Environmental > Aquatic > Freshwater > Lake > Sediment | place: USA: Wyoming | collected... | reverse complement strand
AGCCGATATCTTAATTGATCTTACCAATTGGGTCACTTCAGGATTTGATAAAAAATCTCTTACCAATCCTCAAGTAGAATATATGATCCCTACTCGAGCCCTGGAAAACCGAGTGTGGATAATTGCAGCTAACAAAGTGGGGATGGAGGCAAAGACCATACTTTATTGTGGAAAAAGCAGTATTTTTACCCCCGACGGCAAGATAGCTAAAATAGCTTCTTCTAATCAGGAAGAAATACTCTTTTATGAAATCTTACTTGAAGATACCATAGATAAAACGATTGATAATCAGATAAATATAATCGATGACCGAAGACCTAAACTATATTCAGAATTAGTCCAACTTACTGCTACCCTGCCGATCTATTCCATCATGAAAGAAGAGCTTAATTCTCAAACTCTAAATCCACTTGCTGCAGTAGTACAGATAGAATCCGAAAATGATTTTGATAAGTATCTTCAAAAAATAGATTTTTTTGTAAAAAACTTACTTGAACAGGAAGCTGATCTTATTATTTTTCCCGAAAATGATCTTATCTTTCCAGAAAGGGGAGAAGAAATTATTGAAAAGACTAAGCAAATTACTAATGACCACAAAACAATTTGTGTGATTACTATCATTGAAAAATATGACTCATTATACTACAAAACGACCTTTCTTATTGAATCCGGTAAAGTTCTGGGTAAATACAGAAAGACGCATTTAGAAAAAGATGAAAAGAGCATTCTCACTCCCGGTGATTTAGGGCTACCAGTATTTAAGACTCCTTATGGTTACATCGGAATAATGATAGGTTATGAGGGCTTATTCCCTGAAATATCCAGAATTCTAACCCTTAAAGGGGCAGATATGATTATCTGGCCCAGCAAATTCACCAATGATAAGCAGATAAATATCTGCCGCACCAGGAGTGCCGAAAATAAAATCTTTGTGGCCTGTTCTAATTCCATTTACCCTCAAGGGAGCGGTCTTAGCCTGATAACTTCTCCTTCAGGGCAAATACTAACTTCTTGTCTGGGTAAAACTGAGCAAGCTAGCTTATCCCCCCTCTTTCTTCAGCTTTCTCGTAATAAAAGTATTGTCCCTCACACCAATACTATATTGAACAGACATCCAGAAAGCTATAGAATTTTATTAAACAATATTTCAAAAAAGGAGATATAAAATTGAAAGCGCAACTAATTGTTAATTTAACCGCCGGCGGTGGAAAACCACGCCAGCATCTAAAAAAAGTTCTACAGTATCTAAAGGAAAATGGCTTAAACTTTGAAGTTTGTTATACTTCCCGGCAAGGGGAAGCAACAGAACTGGCCCAAAAAGCAGCTGATGATGGAATAGACCTTATTGTATCAGTGGGCGGGGATGGAACCGCTAATGAAATAGTCAATGGAATTATGCAATCAAAAAATACCCCTACTTTAGGAATAATCCCTCTGGGGTGGGCAAACGACTTTATTAAAAGTATAGATATCCCCTCTGATATAATTGAAGCTTGTAAAATTTTAATTCAAGGCAAGACCAAAAAAATAGATTTAGGGATAATAAATAACCAGATATATTTTGCCAACCTCTTTGGAATAGGATTTGATGCCGAAGTAGCCAAACTGGCTAATCAAATGAAAAGTACTCATCCCCACTGGAATAAACTTAGTGCTTTTGTTTATATCTTTGCTACCATAAAAAAACTTTTTTCCCCTTTTGGTTACCATGAGGTAAAGATAAAAATTGATCAGCAAGAAATCAAGTCTAAGATTCTATTTGTAGCTATCGGTAATGGAAAAATTTATGGAGGAAGATTTAAAATTACTCCGGAAGCTATATTAGATGATGGTTGGTTAGAAGTATGCCTGGTAGAAGAAATGGGAAGATTAAAGTATCTTATGAGTATCCCTAAAGTCTTTAAAGGCACTCATAAAAGTATAAAAGGAATCAGTTTTTATAGAGCTAAGGAAATAGTAGTTCAATCTTCAGAACCTATCCTGGCTCAGATAAGCGGGGAAGTGATTGAAGGTCAGAAAAAATATACTATAACTCTCCTGCCGAAAAGACTAAAATTGATTGTCCCCTAAGTTAGTTATATAGCAATGAAAACGGGTCGGATAAATCCAACCCCTACTTTAAAAGCAATACTTTAAGCAAAAAAGTTTTGAATTTTAAATTATGGTTTTTGGCTTTTCGTTTTAAGTTTTTAATTTAATTAGGGCAAGCATTTTATTAATTCAAAACTATACGCTAAACGCTGTACACTATACACTATACTAAATACTAACGACTAATTTATTATCTTCCCTTATTTTTTCTCCTCTTCTCTTCATACATCTTCTTATCAGCTATACGGATTAATTCGTACATCGGCTGAGGTTTGGATGGGTTATAACAAGAAAGACCAATACTTAAATCTATTTTATAGGGTTTAGCCAGTTTCTGATTTAATTTTTCTAAATTTTTATTTAACCTCTCTCTAATCAGGGGAGCATCATTTAAAGAGTTCTCCTGGAAGATGAGCAAGAATTCATCTCCACCGATACGGCAGATGACATCCACCTCTCTTAAGGTAGATTTAAAGAGTTTGATTGCTTCTTTTAAGACCTTATCTCCTTCTTGATGACCAAAGATATCATTAATATATTTAAAGTTATCTACATCAAGGTAGAGTAACAGGATGGGAGTCTTCTTCCGTTTAGCAGTCTTAATCTGCTGTTCAAGCAAGTTTAGACCATACCCTCTACTGCAACATCCGGTAAGGACATCATAATGAGCTAATCTTTCTAATTCTTTTTCCATCTTCTTTCTTTCTATAGCGGTAGATACCTGATTAGAGACGAATCCTAAAAGCTTGATATCTTTTTCAGAATAAAGATGGGGATTGGTGTAGCTTTGTACTACTATAGCCCCGATTACTCTATCTTCTACCTTGAGGGGGACCCCTAACCAGATGCTCTGAGGGGTGGTACTGCCCCAGGGGGACAATATCCCTTGGTTTATCATTTCCTTATATTGATTATTATCATTTAGAAGAGGTTGACCATTTTTTATAACATAGGCAGTAAGAGTGTTGGCAGTGCTAAACTTTCTAATAGGGAAGTTATTATCTTTCTCATCTACATGATAAGGGAAAAAGATCTTATCTTCTTTCTCATCAATAAGAGCGATATAGAAGTTAGTGGTGTCGATGATGCTGCCTAACTCTTTGTGGATAGTTTTATAGAGTTGTTTTAAGGATATGGGAGAGTTGGCAGCTTGGGAGATATTGTATAAGACTTTTTGCATTATCTCGTTCTGTTTACGTTCGGTGATATCTTTATATAAGATTAAAAATCCTCTTATCTGGTTATCAACTATCACCGGAGAGGAGGATATAGATACCTGGATTAATGTATCATCTTTTCTCTTTCTAATGGTTTCATAGTTAGAAAGCCCTTTAACATTTTGATTGAGCCTCAATCCTTCTTCTTTTTTATCTGCAGGATGGATCATCCCCTCATCTATATTTTTACCATGTAGTTCTTCTAAGGTATAACCAAAAAGTTCGGTAAAGCGGGGATTTATATTTAAAATATTAGATTTCGCATCTACATAAACTAAGGCTTCTGGAGAGCTATTAAAGAGGCTGGCAAATTCCTGCTGACTTTTCTGTAAGGCTTCTTCGGCTTTTTCGCGTTCGGTGATATTCCGACTTATACCTATTAACCCTGTTATCTTACCTTCTCTATTATACCATGGCACCTTAGTAGTGGAAACCCAATGCTCTGTTTTATCCGAATGAATAATCTTTTCTACCTTATCAATAATAGGTTTACCAGTTTCTATTACGAGATCATCATCTGCTGAAGATTGTTTGGCTATTTCTGGGGGAAAAAAATCAAAATCAGTCTTTCCAATCATCTTTTCAGCAGTTATCTCTGAATATTCTGCTTTCGCCTTATTTACTCTTATAAATCTTTTTTTCTTATCTTTGAAGTAGATATGATCCGAGATATTCTCCATAAGAGCAAGTAATAAACTCTGTTCATATATAATGGTCTTCTCTACTTGTTTTCGCCTGGAGATGTCTTCATATAAAGTTAAAAATCCTCTTAACTGCTGATCAATAATCACTGGTGAAGAAGAGATAGAAACTTCAATTAAAGTTCCGTCTTTTTTCTTTCTAATCGTTTCGTAACCGGAGAAACCTTTAAGATTTTTACTAAGTTGATCTATTTCTTCTAATTTATCAGGAGGATGAGTCATCCCTTCCCTAAGATTTCTGCCTTTTAATTCAGCTAAAGTATAACCAAAAAGTTCGGTAAAGCGGGGATTTATGTTTATAATATTAGATTTCGCATCTTCATAAACTAAGGCTTCTGGAGAGCTATTAAAGAGGCTGGCAAATTCCTGCTGACTTTTCTGTAAGGCTTCTTCGGCTTTTTTGCGTTCGGTGATGTCTCGGGTTATACCTATTGTCCCTATTATTTTGCCTTTTTCATCATATCGAGGTACCTTGGTAGCAGAAAACCAACGCTCCATCCCATTCAAATAAGTGATTTTTTCTATCCTATTAATGAGGGGTTTGCCCGTTTTCATTACCCGATCATCATCAGCAAAACATTTTTTAGCTGCCTCTTCGGTGAAAATATCGAAGTCAGTTTTTCCAATAAAATCCTCAGGTGTAATACCTCTGTCTTCACCACTTGCTTTATTTACCCTAACAAATCGGTTTTTCTCATCTTTGAAATAGATAAAATCAGGGATATTCTCCATAAGGGCACGTAATAAACTCTGTTCATATATAATTGCCATTTCGGCTTCTTTACGCTCAGTGATATCTACAAAGATACCTTCCACTCCAATAATATTCCCTTTTTCATCATAACAGTGATGGCTGGAAGTAGAGACAATAACCGGGGTGCCATCTCTTCTTTTTAAGGTTACAACATAGTCCTTAACAATTCCTTTTCTCTTTTTAAGTTCTTCTAAAAATATCTTTCTATCTTCAGGAATATAATAAAAATCCTTAACCAGATTTTTCCCTATAATCTCTTCGGGAGAGTTATAACCCAGCAATTTGGCTCCGGGAGGATTTACCATTAGAATATTCCCTTCTCTATCTGCACGATAGTAGACCCCCGGCATATTCTCATAGAGACTACGATATTTTTCTTCACTATTTTTTAAATCTTCTATCATCTTCTGGTGTTCGGTAATATCCCGATATGACGCAATAAGTCCTTTAAATCGACCACCGATTATCACTCGAGATCCAGAGATAGCTACGGGGAATAGGGTTCCGTTTTTCTTCTCTCTCATAGTCTCAAAATAAAAATCTTCATTTAATGCCTCACTAGTTAACTTCTTTGCTTCTTTCATCTTATCAGGAGGAGTAATCATTCCGTCATCTATATTTCTACCTTTAATCTTCTTTAAAGTATATCCAAAAAGTGCAGTAAAATTAGGGTTTATATCTAAAATTTTACCCTTCTCATCTGTATATACTAAAGCCTCAGGACTATTTTTAAAGAGACTTGCAAATTCCTGCTGGCTTTTCTTTAAGTCTTCTTCTGCTTTCTTACGTTTAATTTCAGATTCCTTTAATTTAGTAATCTGCTGACCTAATTTCGCTAATTCATTGATAAGTCGTTCCTTAGTTTTTTCGCTATCTTCCATATTGTCCATCCTCTAAAAATCAAAAAATAATTTTATTCTTCTTTTTAAATTATTACCTCAACTTATTTTACTGTTTTCCATAAGAATTTTTGGCTAAATCTTGCATTACCTTGATATCTTCTTCGGGAATTACCCTACACTTTCCTAGGTTTTTGCTTAAAATATAAATATGGGCTGTTTTCTCTACTACATAACAAACTTTCATTGCCTCTTTTATATCTCTACCCACACAAAGAGTTCCGTGATTTAAAAGAAAAACTGCATTTCTATTTCCCAAGCTTACTACTGCATTTTTGGCTAATTCTTCTGAACCGGGTAGGGCATATTTGGCGCATAAAACCTTTTCTCCCACTATCTGTACAAAATCCTCACAAATTCCAGGAAGACTGAAGCCAGTTACTGCTAACACGCTCGAATAAATGGGATGGTAGTGAATTATTGCTTTTACATCCTTCCTGGCATTATATATAGAAAGATGCATAGGCATCTCAATAGATGGCTTTCTAAACCCTTCAACTATTTTGCCTTTCTTATCAATAACCATGATATCTTCGAGGTCTATTTCATTATAATTTATTCCGCTTGGTTTAATATAAACCAGATCTGTATCTGGATCCAGAACACTAATATTTCCCCAAGTTCCAATAGTCAAATTTTGTTTATATAATTTGCGACCAGTATTGACTATTAATTTTTTAAAATTTTCTGATATTTTTAACTTCATGTCTAGACCTAAATTCTTTGTTTCTACTATTTTATTTATATCTAATTAATATTTTTTAAAAAGTTTATTTTTTTCATTATATAACATTACCAATTTTTATTCCATATTAAAAAAATCCTTGACTAACTTTTAATTTTAATAAATAATCAGTTAACTTTATTTTAAGATCGGTTGTTCTTTGGCTCTGTTAAAAACAGAAAATTTGCAGATAATGGCTCCAACAATAACTAAAGCACAAGCAATCCAGAGATTGGCCTTAACTACCACCTGAAGATATAAAGAACTGATAATTATAGAAAGCAAGGGGGTAAAATAAGAAAGAGAGACAACCAGAATAATTTTACCTTTCCGCATAGCCTTATCCCAGAAAGTATAAGCTAAAAAAGTAGGGAAAATAGACATATATAAAAGCTCTATCACTATACCAGGAGTCCAATGTGACTCTTCAGGAAAAACAAATCTCAAAATAGTTAGAATTATCCCCGTAACTAAAAGAAAGATAGGAACAGCCCCACCTTCAGTGTGGCCAGCCCAACAGCGAGATAAATTAGAATAAAGTCCCCAGGAAATAGCAGCCAAAAAAGCTAAGATATAGGGAAAATAATTTACTTGAAAATTATCTTTAAATCCTTCCCAGGAAAACATCCCACTCTGAACTGTAGCCAGATAAAAACCAGCAAAAGCTAGAATAACCCCGGGGATTAAAGATAATTTACCCTTTTTTCCTAAAATGGGAATGGAGAGAATTAGAGTTATACCTGGCCAAAGATAGTTAATAATACTTACCTCAATAACCTGTTCCCGGTTAAAAGCTAATCCCACCGCTAAAGAAAAACAGACGGTATTGAAAATACATAAAGCTCCGCAACCAACCAAATATAAAATGGGAAGCTGGAAAGTTTTTTGAATTCCTTTGAATCTACTAATCAAATAAATACAACCCCAAATACCACTTAATAAATATATATAGGATGAAGCAGTAAAAACTCCTAACTGTTCAGCTAAACTTCTGGAAAAGGCGATGTTGGTCCCCCAAAATATTATGGCTAATATACCTAAAGCTGTGCTTAAATTCTCCTGAGAAATCGATATTTTCAAAATCCTCTACTCCTATCCTATCTTACTTTTCTTTTATATTTAGATCTTAATATGTTTTATTTTATTTCAAAAAATCTATAATTTCAAGAAAATAAATAGAATACTACCAAATAAGAAAAATAAGGTAGAAATAAAAATTGTATAATATAAGAAAAACTGTTATATTATAATTTATAATTTTCAGTAAAGGAGAGAGAATGAGAAAAATTGACCGAGAAGATATTTTAACCCGTAATCCGGTAAAAATTATATTTTTGTTGAGCTTACCCTTAATGATTTCTCAATTTTTACAAACTTTATACTATATGGCAGATACTTTTTGGTTAGGGCATCTCCCTATTACCGAAAGTGGAGACGCGGTAGCGGGAGTACAAATTACCTGGCCTATAATCTGGTTTTTTATTGCTTTTTCCTTTGGATTTGGTATTGCTTGTATAGCTCTTATTTCTCAATATATTGGATCAGGAGAAGATAATGATGCCAATCTGGTAGCTAATCAGATGCTTTCTCTTTCGGCTATTCTTGGGTTAGTAATTGCCATTTTCGGTTTTTTTATTACCCCTTATCTCATCCCTCTTATTACTATATCTACCTCAGTAGCCAGGACAGCAAATGCTTACATGAAATTAATCTTTTTTGGAATGCCTTTCATATTTATTACTTTCGCCTTTCAAGGTATTCTTTCTGCAAAAGGAGACACGGTAACCCCTATGTATATAAACCTCATCACGGTAACTCTAAATATTGTCCTGGATCCCTTTATGATTTTTGGATGGTGGGGGTTACCCCGTATGAAAGTAGTTGGAGCAGCTTTATCTACTATTGTTTGTCAAGGTATTGCTGCTTTTATTTCTATCTATCTCCTATTTAAGGGAACCAAAGGAATCAAGATATACTTAGATAGATTGATTCTAAAACAAAAATGGATCAAGAAAATTATTAAAATAGGCCTACCGGCAGCTATAGGACACTCTACTACCGCCTTAGGATTTGTAATAATGATGGCTATAATTGGAAGGGTACATAATTCCAATACCGTTTTAGCTGCCTATGGTATAGGCGATAAATTAATTAGTGTAATTTTTATTGTGATAGATGGTTTAGGAATGGGTATTATGACCCTAATTGGCCAGAATTTGGGTGCAAAACTTACCAATAGAGTAAAAGAAATTGCTAAAAAGGGTCTTCAGATAGTAGTTCTGGTTTCTCTTTTAGAGTCAGCTTTAGTTTTTATATTAAGAATTATATTATTTAAAGTATTCATCCCCAACCGACCTGATATTGCTGCTGAAGGAGCCCAATTCCTCACTATTTTTATCTGGGGTATTCCTTTTTTTGCTTTAGCTGGTGTAATTATGTCCTTATTTAGAGGTTCGGGACATACTCTTCAGCCTATGATTATTGATATTTCTAGGCTCTGGATAATAAGAATTCCTCTCGCTTATCTTCTTAGTCTGACACTTGGATCTACTGGTATATGGTGGGGGATAACCTTAAGTAATGTTATTGCTGCCTTTCTCGCTCTTTTCTTTTACTTCCAGGGAGAATGGAAGAAGCAAGTTATTCATGAACACAAGGAGACTATTAAACCTACTCCTTTTTTAACTCAGTAATAAAAGATACCGTATGGCCTTCCATTAAAACTTTAAATAAAAGGATGGGAGTTAACACCAAGACCTTAATCAGATATCGTAAGATCTTAGCAGAGTACGACCTAATCAAAAAAATAGTAAGAAAGAAATTTCCTTTATTTATAAGCTTTAATCCTTATTTTATTAAATTTTTTTTCACTCGGGTATTATTTTTCTTCAAAAATACATCCAAGCTCTTTAAGCTTCTCTTCAGCTCTCGCTAAATCTTTTTCTTTAACCAAAATGTGATCGGTAGAATAAGCAGAAATAGCAAATATATGTATGTTTTCATCTGCAAGTACTTTAGAAACTTTTGCCAGGAATCCAACTAACCCAAATGGTAAAACCATATCAAAGGTTAATATTTTCCAATCTTTTTCAATTTCTATTACATCCTCATTATTGTATTTAGACTGTTCAATAATCACCGTTATTTCATTCTTATCGATTATATTTGCAAAAGCATTGGGATAAACTTTCTTTGATTTAATTATTGCAAAAGTTTCTTTCCAGACATATACTTTGCCATTCTTGAAATAATTTTTTAAATCCATAATAAACTTGAAAATCTCTTTTGAATTAAAAATATTTTTTATTTTTTAATTGTAGCTCCCATTTTCTTAGAATTTTAAAAATTAATTTTCTAATTCATTTATGCTTTTATGAATATATGTATTAATTTTGTCTGTTAGTTCATTTTGTTTCTGGAATGATAAATTATTCAAAGTTGCTTCAAGTTCACTAAAAGGTAATTTCAAATAATTTTTAAAACACTCAACACCCTTTGTAGCTCCATATGTCATACAACAAGCTAAGCCACCTATAATTGCAACTACAGAAGAAAATTGAACAATTTTATCTATAATATTTACAACCCCAATCAATGATAATAAATAAGATAATATGAAACTAATTACACCCAAAAAAAAGAAATATTCCTATGCTAAATACAGCCGTAATTAATATTGATTCACCAATTAAAAATATACATGCTGTTTCTAAGCTATATTTTTTATCAAAGTATGTACCTTTTAAAATTTCCTTTATTATATTTTTCATTTTACAGCTTCCTTTTTAATTTAATTAGGTACACATCCCATTTTAATATTGTCAAAAGAATCGTCCCCTTTTGGCATATTGTCTTTTTCATATTTTAATAACCTTATTTGCTTCTTGAATTTTATCTTTGTAAAATCAATCTCTTTAATGTTCTCAGGAATTAAAAAATATCGTGCTAATTTTACCCAGTCTATATTTCTGATTGTTACTATTTCGTCTAAATAAAAGCTAACCCAGACATCATCAACCTTAGAATTGGGCAATTCTTTAGAGAGTTTATTCTTTGTGATATTTACATATGTTTCATCAATATCAATTCCAATAAACCTTCTGCCTAATCTTTTTGCTGCAAGAACTGTTGTTCCAGTTCCGACAAATGGATCGAATACAATATCAGTTTCATCTGTACTCATTAGAATTATTCGTTCTAACAAATGGATCGGTAATTGACATGGATGTTCATCTCTATATTTGTTGTGTTTTATACGATGAATATCTGTCCAAACATCAGAAACTAATGGGCCAAATGAGTGTAAGCTCGCTTTTTTCCCACCATAATCTTTTAGGAGATAGCCACATTTTCTGCATCGTTTATGCGGATAACGAATTTCATAAAACTTACTTTTTTTTAAATCCTTCACATAATATAAAATACCATAATGAGAAGGTTGTAAGGTTTTTCCCATTGGTGCAGAAGGTGCATCCCAGGCAATCCAATGTTTAAAATATGCGATTTCATTTAAAAAACTTGAATAATAGGTCAGCCATTTAGGAATATTATGCACAAATATAGAGCCAGTAGGCTTTGTAATTCTAACCATTTCATATATCCACTGTTTACACCAAGCCAAATATATATTAAATTCCTTGTTATCTTTATATCCATTATATTTCTTCTTCAAATTAAAAGGAGGATCTGCAAATGTTATGTCTACTGAGTTATCTGGAATATTTTTTATAACTTCCAAACAATCCCCCAAGATTATCCGATTAATATATTCATCAATCATATTTATAAACTCCAAATCTTAATAGCTAATTCTGATAATTCTCGTTGCCTTTTTACGATAGATTCATTCGTCCAATCTTTATATTTGGCAAGTGAATTTGTAAGCCATATTTCTGATTCTATATATTTTTGTTGCTTTTCATAAAAAGAATCACTTTTAAAATTATTATTTTCTTTTGTCTTCATTAAAGTCAAGTTGCCTATTCGTTTTACATAAGTATTTACATCATCCTCTGTAAAATTTGGCCAATTATTGCCTGGTTTTTCAGGTAAAATATGTTCCAAATTTACAGAATCTGAATTAGTGTTTACTAACAGTTCCGAATTATGTTGTCCCCTATGATAATTTTCAATAGCCTGAAGGTAATATCTTGCGTATTTATGTGTGCTTACAGTAGCCATAACAAATCTTTCTTTAAAATCCTCATCTTTCGGAATAAACTCTTTTAATGATTCTCGTAATTCTGATGTATTTTTAATTTTTTCATTAAATATCTCTTTAGCTTTATTAGCATAGGCCTGTTCTAATGTGCCACCTCCCAGAGATCCTGTTATAAGATTTCGAATAAGCCAAGTGAGAATTAATTTTAACGAAATTTTTACCTCTGTTTTATTAAATTTTTTAAGAATAGACAAAAGTAACGGTCTGTATTGTTCTAATTCGAAATAATTGAGAGTTTCTATATATTCTTTACATTTATTGTCATAATCATCCCAATAATAATTATTATGATTTAATATTGCTATGTACATATCAACATCATATTTTAAATTATTAATAAATGTAATGACTTGAGTAGAATTTTTAATTTTTTCTTTAATATTATTGTATAGTTCTTTATTTTTTACACGAATAAAACCATACTGTGATGACCAATGGTGTTTAATATAAGTCAAAATTAAGCTTTCCTTTTCAAGAGAAGATTCTATCTTGGATGTTAGTTCTATCCATGAAGTTCGTGCTTCTTCTAACCGCTTCCCAGCCTTGCTATATAAATAATTTTTTAGTAAGTCAATTTGTGCTAACTCTAAACCTCTATCATTTAAGGTTTCAAAAATGGTAAAAGCATTTGTATCGCTGGGAACAGTTATCAAAACTACCATTAATTTTTCATCAATAAAATCCTTCCAATCATATAAAATAGTAGGATCATTGTTATTCGATTCTAATAGCTTTGATATTGTTTTCCTTGCAATTTCAAAAGCTTTCTTAATTCTTTGATGTGATTCTATTTTAGCCACACATTCTTCTTTTCCATTAACAATTGATTTCTTAAAATAATCAACATCTTGTCTACTTAGTTCAAGTTTAGGGATATTTTCTTTTTCTCGTATGTTATATTCACTTAAATAATCTGACTGAATCTTTTTTATTAAATCTTTGTCATCAATAAGGCATTTTGTAAAAGCAGAAAAAAAGATAACTATTGTTGAAATTCTTTGTTGTCCATCAACAATTTCTAATCTATTTTCTCCTTCATTTCTTGTTAAAACTATTGTCCCTAAAAAATATTCATCCTCGTTTATAGATTCTTTTATATCACTTAAAAGTTCTTCTACTTGTTTTTCTTTCCAAGAAAAAGGTCTTTGATAAATCGGAACTTTTAAATTATTTTCTTTTATAAGTTTCCCGATTCCCTTTATTTCAAAATTTATTTTACTCATAACCAAAACACCTCCTTTAGCAATTCCTTAAATCGTTCTAACTCTTCTTCATGAAATGTAAAAACGTCCTCATATGCTGTTATCATTCTTTTTAGATCGTTTTTTCTAACATACCAACCAATACCATCAACAAAACCAAAAAAATGAGCATCAGGGTAATGTTTTTTAATTAGAGAATCAATTGAAATTTCTGTTTTTGATTTATCCCCTTGTCCCGAAGATGTAGTAACTAAATAAGAACATTCAATAATTATTTTTGGATTTCTTTTGTCGGGGATGATAAAGTCCATTCTTCGTTTTTCATCTGGGGCATTGTTTATTAAGTCTCCTAAATCTCCCCCCTCAAATCCGATTCCCATTTCATTTAGAATGTTTTCGATAACTACCTCCGGATTATTCTCTTTCTTACCTGAATAAGAACCTTTTTCTTTATAACGAATCAATGTGTCAATCAATGCATCTATTTCAAAATTTAGCTTTGAAATACTCAATTTCTTAAGTTCAAATAAGGGCAAAACTTTAGAAAGAATGGGAATTGTAGAACCTTCAAAAAATATATTTGCTAAACCTTTTCGAAAAAACTTACTTTCTCGTATTTTTTTTTGAATTATACTATCGGTCCATTCCTTAATATTTTCTTTGTCTCTTATTTCTATATCTGTTATCCATTTATCTTTATTAATAAGAACATTTAATTCAGGGTCATCAACTATTCTCGTAAAAGTTATAAGTCTTTTCAGACTCTCGTTTGAAAAACCCGTTAAAGCAAGTAAAGCCCTTAATCCATTTTCCTTTTTATAAATTAAGTCTTCAAATAATTCTTTTTTCAAACCTGTAATTTGAATTTGGTTCTTTAATACTAGTAAAGTTTCCTTGATTGAGTTAACATAACCTTCATAAATTTCTTCGAATTCTCTATTATAAAAATAAAAAGTATTTTTGGTAATAACAGTACTAAATTTTTCTTGAATATTTTTCATTTACTCTATCTCTTCCCTTTTTTGAAAAAATAATATATACTCATCCTTCATTGTATTTCTCATACCCTTTATGGGCTTTAAAATACTTTTAACCAATATTAAATTATGTTTTTTGCATGATTCTATTATTTTATTCTCCAATCTAATGCCCCCAGTTTGATTTGTATTAGACCCAATAATTATGACAAAATATTTATTTTCCTTTAAAACCCTTGAGACTTCCAAACATACCTGATCCATATCTTCAAAATAATTTTTTAGTCGTTCGTCTTTATTTTTACCAACCAATCCAATCATTTTACCGCTTATACCATCAATATTATACCCTAAAAATTTTAATTGAGCTTCATCATTTTTTACATAATCAATCGCGAATGAATATGGCGGTGATGTAATTACTCCATCAATTGAATGATTTTCTAGGGGTATTTTCATAGCAGTAGCATTTTCTAAAATATTAACGGTTCCTAAACTACTTATGTATTTTGTACTATTTAGTATAAAATTAACAATCGTATCCTCATATCTTCTAAGAACTTTTGTAAAAAGTTGTCTATGGTTAGAACTAACTACCCTTTTAGAATATCCCAGAGAATCTAAGAAAGCAAGTAATGCCAATTCATAAATCTTTAATTTTTCATTATCAGTAATTTTTTTTAATTGTATTTTTATATCGTTAACATTAAAAAAATTAAATAACTGCTCCGATTTATTAGAAATTCCTTTTAATAATTCAATATTTATTGATAAACTTTCATGTTTTACTTTAGTCATAAATTGACAAAAAGGACTTAAATCAATTGCGTAAGAGTTTATTCCCATTAATGCGGATTCAATATTTGTAGTTCCGCTACCACACATTGGGTCTAAAATAATTTCTCCTTTTTTTATTCCAATGATATTTATCAAAGCTTTAATTAACTGAGGGTGAAACTTCCCACGATAAGGAAACAATCCATGTGTTGCATAGCCTGTAGAAAACAATCCATTTTCAAAGTAAGCTTTTGTGCTTGCTGACCGATTATCTATAAACGCTTTAGTAGTATGGTTATACATTAAAAAATGTTTTGTAAGTCTATCATCAACAGATTTAAAATAAGCTAATCTTTCCAATAAATCGCTTTTTGGCAGACAATTATATTCCAAATAAGCTAACTCAAATTCAAATAATTCATTTACTGATGGTAATAATTCTACTTTGCTATCAAACAAATTTTGTGTGGGTGATGATAATTTATGAAATTCTTTATTTTCGATCATTTCTTATCTCCAATATGTTTTAATAAATTTTATGTTAATAATATATTTTTTTCTATTTTTAGAGTCAATCCCATTTTTTCTGTAAAATTAACAAGCCACCAATTCCTCCTTGGCACTTACTCCTTGTTTTATCTTGTTAATATCTTTTATTAAATCTTCATCTGTATCAGAATCTTCGTCTTCTATCA
>Ga0315279_10006140_pt1 | contig 15263 bp, 13 predicted proteins | sample YL17G06_20_MG_FD_203694 | JGI IMG/M metagenome (GOLD analysis project Ga0315279, IMG submission 203694) | Sediment microbial communities from Yellowstone Lake, YNP, Wyoming, USA - YL17G06_20 | ecosystem: Environmental > Aquatic > Freshwater > Lake > Sediment | place: USA: Wyoming | collected... | reverse complement strand
GGGCCAGAAGGCGAGGTAAAGGTTCTCGAAGCGAGATGGTATGACATGCACGGTGACCCCGGCAAGGTCTCTCTCGGGTTCCTCATAGGTGATGAGGTGGACCTCGTGGCCCTTTCCGAAGTGCTCAGCCCAGCGCTGGCTGTGTATGGACCGGCCGTCGGCGATGAAACAGAGCCTCAAGCTCAATGCTCCCTGGAGGTCCTTATGGATACCGCAATCACTCCAAAATCCCCTCTCCTTGATAGAAATCTGGTATCTGACCGAGATATCGTTTTCCTCTGATAAATCCGGAAAGTCTCTCTGGCTCCCCCTCATGAGGGGGACTGGCAGGTCCATTCATCGGTGAGAAACGATTTATTGAAGAGGGAGCAAAATTACTTTGGATCAGTTCTCCCGGATTGCCCGCCGTGGCCTGTGGGAGTGGATTCCCTGTCAGCGCTTACCAGGCAGGAGGATATCCCCACAGGGTGGTGAACGGGTGTTCTCCGGAATAGGATGGAGCATGGAAGTATCAGAGAAGAAGGTAATAGTTCTCGACTGTACCCTTAGGGATGGGGGGTACTTCAACGACTGGCGCTTTGACAGGACCCTTGCCCAGAACCTCGTGGCCGCCCTATCCCGGGCCGGCGTGAACATCGTCGAGGTGGGTTTCAAGTCGCCCCACACCCACAGGGAGAAGGGATTCGAGGGGCTGTTCAGGTACTGCAACGAGAGCGAGCTGGGCTTTCTCCGGAGTCACAGGAACCTCTACTACTCCTTCATGGTGGATGCCAAGGAATTCCTGAAGGGGAATCAGGCAGACCCTTCTCTCGTGGACGAATGCATCCCGGAGAAGGGGGCCTCCCTCTTCTCTTATGCCAGGATCGCTACCTACTTCCCGAACTTCCAGGGATCCGTGGACCTCGCCTCCCTCCTCCATGGCCTGGGATACCGGGTAACCCTGAACCTTATGGGGATGTCCCTCCTCGGCCAGGAGCATCTCGATCAGGCCCTGGACCTTATCAGGGGTGTCCCCCTGGAGGTCTTCTACTTCTCCGACTCCTTCGGCGACCTGCAACCGGGGGAGATTGTGCGGTTCATGCATCGCATCCGTGAGAAGTACGGGGGCAGGATCGGGATTCATACCCATGACAATAACGGCCTGGCCTTTGCAAACACCATTGCAGCTTTGGAGCACGGGATCGATGTCATCGATGCAACTCTCATGGGCATGGGGCGGGGCGCAGGGAACCTTCGTACTGAGCAGATCCTCCTCTACCTCTACTTCAAGAAGGGTTACACCCACCTGAACCCCGCGGAGCTCCTCGAGGTGGTGGATCTCCACCTCGCTCCCCTGAAGAAGACATTCCAGTGGGGGTGGGATTATACCTACATGCTTTCAGCTCTCCAGAATATCCACCCCACCTACTGCCAGAATCTTAGGGCGAGCAACCAGTATACCATCGACCAGGTGAGCAAGATCTTGAACAGCATCGAGCCATCCCGGCGATCTGCCTTTGATGAACGGGCCCTCCTCAAAGCCATCGATACCGTCATCAACCAGCCCGTGGTTGTCGATGAGGCCCTCGCGAGCATACCCTTCTATAAGCCTGAACCATGGGAGAAGGTACTCGTCATCGCCACGGGACCGGGGAGGGAGATGTTCCGGAGCGAACTTGCCGCCTTCATCGACCAGCACGATCCCCTTATCATCGAATGCAATCCCATGGATACCTTCTATGAAGATAGATCCCGCCATTACCTCCGGGCCATCCTGAACTGGATGAGGCTCCGGAAGGCCCTTGCCCGGTCCGGGGATTCAGTTTCGCCCATCATCACCGGGCTCTGGGGACTGCCCCTCTCCTGTGGAGGGAAGGCGGATGTAAGAAAGATCCCCTGCCACGTCGGAAAGGACGGAGTGGCGGTGAGCCGGGAGGGAATGACACTCCCTGCGTACGTGGTGGGAATGTTTGCTGTGGGCCTCGCGATCCTCTCCTCACCCCGCACCATATACGTTGCCGGGTACGACGGATACGCGGACCGGCTCTCTCAGTCTCAGCAGGAGATGGAGCATTTCTGGAAGGTACTCTCCTCTCCCTGCCCCATCATCTCCATCACACCCACGAGCTATACTCTCACCACAGAATCCGTGTATCGGCTCATCCGGTGACCCGTCAGGGCATCGGAGCAAAGGAAAGGTGCAGTCGGGATATACGGGAAAAAAGCCGCCAATTACCGGTGCATATAGGTGTGGCGCAGGGTGTCCTGTTCCATGAGCCGGCGCACCTCCTCCAGATCGGACGGGGTATCCACGCTGATCTTGGCATCATGGACGAGAACCCCCCGCATCTTCACGCCATGCTCCAGCACGCGCAGGTACTCGTTATACTCCACCTTCTCCAGCGGGGTCTGGGGCCAGGAAGTGAAGGTCTGCAGGAAAGCCCTTTTAAAGGGGACGATGAAGCACATCTTCAGCATCTCGGGAACAGGGGTGCGGGCATCGCTGGGAAGATCGGTGCGGGAGCAGTACAGGATGTTACCCTCCAGATCCAGGACGGCCTTGATGTCCGAGGTGCTCCCCTTCTTCGAATAGGGCGTGACCCCGACGGCGATCTGGAGGGATGGTTCCTTCGCCACAGGGGCGACAATGGCATCGATATGGCCGGGGTCGACCAGCGGTTCATCTCCCTGGATGTTCACGACAATGTCGCAGTCGATCCGGGAGGCAGCCTCGCCTAGGCGGTCGGAACCTGTTTGGTGGTGGGAACGGGTCATGATCACGTCGCCGCCGTGGGATTCCACGACCGCCCGGATCTTCTCGCTGTCCGTGGCCACGTACACTTCATCCAGGCTGCGGGCCAGGAGAGAACGCTCGTAGGTGTGCACTACCATGGGGAGGCCTGCGATATCCACGAGGGCCTTCTCAGGTAAGCGCGAGGACTGAAGCCTCGCCGGGATCATGCCCACGACCTTCACCGGCTGGCCCTCCGCTCCCTGCTCAGGGCACGGTGCAGGTCTCCGTACCGGGCCTCCATGGCATGGTAAAGGAGAGTGCAGTCCGGGAGCAGCGTCACGAACTGCATCCCGCTCCCCACCATCCACTCCACGTCCTTACCGTCCTTTGCCACGTACCCGCCGCCGGCAATTCCGCTCTTCCGGATGCGCTTCATGCATTCCTGCATCCGCCTGCGCACCTCGGGATGGTCCACCTCTCCGGGATGCCCCAGCGCCTGGGAGAGGTCATAGGCACCGATATAGATGAGATCCACCTTCTCCCGGATGTCGGGGATGGAGAGGATCTCATCCAGGCTCTCGATCCCCTCCTCCCCCTCTAGGATCAGGCCGACAAGGGTGCGTGCATTCTGGACCACCGCGTGGTCAGCCACACGGTCCAGAGAGTAGCCGCCCGCCGGGGTGAAGGGCGAGAATCCCCGTCTCCCCATGGGATGGTACTTGGTGTGGGCGATGGCATCCCCGGCATCCTCCAGGGATTCGATATGGGGGATGATGACGCCGTGGGCGCCAATGTCCAGGGCGTGGAGGATGGCCTCCTCGCCGTTTCCTGCCACCCGGATGAGCGGTGCGGATCCCCCCGCCTCCGCCGCCCGGGTCATCGCGGCCGCGGTCTCGAAAGACATGGGCCCATGCTCCATGTCAATGATCACAAAGTCCGCTCCGGCCCGGGCGAAGATGTGGATCACATCGGGGGACGGGATGACACACCAGGGACCAGCCACCACCTCCCCGGCGTGAAGCCGGTTCTTTATCGGGAACATCTCCGTCATGCTCACACCTCTCTCCTTTCGTCAGTGACCCGAATCTCTGAGACATCATCCACCACATAGGGGGTGTACCTCGCCAGCTCTTCACCGGAGGTGAGGCCTGATCGGACCCCGATGGATGCCCGCAAGCCGGCGTTCAGGCCCATCTGGATATCGGTGACAGCATCTCCCACCATCACCGACTCCTCCTTCCCGGAACCCAGCTGCGTGAGGATGATCTGGATCATCGCGGGATCTGGCTTCACCTCCCGGACCAGGTCGGCCCCCACCACCAAATCGACCAGGTCGGCAAACCCCAGGTACTCCAGGGCCAGGGAGGCACGCCCGGTCCGGTCCGTGGTGGCAATGGCGTTCCTGCACCCGCCTTCAGCAAGGGCGGCCAGGAGCTCCCTGGCTCCTGGGATAGGCCGGATGTACCTGCGAAGATCCGACGAGGAGATGCGGTCAGCCTCGTCAAAGGCGGAGCTGCAGAGCCCTGCTTTCTCCCCGTACCCCGCTGACCTGAGGGTGTCGACAGCAGCCTGCATGACCACCTCGCGCTTCTTGATCCCAACCGGTCCCTCCGGGCGGAGCCTCCCCTTACTCCGGTCTACACCCATGGCGAAGACGAGGTTCTCTTCCTGGGCGGCCGTGAGCCCCAGCTCCCGTTGGATGAGGGATGCACGGAGTTCCACCATCTGCGACCAGTAATGGTACAGCTCCATCAGGGTTCCGTCCTTGTCGAAGATGGCAAGCCGGATCCCCTGGATCCGGTGCCCGTCGAGATGCAGCGTGACCATACCTTGTCTCCCCTCAGGTTCCCGTGTTCTTGCGGACCAGGTCCTCTGCTATCGAGACCGCTTTGCTCACGGCAGGGAGGTGCCGCTCAAAATCCTCCCGGGAGATCCAGCGCCGGACGACCTTCCGGGCGAAAGTGCCCAGGGAAACTCCGTGGATGACGACCCCGCAGAGGTCGGCCAGGCTGCGGGTCTTGGAGTTGGTGCCCCCGGAGGCCAGGATCTTCACCGGAACCCCCGATTTTGCAACAATATCAGCCGTCGCGATGGCCTGCAGGGTCGTGTTGTAATCGTCCTCCCCGCCGCTCATGGGAGCGCCGTCGGCCTGGATGATAAGCCGTTCCCCCGTTATCCGGTACAGCCGCTGAATCCGGTCCGAGATCTGCCGGTTCGAGAGGAGGGACCGGTCCATGCACATACTCAGGTAGTTGCCGGGAACCAGCTCGCTGATCACCTGCCAATCGGCTATCACCTGCTCCTCGTCAACTGACACAGCATGGAGCTCCACCATCTCCGCCCCCTCCCGGAGACATTCCGGCAGAACCTGGGCGAGATCCCGCCGGGTATCCTGAAAAGCGATAGCACCTGCGTCGCACAGCTCCCCGCACTTCCCGCATCCGATGCACCGGATGGTGACCACGGTGCAGTCCTCGGTGATGGCATCCTGCTCGCAGGCAGCCCGGCAGACCTGGCAGCGGGTGCAGCGGTCTTCCTGGATATACGCCTTCCGGATATGGGGATCGCCCTCAAGCCCCACGCTGACGGTTATGAACGGGACATGGGGGATGGTCCTCCCCATCCGGGGTGCGAGATCCTCTGCCCTCTGGATGCCCTCACGGGCGCTCCGGACGACGAGGGGGTTTGCAGAGAGGTCGAGGCCGGCTGCCCCGGCGAGGGTGTACACGGTGGCAAGGCGGCCAACCTCCACGGGATCCTCGTTCCCCGCCCCACAGACCAGCTTCAGGAACTGCCTTCTCTCCAGGATCCCGCGGGCTTCCTCAAATCTCCTGCCATCGTTCATATTCTTCCTCCTACGGGCAGCCCGAGGTGCCCGATTACCGATCGTTTTGCCCTTCTTATACCCTCCCAGAGCGCAGGATTTTTCATGAGGATTGACTTGATTCGCCGTTTGAGATCATAGGGATAAATCAGGACATCCCAGTTCCTGTAGTAATACTGCAACCTTTCTTTAAATTGTTCAGGATATGCAAGGATGGTTTCCCGCCTCTCAGATGTAAAATCATAGTATCTCTTTTCATCAACAAAGCCTTGTGCAAAGCAGGAATCGCCCAGTTTTGTGCCCTTGTACGGGTAGAAGATATTGACGCCACTCGTGGTCGGCTTGATGGTCCGGTTCAAGCGAATCGTGTCCCAGATCATCTCCTCCGTCTCCCCGGGAATACCGATGATATTGATCGCATTGGTTTCAAGCCCATAGCGGTGACACAGCTCGAATGCCCGTATGATCTGTTCATTTGACATCTTCCGGTTCATCACCTCGTTCCTGATATATTCATTGCCGGATTCGACGCCAAAAGAGACCCGGTAGCATCCTGCATCCTTAAGCATCCCGATGAAGTCTTCATCCACCACGTTTGCGCGAAGAAGACAATCGAATTTTACAGAGATGCTTTCCTTGTACTTCCTGCAAAACTCGGTCCTCCAGTTTTTATCCAACCCAAAGATATCATCCATAATCCATACCCTGGTGATACTGGGGAATTGCCGGAGGGTTTCCTCGATCTCCTGAATACAGGACTCGGGACTCCGATAGCGTGGCCGATTGGTCTTCATGCCATACACCCGGGCAATGGCATGGTTACTGCAATAGCTGCAGGAGAATGGGCATCCCCGGGAGAAGAGGAATGGAGCGATTCCGTTCTGAGAAACGGTCTCGATATACGGATAGGTGGTTTTATCAGGAAAGGGCAGGCTGTCGAGATTGCTGATGAGTGGATTCAGGGGATTGAGGGCTATGGTATCCCCTGAACGGTAAACGAAGTTGGGAGAATCAGTAAATGGTCTTCCCTGTGCAACACGATCCAAGAATTCCAGGAATGCATACTCCGATTCGCCTCTGAAGACCCCGTCCAGGGCAGGACATTCCTGCAGGGAGTTGGGAAAGATTGTGGTATGAACACCGCCACAAACAAGAATGATCTGCGGAAATCGCTCTTTTATGCTTTCTGCAATCTCCTTGATAAAACGGAACTGGGATGAAACTGAAGAAAATGCAATGACACGGGGGAGAAATTCTCTGATGATATCATACAGGAGTGAATAATCTGTTCTGGATTTCACGATGAATACCCGCCCAGTATAACCTTGCTGTTTGGTGACAGCTACGATAGATGCCAGTCCGAATGAATACGTCTCGTCATGAGTTCCATCGATATTCGTGTAGATAAAGAGAACATTCATACCCATATTGATGCAAATCTCCGGCCATCGGTCATTTCCAAGATAGTAGTTTTGCTCCCTGACTCATGAGGATTTCTTCCCATCACGCGGACGCGCCCCTTTCCGTTTCCTCGCAGGGTCGGTGGATCTCTCCGAGGAAAAGGTCCACACACTCCTCTGTGACCGGGCTGAGGGCATCCCGGACGGCACCGACCCCTGCAGTTTCCCGTGCGGCCCGTGCTTCGGGCTCCATATGGCAGATCTCCTCTGCTATTCGTCGGAGATCATCTGCGTCCGTGGCAACGTATCGGAGGTGGGGGGCACCGTCCAGTTTGTCCAGGTTCAGGAAGTTCTCTGAGAGGACGCAGACGGGAACCACCCCGTACCGGAGTGCCTCGAAACAGACGGTTGTGTACGTGTAAAGCAGGAGATCGGTGGCCGGGAGAAGGGCGTCCATGGAATCCTGCGAGAACCGGAGGTTCTCTTTTGAGAGGGTGGGGCCCATGATGCCTTTCACGTCGGCTATACTGACCAAGGGGTGGCACTTGAGGGTCACCTGGTACCCAGGGACTCCCCCGAAGGCTTCGGCGGCCTTCGCGATCAGCTCCACCGAATCGCCCAGCCCGATGGCGGTTGCCACCAGGATCCGTACGGCCGTGGGATCCCCCGCAGGGGGCACCCTCACGGTTCCTCTCCCCTGACCCCAGAGGTACCCATGCCGCAGCCCGCATCCGGCCGCGACCCGTTCTGCAGGCCATCCTTCCCTGCGCAGGACCCGGCATGAGAAGGGGCCGTTCGTTACGATCCTGTCAGGAAGGGGACGGATCCCGAACTCCCCGGCAGCGGGATACATGGAGGTGACCATCCGCGAGAAGGTCAGGTTGTCATAGCCGGTGATCCCTGTGCCCGGCAGGTATTCCCGCACCGCCCATGCAAGGGCCGCCTCCCAGCTGTGCCCCTCGCAGGTATGGACGATCCGGGCAGGGGCGATGCCGGTCTCAGCCATCCGCCGGAGAAGGGGCCGGTAGAGCAGGGTCCCGGCATGCACCCGTCGGTTCTCTGCCACCTGCTCGCGTAGAAGCGCCCCCACCGGGATCCCGTCCAGAGCGATGTCATACGGAATAGTGGGCGCAAAATCGGCTGCCATCCCGCGGCAGGAGGCTGCATCCCGCGGCGTGAGGAACATCTCGGGAAGGTAGATCCGATCACCGATCCCTTCCAGGTGTTCCACCGCCGCCCGAAACGTAAGGGTAGGAAGCACCCTCCCCAGGTAGGCCACGGAATACCCCTTCTTCGTCATGTAACCGGGGAGGGGACCGAAGTTGGGATCCCGGTACCCCCCGTCAGGGGTGAAGTTCCGGCCATCAATCCAGGTGAGGAAGAGGACGGTGTCCTTCCCGGAGAAGGAAGGGCTGGCCTCTTGCATTCCGTGCTCCCCGAGGACCTGCCTGCGGTACTCCAGCCGGGTGTCCAGGTACTGCCGGTAGAGGGGGGATAGCGCCCCTGCCGCCGGCAGGATGGGGAACCGGTCCATCCAGGAACGGAGGGTGGCCCGGTCCGGCAGGGATGCCCGGAGGCCGGGGAGCGGCAAATGGAGGATTTCGCATGTCACCTGCCGTTGATCGAGGAGATCCCGGACGCCACGGACCAGGGCCGGCGTGGAGCAGACCATGCAGCCCGGAAGGGCTCTCCCTTCCTCCACCAGCCTCCGGGCACCTGCCAGGAGGCAGATCCTGGAGAAGAGGAAACTGTACGGATTTTTTGCCGCTATCTCCGATGCCCACCATGCAAAGCCGTTGTTCAGGACGGAAAGGGAACCGATCAGGTCGATGTAGGGCTGGCGGAGGTCCCGGGAGACCTGATCCAGCAGCCCTGCCATGGAGACCCGCCGGATGCCCGGGGGGAGGGTGGCTTCGGCTCGGACCCGCCAGCTGGTATCCTCGCCCAGGTAAAGCCACCGGGATACCTTCCGCTCTCTCATGAGCCGGGCAAGGCCCGGACCGGTCAGCCCTTGCTGGAGTGCCGCGATCACAGCCGGTGCACCCATACGGAGAGTTTGGCTGCATGATACAATCATCTTTTTCCAAGGAACCTGATGTTCTCGCACCTTCACCTCAATTTGAAGGGAAGAGGAGTTGTCAGGCACCGTCCTTGGAGATCATGGTCCGGCTTATTCTGGTGAGGCGAACCAGGGGGTCCATGGGCAATGGAATCCACTGGAACCCGTGGTATCATTTTTGGAATGGGTGAGATCCCCGTGCTTCTCTTCAGCCATAGCGACATCCAGGGGATATCGCCCTACAGGAAGGATATTAGTAACCTGTATTCTTTGTTGTGTATTCCGGGGCTGGGCAGCAGCCTTTCTCGGCGTTAAACACAATCTTTCATTATCCGGGATGCAGAACAGGTACGAAGACATGACTCCGGTGGAGACTATAATCTTTCTCCAGGACAGGGAAATATCGAACCGCGATTATGAACGGTTCGGGATAGAACCCCTTCAGAAAGAGGGCTTCCGCGTGGAGACCTGGGACATTTCCCCGGTGCTTCACCCGGATGTGGTCCCGGGGGAACAACCTCTCCCATCCCTCCCCGCCAGTGGATTCCTCCCGAAGAGGTTAACGGGGAAGGGCGAGATCCTTCACGCCATCGATGGGCTCTTGCCCTCAACCCTAGTGATCTGCTTCATCGGCTACTCCGTTTCCACCCTCTTTGTCTACCAAGCCCTTTCGAAGAGAGGGATTCGCTATTCCGTATCCGGTATAAATACACTCCCTGGGATAGTGAGAAGTATGGAGCGATACACAAGTATCCTGAACTGGGATCTGTCCCGGAAGGTCCTCTCGGCAATCATGAACTCCCTGATTCTCAGGTATTATCCCCTCTTCAACGTGCAACCTGCATACCTTTGTCTCGTCGGGGGCGAGAAATCCCATGAGTCCCTTCAGTACCCCATGGACTTTCTCCATGGCCGGACCATCCTTCTCGCCATCCATGCCCTTGATTATGATATCTACCTCAAGGAACGGGATCATCCCCAGCCGGTTGAGGAAGATCTCGCAGTCTACCTCGACTCAAACGAATTCTACCACTTGGACCTGAAGTATATCAGGGAACCGATCCCCCCTTGGGCTATGGCCTACTTCTCGAACCTCCGCCGTTTCTTCGATCATCTGGAGAGGGAGCTCGGTGTGCGCGTTGTGATCGCCGCCCATCCCCTGGCGCAATACACTCCTGAGCAAAAGGCTCATTTTGGCGCAAGGGAGGTTATCCAGGGAAGGACTGCTGAACTGGTGAAGAGGTGCAGGTTCGCCATACTCCATGCGAGCACTGCGGTCAATCTCGCGGTGCTCTTTGAGAAACCCATCATGTTCCTCACCGATCACCAGTATGAGAGATACGTGGTCGGCCCGTATGTCGAGGCCATCTCGAAAGAACTCGGGAAGAAGCCTATCTACCTTGATGAACCCTTACCGACTGATTGGGATGAGCATCTCGAGGTTGACAGGGGTACTTACCAATACTACAAACGCTCGTACATCAAGACCGAGAGTTCGGAAGACCTGCCATCCTGGGAGATTCTGGCGCGGTTCCTGAAAGGTTGATGATCGCCGCTGAACACTCTTCAGGCCAGTAGGAATCGCTCACGGTTCCCAAGATCATCCTTGAGGGAGCCGTGGGGACGGGGGGTCTCCAAGGTGACCAGTGCGCCGCCGTACTCCTCAATGCAACGTTTCAGGTAGGCAATGTCATATTCCCCTTCGCCGATGGGAAGGTGCTCGTCTCTCTCGTTCGTGAGCATCCCATCTGCGATGTGGAAGACCGAGGGTTTCAGGGAAAGGAATTCCCGGATCAGGGCGCGATAGTCCCTCTTCAGGCTGATGGCTGCCTTGATGGCATGGTTGAGGTCAAGGCAGAACCCGAAGTTTCCCCCCATCAGGTATTTTACCTCTTCCACGCTCGCCCCTACCATGGCCTCCTCTGAGAGGCCGGTACCAGGCATGTTCTCGATCAGTATCCTGGGATCGCTGAGAGTCCGTAGGAATTCGCGTGCATCATCGGGGTGGCCATAGCCAGGGTGCAGGATAGCGAACTCGGCATTCAGCTGCCCGGCCCATTCCAGGGCGGTCCCGATCATCTCCCGGCTCTGCATCCCTTGGTCAGGGTCAGCGATATTCATACCGAATTGTTCCCCCGGCATATGGACAATGTACGGAATCCTATAGTCAAGGTAAGGGCGGATATCAGTGCCGGGGATCGGCGTGAGTTCCAGGTAGTGGAAGATACCCTGGTGGATGAGATCGGCTGCCGGCTCCAGGAGATCCGTGTCCCTCGACCATATCTTGAGACCGAACCGGATGGGTGAACTGTTTCTCATGCAACGGACGTACTTCCTGCCTTTGGTCTAATCCCGGTCCCGGATCCTACCCGGATCAGGTCTTCCCTTTCCATGTTCTGTAAGAGATTCCAGCTCCAACACCAGCCGTTGAGTTTTCTCCCCGTTCATCATGATGGTCCCGTGATCCTGAAACCCGGCTTTCAGGAATGTCTGAAGGGATGCCCGGTTTCCGGACCGGATATGAGCAGTAAGTGTTGAGATGCTGGACTCCCGGCGTACCTGGAGGGCCGCCAGCCCGAGCGCAGAGCTCCCGAACCCGCGGCGTCGGTATTTGGGGGCTATGGTGATGGAGACGATGGCGTGACGGAGCGGATGATCCGAACCCTGGAACCGCACGACTCCAACTGGGCTCCCTCTGCCATCTAGGACCAGATACATATAAGTCAGGGGATCCTGGAGGCGCTCCCGGAACCAATTCCTGTGCTCCTCCCATGAGATGCGACCGCTCTGGAACGAGGCGAGACGGACATCGGGATCGTTTGCCCAGAGCCAGAGCTGCCTTGCATCCTCCTCTGTCACCCGGCGGATCGACAGCTTCATCATGCACACCCTGTACGGGCAGACCCCATCAAATGCACTCCGGGGTGCGGGAACCGTATCCTCATCACAGCCTCACGTTGATGCCATGCTCTCCGAGATATCGTTTTGCTTCGAGGGGTGTCTGTTCTGTGAAATGGAAGATGCTTGCGGCCGCAACCGCGGATGCGCCACCATCGCGGAGTGCCTCGAGCATATGGGCATAGCTCCCTGCTCCCCCGGACGCGATCACGGGGATCGAGACCGCGGATGCGACCCGCCGGGTGATCCCGATATCGTACCCTTCCATGGTCCCGTCGTGGTCGATGGAGGTGAGCAGGATCTCGCCTGCACCCATCGCTTCCATCCTCCTTGCATGCTCCACGGGTTCGATGCCCCTGGCCCGGGTGCCGGAATGGGTGAATACCTCATGCCGCCCGTCAGGATGCCTCCTGACGTCGATGGAGGCCACGATGCACTGAGACCCGAACCTGGTGGCGAGTGTATGGACGAGATCCGGATTCTCGACGGTGGCAGTATTGACCGCCACCTTGTCGGCACCTACCTCGAGGAGCCGGCTCACAGCCTCCTCGCTCCGGATACCGCCACCGACCGTGAGGGGCATGAAACACTCGTCAGCGATGTCGTCCACGAGGGCAAAGTCCGGGTCCCGACCCGAGAGGGTGGCCGTGATGTCGAAGAAGACGAGCTCATCCACCTCCCGCATATTATAGACCTTGATCGCCTGGATCACGCTTCCGACCCGCCGCCAGCTGTCGAAACGGATCCCCTTCACCAGGGTGAGATCCTTGTAAAGGAGGGTGGGCATGACCCGGACCTTAAGCATGACACCTCTCCATGGACAGGAAATTTCTGATCAGCTGGAATCCTGCCTTCTGGCTCTTCTCGGGATGGAACTGGACCCCCACGATATGTTCGCGCTGGACTGCGGAGACGAAGGCACCGCAGTAAGGGGTCGTAGCAATGATATGCTCTCTCCCGCGGCAGGCGAGGTGGTAGCTATGGACAAAGTAGAAGTCTTTCCCACGGGGTATCCCCGAGAACAGGGCCGGGGATCCCACCGAGGAGACATTGTTCCATCCAATGTGGGGAATCCGCTCGTCCGGCGAGGAGGGGACGAGCCGGGTGACCTCGCCGGGGATCCATCCGAACCCCTGTGTCTCGCCCCCTTCATGGCCCTTTGTCGCCATGAACTGCATCCCCAGGCAGATTCCGAGAATGGGCACCCCCCTGCCCATCACCTCATCCTCCAGCTTCTCACGGAAACCACGGTCTCTGATGTTGGCCATTCCCACGGAGTAGGCCCCGACGCCCGGCATGATGATGTGGGTTGCTCGGTCCAGGTCTTCCGGCCGTTCCGCGACGGCGGGATGACCACCGCATTCTTCAACTGCGCGAACGACGGAATCGATGTTCCCCATCCCGTACTTCAGGATCACAACCCTCGTCATGACGAGACCCGTATATTCAGCTCTCTCTCCCCCGGAATCCCATAATGGTTATCGTAAAAAATGGAGAGTTCGATTAATCGATATTGTCGTAGTTGATCTTTATCGGCCGGCCGTTCTGATCCTTGGTCAGGTTCCCGAAAGCATCCATCTTGAAGATCTTCTTGTTGGTGAACCGGTCGCAGACTTGGACGAACTCCTCGAGGTTCATATCCATCTCGGCGAGAACCTTCCCCAGGGGATACCCGAGGTACGTCCAGGGGAACATGCCGTCGTGGATACGGACGAGCTTGATCCCCTCCTCCCGGGTCAGCCGCCCCCGCCGGATGTGGAGGCAGGCATGGTCCGATGCCCTGCCGAACCCGAACTTGAGGTACTTGAAGTATTCATGGATGCCGACCTGGTAGTTGTCTAGGTTCTCGTAGTTCACGATGGAGCCCTCGGTGACATGGGGATAGGACTCAAAGCCGTGCGCCTGCGAGAAGAGGGCGTTGTGGTACCCGTCCCAGGGCAGGTAGTAGCCGAGGAACAGGCCCGTGACCCCGGCCCGGCGGAGTTCCTCGTCCGGGGGATAGGTGAACTGGATGAGGTCCTGCGCCCGGATACCCTTCTGCCCGACCAGGTCCGAGACCCGCAGCCCGAGGAGCCCCCCGAACTCCTCCAGCCACCGGCGGTCCAGGATGTTGTTCTCCGCCGAACCGGCGGGACCGCCGTACTCGTTCTGGGAGTTCTCGCCCCAGATGAGGAGGGGGATCCCGAACTGGACCGCGACCCGCACGGGGATGGTGAAGATGGAGACATGCTCGGGCCAGGAGATGTCCCCCACCTGCTCGAGGGCGAGCCGGTTGATCTTCCTCCGCACCCGGGGGTTCGTCGTCACCTCGATGTAGTCCACCCCGAGCCACTTGATGTTCTCGATGTTCCGGCGCCCGATCTCCGTGAGCATGCAGGTCGTGGCGGTGACGCAAAGGGGGTTCATCCCGAGCTCGAGCATCTTCACCACCATGAAGGTGCTGTCCTTCCCGCCCGAGACCGGGATGATGCAGTCGTAGTTGGTCCCGTCGGGGGATCGGTACCGGTCCAGGATCCCGAGCAGCTCCTTCTTCCGCTTCGCCCAGTCGACCTCCTTCCTCTGCTCGTAGTACCTGCAGGCGCTGCAGATCCCCGCTGCATCGATATGGAGATCGGGCTTTGTCTCGGGCATCACGCACCGCCTGCAGTACCTGATGAACTGGTTCTTGCCGGGCTGTCCCGTTCCCATGTTCCGCTCCCGTGTAATGGTTGAAGGCCCCGGAATAATAAGGATTCCACCGGGACAGCGGGGGTCGGGAATTTCCCACCGGCCAGGAAATCCGGGGGCGTACAAGAGCAGATGGTTTATTACGACTCCATCTGATATCTTTTCCCGGAGAAGTCTCCACCGGAGATAGAGAAAAGTGTCTCGCGGGATCCCCTCGGAAGCACGGCAGGGCAGGGCACTCTTTCTGGAGGTATTGACCTCCTTCTCCTTCTTCTACACCCTCGCGATCGCGGGAAACTTCTCCTGCTGCCGGTATACCCGGTCGACCCGGCCGGCGCGGGTCCTGCTTCGCATCCTCCGGAGATTCGGGCTCCTCCGGAAGGACACCCTGAAGAGGCTGACCTATGCTGACTTCCTGGGGTCGTACTACGAATCGCAGGAGCTTACCTATCGTTCGGTAAACGATCTCCTCTTCGAACGCCATACGTCGAACATCTACATCCGGCTTGCGCTTTCCTTCTGCCCCGATCCTCTCAGCATGCTGGCGCTCAAGAAGGAGCTCTTCAACCGGTACACCCAGCACCGGGTCAGGACTTGCGTCTTCCTCAGGCGCCTCCTCCTGGAGTATTCCGGGGTGGTCTTCCTCCCGACGGATGCTGGGGAGATCCTGGAGTACATGCCTTTCGCCGGAGACATATCAGG
>Ga0315279_10006136_pt1 | contig 15265 bp, 15 predicted proteins | sample YL17G06_20_MG_FD_203694 | JGI IMG/M metagenome (GOLD analysis project Ga0315279, IMG submission 203694) | Sediment microbial communities from Yellowstone Lake, YNP, Wyoming, USA - YL17G06_20 | ecosystem: Environmental > Aquatic > Freshwater > Lake > Sediment | place: USA: Wyoming | collected... | reverse complement strand
TAATCACGTCTACCCTCTGCTTGTCTCTCATTGTCAGTAGCATCCCTTCTTCCTCCCTTCTCAGGAGAATATCCTACTGACATTTTCACTCGGCAGTTACTGTGACACTTTCATTCGGCTATCACATTAAAACTATGACTGCTTGTTAGACACTGATTTACGTGGTATATTTGCTCCATCAAGGAGGTGGTAAGAATGGCAGGAGTAAAACAGCAGGTTATTCAATTGATACAGGCTCTCCCTGATGATGTTACGGTTGATGATGTTATGGCTGAGTTGTATTTCAAACTTCAGGTTGATGCTGGATTGAGGGAACTTGACGAAGGAAAAGGAATACCCCACGAAGAGGTTGAAAAACGGATGTCTAAATGGCCCAACCAATAAGATGGTCGCCGCGGGCCGCTTCTAACTTCGAAGATATCTGTAACTATATTGCTAAGGATTCCCCTTACTATGCCTCCCTATTTGCAAAAAAAGTGAATGCCATTATTAAAACTATTTCCCATTTCTATAAAGTAAGGGCGAACCGGCGGCTCGCCCCTACTGCCTGACCCCTAAATATAATTTCCCCTCAGCTCCCGGATCATTGTATCCAGTCTTTCCGGTGTATCCGGTGAAATCTTTTTCATGGCCTCGGAAACGATCCCTCTCCGGAATGGATGCTTGAGATCGTCGAGTTTCCTAAACAGGTTCATCCTCCTGCCCAGGTTGAACATCATCTTTTCTTCAAAGGGAAGAGCCAGGTACCGGTCAATTACGTTCAACATCCTATCCTTATCCCCGGGGAGCTTTCCTTCTACCTCCTCAAGGAGGTTCAAGATGTGGTCGCTTATAAAATAACTGTCAATTCCCTCAAGGTTCTCGATGAGCAGTCTTTCTTCTCTCACCATTTCCTCTTCCGTGGATAAGACAAAATCGCCTGCTTCAACATCCAGTGAGAGAGGCATTACCGGGAGAACTGACAGAGTTCTCACCCGGATGAAGTCAGGATTGATCTGATTCAAGACCCTGGCAGTATCTACGGCATGTTCCTTCCACCATTTCTTCCCCCCCAGCCCGATGATCATATACTCTGAGAGGGAGATGCCGGACTCCTTCACCTTCTTCCCGGCTTCAATGTGTTCCTGTGCCTTTACCCCCTTGTTCATGTAGGCAAGGATGGTATCTGATCCGCTTTCCAGTCCGATATGGAGGCGTGAAATCCCTGCCTGATGCAGGGCTTTCAGGTCTTCCACTTTTTTCTGCGCTATGGTCTTTGACCGGGCATAGCTGGTAATCCTCTCAATCCGGGGGAAGGTTGTTTTGAGAAAGGTCAGTATCTCAACCAGGTCGGGGATTTTCATGGCGAGGCTATTGGCATCCTGGAGAAATACGGCCTTCCCTCCGTGGTAGAGCCAGTGGGCTATGGTGCGGAAGCTCTGAGAGTGGTTCTCCCTGCAAACTGCATCAACCACCTTCTTGTTTACCTCTCCAGCCTGGCCCAGCTTTAAGGATAACTCCCTGATGGTATCGCTGATCTCCCTGATTCCGATAATCTCCTGTTTCAGCTCTCCAGGCTTTCTGATCTCAAACTTACCTGTGCCATGATAGTTATAGCAGAACTTGCACCTCCCCCAGGGGCAGTTTCGCGTAAGCCTCAGGAGGAGACTATCAGCCTCGCTGGGAGGACGTATCGGGCCCTGTTCAAAGGAGATGTCCATAGGCTAATCTCGTGGTGCACGATGCAAGTTGCAAGACACAAAAGGTGCGAGAATGCCAAATTCCAAAGCTCAAAGAAAATGTCAAATGTCAAAATTTAAATGCCAAATTAATACCAAGACTAAATCCACATTTGATATTTGGGTTTTGGCATTTGGATTTGTTGTAACATTCATTTGGCATTTGGGCTTGGTCATTTGGATTTCTCCGTTGCCCATTGCCTAATACCTCATTATCCCGAAGGGGGTTGTAATTGTCAACGAAGGGTAAATCTGTTACATTCAAATTATGGTGCCCAGAACATCATCGGTAGTAATTATTGGCGGCGGGGTAGTTGGTCTCTCCATTGCCTATTATCTGGCAAAGGCGGGGATGAAGGGGATTACCGTACTCGAGAAGGATCTCATTGGCGAGGGGTCAACCGGCCGCTGCGCAGGCGGGGTAAGGCTCCAGTTCTCCACACCCATCAACATCCAGTTTTCTTTAGCCAGCATGGAGACCTTCCTCCACTTTGAAGATGAGTTTGGTGTCAGTGCTGAATTCAAGCAGACAGGTTACCTCTTTCTCTCTTCAACACCGGAAGAGTTTGATCTCTTCAAGGAAAATGCTGCAGTGCAAAAGAGTTGGGGAATTGCCGTTGAACTGCTCAACCCCAAGGCTATCAAAGAACGGTGGCCGCATCTTTATACCGGGGACCTGACCGGCGGTACCTTCTGTGATAGGGATGGCTATGCCGGCCCCTATGAAGTAGTTCAGGGATTTGCCCGGAGGGCAAGAGACCTAGGGGCAAAGATTATGCAGAAGACTGAGGCACTGGGAATTGGTATGGCAAAGGGAAAGGTTGAATCAGTCATTGCCAGAGAGGGGATAATAGCAACAGAAACCGTGGTGAACGCCGCCGGTCCTTATGCAAGCCAGGTAGGAAAGATGGCAGGGATAGATATTCCTGTCAGACCGGTGAGACGGCAGATTTTTGTGACCGGTCCGTTTGACAGAATTAAGAACCCTCTCCCTGTGACCATAGACTTTCATAACTGCTGGTACTTCAGAAGAGAGCATCCCGGCTACCTTTTAGCCGGGCCCCAGGATGAGGAGAGCAGCTTTAATACGATGGTGGATTTTGAATCAATGATTACCGCTGCCCGGAAGGCTGTCTATCGGGCCCCTGTTTTTAAGGAAACTGGAATCATTCGTGGCTGGGCAGGACTCTATGATCTCTCACCTGACAATCACGCTATCTTAGGGAAGGTGCCGGAGGTTGAAGGTTTCATCTGTGCTAACGGTTTCAGCGGCCATGGCTTCATGCATGCACCGGTTACGGGAAAACTGATTGCCCAGTTAGTCATGGATGGAAGGACAAAAGAGTTCGATATCTCCCGGCTCTCTATCGAGAGATTCAGGAAAGGGGAGCTCATCAGGGAACCCATGGTCTCTTTTCAGAACTGATATTCCGCACTCCGCATTTCGCAACCAAGAATAATTTAACTCCCAACCCCTATCTCAATGAATGTCTTGACAAGAAGTTACTTATATAATAATTACATATATAAGAATTTCAGATAAAAGGGGCAAGAGGGTGTCAGACAGGTACAAGAAATATTCACTTTTAGAGAATCGCATGTTGACGATGAGAAAGTTCTTTGCCGAATATTTCCGCCGCACCATTGTCAGTAACAATATAGTCGACGGTGGACCTGATTTTACCTTCTTAGAGTTAAAGGGACTTTCTGCTTTCATTGAAGATACCCAATCATATACCATAAGTGAACTCAGTAATCTTGTCCATCTCCCTCTGCCCAACATTACATCAATCATCAACCGCTTGGCAAAGAAAGGGATAGTCAAAAGACGACAGGACTCAAAAGACAGAAGAATCGTAAGGGTTTTTCTGACCGATAAAGGAAAAAAAATGCGTTTTGAATTTATGAAAAAAAGGGTAAGGGAAGTCGAGAATTCTCTCGGTATGTTGAGCGAGAAGGACCAAAAGGCCCTTTTTAATGCGCTGGAAACAGCAACAGGAATCTTTCAAAAAATTAAATATTCATAGAAAAAATCAGAAAGGAGATTTATTTATGGCAAAAGATGCAGGTAAAAAGGAAAGGATAGGTATTCTCATGGTAGGTCATGGAGAGCCTGAGGTCTTTGACGAAGAAGCCTGGACTGAAGGGCTCCACGAGATGTTTGAGGAGTTCAGGGAGACAGGATTGGAAGTCCCTCCAGATGACGCCTTTCCCATGATGCTCACAGAGATCGAAGAGAAGTACAAGGTAATGGGTGGGAAATCCCGGCATGCTGAGGCATGCAGAAGGCAGAAGGAACTGCTGGCAAAATATTTCCCGGAACATGATGTGCGGATTGGCTTCAATGAATTTATTGGGCCATCCTTTACTGATGTTGCTCTTGAGATGGTTAAGGATGGAATCAAGAAGATCGTATTCGTCCCCATGCTCCAGACCGACTCCACTCATACCGGCGAGGTAAGGAACAAGATTGAAAAGCTTGAACTTGACAAGAAGGGTGTGAAGTGGGTAATGGCCAAGCCCCTTTTCTACCGACCAGAACCAACAGAGGTGGTTATAAAAATGATTGTTAAAGCTGCTGGCAATACGCCCCGGGAGCAGATAGGTATAGTCCTTGCCTCCCATGGGGAACCAGACGAGTGGACCAGGCTCTGCCTTGAGAACACGAGGTGCAAGGCGCAGGAAACTGCCTTCTGTGCCTGTGTGAAAAAGGCCTTGATTGAGAGAGGATTTGTCTGGGACAACATTGTCCAGGGGTTCAACGAATTTACCCACCCGGAACTGCCTGAGGCGGTAGAAACTCTGGCAGAGAAGAATGTAAAGAAAGTAATCTCTATCGCCAGTTTCGGCTCAACTGACGGCATGCATGTGAACTACGATATACCCACGAAGGTGAGATCAGCTCTCATAGACCCGGATATCGAAATTGTCTGTCTGGGTGGCTGGAATGATCATCCTCAGCTCATCCAGGCTTTCGTGGAACTGGCAAAAGAGGCTTTGACCCGGTTATAAGTCCAGCCAGTTTGTAAGAATGGGGGTAGAGGATGGTCAAGAAGTATGACCTGGTTATCGTAGGTGGTGGTCCTGCCGGTCTGATGGCTGGAAGAGTTGCCGGAGAAAACGGCCTCAAGGTAGCTATCCTGGAAAGGAAGACCGAGATCTGGAGAAACAGGAGGTTTGATGGCGGGGTGGTCGGCATCAATGAATACACCTTTGGTCAACTCGCTAAATTCAATCCCCGGGATAAGCGGATCGGTTTCCCGGTAGGCGGCTTCTCTGTCCCCTATGACGGTCCCTATACAAACGTCTTCGGCTTCTGCATCAACTCGCCGGGTGGAAAAAAGGTGAGGTTCGGCAACTGGAAGGAGCTTGCCAAGAATCCTGAGAAAAACCGGGTAGCGATAGCACTCAATAAAGAGGTCCTTTTGCAGAGGATGCTGGAGGACTGTGAAAAAACAAGTGTGGACGTATATAACAATACCAATGTCACCGAAGTAAAGGCCGGTAACAACAAGGTAACGGTCGTTGGAGGTGACCAGGAATTTGAAGCCCCCTTTGTCGTAGCAGCGGACGGCTCGAACTCCCGGGTAGCCAGGCTGATGGGGTTCAATAAGGAGAGGACTTTTTTTGCCACCTCCCGGCATATCGGTGTGGAGGTGACGGATGTGGACTATGATGAGTTGAATGGATTCAACATCATCCTCAGCATGCAGGGTTACTACAGTGTTCTCCCCATGTACAAGCAGGGAGTCTGCCACATCGGCCACCTGACCCATGACTGGAAGGTTGACCTTGATAAGAAGATTGAGTGGTTCATGAAGGAGTCTCCGGTCTATTCGAGCTGGTTTAAAAAGGCACGGATAATTCCGGATGGTAATGTGTCTTGTATTGTCAATGTTTACATGGCGCTCGAAGATCCCTTTAAGGACAACGTTATCCTCGTCTCCGATGCCACCTGGATTCAGGAGGTAAGTATCCCCAGTGCCATCTGCTTCGGGTGGAAGGTAGGAAATGCTGTCACCCTTGCCCTGCACGACGGAAAGCCCAACCGGGAGGGAATTCAGAGCTATCTGGACTGGTACAAAAACAACTGTTATGAAGAGTACGGGAAGAGGAAGATGGTGGCGATTGACCTCCAGAAGTATCTGACTGCTGAAGACCTTGATTACATGGCTGAGCTTCCCAGCACGGTGGGGAAGGTCTTTCCCGGCACCATGGACTTCCATCTTCTCTTCAAGCTCCTCGGAGACACTTATCTGGAACTGTTTCCCAAGATCTCGGAGGACAGGCCGGATATCATGGAAAAGATGCTCAAGATGAGGAACGAGATGGACGAGGCGAGTGAGGAAAGAAGAAAGATGGGATTTCCCACAAAAAAATAAGGAGAAGGAGGGATTATGAACGAATTAGCAAATAAAACAGAAGAATTGTGGGATGCAGGTGATGTTGAAGGATTCAAGCAGTTAGAATCTGAGATAAAGTCCAAGGTGAGCGATTCAGACGCAGACGGTTGCGTGCTTCTGGCAAGGTTCTATTACCGCTTCTCCCTCCTCCACGATGAGAAGGCCAACACCTCCAGGCAGCATTGGTATGATCTGCCGAAGTATGCTGAGAACGAAGAGCTCTGGAATAAGGGGGAAGAACTGATCAACACCTCCCTCGACCTGATCAAGAAGGCAGACAAGTTAAGCCCGGACTCTCCTCAGGTGTTGCCCTATTACTCCCTCATCATTTACCGGAAGATACGGCACTGCTCCATGCTCTCTGCCCTTCCCTACATGAAGGGCCTCCTCGACATTAACAAGAAGACCCTGGAGATAGGGGAAAACAATCCTACTGGTGTTCTGGCCTTTGCCATCAAGGAGCTCGGCCGGTCACCAAAGATGGGAGGGAATCCGAGGAATGCGATTAATTACTTCAAGAAGGTGCTTGAACTTGATCCCAGCCATGCGGAAGGTCATTTCTGGTTCGGAAGGTTCTACATGCATCCGGATATCAAGTCCCAGCCCAAGCTGGCATCGCCCTATTTCGAGAAGGCGGCATCACTGAATCCCAGGAACTGGCTCTATAAGCTCAATTTGGAAGAATTTAAGAAGGCTTTTCCTCAATAGCAGCCCCCCCCGAGTAAGCAGGTTCAGGGCCATCCTGATTTTTCGGGGGGGTGCTGAACCTCCTCGCCGGTTTTCTCTGATCACGTCTCAGGAGGGGCACCTCATTCCCCGATGATCTTCACGAGAACCCGTTTGCGCCGCCTGCCGTCGAATTCTCCATAGAAGATCTGCTCCCAGGGGCCGAAGTCGAGTTTCCCGTCTGTGATTGCCACAACCACTTCCCGGCCCATGATCTGCCGTTTCAGGTGTGCATCGCCGTTATCCTCACCGGTCCGGTTATGGCGGTAGCGGGTGATCGGTTCGTGCGGGGCGAGCGTCTCGAGCCACTCCTCATAATCCTGGTGAAGGCCGGATTCATCATCGTTGATGAAAACCGATGCGGTAATATGCATGGCATTGACGAGCACGATACCCTCTTTTACCCCGCTCGCTTTGACGCACTCCTCCACTTGGGGAGTGATATTGACGAACCCTCTGCGGGTAGGAACGTTAAACCAGAGTTCTTTGCGGTAGGATTTCATGTTTTAGCTTTCAGCGATCAGCTTTTTATAAACGTTCATAAACCCATATTCTTCAGCCGTCTTTGATCACTTCTGTTCTCTTGACAAGAGGGTTAAGAATAATTGTGTTATGTTACCAAAGAAGTCTATCTACAATTTGCTTAATATTGTTAATTTCTTGCCATCCTTCATATTTAATTCATCTGCTTTCATTCCCAGAACTCTCTTAATCCAAGACTGATCTCTATAGCCCTATTAACTTCCAATATCTTATGTTTAGATAGTATACCAACAAGATTATCGAGTCTTTCTTTGTCTATCGTATATATTTGTCCTAAGTGAATAACAGATTTATAAGGGAGACCGCTTTCCTCAGGTGTTATCAGTATGCCAACCGGGAGGTTTGCAACTTTAAGATTGCTTGTTATTGCGGCAACTATAGTAAGGCCACCTACCTTATTACCGACATCATTCTGAATAACAAGGGCTGGGTGAGGTCCCCTCATTTCTTTGCCCTTTGAAGGACTGAAATCAAGAAAATATATCTCACCCCTTTTGGGTTGTCTCATTTTCTCTTACTCTTTCTCTCTGCACTATATTGTGCAATAGGCTCTGCACAAATACTTAAAAAATCGTCTGCAAGACGCCTGTCATCATCCGCAATTTCTCTGTAAATTTCTTCTGCTTTCTTAATTGCTTGCTGCTTCTTGTAATCATTAATCATTCTTATGATTGCATCCCTAATAACTTCACTTCTGCTCTTTTTTAAACCGCTTGATATTTTATCTATTTCTTTAACGAGTTCTATGGGGAAGCTTATTCCGAGTTTCATAACCGGCATTTTAAGACCTCCTTGTAATACATATTTTAGTATAAAAAGGAATACCATAAGGAATACTAAATTGCAATATTGGTATTCTTATTTGTATTCTTATTCTACTTATTTTCTTAGCAGAATTCATTTTCTTTAGCCTTCAGAATTATTGATTCGAAGGTTTCGTCGCTTAACTGAAGCCCCCCACCGCTCTTCATCCCTTTACCCCCAGATGAATCACCGCAATTCCCTGGGTAAGCTTGTGGTGGGTGACTTGAGAGAATCCAATTTCCTCAAGCAGGGAGGCCAGAGCCTCCGGCGATGGGAACGTCCGGATGGATTCAAAGAGGTAGGTGTAGGCTTCGAGGGAGCCGGTACATAGTCTCCCGGCCAGAGGCATAATGGTATAAGAATAGAGGTCATAGAGCAGCCGGAACCAGGAGGCAGGGGGCTTTGAGAATTCCAGGCACATCAATTTTCCCCCCGGCTTCAGTACCCGGTGCATCTCCCTGAGCCCTTTTTCGAGGTGCGTCAGGTTCCTCACCCCGAAGCCTACCATCGCTGCATCAAAGGATTGGTCTGCACAGGAGAGATTCTCCGCATCACCCTGCACCCAGGATATGGTTTCTCCAAAGGGGGCTCTGACTGCCTTTGGTCTGCCTGCCTCGAGCATCGCCCGGTTCAAGTCGTATACGATCACCCTGCCAGCATGTCCAATCGTTCTCGATGCCAGGAGGGTGAGGTCACCCGTCCCGCCGCATACATCGATGATCCGGTCCCCTTCTTTTAGCTTGAGCGTCTTCACCGCAATCCTCTTCCAGAGGCGATGAAGACCCAAGCTCAGGATGCTGTTCATCAAGTCGTATCTGCGGGCTATGGCAGTGAAATGCTGCTGGACTATCTTTTCCTTTTTGCCTGCCGGAACCTGCCGGTATCCCACGTAAGTCATTTCGTCCTGATTCATTCCGGTCTCAGGATGCCCCGGCTGTGATCCTCGTTGCTTCTCTTCTTCAGCTTTCATGTCTCTTGCTTGTCAGGGAAAGACAGGGCACGGGCAAACTGGCTGGAGAAATCGGGTCTGGCCGTGAGTTCGAGATAGGAGATGGTGCGGGCAATCTCCTCTGCCTTTGCCCTCTGTGAAGTAGAGAGAAGGGCAAGCCTGGCACCGGTTCCGGCTGCATTGCCAGCCTCTCTGAATCGCTCAAGGGGCAGGGGAGGGAACATGCCGATGGCAATGGCGCTCGCCGGATTGATAGCGGTACCGAATCCGCCGGCAATAATGATTTCCTCTATCTCCTGCCAGGAGATGTTCATTTCACTGAGCAGTGCCTCAATACCGGTGCGGACAGCGGCTTTCGCGAGCTGCACTTCACTGATGTCTCGCTGGGTGAGCGTGATGTCTTTGCCTGTCCCGCTTTTATCGGCGGATACTAAAACAAACTCCCGTGCACTGCCATGTTCACGCACCCCAGGGCCATGGCCCAGCCTGCCGAGCTTGTTGACGGCTCCGGTGCGGCAGAGTCCGGCAACGGCGTCGAGCACCCCTGAACCGCACATGCCGATGGGAAGGGCGTTGTGGATGGTCTGAACCAGAACCTCCTCGTCGTGTAATTTTACCTTCTCAATTGCCCCTCTCACAGCACGCATCCCGCAGGAGATATGACCCCCCTCGAAAGCAGGGCCGGAGGCGCAGGAAGTGCTCATCAGCTTTCCCTGGTGGGCAAGGACAACCTCTGTATTGGTGCCGATGTCCAGGCCGAGCACAGTCTTATCCGTTTTGTAGATGCCGGTGGCAAGGATCATCGCCGTGTGGTCAGCGCCGATAAAGCCTGCCACATTGGGCAGGAGATGCACGTATGCACCAGGTGCAGTATTCAGCCCAATATCCCGGGCTTTAACATTAAGTGAGCCCTGCACAACAGGAAGATAAGGTGCAACTCCCAGCTGTTTCACCGGCAGCCCCAGGAACAGGTGATGCATAGCCGTATTGCCGACGAGGGTCATTTCTACGATCCGTTCGGGTTCAAAACAGAGCTTTTCAATCAAACTATTTAGTCCATCAATGACAGCCTGCTGTAATCTTATCCCGTCGTGTTCCATGGCGTACGAGATGCGGGTTATCACATCCTCTCCGTAGGGAATCTGTGGATTATCGATCCCCTCGGAAGCGAGGGTATTGCCATTCTCAAGGTCAATCAGGTAGGCAGCTATTTTTGTAGTCCCGAGGTCAACAGCCAGGCCGAAAGGTGTTTTATCCGTTGAACGGACATCGATGACCTCTCCGTTACGAATGCTCACCCTCACCATCCAGTTATTTTCCCGCAGCAGGGAAGGGAGTTTGCGCAGTGCCATGAGGTCTGCTGTTGTCAGGGGCTGCCTGAGCGTGTTCTGCACCTCATGAGCGAGCCGCTCCCAGTCTGAACGTGAATCACCGATCGCGGCAGGCTTCAAGGCTGTGATACACTCCTGCACTGCCGGTTCAAAGGCAACTTCCACTTCTGTACCCGCCACCTGCAGCTTCTGGGGAAAAGCGATAGACTCGGGAGGAACGTGAACGGTAATGTCGCTCAGTACATGGATCTGGCAGGCTAAGCGGCAGCCATCAGCAACTTCCTCCATACTCAGCCGTTCCCGTTCTGCTCCCGTAAGGGGTGGGACCTCACCAACCATAACCTTTACCCGGCATTTTCCGCACAGCCCTTTCCCCCCGCACACCGATCTGAGGCGCACACCAGCGTCACGGGCCACCTCACTCAGGAGCGACCCTTCCGCACACTCAAGCTGAATGTTCAGGGGTTCAAAATTGACTTGACAGGTAGTCATGAAAATAGTGAATAGTAAAAAGAGAATACAGAATTCAGAAGACAGAAGTCAGAATGAAAATTCTGTATACTGGCTCCTGACTCCTGAATTCCTTATCTATATTTCTATTTTTTCTCAATCACTTCCCTCACCTTCCTCAGCAGAACAGTGGGCGAGACGGGCTTCATGATAAAATCCAGATTCTGGTCAAGTATTCCTCTCTTATGGATGATGTTTGCCGTATAGCCGCTGATGAAGAGCGCTTTCACACCCGGGTGCAGCTTTCTTATCTCTTCATAGGCTTCCTTGCCGTTCTTCTTCGGCATGATGACGTCCAGGAGAAGGAGTTTCACGGTATCCCTGTTTTCCTTAAAGACCCTGACTGCGTCCTCTCCGTCCACCGCCTCGAGGATGATATATCCGAAGTTCTCAAGGATATTCCTCGTGGTCTTCCGGGCATCGGCATCATCTTCTGCTACGAGTATTGTCTCTGTCCCCCCGATCGTGGCAGGGGCAGATTCCATGGTCTCCTGTAACTCGACTGCTTCCCGGTGCATTGGCAGGTATAACTTGAAGGTTGTGCCTTTCCCCGGCTCGCTGTAGCAGTTGATATACCCGTTGTGCTGTTTGACGATCCCGTACACCATGGAAAGTCCAAGGCCGGTTCCCTTTCCGACCTCTTTGGTAGTAAAGAAAGGCTCAAAGACCTTTTCCCGCGTCTTCTCATCCATGCCGGTGCCGGAATCTGAAACAGAGATAAGCATGTACTCTCCGGGCTTCCCGTAACCGTAGGTCTTCACATAGGTATCATCTATGACTGCACGCTGAGTCTCGATCATGAAATGCCCTCCCTGAGGCATGGCGTCCCTCGAATTGGTGGCGAAGTTCATCAGGGCCTGCTCTATCTGGCCTGAGTCTGCTATAACGGTTGTGTCTTCATTGGTAAGGGTGGTTTTCAGATCTATGTCTTCACCGATGAGCCGCACCAGGAGTTTTTTCGTCTTGGTGATGATGTCGTTTGCCTTCACCGGCTTGGGGTTGATGATCTGCTTTCTCCCGAATGCCAGGAGGCTTTGTGTCAGGCTCGCGGCCCTCTGCGATGAGGTGAGAATCTGTTCGAGATATAACCTCAGCGGGTCGTCTTCCTTCATCTTCATCTGGAGAAGGCTTGCATACCCGATGATCGCTGTGAGGATGTTGTTGAAGTCGTGGGCGATGCCGCCGGCGAGGAGGCCGACCGCCTCCATCTTATGTGACTCGCGGAGCTGCGCCTCAAGCCTTGCCTTCTCTTCCTCTGCTTTTTTACGCTCGGTGATGTCACGTACAACAGCAACCAGATACCTCTTATCCCCCTGCTTCAGTATTGCAGTAGATGTTTCTGCAAAGAATTCAGTTCCATCCTTTCTTTCTCCCATACCCTCGACTATTTTCCCAGAAATAGCAGCTTCGTCTGAGGATAAATATTTTTCCATCCATTTTTGGTGAACCTCCCGGTATTTTTGGGGCACCAGGATCATGGGAGGCTTTCCGATTACCTCATCTGCTGTGTAACCATATGTATCATAAGCCTTCCGATTCCAGAAGCGTATGATACTCTCACTGTCAGCAAAGAATATAGCATCGTTTGCATTCTCCATGATGGAACGGAAACGTTCCTCGCTCTCCCGGAGTGCCTCCTCTGCCTGCTTGTGCTCGGTGATGTCGTGGAGGATTGCCGTGTAGAAGATGCCGTTTTTGGTTTCCCAGCAGGAAAGAGAATGTTCTACCGGGAATTCAGTCCCATCTTTTCTCAATCCAACCACCTCTGCTTTTCTCCTAAGAATTTCAGCCTGTTCCATAGAAACTACTTCATCCATTCTACTTTCATAGTTTTCTGTAAGCCTCGGGGGCATGAGGAAAGTAACAGGTTTCCCTATTATTTCATCAAATGAATAACCAAACATTTCCTCGGCGGCTTTATTCCAGAAGATAATGTTTCCCTCATGGTCGATATTGAGAATACCTTCCTTAGCTGTTTGGACGACGGAACGGAAGCGCTCCTCGCTCTCCCGCAGTGTCTCCTCTGCCTGCTTGCGCTCGGTGATGTCCCGAACAAGAGCGGTGAAAAAGGTATTATCTCCTGCTTTCCACAACGAAATGGAAATCTCCAGGGGGAATTCGCTGCCGTCTTTTCTCTTGCACCTTGACTCCATGGTTTGCCCGGTGAAATCAGATTTTCCTGTTGCCACCGTCCTTTGAAACGTCTCCAGGTGAGGAGACTGCACTGTTTCAGGGATGATTGTTGTTACGGGCTTGCCGACGACTTCTTCAGAGGAGTAGCCGAAGATATTTTCTGCGGCTTTATTCCAGAAGATGATTGTTCCGCTGCTGTCAGCGGAAATGATGGCGTCGTTTGTCGTCTCCACGATATCGCGGAAACGTTCTTCTGATTCCCTGAGCGCTTCTTCTGCCCGCTTGTGCCCGATTTTTGATTTTTCTAATTTGGTTAAGCGCTTGCGCAGCTTCGTCAGTTCCTTGATTAACTGGTCTTTTGTTTTCTTACTATCCTTATCCTGTGGTGTCTTTTTCTTCATGCCTTCCTCTGCTTTCATAGTAAGGTGGGAAGATAGGGAGCATTTTACCCCATACCCCCATTCCCCTAATCTTTATCGAAATCCGCATTCCGCAATCCGCAATCCGCATTGCAGGATCACGGAAATTGCAATTTCACCGGTATCCCCACTTATCTTAAATAAAAATGCCTATCCAGTCTGCTGACTGGATAGGCATTCTCATGGTTAACCACCACCGTTAGTCATACGGGTATTCTGAGCTTCTTAATCAGCGCAATCTTTTCTTCTTTCGTGAGCTTCTTTGCTGACTTGGGTTTGTAAATGGTCGCTGGCCTTGGTTCGGTGCATACATCATAATAGTCATCATAGGTATAGGATGGGACGGATCTCTTGCCCAGTCCATAGGGGTCGCCACCCGGTGAGTTATTGAACTGTTCGCAGACAAGAAACACATTGGTTGCGATATCGCAGGCACCGCCGTGGTATCCGCAGTGCGCCTGATTTATGTAATCGGCTACCTTCTTTTCATAATCGCCGTTGCAAGGGTTGTAGTATGAGATCATCCAGGAAAATCCCCTGAATTCAAACGTGGGTGTCTCGTCAGCAAACCCCTGGAAATAGGACTGGGTGCCATCAGTATTCCAGAGGGCCATGTAGGTGAGGGTAGCCATGGGGTTGTCCATCACATGTGAAAAGGTATGGGTCTCCTTGAAGCCGTAACACCCGCCTCCATCATTGGCATTGATCGGCCGGCCCGAGTAGAGCTCGAGGGTGGCAAATCTCGTCGTATCCCAGAGGTCTTTCTGGTGATAGAGTTCCTGCCTTTTTTTAAACACATCTACCGGCAGGGCAGCATTGGGATCATTGTAGACGGCTTCAATCTCTTCCATTATCTGGTCCATATATTCTACCTTGGGAATGATGGTGAAACCCTTGGGCGTACAGTTGAGGTGAAACTCGCTGTCCCCCCGGCCGCTCTTTTTCACCCCGTAGGTACAGAGCATGGGGTGGTGGTGTCCGCCGTTCGGTATATTGAAATCCTCAAATGTTCCTTCAAAAAAGCCAATGAGCTGATTGTAGTACCAATCCTTTTCAGCAATCCACCAGGTGTGGAATTCATCGTCAAACGATTTGATTTGATACTCCTTCCACTCGCCGTCCACTTTTGCCTTTACTTTGCTCTGGTCAATCTTGTCGGTCTTCAGGTTTTTGGCGACAAAATAGAGGTTCCCGTTTGCATCGGTATGCCAGAGATGTTTGTGATCTCCTGTGATCTCAGGCAGCTTTTCTGCAGCATGACCCCACCTGGGGAAGCCTATGCTCAGACCGGCAAAGGACAGCCCTGCCAGCTTGAGGAAAGACCGTCTCTGCAAAGATTTACTATTGCTCTGTTCTTTTTCCTTCTTTATTGTTACCACTCCTTCTTAATGGTTAGTTGTAAAATTATTCTTATGCAAAGCAGGGGGAGTGTCAAGGGAAAATAAAACGGTGAAGAGTTAAGAGTGAAAAGTGAAGAATTGGATGAATTCAGAAGCCAGAAGTCAGGAGTCAGAAGTAAAAAAACAATATTCTGAATTCTGGCTCCTGACCCCTGAATTTCTGCTGTTCACTATTCTCTAACGACTATTCACTTTTTTAAAGTTCTGTCTAAGCCGAGTCAATATGTCAGTTAACTGCCGAATAAAAATGTCAGTATCTATTTTTCATTAAGCAACCGTTTTCAACTGAGTTCGAAGATTCTTTCCATTGTGAACAAGTCGTGTTATTG
>Ga0315279_10006135_pt1 | contig 15266 bp, 10 predicted proteins | sample YL17G06_20_MG_FD_203694 | JGI IMG/M metagenome (GOLD analysis project Ga0315279, IMG submission 203694) | Sediment microbial communities from Yellowstone Lake, YNP, Wyoming, USA - YL17G06_20 | ecosystem: Environmental > Aquatic > Freshwater > Lake > Sediment | place: USA: Wyoming | collected... | reverse complement strand
TATTGTGATGTATTTACACTATTATTACTATACCAAATCTTGAGGAGGTGATGTTATGTTTTTCGCCATTGTAAATCTTTATATAGTAAGGGTTTACCTTTTTTAACAGGCTTGATTCTGATAGGAATGTATTAATTCGTTATCGGTCTTTTGGCTGGAATATGTTTGTGGGGCGTCAGTGAATGGATTTACAAGATAAAGGCTTCTGGATGTTCTTATCGTATTCGGGTACTCGTCACTTGTATGTCTAACTTTTATATGTCGCTGATGGAATCCAATGTGTTTTAACGCTGGTAGGAATTGAAGATTTTTTATTGTTGGTGAAAATACTAACGGCTTTTGGCAACACGAATTCACTTCCCACCCAAATTCATAGCAATATTCTTTCAGATCATCTGGTTCTTCTGGCAATATCGCTACTACCTTCGGTGACTGTGAAGTTTCTAACGGGATCGTAACTGGTCTAAGACCGGCGTCATCTAATTGCCTGCGTATCTTGATAATAAAATGATGATATTTGCAGAGATTCTTGCGGTATTCCACAATCTGAGAATGTATTAGAACAGCGGAAAATGGATGTATTCTGGCATTAGGTGAGATTGAGTCAATAAGTTCATAAGGAATGTCAGCCTGAAGATTTTGCATGACACGAATAGGGTGCTGTGAAGATAAAAGTAGAGCATCATAAAGATTGACGTTATTGACAGCAACTGCTCCGCCTTCACCGCCACAGATGAGCTTACCTCGACCAAAAGAAAAAACCACAGCAGACGGCATCGGTCCCCAATGAAGCGCACCGAATGATTGTGCAGAATCAACAATTGTATATAAACCTGTCTTTTCGGCGATCTCATGTAATCGCATCCAATCCAATGGTATTCCGAATAATTCTGCGGCAATGATCGCTTTGGTTCGCTTACCGTAATGCTCTTCAATACGTGACAAATCAATGTTGACTCCATCAGGTTCTATGTCTACAAATACCGGTATTGCGCCAATCTCAAGCACAGGATCAAGCGTTTGTCCCCAACTGAACGCTGGAACTATTACCTCATCATCTTTTCCTATGCCTAAAGCCCTTAGTATTGCTACTATTCCGGCTGTTGCAGAACTCAAAGCGATAACTCTGTTTTCAGGCAACCATAGCAAATCTTCAATTAACCTTTCCATCTGATTGACATAAGGATTATCATCTACGCTAGAGAGCAAGTCAGGATTCTCAGAAGCGAGTTTTATATATTCTTCTGCGGATTGTTGCCATACAGGTTTCATGTTCTACATCCCCACTGTTCTGCTGAGTTCACGGATATTCCTATCAAGCTCTGATGAGTTAATGCTGCCAGTTTTAGTATCAACAATGCCTTTAAGGCAATCAGGTATATTTTCTTCAATGATGTTTTGACCATTCCGCCAGGGTAGAAGGCTTGCATAAGTTGCCATTCTACATGCTAAAGCTGTCCAATAATCGATCTTTAACTGATCTTCGTTGAAAAGCACATCAGAAAGTGCAGAATGGAGATCATCTGCATGAACAATATCACCAGTTGCACGAAGAGCGGACATCCCAAGAAGATCCTTGAGCTTACGGACAGATACCTGTTGAGGTAGTGAGTTAGCAAGCTCAATGAGTTCGTTGTCATCTATCTCAATAGGAATATCAAGCTGTTTGGCAAGAGATCGCATAATTTCAGGAATTGCTGTCCTCCCGGGTCGGAGTAGTGGGACACAAGCCCCTATTCTGTCTGCAAGGGCAGGATCGATCAAATCGGGTCTATTAGATGTAAGAACCCATACTATTTTACCTTTGAATTGCCCATCACCCATGAAACTGAGAAGTCGTCCAAACATATAACCGCTTGTTCCACCATCTGTTGAAGAATTTTCTTGCCGACCTGTTAGTATCTGATCTGCTTCATCAATTCCTACCAAAACTGGCGAATTTGCAGTAATAGCCTGTAAAGCGGCGTCAATGTTAGATTCGCTCTTCCCCAACCACATAGATTTCATGTTGCGCCACTCTAATATGTGGTATCCAAATTCTTGTGCGATTGCATCCATTACATATGATTTTCCCGTGCCGGGAGGACCAACAATAAGTATTCCGGCTGGTGCAAGCCCATATTTTCCAGCTTTTACCGCGGATGCAACTGATTTAATATAACCTTTAATTGATTCCATACCTGCGATGTCGTCAAATGTCAAACCAGAAGGCTTGCGAACAACGAGCAGATCACCAACAAGGGCTTTAAGTGTAGTTTCACGAACAGCGTTAAGGTCTTCAGGGGTAACTTTGCGTGCTTCACCATAAGCCTGACGCATAACACTTTCAATATCTCTTAATCTTGCACCTTTTGATAGAGAAGTATATTCAAATTCTGATACGTCATCCTCCGATGGAGCAAAGCCATTCTTGCCTAACAGAAGCTTATAATAAGCCGTACGATCTGCACTATCAGGGAGTGGGAGATCAATGATACACCAATTTTGTTTGACGAGTTCGTGTATCTCTCTGGTGTAGCTAATTCCAATAACGAATGAATCCTTCTTGCGGATTTCGTCATCAACGGATATACGCACCATATTCTCTATCATCTTGCTAGTATCTGGATGAAGCATGTCAGAAGTTCCATTAGGGATCAGAAATTGTGTGAAATCTATGATTAAAATGCGTTTTTCATTTTCTCGCAATGCTCTTATACCACGAGTGACAGCATCAACTGGTGCTTCGGTTGAGTTGGCAGTAAATACACTTTTGCGGTCATCATTAGGACGTGTTATGGGCATCATGCCAGTAGATTGACTGTAATAACCGACATCGTGATTTGGAAACTTTGCAGAAATAGCAAGTCTTAATGGCAGAGGTGTATCGTCCTTCTCAGCGTCGAAATAACGGTCATTGGTGTTGAATTGCAGAAGAAATGCAGTCTGACCCGCCAGACGTTTGCGATTAATTGTATCTATGAATGCAAGTGTTGACATTTTTTACCCCTTTCTTATTTTTCTTGATTGCTGCGCTCTGGCAAGGTTAAGCCTTCGGAATCGGTCATCAATTTCTTTGAACTGTTTTTCTATCTCTCTGACGATGGTTCCTCCATCACGACGGTTATGAATGGTTTGCTGTTGGATGTCAATCTGATAGCCTTGATTATTAAGTTGCTGTATAATGGATTCTCTTTCTTGAGTGCATTTACCCGGCTCAAAACCAGCCATATCCATTTCCATCGTTCCGTCGTTTTTGACTCTTGCAGCAACTACGAGATCGCCCTTTTTTGCTCGAACCAAACGGGTTGCCTTCATTTCCTCGACTCTGATAGTATAACCATGATTTGATAATATAGAGCTTATGTCGTCACAGATTGTATTTTGTTCTTTGAATGCTAAAGTCTGATGAGCCTGTTGAACAGAACTGGTTATGTCTTTAATGGCTGATGTTATATAAGCTTTGCTTATGTTATGTATTATCTTTCCTGCATTAATGTTTGACTCAATGGTATTAATTGTGTTTATGGTTGATGGTATAAGATTTCTCCGAACCTCGTTTCCAAGACAATAGAGTTCCTGTGTTTGCAGTGAGCGATTGAGCGTTATCAACCTCGTTGTGGAACAAAGGTCTGCTCTGGACGCACTAATCTGTTCTGACGTATTGATCTGTGACGCAACTGTGTCAGCCATCTGTTTTATCAAAGCGCCAAGAACAGAAGGTCTGCTATATGCTGATACGCCTAATGGTGTAACTCTGAATATTGATCTGGTTGATTCGCTCATGATTTTATCTCCTTTTTAGTCTAATGGATTCCACTCGGAAGCCTTTGGTGCAAAAGATGCTTGATTCTCAGTTTGTCTGGTCTGTTGATTATCTTGAGTTCCTGTATTGTCATTAGGTCTGCTTTGCTCTTGATGTTCTGTTTGCTGCTCATTGGCTTGAGCAGTTGTAGTCTCTTGGTGTGTCTGAGTTTGTGGTTCTGACGGTGGTTGTTGATTATCATTATCATTATTATTTTCATTTTGCACTGGTTGTCTAACAAGCATACCTTCGTCGTCAGGATCATCTGTTCCACGTATATGAAAAAAACTTACGATTGGTCTTGCAAGCACTCTTGCGGATATTCTGGTAACTATAAGCGCCACGAAAAAGTAGATAAAAGATAAAATAAACATAATCACCCAATGAGCTAGACGTCCAACGCTAGAAATTAACCAGCTTAAACACCCAGTCAATGCAACCAATCCAAGCCCAAAAAACTTTATTAACACTATCGGACCGTTGAAGGCAAGGCATGTTCCAATAAAGGCTAATCCAGAAATACCAACAAATGAGATATATTGTAATAAATTACCGTTATTGATAGGACTTAATGACTCTTTATCTAATGATTGCACACTTGTGGAATCCAGTTCTATGTTCAGATCACTGTTATTTGAGTCAATATTACCACTATCAGGTTCAGATATCATTGAATTTACTCTATAAACAGCCAAAGCACCCACAACAACAAGGGTTAATAAAGTGCAGACAATTGCAATTGCCAACAAAATCTTTTGGTTTCTTAATGACAAAGTATGTAGTGGTAACATAGATATAAATCCCAAAAACTCAAAAATATAGATGCCAAAGAGTATACCGTTGCTAACCAAAATGGCAGAAGTAAGCATCTCAAATGAGCTAAAGAATGAGTTTTTTACGATGCTTTCTGGAAGCTCAACGTCCATCATGCCGAGAAGTGTCTTAAGAGTGATAAATATATCACCTGCAATGTAAATTACCAAAAGGGCAGAAACTATAGTACTACCGATTATATTTGTCCAATATAGCTTTGGCTTTATCAAACGAGCTAACTCTTTTTGATGACGTTTTTCCTGTTTTACTCGATTTTTTTCGGAGGATCGTTCTGCAATATGGCGAATTGCTTGAGACCTTCTATACCAAAAGCTGTCTGGACGACCTTCTATGGTATCAGCAATGTTTAACAGGAAATTTGCCTTTTTTTCTGTCTCATGGATAGTATTCACGTTATCGGCATTTCTTGGCTGAAAAGGTTTTCTAGCCCAATTCCAGAGATGCGATGCTATCATACGCAATGTAGTTATTAATCCGCCTATTCGATTATTTGTTGCGTCATTTGCGGGTCTTCCGACAAATAACTCATTTACATGACCCATAGATTCTGTGACAAGGGTTAATACTTGGCGATGGAACATACCAAAGAGTATAAGCGCAACGATAACAAGACCCCAGATGTGCCAATAGTATGCGAGGCAGACCGCAATCAAGATGAAGGTCATCTGACCGAGATAATCATTCCACATATTTTGTAAGGTCTGAAATGCGTTTCTCATTGGTATATTCCTCCGATTAATAATCAGTTAGCTGGTTTGAAAGTTACTTTGTCTGCTCCCCATGATTTGAGCTTTTGGGTCCATTCATCACGGCGATTTTGTGAAACAACAGGATCAGCGTCAACGAGAAATTGGAATATAGTGACATCAACACCTTTAAGATTTGGCTTGCACTTAAAACCTGCGTTATCTTTTAAGTCAGTGGCAAACATAAGGACTTTGAGTGTTCCTTCAGGAGCGTTATCAAATAGATCGCTGGCTGATTGAATAAACCCATATATATCAGTTTTTGGACTAGGTTTTAGGTTTATGAGTTCAATTGACTGTATCATCTGAGTTTTTTGTTTCTGGAACAATTTTTGCGTCTTAGCAAGACGGACTTTAGCCCTATTATTGAATGTGTTGCTATTCTCAGGTAAGTTTATAAATTTTGAGTATGCAATTGTATTATCTTCGCCATCTTGTCTGATTGGTGTATAGCTTTCATCTGATATAGCTCTGACATAGATTTCATCACCGGGTTTTGCGTTTGATATAATCTTCCTGCAAATATTCTTTACTGACAGTATCATCTTTTTATAGGAACCGGATACGTCTATACCAATGACAGTAAAAGAATCGCCTTGTTGAGTTTCATCTTGAGATAAAGCTTGCTTTTGGGTGGACTTAGCTTCCGATGGTGAATTTGAGCATCCGTTTACCATAAGAGCAAATATTATGACTAATAGAGTTGTAACTGATGTTATTGTTTTCATTTTCTTATCTCCTCGTATTTATTGATAGTTGCTGATTTTCTTTAGGAACATACTACTTTAAAAGCAAGGGTTGTGCCAATTATATAAAACATAGTATTTATAAGGGTTTATAGAATATCATGGTATCTGGAAGAACTGAATATCGTAAAACATCATGGAGATATTACTAAAAACCAGACATTTTGTCTGGAATTTTTTCAAATTTTATTAAATTTGCTATTTTTTTTGTTGACATATCATTATAGATATGTTATTATAGAGGCAGATTTGTAAATTTATGCTTCTTTGTTTCACTACTGGTTCTTTTTCTTGCATCCCATAATCAATCTATTGTTTCTTAACGGACTTTTCATATATGCTATTTAGAATTGAGGATTGAATATGAGCATAAAATTAGAATGCGGTGATCCTGCTATAAAACCTGCAACGTATACCTGTTTTGTCCTGCCTTTCGCATATTATCCAACATACATTCAACCAAGCGAAGTTAGTATTTATTATGAAGAAAATAAACCGAAAGACATTCTATGGAGAAAAAAATATTTGACCTATGAGACAGCAAATGTTCTTTTTAATAAAGCTAAATGGTTTACTCTTAATGATTCACAATCTTCAAAATACCCTTTATTAATTCCTTTCAAATTCGGTAATACAAAAGAAATCATAGATATCCGCGTAAAACCACCCTCGTTGATACTTTTTGAATATCCAGAAGATCAAAAAACTTGCACTCAATGTGAAATTACAGATGATAAGAGTTATTCTGTTGATGATCATAATGTCCTTCGGATAGGTTTCCTAGTTGTTGAAACTTATTTTTCAAATCAAAATACTATTCGCCCAAGCCTAGACAATCTGCTTGAATTTAATGAGATTTTTAGATATTGGCAGAAACCTTTCATGGGGCATACAAAACAAATAAATGACAGAAACATCCCTGTTGAATTTGGATCTGAGGATATAATTAATGGAAAGTGTGACCCTTATGAACTTTATTTAAAAAGATGGGCGGATCTGCTTGATAAACCAATTAATATAACAATCAAAGATGGGAGAACAGATTGCAGGAAACTTATCCCCTATAATTGGATGTGCAGTGCGAAAAAATATGTCTCAGGTGAGGATGTGACTTCTCCAGGTTGGGCAATCTATTCTGATAATAGAACTTTTGTCTGGACCTGTGCAATAATAGAAGGTGGCGGGAATGCGCTAAGGGAAAACTTTGACATGCCCAGAGCCAGAGCATGGGATTTTGGACACTGGATAAAGCTACTTAATGTTGATAAACCCGGGAAGAATATCAATGAGACTCACCAAAGTAGAGATTTTGAAAAGGAATGGGCAAAAGAGCGAACATACAAGCGTTGGGAAGAATGGGGAACTTTTTATGGATTCAACTATCACTGTGGCGCTATGATTGGTCCTGTATGTACGGAACCACCTTTATGGCAACATTTCAGGCAGATGTATTTTGATCAGACGCTGTTGCTTTTATACATCAGAGTTACAACATTCCGCTTCAGCATGGATTTGAATAGAATATCTAATGATATGATAAAAGCAAAAGACAAGGATATTTCCAAATGGCGTAAAAAGTTTCAAAAGCTAAGGTTGTCATTTGCCTTATTTACCAATCTCTATCAATTCCCATTACTCTCTAATCAACAGCAAGCAATAGAAATGTATTCTCTGGCACGTAAACATATGGATATAGATGATCTTTTCAAAGAAGTGAAAGAAGAGATAGATAATTGCCATGAGTATTTTGTTGCAGAAGAAGGCATAGAACAATCATCGAGGATGGAAAAGCTAACTTTGATAGCTACCATAGGGTTAGCGTTCAGCATAACTTTTGCCTTCTGGGGAATGAGTATAATCGCAACTGATCTTGATAATTTATTGTGCATAGGACAGAAAATATTATATTTGGTTATTTCACTGCTTGGAGTATTGTTGCTGAGTCTGGTGTTCGTATTTCGGAAATCGATACTATGGTTTTTAGAAAAGCTCAGGAGGCGTAAATGAGTAAAAAATACTATCTCCGCATAGAGGGAGTTAATCTCTCAAACTTTGTTTACGATACGCAGGATTTAAGCACCATCAGAGGTGGAGGACTTAGATTACTTGATTCTATAAAGAATTTAAAAAAAGAATTTAATGGTAAATTGAACCCAATCTCGACTGGCGCATCATCAGGCTTGTTTGAGGTAAACGTCTCGAGTTTTGATGAGACAGAAAAGATCAAGAATGAGATTGAGACTCATGTAAAGCAGGATAAATACCTTAGACATGCCACATTTGTTGTAGATATACTTGAGTCAAATGATAGCGATAATTTTGTTATAGATAGGGAAAAGATCCTTGCTCTTAATCGCTGGAAACAAATGAAGTCGCCAAGCATCGCTGTCCCATCTCCGTCGCAATCATCTGACAAGCCCTGCAGAATTGATATGGTTCGTCCTGCTACAGAAACGTTAACAGAACGTTATAAGGGTGAAGATAATGCTCGTGTTTCTGAGTCTGTCTTTTATCGCAGAGAATATGGACGTAAAAGGAAACATGATTTCTACTATGAACTTACGAACATTGAGGCCGGTTTTGTAAACGAATTTAATGATCTTACTAATGATGAATCACAAGGCAATCCTCATCACAAAATGGCGGTTATCTACATTGATGGTAACGGTTTTGGAAATATTCAGGCAAGTACGAAGACCCAGAAGGAATTGAAGTGTTGGGACACCACGATCAAGGACTATCGAAAAGCAATGCTTACCGAACTCCTTGCAAAAATCAAAGATAAACCAGAATGGAGAAATGGAAATAAACTTAGATTGGAAACGCTTCTTTGGGGTGGCGACGAGTTAATTTGGGTTGTTCCTGCATGGGTTGGATGGCAAACACTTGATTTCTTTTATCGGCACACAAAAGAAAAGAATTGGAATTTCAATGGAGAACCTCTGAAACATGGGGCAGGGATTGTTTTCTGTCATCACAACGCCCCTATTCATCGCATAACGAAACTTGCAAGGGAAGAACTTGCAAGACTGGCAAAAGACAAAGACCGTAAAAAAAGCCTTTTTGTCTATCAAAGGCTAGAATCTTTTGATCATATAGGCAAAAGTATTCAAGATTATAATTTTGATACTTATAGAGGCAAACTAATGTTTAGCATGAATCAGGAATTACAAACCGAATTAGATAAAAAGCCCATTGATGATAAACTACGACAAGAATTTGCAAATAACAATATCATGTTAGCCCAAAAAGCTGAAGTTTCCGTAAAAAAATTAGGTGATACATGGCGGATAGATAAAGACAAACAGCTATATTTTATCAAAAAAGATAAAGATAAGCTAAATATTTACGAACCTTACGATCTTGTTTTGGATGGCGAAAAGATGTGTGAGATCGCAAAACACATCAAGGTCTTTAAGGATAACGATTTTCCAAGAAGCAAGTTGCATCAAATAGTTAAGTCTATAATTTTACATAAACCTGATGTGTGTGATCTTGTTAAAGAAAGTGTCAAGGATAACAAAATTATTGCAGAATCACTGCAAAGCCTTACAGATATTCTCGATGATAAATACAAAATATATACAAGATGGTTTCACATTGCTGAGCTTTGGGATTATATTACTAATTATATTATATAGGGAGGAGCGGGAACATGTTACAAGTAATCTTGGATATAAAGTTGACGCTCGAAGGTCCTATTCTGACGAAGTCTTCGATGCCTGGGCGATATGGCATTGATGCTTCAATGGCAGAAAACCACGAAGGAAAGTATAGTATTCCCGGGACACTCGTAAAAGGTAGACTAAGGCAATCATGGAAAGAACTCAAGGAAATGGCATCTTATATAAGTGATCCCGAAATTAATGACCTACTTGGCTTAAAGTCAGGAAATTCGGAAGATACTGACAACACAATACCTGTAACTCCCTCTCGCGCAATCCTTAAATTTTCTGATTTTATTTGTAAAGAAAAGAAGGAGACACGGGATTTACATCGTATTAAGATGGATGAAGAGAAGGGAACAGTTAAGAAAGGCGCTCTTCTAATTATGGAAACGCCTTTTGCACCCGGCGAAAAAGCGGATTTTTATGGAACGATAAGCTTTATCGCTAAAGACGAGGAAAAAGCTAACGAAATTAAGGGTTATATTGATAAAGGGCTAAGATGGATTACCAGTTTAGGATCAGATAGGACAGTAGGTTTTGGAAAATTTATAAATGTAGAATTTATAAAAGTAGATATAAAAGATATAAGTCCAAAGGAAGAAGTCCAGATAAACGCTTCTCAGGCAGAAGATGGTAAGCTATGCCTTATAATAACCCCGAAAACGCCTTTCTGTATAGCGAAACGTAAGATCCATTCAAACCTTTTTGAGTCTGAGATATTTATTCCGGGCGGTGTCATAAAGGGAACGATCGCATCTGTATGGGGACAGCTTCTTGAAGAAAAGGGAGAATTTGTTATAGATGAAAACTCAGATAAGGATCGAAAGAATTTGTGTAAACACTTTAATAATATAAGGTTTTATCATACCTTTCCTGCTGAAAATTCTAAATTATGTCGCCCGGTAACTCCTCCACTTTCGTTAGTCAAGGTAGATGATAAATCATATTATGATGTCGTATTGTATAAAGAACCTATATTGATTAATGGGTTACTGCTTAGTGTTGGACCAGAATTACAAGACGATTTAGACAATAATATCGTCTCGGATACACTAATACGAAAATTTGTCGAAAAAGAGATCACGCTTTCTAAAGATGCAGTCGTTTTGGTCGAAGATGCAGGTAATAGATGGAAGATAAATGATGGACAGAAGGTCTATATTATCAGAAAAGAAAGGGCTTCTGAGGAAGTCGATAAACTAAACATTTACATTTGTAAAGCGCCTGCATTTAGTATTGATTGGAAAGATAGCTCAGACGTGAAAAAATGCTTTGGTTGGGCAGACCTTTCGAATTCGAAAGAGCTAAGGGTTAGAACAGCCATAGATAAAACTAAACGCAAAGCAGAAGAGGACAAGCTATTTGCTTATGAGATGATAATTCCAACAGGCTTTCATTGGCTTTCGTGGATTGATATGGGATTAGTTCCTAAATGTGAAAGAGAAGCAGTTGAAAGACAACTCAATGAATTGCTTTCTTATGGTCTTAATGGTTTGGGGAAGACGAAGGTGTCTGCTTCTGTGACTTTGAAAGAACCTTCTTTTATTCAACCTGTTAAGGAATCAAAACTCGAATCGCTTGATGGTCAATATATAGTGACTCTTCAAACGCCTGCTATCCTCTGTAATCCCAATGAACTTAGCGAGACAAGCAATAAGGATAATTTATCTAAGGCTTATGATGATGTGTGGAAGCAAATATCAGATTGCAGCCTTTCGCTTGTCCGATATTTTGCCAGTCAGACATTGGCAGGAGGAGATTATCTACATAAACGGTTTCTGTATAAAAAAGACAAACCATACAAACCATTCTTGCTTACAGAGGCAGGAAGCGTATTTGTGCTGAGTATTAATAACGAGGAAAAAGCTAAAGAAAAGATTGAGGAATGGTTTAAATATGGTCTGCCGCTGCCTGAATGGGCAAAGAAAGAATATAAAAGGAATTGCAAGGCAGGGGATCATTGGTCTAACTGCCCATATATCCGTGAAAATGGCTATGGTGAAATAGCGGTGAATCTAGATATACATAAATCTAAAAAGCCAAAACCAGAGGAGGTAGTGTTATGTCATTCAGCAGAATGTGGCGAATAGAAGGCATTTTGACGACAAAGACGCCGTTACATATCGGAGATGGCTTTACTACGCATCATTGCAAGATCAAAGAGGGGGATAAACCAGAAGATAAATGTGTTGATATTACGTCAGTTGTAAAAGACGTTAATGGAAGGGCATACCTTCCCGGCACATCAATTAAGGGAGACATAAGGGCTTGGATTAAAAGCAGGGGTTGCCCGGCTTACGATATTTTTGAACAGATTTTCGGTAGCGAGGATACAAAAAAGAAAGAAGCAATGGGCGGAAAGGCTGAATTCTGGAATGCTTACGCCTTACCTTTAGAAGAGCAAAATATATCATACTGTGGGTCTTATTGGAGACCTGAGCGACTTACTGACGTAACAGTATCAGTTGCTCTTGATCGTCGAAAGAAAACGGCTATTGATCAAAAGCTGTTTTACTATGAGTTTGTTCCTCCTGGCATTAAATTTAAGGTGACAATTACTGTCCCGTTTGCAAGCATGAATGAAATCGCCCTTCTGCTCTATGCTCTTGAATATGGTTTTTCAGACGATAATCCCATAGTCATTGGGGCGTCTACCGGTGATGATTGGGGAAGGCTTGGTTGGAAATTGGAAAACATATCAAAAATAGACGCCGAAGACGTAAAAAAATGGATTAATGACAATTCAATGGGCAAAAAATGCGATTTTGTATCAATAAAAGAAAAAGAGGAATTTCAAAATCTCAAAGACGAAGCAAGCAAGCTTGCATGCCCTGCTAAAAATGGAACTGACAGAATTAACGTTAAACTGAAATTCAAAGGTCCTTTTCTCGTAAATGATCCCGGGGAAGTAAAGCAAATAAACAAAGATGAAACAGACGAAAACAAAAAAATAGATCATATCCCAAGAAGAAATCATGACAAGAAAATAATACTCCCGGCAAAATCTTTCCGTGGGGCATTCCGTTCACAGGCGGAACGAATAATACGCACACTTGGTGGAAGGGCATGTTGTCCGTCTGATCCATGTAAACCAGATAAATCAGACAAACCAGATAAAAAACCTTGTCTTGCCTGTCAAATATTTGGTTCAACAGGTCAGAAGTCATTGATTTCCTTTACGGATTTTGTCCAATGTGATACGGAAAATCCTGAAATTAAAAGGCAGGAATTTATTGCCATAGATCGTTTTACTGGTGGGGGAGCAAAAAGCCTGAAATTTAATGCTGAGGCAGTGATTGATCCCGAACTTAAAGGAACAATAAGTATTGACAAGTCCAAGATAGAAAATTGGGGAAAGGGACTTTTAGCCCTTACAATCCGTGATCTTATGGAGGGGGATATTACCTTTGGATTCGGCTCAGCAAAAGGCTATGGAAAATGTGAAGCAGAGATGGATTTCCTTGTTGAAAAAAATAGAAAAGACATTAACACATGCGTAAATGAATTCCGCGAAAAAGTCAAAAAGGAGGGGGCAAACAATGGCTGAGTTCTATAATCCATATCATTTTGTGCCAGTTACAAATAAGAAAAGAAGCGATAATTTATGTAGGAAGGAATTTGAGGAGAAAAAAAAGAAATTTGAGGAGAGAAAAGCGGCTCATTTAACACATGATCGCTATATCAATAAAATCACCGTCAATGGTGAAGAAAAAAAGTTCTATTCCGGACGGATTATCTGCCACATAATCACAAGAGACCCAATATTCATCGGTAATGAGGCAAATAAATCAGTTACCCCTCACGAAGTTTCACATTTTGAGTTAAACGGCAATCCGGCAATTCCAGCCTCTAGCATTCGAGGAATGATCTCATCTATTGCAGAGGCGGCAAGTAATTCCGCATTAAGAGTGCTGGAGAAAAAATATTATTCATATCGCACTGAAATGAAAGAATCGCTAGGCGCAATTGGCATGATAATAGAGGAATCAGGTAAATTGAGGTTGCGTCCCATTGCTCTCCCATCTCTACGGAATAGTAGGATACCAGGGGAGTATAGTCAGATATTCACAGAACCTTTGCTTAAAGTTTATGTTAATGGTTATAGGGAGCAAAACAAAAAAATTGAAAAAATCCCTGGTTCTTTTCTAACAAAAAATGATCTAAATTCTTACTGCGCGGATAAACAGGAATTTTGGTATATCAAACTTGCTGGCAGTTGTTCGTTGAATAACGGGGTGGTTACATGCACGAATCCACACATAAGAAATGGCTTTCTTCATGGACAAAAAGCTCTATATAACCCCATATCAAAAACTCCATGTGACCCCATATCAGAAAAAGAATATAACGAGATAGCTGATCAAAATGAAAAAGATACATACACACGAGGAATCCTCAGAATACTAGGTATCCAAAATCGAGATGATGCTATACCAACCCAAAAAACACATGAGATATTCATACCATATCCATCGTGGATGGAGGAGTATCCAACCTTTGACGTTCAGGATGCTGTAGACAAATTTGAGAAACTTGCAAAGGAACGCTCAGAAACAAGCAATTCGGACAAAGAAGATAATGTAAACAAGAAACTTCCTTATAGTCTGAAAGGATCAAGACGAAATGATGATCCTGATCCAAAGAAAGACAATATCGAAATAAGAGATGGAGACCTTGTATTTTTCAAAGTTAGCGACTCCGATTCAGAAAAAGTGGGGGAAATAGCTATTTCGTCTATATGGAGAAAGAGTGTTAAAGGAAGCAGTTATGAATATTTTGCAGAAATATCCCGTGAGCTTCTTCCATTTAATCCTGACCGAAAATTTATCACTATTGCAGAACAATTATTCGGTTTCACTGAGCATATCCCGGACGAGAAGAAAATAGCCGAAGATGGTAAGAAGAGAGAAGCACTTTCCTTTGCCAGCAGATTGAGGTTTTTCTTCGGAATTTTAGGCGAAAATGAAAAAGACCCATATATGCCGGAGATTACTCTCAAGATACTCGATTCTCCTAAGCCGCCATGCCCATCTTTCTACTTTAAGCCAAATGGCAATATAAGGGAAGGGGACAGAAATTTCATCCCCAAGAAAGAATTGTCCCCGGGTAAATATATTCCACAAGGCAGGAAATTCTATTTACATGGATATAGTCAAGACCCTGATCCAGAACCTTGGAGAACCCATTATGAGAGAGACATCGGGGATATAAAGGCAAGACTGGATCTGAAAAGCCGTATTAAGCCTTTGCGCAAGTGTCTCAACTTTTATTTCCATATAGACTTTGACAATTTAAGTAGAGGAGAACTTTCTCTGTTATGTTATGCCCTCAAACCTAACGAAAATTACAGGCATAAAATAGGTGGCTCATATAGGGAATTAGGTGAAAAGGAAGCTTGACATATATGATATACTATTCACAAAAACAACAAAGAGAGGAGAGTGTATCATATGCGATTCCCCATTACTGATCTATTGAGTAAACAAGA
>Ga0315279_10006134_pt1 | contig 15266 bp, 15 predicted proteins | sample YL17G06_20_MG_FD_203694 | JGI IMG/M metagenome (GOLD analysis project Ga0315279, IMG submission 203694) | Sediment microbial communities from Yellowstone Lake, YNP, Wyoming, USA - YL17G06_20 | ecosystem: Environmental > Aquatic > Freshwater > Lake > Sediment | place: USA: Wyoming | collected... | reverse complement strand
ACGGAGAACGTCCGCACGACGGTGCCCGTGGTCGTGGGGAAGGCCAAGGTGAACGGCGAGCTCACGCCGATCTACGGGACGACGGACGACGTCTTCCGGGTCAAGAGCTGGGGGACGGCCGACCTCACGGGCGCCCTGGTTGGAAGCTACGCGGCGACGAAGCTGAAGCTGAAGCCTGGGGACCGGATTACAGTCGACCTCTACTCGGAGGTGACCGTTCCGGTCACGAAGATCCTCGACGAGACCCCGGGGAGAGACGACACGTTCGTCTTCCTTCCTCTCGCGGTCGCCCAGAAGGTGCTCGGGCTCGAGGGGAAGCTGAGCGGCATCCTCGTGGAGACGGAGAACGTCGCCAAGGTCACGCAAACCCGCTACACCCTGGCGAAGATCGCGGGAATCCAGGCAGTCCCGCCCTCGGAAGTCTTCGACACGCTCGTCGGCCTCTTCGGATCGGTCAAGCAGACCCTCATCCTCATCACCGGGATCGCCATCGTCGTCGGGGTCCTCACCACGATGAACACGATGACGATGGCCGTCTACGAGCGCCGCCGGGAGATCGGCCTCCTGCGCGCCCTGGGCTCGACGCGGCGAGACGTCTTCGCGCTCTTCCTCTCCGAGTCCCTCCTCGTGTCGCTCGCTGGCGGGGTGGTTGGGCTCGCCCTGGGCTACGCGGCGTCGTTCCTCCTCCCCCGGACGAGTGGGTTCGGGATCGCCGCCTCGCCGCAGTTCTCGCTCGCCTACGTGGGAATCTGTCTTCTGGTCGCCTGCGCCGTGGGGACCCTCTCGGCGATCTACCCGGCCATGATGGCGGCGCGGACGCAACCGATCCGAGCGCTGAGGGAACTATGAGAATCCAACTGGACGGAGTCTGGAAGGCGTACGGCGAAGGTCCGGGCCAGTTCTGGGCGATAGAGGACGCGCGTCTCGAGGTGGCAAGCGGCGACTTCCTCGCCATCGTCGGGCCCTCCGGGTCAGGCAAGTCGACGCTCCTCCATTTGCTCGGCTGTCTCGACGCGCCGACGCACGGCGAGGTGCTGATCGACGGCGAGCCCGCGACGCGGAAGAGCGACCGCGAGCTCTCGCTCGTGCGGCGCAGCCGCATTGGGTTCATCTTTCAGCAGTACTACCTGAACGAGTCGATGACCGCTTGGCAGAACGTCCTCCTTCCTCTCGAACTTGGGAAGGTCAGGGATCGCAGGAACAGAGCGACCGAAGCCCTGGGGTGGGTTGGCCTGGGAAGCAGGCTCGGGTCGTATCCTTCGGAGCTCTCCGGAGGGGAGCAGCAGCGCGTGGCCATCGCGAGGGCGCTGGCCAATTCGCCGGAGATCGTGCTCGCCGACGAGCCAACCGGGAGCCTCGACTCGGCGACCGGCGGGGACGTCCTGGCGATGCTCCAGAGTCTGAACGCCGAGCGGGGGATTGGCCTTGTGATCGTGACGCACGACGCCAAGGTGGCGGCCTGCGGCAAGGCGAGGATTCAAGTACGCGATGGGAGGATCACATGAAGAACGACATCGTGTGGATTGGAGTGGTGGTCGTTGTGCTGGGCCTGGCGATCGCCGGGGGGCTCCTCTTCCTGGGAGGGGGAAGCCGTGCCGCTTCCGTCGAGTCGCCGCCAGGAGCCACGGTGAGCGCAAGTCCCAGCGAGGTCGCTAGTGGCGATCCCAAGGCTGAGATGCGCGAAGCCCCTGGGCCGGCCGACGGGGCGACCGCGGCGCCCGCCGACCTCACTCTGGCGAGCCTCTCGCCGACCCTGGCGACCCTCCAGACCGCGCCCACGACCTCGGCCGACGTTCCGCCCGTTGAGGGCACCTCGACGCCGGCGGGCCTGGTCGCGATCGAGAAGCTGATCAAGAGCGGGGCGGAGTTCGAAGGGAGGATCGTCACCGTGAAGGGGAAGGTCCTCACGCAGTGCGTGGCCGGCTGCGAGTTCAGCGTGGATGACGGGACGGGAGTCCTGTCCGTCCAACTTGAGGGCGAGGCGCTCGACCAGGTCCTCGCCAAGGGAAGCGTCGGGAAGAAGGTCGAGGTGACCGGGGTCTTCCGTTTTTCCCCGCGGCCGCAGATCGCGGTGGAGAAGCTCGGCTCCTGGCGGCTCTTCTAGTCGCCCCGCGCCGCGCAGCAACACAAGAGGCATAAGAGGCGCGTCCTCCGGGGCGGCCGAAAGAGGGAGGGGGAACATGATCCACGAGAGGAAATCCATGATGAAGGCGGTTCGCCGCTACTGGCCGGCGGTGCTCGTCCTGGGAGGGCTCCTCCTTGCGATCGGGGGGCTCGCCGGGTGCTCGTCCACCGCAGGCATCCCGACGGCGGGCGCGATGAACGCCGAGGTCTCGGTCGTCGCAGATCCCGAGGGAGGCACGGACGTCTCAAGCCTTTCCTGCACATTCGAGGTGACCGAGATCCCCGAGTCCGGGACCGCGCCGATCGCCGTCCGTGCGAGCTGGGCCGCGTCGTGCGGCGTACACAAGACCGAGGCGTTCACGTTCACGGGGGGGACGAAGACCTTCCTCACGACGTACGAGGAGCTCGGGGGCTACGCGCTCAACAAGACCTTCTGGGTCGAGATCCGGTGGCAGGACGCGCGCGGAAGCCACGTGGTGAAGAGCGCGTCGGCGCCCTGCAGCGCTCTCTAAGAACTGGTCATCCGGACGCGGCCGCGCTCGTCTCGTTCGGGAAGATCGTGCGCCCTGTCGCGGAGCGCCGCGAGGGAAGGAGGAGTCCATGAAAGGTGAATCGAGGCTTGGGATGGTTCGACGCGTGCGAATGGGGATGGCGCTCGCCGGTCTTCTGGCCCTGGCCATCCCCTGGGCCGGCCTCGCGGCCGGGAGCGGAACGTTCGCCGTCACTCTCACAGCGCGTAACATGGCGTTCGACCAGAGCACGCTCACGGTGCCGGCCGGGGCGGCCGTGACGCTCCGCTTCGCGAACAACGACTCCGGCGTTCCGCACAACGTGGCGATCTACGAGACGCCGGCCGCGGCGACGATCATCTTCGAGGGGAAGGTGATCCCGGGACCGCAGTCGATCACCTACACGTTCACGGCGCCGACCCGTCCGGGGACGTACTTCTTCCGCTGTGACGTCCACCCGGCCACGATGACCGGCGCGTTCGTCGTCGTCCCCGCCGTCACGCTAGACCTCACCGCCCAGCAACTGGCCTTCGACAAGAGGACGCTCTCCGCTCCAGCGGGGGCGTACGTGACCGTCCACTTCCAGAACGCGGACGCCGGACTACCTCACACCTTCTCGCTCTACGAGACACAAGCGGCCGAGATCGCCCTCTTCCGCGGGCAGGCCATCACCGGCCCGGCGACCGCCGACTACGCCTTCTTCGCGCCGGAGAAGCCCGGAAAGTACTTCTTCCGGTGCGACGTGCACCCCTCGACGATGACCGGGGTCCTCGACGTGACGGCTGCCGGCGGCTGAAGAAGGGACGCGCTTGTGAACCCTCCGAGCGACGCGGCGGTCTGAGCCGCGCGTCCCGGTTCGCGCACTCTCCGGCCGCTCCTGCGGCGAGACCTGGCCGGGAGGGACGTCAGCGGAGGGTGACCCGACGCCGCGCGATCCGTCCCGTCCCGCGTTCGATGCGGAGGATCTCGCCCGAGGCGAGCGGCCGCCAGTCCCCTCCGAGCTCCCGGATCACCTCGGAGGAGAAGACGGGGCCCTCCCTCGTGTCGCACTCGCGGAGCGTGTAGTACTGCTCGTGCCCCCGCCACGCCGAGACGACCCACGCCTCCCTCTCCGAGACGAGAAACGCGTTGAGCGAGGTGTAGTCGCGGAACGAGGCGACGACGTCCTCCGCCTCCCCGAGCGGGTCCTGGGCACGAATCGCCTCAAGGAGACGATCGAAGTACGCCTCCGAATCCGTCACCCCCTCGGCCCTCGGCGAGCGAGGGAGCGGGTCCCGGATCGTCCCGTTGTGCGAGAAGAACCACGACTCGCCGTCGTCGACCCGCTCGAACGGGTGGACGTTCTCCATCTGCACCCCGCCGCTCGAGGCGCGGCGGGCGTGGAGGAGGACGATCCGACGATCGCCGAGCGCCGGGAACGCCGGATCCTCCCAGCAGGCCTCCAATCCCCGGACGCGCGACAGGGCCCCGTCCTCCTCGACGACGGCTCCCCAGCCGTGCGGGTGCTGGAAGTGGCCCGGCCGCTCGTAGAGCTCGTGGCGGGCGTTTCGGCCCTGCGCCATGCGCAGGAACCCCTCGAGCACGCGGCTCCCCGGCACCCCGTTCGGCGCGAGCACCATCCGACACACGGAAGGACGATCGCCTCCTTCTCCCGCAACACAAGCCCCACGGATTCTACTCGAGACGCGATAGGGAGACGCGGCGCCCGCGCGGTTGCCACGCTCCCGGCCTTCGGCTAGGCTCTCCGCTCTCGCCGAAGAAGCGAGCCAATGGAGGGAGGCAACATGGCCGAGAAGTCACTTCTCATCGTCGGCGGCGGCATGGCGGGCCTCGCCGCCGGCTGCTACGCGCAGACGAACGGGTACCGAAGTGAGATCCTCGAGGCGGGACGCGTCGCCGGGGGACTGTGCTCCGCCTGGACGCGAAAGGGCTACACCTTCGACACGAGCATCCACTTCCTCTCCGGGTGGAAGACCGGCGCGCTCCGAGCGGTCTGGGAGGAGCTCGGGGCGGTCCAGGGCCGCGAGTTCATCGTCCACGAGGAAGCCCGGACGGATCGAGGCCCAAGGGAAGACCCTCGTCGTCCATCGCGACCTCGACCGGTTCGAGGAGCATCTCCTCTCCTTCTCTTCCGCTGATGCCGCCCGGATTCACGAGTTGATCGACCTCGCCCGCCGCTGCACGACGCTCGACATACCCGTCGGAAAGCCGCCCGAGCTGCTCGGCCCGATCGGACTCGCCCGCCTGCTCTTCCAGATACGGCCCTTCCTCTCCATCTGGCGCAAGTACTCGAAGCTCTCCATCCAGACGTTTGCCGCGGGGTCCCGCGATCCCTTCCTCCGCGAGGCCGTTCGCCTCCTGGGCGACGGCACGGCGTGGCCGATGCCCGATCGGCCCTTGGCGAGCGTCGCCATGCAGCTCGCCTGGGAGCACACCGGGAACGCGGGCGCGCCCGTCGGAGGATCGCAACCCCTCATCCAGGCGATCGTCCGCCGCTACGAAGGCCTGGGAGGAAAGATCTCCTACTCGAGCCGAGTCGCGAAGATCCTCGTCGAGGGGGGTCGCGCGATCGGCGTGCGACTCGACGACGGAACCGAGCGGCGAGCCGACGCCGTCCTCTCCGCGGCCGACGGCCGCACGACCCTCTACGACTGGCTCGACGGGCGCTACCTGCCGCCTGCCGTGAAGAAGGCGTACGAGACGTGGCCGGTCTACCCGCCGATCCTCCAGGTCTTCCTCGGCGTCCGCCGGGACCTCTCGGCCGAGCCCTTCGGGGTGGACTACCCGCTCCCGAAACCCCTCGTCGTCGCGGGGGAGGAGCGGACCCGCTTCGGCGTCCGCCATTCCTGTTTCGACAAGACCATGGCCCCGGCCGGGAAGTCGGTCGTCCAGGTGTGGTACCCCACGAACTACGCCACCTTCGAGGCGCTCGCCTCCGACCGAGCACGCTACGAAGCCGAGAAGAAGGAGATCACGGAGAAGACGATCGCCGAGCTCGACCGCCGCTTCCCCGGGCTCGCCGCGAACGTCGAGGTCGTAGACGTCGCGACACCCCTCACCTACCGCCGCTTCACGGGGAACTGGCAAGGCTCCGCCGACGGCTGGTGTATGACGACGGCAAACGCCTCCTCCCGTCTCCCCCTCCGCCTCCCAGGGCTCTCGGGCTTCTACATGGCCGGCCAGTGGACGCAGCCGTTCACGGGCACGCCCGGCGCGGCCCTCTCCGCCCGAAACGCGATGCAACTCCTGTGCCACTCCGACCGGCGGCCGTTCGTCGCCGAGGCGGCGGTGGTCGTGGGCGCCGGGTCCCGCGGAGGCGGGTCGCGAGGGAAGGGAGCCACTTGACGAGCGACGCCCGCACGGACCCCCGCGACCCCGTCGGCGGCGTGTCCGCGCTCGCGCGCGAGCTCCTCGACCTGTTCACCGCCTCCTGGTGGGAGGCCGATACCGGTCTCCCCGATCTCGGCCCGAGGGTCACGCGTGCGGAGCAGTCGAGGCGGGACCGCGAGCTCGAGGCGCTCGTCGACCGGCTCCTCCGTGAGCTCAAGGCCTCGCCCGGCTCGGCCTCCGAACGGGAGGCCGCCGAGAGGCGCGTCGCGGCATTCGGCCGGGACTTCGCGAAGTCGACGCTCGATCTCGAAGATCGGCACTTGGACGCGCTCCTCCAAGGCGGCTTCCCGGAGGCGGCGCGGGAGTTCGCTCGGAAGGCACGACGGTTCGACCCCGCGGTGAGCGGCGAAGACATCGCGCAGGCCGGTCGCAACGTCTGGACGATGAACAGTGCCCAGATGATGCTCGGCCTCCCCGTGCGGCTCACCGCGTCAGTCTTCGCGTACAGTCTGCTCTACCCCGCGACCGACAACCTCCTCGACGACCCCTCAATCCCCAAGGAATCCAAGCGCGCCTTCAACGACCGCTTCGAGCGGCGGCTCCGCGGCGAGGCGATCTCCCCGAGCGATCCCCGCGAGCAGACGATCTGGAGCCTGGTCTCGATGATCGAGGACGAGTACGACCGCTCCTCCGATCCACAGGTCTTCGAGAGCCTTCTCGCCATTCATCACGCGCAGGAGCGAAGCCTCCGCCTCCTTCGCCCCGGGGCCTCGCCGTACGAGGTGGACGTCCTGGGCATCACCCTGGAGAAGGGTGGCACGTCCGTTCTGGCGGACGGGTACCTCGTGGCCGGCTCGCTTCGCCGTCCCCAGGCCGAGCTCTTCTTCGGTCTCGGAGCGCTCCTCCAACTGGCCGACGACCTCCAGGACGTGCAGGGAGACACGCGAAGCGGGGTCCTCACGGTCTTCTCCCAGACCGCGCGGCGCTGGCCCCTCGATCGCCTCACCGATCGCACGCTCGAGTTTCGAGCCCGTGTCCTCGAACGCCTGAGCGCGATCGACGCGCCGGAGGCCGAGCCGCTCCTCGATCTCGTGAAGAGAAGCTCGCTCCACCTCATCTTGAACACCGCAGGGCAGGCCTCACCTCTCTACTCCAAGAGCTACATAAAGGAGCTCGAGGCCCATTCGCCGTTTCGCTTTCCCTTTCTCCTCAGGCAGCGCAAGCGACTCGCTCGCGAGCACGTGTCCATCCTCGCGATCGCGCAGGCTTCCTGGGACGGGTGAGCCGCACCAGGGCCGGGCCGGCCGGTGGGGAAAGAACCTCGTCGTCGGAAGAGCCTTCAGGGAGCCCGCTCGAAGACGAAGACGTCGGGCGTGACCTTGGCCCAGGGCTTGAGGCCGACGTCGGCAAGCGCCGGACCGAACCCCAGGTCGTTCTCCCCGCCAGGGGCCATCAAGTCGATGGTGCGGCACGACCCGGCCAGATGGAGCGCATGGCGGACGAGAACCTCCACGGCCTCCTCGCTCCCTTCGAGGAAGTGGATCGGATACAGCTCGCCCTGCCGCGGATAGCCTCCAGCCAGCAGGCCGAGCAGCCGCCCCCCGTCGCGCACGCCGAGGAGATGAGGGGCCCCGCGAAGCGCGCCCTCCGGCGCCCGATCGAAGGGGTAGAAGGTCCAGCCGTGCGGGACGAAGCCGCGCCCGATCTGGAGAGACTGAGAACGGCGGACGAACTCGACGGCCTCGGCGAGAGGAACCTTGCACACCCTATCCGAGGGCCGCGCGGCGCTCCAGGCGGAGGTCGTCTTCTCCCCTCCGAGGTTTGTGAACCGGGCCACCTCTTCGAACCCGCTCGACCGGATGATGTGAATCGAGGCCTCGTTTTCGATGTGGGTCGAGAGACCCACCCGATCCGCCCTCTCCTGGCGCACACCCTCGAGGAAGTGCCGGGTGATCTCCTTCGCCGCCCCCGTCCCCCGGTGCGCGGGGTCGGTGCGGATTCCCTCGAGCCACGCGTAGCCCGGAGCGAGGTAGGTCCGGTGGGCGAAGCCCACAAGCAGCCCGTCGACGAGCGCCACGACGAACTCGCCGCCGGCGTCCGAGAGCCAATCGTCGACGATGAACGGGACGTAGTCGTTCCCCTCCCAGATCTGGGAGGAGATCTCGAGGATCCTCGGCTTGTCGTCGCTCCGCGCCCTGCGCAGCTCGATTCCCATGGTTCCCTCCACGCACCCGGGTGAGACCGGTAGACGATAGGGGCATGGACTCAAGCGCGCAAGACCCTGGCGGAGGCCGGCCCCGCACGCGCATCGCCCCCTCGTGCTGGCACGTCGGGGTCTCGTCTGGCGGCTCTTCCTCTAGTCCGTTCGCTTCGACCACACTCCGCGGAGCGCCTGTGGCGCATGTCTTCGTCGGCCCGATCGGCGCGGACGAGCCCGCGCTCCGCCTCTACGAAGCTGTCGGGGCCAGCCCCTCCGTCAACATCCCGCAGCGCTAGACGCCGCGGAAGCCGGTCGAGGGGCTGATCACGCCCCGAGATAGGAAGAATCACCAGCGAGACCGTTCAGACGATCCTGTACTGCCGCCGCCGAGGGGAGAGAGTGGCTCTGCCAAGTTGCGCAGGCGAAGGGAAAGAGAGAAGGACGATCCGTTGCGAAGGCTGGGCGGATTCAGACGGAATGGCGTGCCGGGTTCTGGGGCGAGCCCCAGTTCCAGAAGCAGGACTCATCTGCGATGGGCGATGCCGGTTGGCGTTGCCATGGCGATGATCCTCTGGGCGCTCTTGGCCTATCACTGGATCCTCATCAAAGACACGGGCTTCGTCATCCTAAGGAAAACCGCGTGGACTCTCAGTAGCTGCGTGGTCATCGAGCAGACCTCGGCGATGTTCGCCCGCCACTACCCGGTTCTGACGGCACGGATCACCCTTGGCGAAGGGTCCTGGGTATTCCCAAACGGACGATAGCGTGGATTCCGGGTGGTGGATTCCGGGGACGCAACACCCATTGGCGACAGCCCCGAACGGCACGGCATCCGCGATCGGTGGGCGAATGGGGTATGGGTCCACACATTCGCTGCCTCTCGACACCCCGTGGGAAATCGGCTCCGCCGTCCTGCCTGCGAGCTTGAGCTCGCTCACTCTTGAGTTCGCTTCGGGGAAAACCTAGAATGAGGTTCTCAGAACGAAGCTGAGATCCAATGAGAACTAGCGACTCGCAAGAAGGGACATCGAGGATCACTCCGCAGGAATTCGTCGCCAAGTGGCGCCAGTCTTCCCTCAAAGAGGCGTCCGCTTCCCAGGAGCACTTCATCGACCTCTGTCGCCTCATCGGACACCCCACGCCTGCGGAGGCCGATCCAGAGGGGACCTGGTTCTGTTTCGAGAGGGGAGCGCGCAAGATCTCCGGCGGCGAAGGCTGGGCCGACGTCTGGAAGAAAGGGTTCTTCGCCTGGGAGTACAAGGGGAAGAAGAAGGACCTCGAAGCCGCCTACCGACAGCTCCTCCAGTACCGCACGGCCCTCCTTAACCCACCGCTCCTCATCGTCTCGGACATGGAGACGATCCTCATCCGGACGGACTTCACGAACACCGTCCGGCGGGAGTTCCGGCTCTCCCTCGACGACCTCCTTGAACCCGCAGGACTCGAGACTCTCCGCACCGCCTTCGAGAACCCAGATCGCCTGCGCGCCGAAGAGACCTCCGAAGAGGTCACGCGAGAGGTCGCCACTCAGTTCTCCAGGCTCGCCGACGCCCTGCGGTCGCGTGGAGTCGACCCGCACGCGGCCGCGCACTTCCTGATTCGCGTCCTCTTCTGCCTCTTCGCCGAGGACGTGGGCCTCCTGCCAAACCAGCTCTTCCGCAAGCTCGTCGAGAACGCGCGAGACGACCCGGCCTCCTTCGAGGTCCAGGTCGGCCAGCTCTTCGCCGCTATGCGGACGGGCGGGTGGTTTGGGATCGACCGGATCCCGAACGTCAACGGCGGCCTGTTCGATGAGTCCCCGGCCCTCCGTCTCGAGAAGCCGGACCTCGAGATCCTCGCCCGCGCAACGCAACTCGACTGGTCGGCGATCGAGCCCTCGATCTTCGGGACCCTGTTCGAGCGGAGCCTCGACCCGGGGAAGCGCGCCCAGCTCGGCGCCCACTACACGAGCCGCGAGGACATCTTGCTCATCGTCGAGCCCGTCCTCATGGCCCCGCTCCGCCGCCGCTGGCAGGAGGTGAAGGAAAAGGCGCTTACCCTGGCCGAGAAGCACGGCTCCGCGAAAAGCGGGCAAGTCCACACGCGCCTCCGCAGAGAGCTCTCGAACCTTCTCACCGGCTTCGCCGACGAGATCGCCATGACCACCGTGCTCGACCCCGCGTGTGGGAGCGGGAACTTCCTCTACGTCGCCCTCCGCGAGCTGTTGGGCCTCGAGAAGGAGGTCATCACCCTCTCCGCCGACCTCGGGGTCGGAGCCTTCTTCCCTTCGGCCTCTCCCAGCCAGCTCTTCGGAATCGAGATCAACGAGTACGCCCACGAGCTCGCCCAGGCGACGATCTGGATCGGCTACATCCAGTGGCTGCGCGAGAACGGCTTCGGGTACCCCAAAGAGCCGATCCTCAGGCGCCTGGACAACATCCACGAGATGGACGCGATCCTCGCGCTCGATAAGGCCGGGAGCCCGGTCGAGCCGAAGTGGCCGCAGGCGAGGGTGGCCATCGGGAATCCGCCGTTCTTGGGGAGCTACAAGCTCCGGGCCGAGCTCGGAGATCAATACATCGAGAGACTGTTTGCTCTCTACCAAGGCCGTGTCCCCGGTACGTCGGACTTGTGCTGCTACTGGTTCGAGAAGGCCCGGGCGATGATCGAAACCGGCAAGGTAGAGCGTGTTGGTCTCCTGGCCACGCAAGGCATTCGCGGGGCTGGGAACCGGAGGGTCCTCGAGCGGATCAAGGAGACTGGCGACATCTTCTGGGCCCACTCCGACCGCGATTGGGTCCTTGATGGGGCAGCCGTCCACGTCTCGATGATCGGCTTCGACAATGGGTCGCAGAGGGAACGGGAGCTGGATGGGAGAACCACGGAGGAGATCCATTCCGACTTATCAGGAGAGACGGATGTCGGCAGAGCAAAGCACCTGACCGAGAATGACAACATAGCGTGGAAAGGGCCCTCGCCAAACGCTCCATTCGATGTGCCCGCAGACCTCGCCGCTAGCATGCTGTCTTCGACCGGAAACCCGAATGGCCGCCCAAACTCGGATGTTGTGAGACCCGTTGCCTCTGCGCTTGACGTGACCCGGAGATCTCGTGGTATGTGGACAATCGACTTCGCTCAGATGCCAGAGGAAGTCGCCTGCCAGTACGCAGCTCCGTTTGAGTACGTCAGAGCGCACGTCTATCAGATTCGCTCTGCGAATCGACGGAAGGCCTATGCAGAGCGGTGGTGGCAGTATGGAGAGCCAAGACCCGGCCTTCGGGATGCCCTCAGACCGCTTCGCCGGTGTATCGTCACTCCCAAACACAGCAAGCACCAGGTGATGGTCTGGCTGAAAACGAGCGTATTGGCAAACGATGCCACTGTCGTCTTCGCCCACGACGACGACTACTTCTTCGGCGTCCTACACTCCAAGGTCCACGAGCTGTGGGCCCTTCGGCAGGGCACGCAGTTGGAGGATAGGCCGCGCTACACGCCGACGACCTGCTTCGAGACCTTCCCGTTCCCTTGGCCGCCGGGGAAGGAACCTCGCGAGGACCCGCTCGTTCAGGCCATCGCCGAAGCCGCGAAGGATCTCGTCGAGAAGCGCGACCGCTGGCTCAACCCCGAAGGTACGACCGAGGCCGAGCTCAAGCAGCGCACCCTCACCAACCTCTACAACGAGCGACCCACCTGGCTCGACCTCGCTCACAAGAAGCTCGACGACGCCGTCCTCAACGCCTACGCCTGGCCCCACGACCTCACCGACGACCAGATCCTCGAACGCCTCCTCACGCTCAACCTTGAGCGATCGGATGCCCAGGGAGTGGCATGACTCGCGGTGCTGTACAGTCAGCCAGTTGCGCAGATGCCGCAAGGAGGAAAGACTGATGCCTGGGAAGAAGACGAAAGCCTTCAAAGAGGAGTTCGCAAGGTTCTTTGAGAACCCATCTCGCGAGACGCTGCGTGATCTGCTCAGACAGACTGTTGGAGAACTCAACGAGCTCGACTTCAAGGAGGAGTGGCCCGAGAAGGCGGAGCTGGCCAAGCATGTGCTTGCCATAGGCAACACGGGGGGCGGGTGCGTTGTCTTCGGAGTTGAGGACGGCTCAAGCGACCCGAAAGGTCTCTCCTCCCCGAAGGATAAGGCCGAAGTGTCCCGGGAGTTGAGGAAGTACGTCCCCCCTCCTCTGCTGGATCAATTGGACGTGGTGGATTTCCGGTACGAGGCGTCTGAGTACCCGAGGCTCAAGGGCAAGGTGTTCCAGGTGCTGTTCATCCCGGACGATGCCACACGGGTCCCGTTCATCGCCGCCGCAACCGGTGAAAAGGTGCGAGAGGCCGCAATCTATGTCAGAAGGGGAACAGAGAGCGTCGAGGTCAACTACGAGGAGCTTCAGCGGCTGGTCAGTCGTCGCCTTGAGACGGGTCGGTCCTCAGCCGCTGAGCGTGACGTCCGTGATCACCTGGCGCAGCTTCGCATCCTCTATCAGCAGCTGAGTCCCACACGGGAGACGGGGAGCGCTGACCTTTTCGGGGTCGGGGATCTGGTCCGCCATGCCCTGGGAATCGGGACTGCGCCAAATCCAGACTATCCCGCCGAAGGCTTCGACACATTCGTGGCAAGAGCGATCGAACTGAAGAAGGGAAAGGTCCTCGCAGTGCTAGACGTCAGCTTCCCAGACCAGTGATCGAAAGACAGCAAGAGATGAATGCGGTATGCACAGGATACTCTGTCGACAAAGTGGCTCCATTGCTGGACATGAGTTCGGGGGACGAGTAGCGTGACCCCAACCACCAGCCAGAAACAGGGGCTTGTTCCTCGGATTCCCCGTGAAGATGACGCACCACCCCCGAACTCACGTCCCGACAAGGAGGCGATTCTGGACGACAACTATGCTCTGATGGCCGCTACTGACTTCTACAACGGGATGTGTGCTACGGAGGGTAGGAGACGAATAGAATCTGCACGGCACCTGGAAACTGAGATGTCGCATTTCGAGAGGGCGATGGTTCTTCAGGTCGCGGCCTTCTACCTGCTCAGACCACATCTCCCCTTCGCGGAACCCAAGCTGTGTGCCGCCAATGCGCTCGCTTTCTCCATATTCGACCACCTGCGGCAGGGGTGGACTTCCCTTACGGAGAACTACTGCCTCGTGGCGATGACGATAGCCCGCAACGTGCTCGAGGCCGTTGTGTTCCTTACCGCAATAGGAGTGGGAACAGCCGCCGACTTCTCCGAACGTCCCAACGCGGGAATAGATGGTTGGCTTGCCGGATGGTCGCGGGACAAGTTCAAGGCAGGCAGCATTCAGGGTCTCATCAGTCTCATCGACCAGGAGCTCCGGAAGGGCTCGTCCCCAGGTGGCCAATCGGAATGGGCCCGTAGCACCCTGGGCCTGTGGCGGATAGTGAGGTCGTGGGCGCATGCCGACTGGGTTCCCATTGCTACATCCGGCGAAGTGCACCACATCGACGAGGACGCAAGGACCTTAGCAGTTTCCTTTGGGGGGCAACTGCCAAGCCAGGAGACTTCGAAGCTGGTCGGCTACCTCTACTCCCATTTCGCGGTCGATGCTCTTTTTGCCCTCGGGTTGGCGTTCACTGTACAGCTGGCCGATCACGCCGAGTGGCGTCGACGCACGGAGGATCTTGTCGAGCAACACCACCGATGGAGTCGCACTATCGACAGTGCGTGGGCAGCAAGTCAAAAGACCTGAGATCGAGCGGCGAATGTCGGGCTCATGGGGCCTAGCAGGTGAACACTAGCTCTGAGGGAATACGGGAAAGTCCAAGGGAGGAACCAGTTGGCATCTACATTTTCGCTCGTAGGCCTGCTACTTACACTCGGGGGGGCATGTCTCCTGTTCTTCTACGGGCTGCCCAAGAAGAAGATCGGAAACGTCGTCATATACGGCATATCCGCAATGCAGTACTCAGATCCACAAGAACGCGATGTTCCGAAGAGCGAGTGGCAGCCGATTGCGAATGCCTATTGGAGGCGGGCCAAAATCCTTAACAGCACTGGCTTTGCTCTGGTGGCACTGGGCACACTGCTGCAGGTCGTGGGCGTCTGCCTGTAGCCTGCCGAGTCTTCCCTCTGTACCCTGAGGTGCGTGCGACCGCGTTCTGCCCCTTGACGTCCCGTGACACCCTAGCAGGGGATCCCCGGGGCTTACACTCTGATTCCATGAAGAGCACTGCGGGTTGGCGACCAAGCCACTCGGGGTCTGCGGGCTCGGCGGACGGGCCAGCATGATCGACATCGAGAGGCTGTGTCAGCGGCTTGCAGCCGCCGGCGTCCTCGGGATTGATGGCTTCCGCTCCAAGCTCGTCAGAAATCAGGGGTGTGCCGTGGTGTTCCAAGACCTCTCGTTCGAAGCGAGCACAGCGCTCATATTTGCCAGAGCTCAGTGTGCCGTGGACATGCGTGAGAGTCCCGACTTGGAGGTCACGCTGGGAGCGCATCGCTTCTTCGCCGAAGTGAAACACTTCCGCCGGAAGCACCAGGACAGCATCGATGATCAGCGGCTCTCTGCGGCGAGGGGTCTACTCGTTCCGTACGGCGACACCCGTCCCACCGAAGGTTCCGCAGCATGGGATCAGGTGGTAGCAGTCGCGTGCAAGAAGGTCCTGCAGTACCGCCCGGGTGTCCCTAACGTTCTCGTGATCAACAGCAGCAGTGCGAACTGCATTGACGAAGTGATCATCCCGACAGCCATCGACAAGATCGACGAAATCTGTAGGACGGCACCTGATCACGGTCTTCGGAAGCTCAATGGAATAATGCTGGTCAGCGAAGAAGTGAATGTCACCAGAGGAGGACGGAACGTACACTTCTTTGAAGGCAGCAAGTCCGCAGTCCTGCTGCCCGACGAGGTCAGGGCAATGCTGAACGGTATCGCGCTGTGGTTCGGCGGCGGCAGGTTCTCGAAGGGTACTGGGTCTGCCCGGCCCTCGGTAGCGTAGCGGAGGAACCGTGAGACAGCATTCGAAGGAAGGTGGAGTTACCCCGTTTCAGTGGACAGTGTAGCACTTGACAGCCCGAGCGTCTGAGTGGCGTGAGTCAGTGTGGCGAAGTACCTCCTTTCGTAGTCGACAGGCGAGGTGTACCCGAGGGCGGAGTG
>Ga0315279_10006133_pt1 | contig 15270 bp, 9 predicted proteins | sample YL17G06_20_MG_FD_203694 | JGI IMG/M metagenome (GOLD analysis project Ga0315279, IMG submission 203694) | Sediment microbial communities from Yellowstone Lake, YNP, Wyoming, USA - YL17G06_20 | ecosystem: Environmental > Aquatic > Freshwater > Lake > Sediment | place: USA: Wyoming | collected... | reverse complement strand
ACCACGTAAAAGCTGGCGTCCTGGAAAGTCGAATCCGCGTTGGGCGGCACCTTGCCCGCGTGCCAGCCTTGCTCGTCGTAGACCGGAATGGCCGGATAGAATCCGTCCAACACCAGGATGTGGTTGAGGTAGCCAAACAGGCCATAGTTGCCGCCCACCTCGGTGGGCACCTCGATCTCGAAATCCATCTGGATGACGACGTGCTGGCCGGGTTGCAGCGGCGTGGTCAGCGGCACGCGGACGGTGCTGTTTTCAGATTCATAGACGGGCTCGAACTCTTGCCCATCCACCTTGACCGCCGACACAGCGGATTTGCCGCCCGACAAGTTGGGGAACAGTTGAAAGTAGATGGCGTCGAGCGCTTGGTTGTCCTGGTTGGTGTAGCGCACTCGCTCCTGACCTTGCAGGGAAGCCAAGTTGTCGGCGATCTGCACGTCCAGGTGATACACGCTCGCGCCCGGCAGTTGCTCGAGCGTCATTTACTCGTCCTGGATCAACCCGGCGCGAAAGACCGCGCGGTCGTCCCAGTTGTCGCCCGCGGACCGTGCCGAAGAAGCGGGCGGCGTGTTCTGACTGCAGGCAACGCTGTCTACAAGAACGAAAACAAGGACCACAAAGGCTCGACCAATCCGCAGTTCTTTCATCTCGCCGCCTCCGTAAGCCGATAGTGGAAAATGCCTGCGGCTTTGGCCAACGGTGGGAACTGGCGCATCCATTGGTGAGAAGCTGCCAGGCGCGGCAGAGGGCGGTCGAGCAAGAACCACTCGTCCAGCAGCCGGATGCCTTCGCCCCAGCTTTCCAGGTCTTTGCCGCGTTTCAGCGCCCAGTAATAGCGGGCGCCGACCTGAGTGCGGGGCACCCTGCGGTTGTTCATCCAGACGAGCAGCGGCGACCATGCATCGCAAACCAGTTCCGCGCCTGGGAAATGCTCCCGCAGTCTCCGCACCAACGACTTGACCTGTGCTTCTTCAAAGTACATCAAGACGCCCTCGGCCAGAAAGAGAATCGGGCGCTGGCGCTGGACACCCACCGTGTCCAGCCACGCGCTATCGAGAACCGAACAACCCAGCAGGTGATGGCGTGCCCCTTCGTCGCCGATGAGCTTGCGGCGCAGCTCAATGACTTGCGGCAAATCGAGATCATACCACTCTACCTGGCCATTATCCACGCGCTCAAAGCGCGCATCGAGCCCGCATCCAATATGGACAACCACCGCCTGCGGGTGGCGCGCTAGAAAATCACGCGCATGGCGGTCGAACTCCCGCGTGCGCAGGACAATAGCCACCTGATCATGATCTTCATACTTGAACCGCGAGAAATCATAGTTCATCTGCTGGACCAGCGCAACGGCCTTTTCATCTTTGATCAGGGCATCTGGGCGCTGCGATTCCATGGCTCGCATGTGGAGCGGAATGAGCAACGTTTCGGCCACATCGCTCAGGTCTCGAACGGCGCTCTGGGACATGTCATGCCTCCTCCAACGGTACTGCACCCGCTCTGCGGGTTTCACCTTACTATGGTTGTGCGGGTTGCGGGTGCCGCTCCTGTTGGGTAGCAACTGCCGCAACGGGTGCGGCGCTTTTGTTCACTCCCAGTACTCCAGTCGCGGCACGTCGGTTCACCTCGCAGGCGCTGTGATGCGATAGGGAGGCCAGTGCGGGGCTGATTGCGCAGCGCGGGTCTGCGGGGGCTCCTTGCGCGTGCACGCCGAGGATCGGGCCTACGGAGCGCCCCAAGCTACCCTCGCCTCGTAACCCATTAGAGGAACCGCAAGACCGACGTCGCCGGCTGGCGCTGTTTCAAGCGGCCAAACCACAGACACAGTGGGTACATGACCAGCAGGCCCAGCAGCCAGAAAGGATACATCGTTGGGAGGCTGGTGCCGCGCGGTGTGAATAGCCAGCCCAGCCCGGCATACAGGAACAGATGAACCACGTAGAAGAACAGCGGCGCCCGGCCAAAGACCGCCAGCGCGTTGAGAACCGGTTGCAGTCTCCCACCCGTCCGAGCGCATGCACTCAGGAGAATCAAGTTGACGCCCATCGTCAGCAAGGTGAACGTCATGCTGGGCGGATACTTGACGACGTTGAGAAAATCGATCCAGGTGTTGCCCATGCGCGGCCGGATGTTGCCAAAGCCATCGAGGGTGCGCAGCACCCCAAACGCCAGCAAGAACGCTGCCCCCAGAAGTAGTGCACGTCGATAGGCGCGTTGCTCACACTCCACCAGCCAATGCCCAAAGGCGAAGCCCAAGATGACCAACTCCAGCCAGGGTAGCGGCGGGTAGTTGGACCACAGGCCAATCTTGGGAATCCCACCGGCCATGATCAACAGTGGGTTGAGAAGATCCATAGGGTTGGTCAGTTTGATCGGTCCCCACTGGCTCGCAGCAGGGACCAGCAATTCCGTGCCCACAAACAGCGCAGCGGCAAGGATCAGCAGGTAAGGCGTTTTCAGCCGCAGAAAGAGACTACCAAGGATCATGGTGGCGCCCAGGGCGAATAGCACGCCGATGTAGATGCTGATCCCCCAGCCGCCCGGCGAGAGTTCCCAGGCGCGATTGACGACCACAAACTTGAGCGCAATCAGTATCCCGCCGCGAATCAGGAAGAAGCGCACGATGGCCCACTCGCTCCAGCCTTGTTTCCGCTGGGCATTGGCAAACAGGAGCATGCCCACCCCCATCAGGAAAAAGAAGCCCGGTGCGCTGAGATGCGTAATCAGCCGCGTCAGAAAAGCGAGGGGATCCGTATAGGCCGGAAAGGGGCCGCCCCACATTTCACCGGATGAATGCTTCTGGGCAATGAAGTGATTGGCGTGGTCGAGCGCCATGAAGACGATGATCAGGCCGCGCAGCGCATCGACGGGCAGCAGGCGTGATGTCTGCGGCGCGACCGGCGCTAGAGTCGAGCTGGCTGATCGATCGGGTATGTCGCAGTGACTCAACTGGTTCATGACATCCCTGCCGAGACCGCATGGACGGATTTCGGGCAGCCGAGAATCTGAAGGTCAATTCCTCATACTCTGTGCCCGAGCAGCTGGTTCATCTCGGCCCCTTTGCCTCTTCCAACGCGGCCGAGATGCTCTCCAGCCCCTCGGCCAGTTCCTCCGCCCTGGGCCAGCCGTAGCCAATGCGCATGAAACGCCGTTCCATCTCGAACCAGTGTCCGGGACCGACGAACGTCCCGTACTTCTCGTTCAATATGTGGTAGAAAGCATCCACATCTGCGCCGCTGGAGGACCTGATGCGCGGGAAGCACACCACCCCGCCACGCGGTTCGACCCATTCCAGGCTCTTTTGCCGGCTCATCCAGGCCTTCACGGTCTCCAAGGCGCGCCGATTTCGTTCCAGAATGGGCGGCAGGATGCGGTCCTTCTGCAAGAGCGCGGCGAAAGCGATTTCCTCGTCCACGGCGGAATTGCAGATGAGAATCTGCTCCTTGGCCGCCAGGAAGAGTTGCCGCAGGGACGGGTCGCGGGTGATGATCCAGCCGATGCGGATACCGGGCAGGCCATAGGATTTGGAGAGCGAGGATACGCTGATGCAGCGTGGACTCAACGCAGCCGCCAGCGGCGTCGGTCCCGCCCAGTTCATCTCGCGGTAGGTCTCGTCCACCAGCAGGTAGGCGTTGTTCTGCTCGGCCAGCGCGATCGCAGACTCGAGCTCCTGCTGCGAGAGCGTCGCGCCGGTCGGGTTGTGCGGGCTGGTCAGGCTAATGAGGCGCGTGTCCGGCCTGACGAGTGCAGCCAACCGCTCCACGGAGAAGCGGAATTCCTCCTCAAAGGTAAGCTCCAGCAGGTCCACCGCGCAGCCGATGGCGCGCGGCGTCTCGATGTTGGTCGCATAGTTGGGATGCATGACGACCAGATGGCTGCTCTCGTCCAGCAGGGACGTGGCCACGATAAAGAGCGCTGCCGCGGCGCCGGGCGTCACCAGCACGTCTTGGGGCGAGAGCCCCGCGCCTTCGGCGGCGAGCAGCTCACGCAGTTGGGGCTTGCCGAGGTGGTCGGTGTAAGCCAGCACCAGCGCACCCAGGTCCAGGCCGAGTTGGTCCAGGCGCATGTCGGAGACGGAACTCTCGGTCAGGTTGTGGCGGATTCTGCCGTAGCCAGCCTGCTCCGGCGACTCGATTTCGATGGGCATGCGGCGGTATTTCATGTGCAGCTCCTTGTGGGGTTCTCCGACATCCAGCCGGCGCAGTACACTTGACTTTCCGCACACCAGCCGGGTCAGCTTCCGCGAGCCGTTGGGCAGCGTAGATCGCTTGGAGGGCTTGCGCTGCCAGCGCAGGGGCTTGGTTACCTCACAAATGAACTGGCCCTTGGCCTCGCGATCAAGCTGGACGGTCTTCGCCCACCAACCTGCTGCGGCCTGCCCATTTACGGGCTCACACGATTACCTTCACCATACGATAGAAGCCCGTGTAGCCAATGAGTCGTTCCAACCGATTGAGTCTGGTGGTATGCACGACTCGATACCCTAGACGCTCATAGAGACTGCGTGCTCGGTAGTTGCCAGTTTCGACACTCAAGGAGCATTTCCGCAGACTTGCCGCCTTGGCCTTCTCCTCCGCAACTATGAGCAGATGCGTCCCTATACCGGCCTCTTGACACTCCGGAAGGACGGCGAGGGTGTTGATAAAGTACTCATCAGCTTGGGCTTCGCGGCGAAAAACGAGCGGCAATGATCTTCGCACGAACCGTGCGAAACCTACCACACCCAATATCTCCACCATTTGTCCTCCCATGGGGATTTCCAGATGCTGCATGGTTCTGCCCGGGTAACTCAGCAGCAATCCAGCGGCTTTCCCGTTCACCTCCGCGATATCGGCGAACTGGTAACTGAACCTGTTCCGTGGTTGTACGAAGAGTCTGGAGAGAACGCTCTTTGCGCTGATTGGGTCGTTCGAACCGAAGAGGAAATCAGCCAGCCGCAGCATGCTCATGTGCATCAACTGGGTAGCCACGTGAGCATCCATTGGCCCGGCTGGTCGAACGGATAGCATTGTGGTCTGCACCCCTTTCTCGGACGCAGCAATAGCCTGTGGATGAGCCGCCCAACGCTGCGGGCCGGCGCGTCCGACCGTGTCCACCCTCCGGTGCAGCAACTCCGCCTGTTGGTTCCTGAGCCGTTTGCGGGCCGGTGCGGAATCCTCCCCTGCCCCGGCGGCGCCCGCTGCCGCCTCGCCTTGCGGGTTCAGCTCTACCAGAGTCAGCGTCCCTTCAACACCAACGGCAGGTAAACGTAGCGGTTGGCGCCAACCTCCCTCACGATGGGGCCGGCCGCCGCGCCGTTGAACAGTACGTTGGCCGTGAAGTAGTAGCGGCCCTCCGCTGCGCCGGCGGTGGACCATACGTCGTTGAAGTTGAGCGTCTGCGCCGGAGCCAGCTCGGTGAAGTCATGGCTGAACTGTGCAAGTGGGACCCCTTGCCCATCGCTGACGTCCACCGTCGCCTTGCCAGTCGCCGGCACGTCGCCGGTATTGCGGAAGCGGAGCGCGATGCTCAGCGGCTGGCCGGCGCTCCAGTGCGTCGGCGTGACGGCAAAGCTCGTGATCTCCCCACTCACAGCGCCCAGCATGAACGTGATCGTGCGCCGGTTGAGGACGCTGCCCTCCACGTCGGTCAGGACAACCTCGATCTCATAGCCGCCGGCGGGCAAGCCCTCGCTGTCCCACTCGGCCGAAAACGACGCCGGACCGGCCATTTGCCGCAGGGTGCGCAGGAGCAGTCCGCTGACCACCTCGCCCGTGTCGGGCCGCTTCACCACCGCGCTGACCGTAACGTCGCGCGGCTCGCCGCGGTTCTCGATCTGCAGTTCAACCGCCACGGGCGCGCCCAGGGGATGCGCATCGCCCTGCACTCGCAGGCTCGTGACGCTGAGGGGCGAGTCGCTAAACGCGAGGTCGAAGCGGTAGCTGCGGTAGTAGGCGGCGTTGGTGGTCAACGGGTTGTAGCTAAAGGGATACAGGTAGATGAGCAGGGTCGAGCTGCCATCAGGATTGTCCAGCACCTTCCACTCATAGTCCGTGCCCTCAAAGGGCAGCTTACCCTCGGAGTCGACGCCCAGGCGCGGGTCTGCGCAACAGGACTTGTCTGCCACCGCCACGGGTAGCCGCAGCCCGCCGGCTGTCGTCCACTCTGCCTTTTGTCCCAGCGTCACGCGCTGCACCTGAGTGCCGGCCGGAATCGGTACCGACGTGACGAAAAACGGGATCTGATAGTCACCCGGCTCCAACCACACCGCTCCGCCTGGGATCTGGATATAGTCCAGATCGCCCACGGTCGTCACGGTATAGGCAGGCAGGGCCACAGACAGCGTCGTCGGAGGCGGCGGAATCGGCGCAGCCTGCGCCTCCAGCCCCGTGGTACTTGTGCTGCCCCCATACTTGGGATCGCCGTACAGGTTGTATTCGGCCGACCAGAACCGGTATCCCTTACCCTTGTCCCAGTAGCTGCGCTTTAGATCGGTGAAGCGTTTGCCGACCGAATCGGTGGTGAGGGCGCCGCCGTACAGGTCCACGCCGCAGACCGAGTTGACGCTCTGTGGAGAGAGTTGCGTTGAGGCAATGCAGGCTCCGACGCCCCGGTCGAAGATGGCTTCGACAAAGTCGCCATTGGTATAGTCGCCCGTGGAACACGAGGCGGAGAGCAGGAAGGGATGGGTCGTGCCGAAATTGACTGGCCCGAGCATCCATGAATCGAGCGGGCCCGGCCCGTCGGGGTTGCCGTGGGCGAAGATGTAGATGATGTCGCGGCTGGGCGCCAGGTTGACGAACGCCGTGATCTGCTGTGTGGTCGTGATGTCTTTCCAGTGCAAGATGGATGTAGAGTAGCCCTGGCCCGCCAGGGTGCTGGCCGTGCTGCCGGTCGCTGACACCATCGTGTCCTGGCCGTTGCCCGTGCCGCTCACCGTCAGCGCATGCGAGTGATCGTAGCTGTGGCCTGTAGCGCCGCTGGCTACCTGGATGCTGCGCCGCAGGGTTGCCTCCAACTGCGCCGCCGTGTGTCCGACGATGCGCCCGAGCGCGAGCTCGGGCCGGTGGTCGCCTGACGTGTCCGCAATGGGCTGATCGGTATCGTCAATGCGGTTGGTCGTGGTGCCATCAGACCACCCGAAGGCCCAGTTCGTCCAAAAGGCGGAGGAGACGATGTTCGTCTCGCCCACGATGAGCAGATAGCCCTTGCCGACCGTGCCAAAGTCAGAGTGCAGCTTCACGGTCCAGTCGCCAGCGGGCCAGACCAGCTCGTGCAGCTTGCCGCCACTGCCATTGTAGAGGTAGCCCAAGACGCCGCGCCGCAGCCGCGCCAGCTCGGCCATGTTGGAGAGCACGGCGGTGGTCTGCATCTTGGCCTGGGTCATGGCCCCCTGGGCGCAACCGACGCAGTAATTGGCGAACAGCCGGCCGGGGTCGGTGACCAGCAGGTAGTTGCTGGTCGCGACGGCTGACTGATGCGCGGCGGGGATCGTCTCCCCGCCGGTGGTCTTGGCTACCGGCAGTTGCACATAGCTATGGTATCCCGTGTTCGTGGCCGAATCCCAGCTCAGGTCGATAAAGTACCCGATCTCTGGGGTGGGCGGGTTGGGATACTCCATGACCGGCATGGCGTTGTAGGTGTAGATGCGCTCCTGGCCGGCGGGGATGCTGAACTTGGGGCGAATGTCCGCCTGGCCGTACCGACCGGCCGCCACCCAGTCGCAGAAGATGGCCATGGCGGTGTTGGTAGTGGAGATGGGCTGGAATCCGCGCAGGCCATCCAGGATGCGCACGTTGGTGGCCGCGATGTCACCGCTGTTTTTCACCGTAAGCTGGACGGTAAAGGCATTCTGGAACCGAGTGACCTGATGAGCCGTGACGGTGAGGTCGGGCGGCAGGAGCTGCGGAGTCGGCGTGGGCGCCGCTACCAGGTCCACGTCCACCGTCGCCAACCCCTCCTTGAAGGTGGTGTCGTAGGCCTGCACCGCCAGACGGTAGCTCTTGTTGGTGGGCAGCTTGGTGGTATCCCAGTCGATGCTAAAGGTGGCATGTTTCGGAGCGCTCTCCGTCGGCCAGCCTTCAAAGCCCCAGTAGACGCCATCCACATAGAAGCGGGCATTGATCAGCCCGACATCATCGGTCAGGTAGGCCGTGACCGCGACCACGCCAGAGACCGTGGCGCCGTCGGCGGGGCTGATGATGCTGACCTGCGGCGCGCTCGCATCCACCAGATTGGCCACGCCCACCTGCCGGGTATCCTCACCCGCGCGCCCCGCCAGGTCGTACGCCCGGGCAGTCAGCGTGTACCGGCCGTTGAGGAAGCGGCGCGAGTTGAGCCGCATCTCGAAAGGCGCTGCATAGTCGGTGAACTGGAGCACGCCATTGAAGTAGAACTCGACGCGTTCCACGCCCGTGTCATCCGACGCGCTGGCCTGCACCAGTACATCCGAGCGCAATTCCTCGGTGACCGTTAGCGTCACGCTAGGGGCAGCGTTGTCCTCCGGCGGCAGCGTCTCGAAGATCAGGTCGCGACTGCGGCCCGTATTGCCATACGCATCCACCGCCTCCACGATCAGGTGATAGGTCGTGGCCGGCTGCAGCGCCTCCAACCTAAGCCTGTGTTCCCTGGCCCTGACGCCCGACCAGCGCTCAAAGGGGTAGCGGCCCGCCTGCGGTCCATAACGCACGACCCCTTCCGCGTCCTCATCCGTCGCCCAGGAAACGTCGGCCGATGTGGACGTAGTGTTGCCCATGGTCGGGCCGCTCAGGAAGACGGGCGGCTGGGTGTCGCAGCGCCACGTCTCCTCGCGCCAGTTGTTCATCTCGTCGGCTTCGTTGACCACGTTCTGCTGGTCAGCCCGAGCCGCGATCAGGTCTTCCGGCAGTGTGCAGCCATACGAGAAGGGGAAGCATCCGTCCCAGCGTTCGCCGGGCCCCAGGCTGCGATCTACGACTATCTCGGCCCGCAGCACGCCATCCACGAAGAGCACGGCCACATGGCCGGCCGGGGCCGCGCCGCGGCCGATGTTCTGCACCTGCAGGCAGATCTGTTCTTCCTGCTGCCAGAGGTCGGTGATAATCAGGTCAGGCAGCGGGCCAACTGGGGCCGTAGGCGTCGGGGTGGCAATGGGCGGCCGCGTGCGGGTGGCCGTCGCCGTGGCCGTTGGTGGAAGCGTGGGCGTTTCCGTGGCCCTCGTGGTAGCTGTGGCGGTGCCCGTGCGCGTGGCGGTCGATGTGCTCGTAGCCGTAGGGGTCGGCGTGCGTGTGGCAGTGGACGTGCTCGAAGGCGTTAGAGTCGGCGTGCGTGTGGCAGTGGATGTGCTCGTGGGCGTTAGAGTCGGAGTGCGCGTGGTAGTGGGTGTGCTCGAAGCCGTTGCGGTGGGCGTGGGCGAGGGCACGCCGCAGGCCAGCAAGTGGATGTCATCCAGGCGGAAGGTGGTGGGCCATTCTGCGTCGCCATAGGTGGTGAAATTCACCTCGCGCAGAAGGCCTGCGTACTGTGTCAGGTCCACCACTTCGTGCTGCCACTGCCCCAGCGGGGCCACCGCAGGCAAAGTGCGCACCTGCGTCGCTCCGCTCTCGTACTCAGCGTAGACGAGCAGCCGGTCGGCGGGCTGCTCCTGCGAGCCCTCGGCCAGCCACCAGAAGTCGAGCCGGGCGGGGTTGGCCTGCGCGGGCAGGCTGACCGCCTGCCAGAGTGCAGCGCTGGCGTCCCCCTGCGCCAGCATCGACGCGCCAAAGCCCCTGCCTCGGCCGGCGCCCATGGCCGCAGCACCCCTGCTGTGCCAGGGCAGCAGGTCTCCGCTCTCAAAGTTGCCGTTGACCAGCAGATCCGGACAATCAGACGGCAAGGTGGCGGTGGGCGACGGCGTGCGAGTGGCCGTGGGCGTCGGCGTGGGCGGCGCCGTCAGGCTCACGACGTCGCCGTAGACGTTGACGCCCTGCGTGGCGGCGTCGCGGCCGTCCTCCCAGACGGCCAGGTAGGACCACCCGTCGTCCGCAGCCAGGGCCGGCCGGCGCTCGTGGCTGCCGGTGTTGGAGACGGGCGCCTCGGCCTCCGGCAGCGTGCCATTGCTGGCCACACGGCGGCGGTAGACGTCGTGGTCAGTGGGGGAATACTCGTACTCCCAAGCCACGAGGTATTCGTTGGCGGCGGGCTTGTAAGCCACCGAGGGGCCTTGGCGGTGTTGGGAACCGTCCCACGAGATACCGAAGTTGCCCCCCGCCAGCGCGCCGCTGGCCAGCACGCGCTGCCCGTAGATGTCCCAGTCTGCGCCGTTGCCCCAGTGGTGGTCCTCCCAGACCGCCAGGAATTCGCCCGCCGTGCTGTTGAAGGCCAGGCGCGGCTTGACCTGGTCGTATTCCCAGGTGCAGATGGCGATTTCGTCGCCCAGCAGCGATCCATCGCGCCCAATGCGGCGCGCGAGAATATCATAGTCAGATTTGGTGGGGTACTTGTCCTGCCACGCCACCAAGTAGCGGCGGTTAAGCGAGTCGTACGCCACCGCCGGCGCCAGCGCGTCGTAGGGCAGCAAGGACGCGGACGCCTCGCCGGGAGCAAGCTCGGGGGGCGCAAAGCCCCCGGTGTCGATGGCGATGGACCGGCCCTGCGGCGTGCCGTCGCCGCTCAGGCGCTGCGCGTAGATATCGTGGCGGCCCAGCTCGGCGAGCTGTTCCCAGACGATCAGGTACTCGTCATCTGCGGCGTTGTAGGCCACGGATGGGTTGCTCTCGAACGCCGTGAGCCGCGCGATCGCTATCTCGCCGCCGATCAGCGCCCCATCCCGGCCCACCCTGCGGCCGTAGATGTCGTGGTCGTCGGGCGAGTATTCGAGCTCCCAGACGGCCAGCCACTCGCCGCGGGTGGAGTTGAAAGCCACGTCGGGGGCCAGGCGGTGCTTCTCGCCCTCCCAGGCGATTCCGAAGGTGCCCCCGCTCGGCGCGCCGCCGCTGGTCAGCCTCTGTGCGTAGATGTCCCAATCGGCGCCCCAGCCCCAGTGATGGTCCTCCCAAACCACCAGGTACTCGTGCGTTTGGGCGTTGAACGCTGTGGCGGGGTGGAGCTGGTCGTACTCCCAGGCGATGATGGGTGCAGGCGCAGTCAGCGCTGCGGGTTCGGAAGGCTGAGCGAGCTGCCCGCCGGGTGGCAGGCCTGACTTCTGAGCGGCTGCGTATGCAGCGGCCGGACCGGCCAGTGTCCACACGAGCAGCAGGGCCATGCCGAATCCGACCAAGCCCAGGCGACGGCATGAAGAGAACAGGCATCTCATGGCACATCTCCTTTCCTTCGCTCTTGCCTCGAGCTGAGGTCGCCCACAATGGTGGGCCGGCCAGTCCAATCACACGCGCCGGGGCGTCCTGCAGTATGGGAGGCCAGCTGCAGCGCACATGCCCACCTCCCATTATACCAACAATCGCCCCCGTGCGAGATATCACCGAAAGTTGTGGATTTGCGGAATAGGAAAGGCGGCATATCCTCAGGGTTGTGAGACCCAAAACACCGGCTGCCGGCCGGAGAAGGGATACGCTATGTTCAAGTATAGCACAGATACTGCAGATTGCACAGCGCCGCAGGAAGAGTGTTGAAAAACTTCACTCGCGCCCACCAGCGCCCGCGCCGCCGTCGGCTGTATGCGCTAGTTCGGCGCGCTTGTGGCCAAAGCGCAACTCGTTCCGTAATCCACTACCTCTTACGACTCCTTGTTGTATCTCTGCCAGAGCTGCTCCTGGGAGATAAGCGGGCGGCTTATCGCATCGAGGATTCCAGTGCTTATTACACCCTCTTTGGCCAGCTCATTGCCTGCTCTTTCCACTGCAGTCAGAACGGCTTGCCCATCCTTGGTCAGTTCCCCCTGCTCTCTCATCAAGTGTGCGTGGGGTCTGAGCACTGCGCCAGCGAATTCCACACTCGCATCTTTGGCAAGCTCTTCGGTGATGCGCACTAGTGTTCCAAAGTTCGCCTTCTCCCACCACCCACTAGTGGACACGAGCACGATTCTTCGGATCTCAACGTCCCTGCGAAACCTGGCCCGCGTGCGTCCATCGCGAAACTCAAGCGAGGGGTCAAGCAAAGGGCACAGCCTGTTGATGACGTTCTGCATCTCACCGGGTAGGGGAATGTAAACCGGGGTGGCCAGGATAAGAATGTCCGCCTCCCTTAGCTTGGGATAAAGCAGTTGCATGTTATCCTTGATGCAACATTCCGCAGGCCTCTTGTTCCAACAGTACATCTCACCACAAGTGCAGGGCTTGACCTTGAGACGGCTGGCGTAGAATGACTCGACATCGTATCCGGCGTCCGTCATCCCCCGGATGAAAGGGGTAAGGACCAGCGCGGTATTCCCCTTTTCCATTCGAGGGCTGCCATTTATGGCAACTGCCTTACTCATCACAGCCTCCTTTGTGCCGGTGTATCCACTGAGCACCGGTTCAATATGGGATCCGGTACCAGGTATCCCGCGACGCAAGCGCCTCAGAGGGCATTGGAGTAATGAGCACGCCGCCCAACGGCACCGAACTGAGCCGCCGCCCGAAGGGCGGTCGGCTCCAGCGAGTTGTTAGCCAGCCGTTGCTCTTTCACGACAAGAACCGCTCATAATCATCGTGGCTGCCAATCCAAAACCACGTAACTGTATCGCCTTCCAGAATCCCAAGAGCACGATAACCACGCGTTATCCTGATCGACCAGACGCTCTCTTCCCGATTGATACACTTGAAACGTAGCGATGGATGAAAGGGATTTTGCGCCCACAAGCGGTAGGCTTTTCTTGCTCTGCGTTTGCTCTCTTCATCAAGAGCCTTGTGTGCAGCCCAGAACGATGGCAGGATGACGGATTTCATAATTGATCATAATCCATTGGCTGGGCCAGTCCTTGAGCTACTTCCTGCTTGGCCCGTTGCGCGGCAGCAGCCAATTGGGGCTGCGTCTTCTTGAAGGCGATCTCCCATTGCAGTTCGTCTTGCAAGTCCTCGATGTACTCACGCAGATGCTCGACCACTTGGCCTTGCACATTTTCAGGCAAGGATTCCAACATTTCCATTACAGTAGCAATCGCTGTAGAGGTCATTCTTCAACTCCCCTTTGAATCACACTTTGTTGAACTTGCTCGCTTCCGTCACGATAGGCTGGCTAACTACTGATTATACGGAATGACTCCACTGCAACAACGGCATCTAAACACGGAGACACCCCGTCCGGTCAGGCGGGATGGACGATCGAGCGGGGAAAACGGCGGAGGACGCAGAGAGAATCTGAAAATAGCACGTAGGATCATTGGCCATTTCCACTCCGAACACTGCTTTCTTGCAGGGCAATATCAAGAATTTCCGTGTTCTCCGTGTTCTCCGTGTCTCCGTGTTGAATCTCCGGGTTCTTGCAGCGGAGTCACGGAATCCAATTCCGCATAACACGCCGTGAGGTTGGATCACACAGAGCCCTTTCGCATGATGTGCGAAATGGGCGCTCAAGCGGAAACCGGCGCCCGCGGCTGCCACAAGTATACTTCACACCGACATGTCGCGCAAGCGCCGAGAAGGGCTTATGGAGGCACCGCCTCGTCCCCAAAAGCTGCTCGACCAGGACCGCTGATACACAGGACCTGCCAAGGCAGGTCGGGATGCCGCAACGCGCTCCCAGGGCCATCGAACCACGCTGAATGCGCGGCCGTCCATAGATTTCGGAAGTCTTCTGAGACTTCCGAAATCGGCTCGAGCAGCCTCCCGCGGGTTTCGCGTCTCAGACGCCGAACTCGCTCGGCGCGCGGCCTACGACCTCGCGGCGCGAATCGCTCCCAGCGCACCCCTCAGTCGACCTGGACATCGTCTCGCAGCATGCCGAGAAGCCGGGCAATGGCTCCATCAACAAGCGTGTTGGTATAGTCCCATATGAGCCGCTGCGGTTGGTTTTCCGCCGAACACCACGTTCACGATTCAATCGATGACCGGCCTGACGGCCCGCGCTTCAGCCGCCGGGCGACGAGATGCCTTCCATCACCGCGAGCGTCAGCCCAGTCGGCTGCGATCCCCTGCTATACCGCCGTGCCAGCGGGCGGCCTGAAGTCCGCCACAATCGGCAGGTGGTCGCTGAGGCGCGGGTGCGAACCAAAAACGCGGTCTCGGGAACCCGTATCACACGCGGTCAGCCTCTGGGCCAGGACCTCGGTTACAAACAGGTGATCCATCTGATGTACGATACCACCGTTACTGGTGTTGCGGAACGTCGGGGTGAGCGCTCCCTGCTTGTGCCGCAGGCATTCGACGAGACCCAAGTTCGCCGCAGGGCTACCCACGCAAACGGCCTTGAGCGCTGGGCCGTTGTCGGGCAGCAGCTCCCTGGCAACGAGATTGCCCGCAAAGTGCTTCAGTTCTCTCGCAACCCAGTCTGCCGGCGCGGGGAGAGGCACTACCTGTCCCATGGGGCCTTTGACCAATAGTGCCGTGCTGAACCGCTGAGGCGAGCTGTTCGTCATTGCACGCTGCTCATGACATACAAAGCGAGCGCGCACGTGCTGCGGAATGCCACCGACTTCCTGCAGAAAAGCAACGTCCGGGTCCAACTCGAGGAGGTACTTCCAAACGCCCCTATCGGGATCAGCCTTTGCGCCGTGCACATTCCACGTCACAACCCGAAAAGCGTTGTCCACGATCATCCTCCTGCACTTCGGCGGTTGCGCCTCGGGTCTGGGTACCGGTCGTAGGGCTTCGTCTCGGCCCTATTCTAGGCAGTCTTCCCTCTCCGTCAACTACGCCCAGAGACGATCGCCACGCGGGATGCGCCATGCTCCAGCAGGCAATTCGTGGCCTTGGCGGCTTTGTGGCTTGGTGGTGAGGAGAGAGGGAACCACAACCTCGACACACGACGTCGAGGCGCAAAAGAACGCGGAGGCACCAAGACGCCGAGACTCGCCGGAAGTCGTTTGGGCCTCTCACAATTGGCAGGAATACGGCTCATGGCATTTGCCGTGCGGTCAGAAGCGCCTATAATGTCGGTGCGGAGCACGACAACCTGAAGTCTGCTGCCGAGGAGCGTGCAGATCGTGGACAGCGCCCTGTCAGTGGACGGCGTCCCAATTCGGCTCCCGCCCGAGCGGTGGTTTCACATCGCGGAGAACCACGACGATCTCGCGGGGCACTATGACGACGTACTGCAGGCCATCGAGGACCCCGATCTTGTCGTGTCTGGGCACGGGGGCTCGTTGATGGCAGTTCGTTCTTCCGGGCACAATCGGTATTTGGTCGTAATCTATCGCCAAGTGTCGCGAGACGATGGCTTTGTGATCACAGCATACTTCAC
>Ga0315279_10006132_pt1 | contig 15270 bp, 12 predicted proteins | sample YL17G06_20_MG_FD_203694 | JGI IMG/M metagenome (GOLD analysis project Ga0315279, IMG submission 203694) | Sediment microbial communities from Yellowstone Lake, YNP, Wyoming, USA - YL17G06_20 | ecosystem: Environmental > Aquatic > Freshwater > Lake > Sediment | place: USA: Wyoming | collected... | reverse complement strand
ATGATCCGAGGCATGTTCCGGACCGACTCATCTGAAGTTCAGACGTGTGTAGCGCACGCCAAGATTAGGAATCGAACAGATCGGTTACGAGTCCAACCTTGGCCAATCACTGACGAGAATCGGCCCCACGAGCCTACCCTTGAGAAGAAGCGTGCAAACGCGAACGGGTGCTGGTAGCTTGAGGGGTGGTCAGGCCGACTTTTTGTCGGTGGTAACTAGAGGGGGGCAGGTCGGCGCATTGGAGTGGATACGGCGGGCATTTAAAGTACCAAAGCCCTCATCTTGGCATGGTTTCCAAACCTTCTCCTGCCGTTCATCGAACAGAGGAACTTGTGAACTTTCTGAAGAGGTTTGGTTCCGCTCACAAGTTCAACAAATGGATTACCGATATGGAGTCGGTTCTAGAGGGAAACATGTTTGCGGGGCACCATATCGGAAAAAGTAAGATTCCAGATTACTACAAGAAGCGACATGGAGCAAACAACCTATATCACTACGAGCATCGCGAAGGGTTTGGATCCTGCTATATGCTAGTTGACTTTGACGGGTTGGGCGTGTGCCCATTGATATTAGACCTGAAAGACCACACGGAACACGCTAGGATTTTTCGGCATGAATGATTCGTTGCTAGAACGCTCATCATCGTAATCATACAAACTTATATAACTCCCTCAGGCATACCTATTTTCGGTGATCGTGGATGACGGTCGTTCATCAGCCTAGGCTAGATACTATTCTAATGGTGGAGAAGGCCATTCTAGAATCAAAGGAATACCCGACTAGAACTGAGCTTTGGAACAACCTTCCTACCAAGATTCAGTATCAAACCTTCAAGCACATACTTGACTACCTAGAGGCATCGGGTAGAATCGTGTTCAATGACAAGAAGATCCTCTATACCGGCGTGAACAACTCCAAACTGCGAGCGATCATCAAGTCTAGTGTTCGAGTTAGATGACCCGTTTTTTCTCTGACTTGGCGTCTTGTATCAGTCTAAGCCACTTGTTCCCATCGGACTCCATCTCAAGTCCTGCCACTTGGGCCGGAGTCTTGCCGTTCAAGCCTTGGTGTGGGCGTATGTGGTTGTAGTACATTCTTTGTCCCTCAATGATTGGCGAGTCGGGTTTCTTGATTGCGCGCATGACTTTGTCGTTCGTTGAATGTTCCGTGACAGCGTTGCGGCAGTTTGATGTGGCAGTCGTGAACGCCGAAAACCTCGTCTTGAGAGACATCAACATGTAATGCCCCTAATTGGGCTTCATAGAGCGACAGTTCACAACAAGAGGTTTGGTCCCGCGGGCCTGATTTGAACAGGCGACAGTCCGGTTTCCGTTGTCGGCCTGATAGGCTGACGTGGCCCGCGCCATGGGCGCAGGTCTACAGCGTCTCCGTCAGGTTGTTCACCTGACTCGGAAGCTCTACCAGGCTGAGCTACCGCGGGATCGACAGCACTCACCCGGCGGCCCTGAAATAAAGATTACCGGCAACGGTTTTCTGTGATTCTCTCTTGGTCGAGAAGACACCCACTACTTTTGTCCAGTCTATCCTGAGGGAACTTCAAAGTCTGATCGATGTCTCTTCTTTGATCGTTCTGAGAACGATGACGGTTTCTGTTCCAGCGATCCCTTCGATCTCGCCGATCTTGTCGAGTATTTCTGCGAGCTGTTCGGAGGTGGTTGTCCTCATCTTGAGGATGGAGTAGTAGGCACCGGTGACATCGTGAATTTCGCAGATATCCTCGAGATTCATCAGTTGTGCGAGCATTTTGGGATAAGATTTGGGTTCCGCCTTGACGAGTGCGAATGCGGTCACCTGCTTTCCGACGCTCGGGGGATTCAGGATTGCCCTGAAGCCCTTGATGACCCCGCTCTTCTGAAGTTTCTTGACCCTGACGAACACTGTGGCTTCGCTTGTTCCGACCTCTTTGGCGATCTCTTTGAATGAGATTCGGGCATCCTCTTGCAGCCTTTTCAGGATCTTCTTATCGACATCGTCTAGGTCCGGCAAGACGATCACTCAAGTGCTGAGAGGAGCAGATATATCAAGGATTTCTAACAGCGAGTAGGCGGGGCGATGCGGAATCCGTTGGAGTCTCCCTAAGGCTTATTAATGAATCCATATCGTGTATGCCGCTTCACATACGGATACATTAGGAAATCGGTGAAAACGATATGGTAGAACGAGTCATTCTTGCCTATTCGGGTGGCCTCGACACCTCGGTGGCCATCCCCTGGATCAAGGAAAAGTACGACGCTGAAGTCATCACCTTGACAGCCGACGTGGGCCAAGGCGACGATTTTCAAGCGATCGAGCAGAAAGCGCTCAAGGCTGGCGCTATCAAACACCACTATTTCGACGTGAAAGACGAGTTTGCCAAGAACTATGCCTTCGCAGGAATCAAAGCTAACGTACTGTACGAGGGAAAATACCCGCTCAGCACCGCGTTGGCCCGACCGCTGATCGTCGAAAAACTCGTTGAAGTTGCCTGCAAGGAGAAAGCCAGCGCAGTGGCGCACGGATGCACGGGCAAAGGCAATGATCAGGTCAGATTCGATGTAGGAGTCAAGTCACTATCGCCTGATCTCAGAATCATTGCGCCTATTCGCGAGTGGAACATGACAAGAGCCGAGGAAATCAAGTATGCAAATCAGAACGGCATCCCAATTCCGGTGAGTCTGGACAGCCCTTACAGCATCGACCAAAATCTCTTTGGACGATCCATAGAGTCAGGCGTTCTTGAGAATGCAAATCACGAGCCGCCAGCTGATGTCTATCAGTGGACAGTTCCTCCAGAGAAGGCGCCCGATGAACCTGAGTATCTTGAAATCGAGTTCGACCAAGGCAAACCTGTCGCTCTGAATGGCAAGTCTTTGGGCCCAGCGAAACTAATCGAGAATCTAAACGCGATCGCAGGACGCCACGGCATAGGCAGAATCGACCATCTCGAAGATCGCCTCGTCGGCATCAAGTCAAGGGAAGTCTACGAGTGCCCCGCCGCGATTGTGCTGCTGGAGGCTCACCGTGACCTTGAGAAATGTGTGTTGACGAAACACGAATTGTACTTCAAGCAACACGTGGAGCAGCAATGGGCATTCCTCGTCTACACGGGACTCTGGTACGACCCACTACGCGAAGATCTTGACGCATTCATAGAGAAAACTCAAGAACGAGTGACGGGGGTAGTCCGTTTGAAACTCTACAAGGGACTTGCCATCGTCGTTGGCCGTTCGTCGCCGGTCTCGCTCTATGATGCGAACCTCGCAACGTATGAAAAAGGCTCCAAGTTCGATCAAGGATGGTCTGTCGGATTCATCCAGATCTGGGGGCTACCATCACAGGTTGCATACAACGCCAGAATCAAGAAGAAGCAAGCTCCTCCTATCGTCTCCAAGATGCCGACCCAACCCAAAGCGAATCAGTAGGCTTAGAATCCTGAGATCACCTTCGAGTCATGAAGGGCAGCTAGTGTCTGTCGTCTGCATGAACTAGTACAGTACTGCAGGAGAGACAAAGCGCCTAATCACTTGGACAGCGCCTAAAGAGTAGGGAGTCCTGTGTCGCTGCTATACCGAGCCTCCAGACTCGGGCCCGCTCGAAGAGAGGCTCGAAGGTTCGTTTCCAGCATGGAATCCGACAAGTATCTGTTCGAATCCGTGGTCGAGATCAACCGGGCACATGTCGTCATGCTTGCACGTCAAGCCATCATCACTCGAGATCACGCTCGCAAAATCTTGAAAGTGCTTGCGAGAATGCGTGCGATGCCCAAGTATCCGAGCGCCGAGGACGTGCACGCGGCCGTTGAGCAAGTAGTGATCAGACGAGCAGGCAGTTCCGCCGGCGGGAACCTTCAACTGGCGAAGAGCCGAAACGACCAGGTCGCTACAGCCATACGGATGCGTCTTCGAACCGAGCTCCTCCAAGTCATCGACTTGCTCATTGCACTTATGACGGAGCTGCAGAAGATGATCAGCAAACACACGAAGACGCTGTTTGTTGGCAGAACACACCAGCAGCCTGCTGAGCCGATAACCTACGGACACTACCTGATGGCTTTTCACGACGCGATCGCACGTGACCTTCACAGACTCGAGGATTCTTACACTCGCCTCAATTTGTCACCGATGGGAGGATGCGCTCTTGCCGGCACTAGTGTTCCAATTAACCGAGACACAGTCGCTTCACTCTTGGGGTTCGACGGTCTTGTCGAGAATTCACTAGACGCAGTAGGCTCCAGAGACTTTGCACTTGAGTTTCTGGCCAACATGACAGCGTTGTCCATTGATATTAGTCGGCTTGCGGAGGACCTGATCTTTAATACAACGCCAGAAGTCGGTCACCTGCAACTACCCAAAGATCTCTCCTTTGCAAGCAGCATCATGCCGCAGAAGAAGAATCCGGACTTGATCGAACTAATTCGCGCAAGGTGCGCTTTCCCCATCGGAGCGTTCTCGCAGGTCGCGACAATCCTCCACTCTCTGCCCACGAGCTACAACTTGGACTTGCAAGAGATCACGCCAACTATCTGGGCCTCGTCAAGAGCAATGCAAGAGGTAACCTCAATTGTCCGGATCCTGGTTTCCCAGATCAAGGTTTTAGACATCGAAATGAATCGCGCAGACCTCGTCATGACAACATCAACGGAAATTGCCAACATTTTGGTGACCAAGTTCGGACTCCCGTTCCGTTTTGCCCACCAGCTCGTGGCGTCTGCGGCAAGCGAGTTCTCTCAAAGCGGGTCAAACGAGGCAGATGTGTGGCTTGAACTCGTATGTCAGAAAGCAGGGACGGCCGTTCGGGATCGACCCGACAAACTGAAAGCTACGCTATCCCGTGCTCAGACTCTCAGAGCTGTCGTGATGCGTAAGAGATCCGTTGGATCTCCCACACCAAGAGAGACTCTGAGGTTGCTGAGAAAAAGAGCTATCAGTCTCGGGAAGACTGCTAGCCGTCAGCATGTAAGACGCAAGCGACTCGCCCAGTCGAAGACCCGACTGCAGAGAGAGGTACTACGACTGATCAGGTAGCGATCACCTGACACGCGCCGCGAATGGTTGGGTCAGGATTTCCTCTTCAGGCCGGACATGAGCGCTTCTGCGGCTTTCCGTATTTCTTCTAGGGATCCCTCGTCTTCTATGGTGGAGTAGTCTCCAAGCGGCTGCCCGGTTATCACGGCCTTTATGAGGCGTCTCATGATCTTGCCGCTTCTCGTTTTGGGAAGCATGTCGACGAAGTCTACGTCGTCAACCACAACGATCTTGCCGAGTGATTTCTGCACAAGTGCTCTGAGGCTCTTCTTCAACTCGTCGTTCGGAGCGTAACCGGCCTTCAGGACAACGAAGGCCGCTGCAACTTCCCCTCTCACTGGATCGGGTTTGCCCACGACGGCTGCCTCTGCGACAGCAGGGTGACCAACAAGTGTACTCTCTATCTCGATTGTACCGATTCGATGACTGGATATCTTGATGACTTCGTCCATTCTGCCGAGGAACCAGATGTACCCGTCCTCATCCTTCAGTGCCGCATCTCCTGTATAGTAGCGGCGCGGAATACGTTCCCAGTAATCCTTCACGTACCGATCGTGATCCCCCCACAGTGTCGGGGTCAGCCCCGGGAAGGGACGTAGACAAACGAAAGTTCCCTTCGCGTTCACGGGAAGCGACTCGCCACGCTCGTTCACGATGTCAGCCTCAATTCCAGGCAGCGGTATCGTTGCCGAGCCGGGCTTGACCGGCAGCATCGCGATACCAGCAGGGTTACCGACCATCGGCCCACTGCTTTCCGTCTGCCACATATGATCGATTACAGGCACCTTGCCCTTCAGTACGGTCTGCTGTAGCCACTTCCAAGCTGCGGGATTGAGGACCTCGCCTGCGCAGACTACGAGGTTGATCGAACTGAGATCATACTTGGCTGGATACTCGTCACCGAACCTCATCAGTCCCCTGACGCCCGTTGGCGAGATCCACATCTTGCTGACTCGATGCTTCTCTGCAATGCGCCACCAGACATCCGGGGCGGGATAATCCGGGACACCTTCGTACATGAGTGTGGTGCAGCCGAAGAGCAACGGCGCGTAGACGACGTAGCTGTGACCAACGATCCATCCGATGTCTGATGTAGACCACCAGATGTCTCGATCGCTCATGTTGTAGACCCATTTGCCCATGGAGTGAATGTAGACTTGGTAACTGCCGTGAGGTTGCACTGTTCCCTTCGGTTTGGCTGTGGTGCCTGACGTGTGAAGTATGAAGGCAAGCTCATTCGACTCAACGGGGACGAAATCGGTTTTCGCTGATTTGCCTGCGTCGAGCGCCTCGTCCCAGTATAGGTCTCTTCCTTTCTTCATGTTGGGCTCTTTTGGAGCTCTCTTGAGGAGGACAACTTTCTGGACTTGGCTGGGCGTCTCTAGGGCTTCGTCAACAACCTCCTTGAGCGGGACGTCTTTGCCTCGCCTGTAGGCCACATCAGCAGTCAGCAGGACTTTCGAGCCCGCGTCCACTATCCTTTCAGCCAGAGCTGCAGCTCCGAAGCCCCCGAAGACTACGGAGTGGATGGCGCCGATCCTGGTGCACGCCAGCATAGCCTCGGTTGCTTCTGGAACCATCGGCATGTAGATTGTGACTCTGTCGCCTTTCTCTACACCTTGAGCCCTTAGAGCAGCGGCCAACCTCTTGACATCATCCAGCAGCTGGCGGTAGGTGAGGACTCTGGTTTCGTTTGTCTCTCCCGACTCCCAGATGATTGCTGCCTTGTCGCCTCTTCCTTTCTCCAGAACGTGACGGTCCACACAATTGTAGGAAAGGTTCGTTGTCCCTCCCGTGAACCATTTGAAATTCGGGTAGTTCCATTCGAACACGCGATTCCAAGGTTTGAACCAATGCAGTTCGCGGGCGGCGTCTCCCCAGAAGCCCTCTGTATCTTTCAGGGCGCGCTCTAGCATCAGCTTGAGATTCGGCGGATATTCTATCTTCTGAGCTCCGGTCATTTCTGCTACACTCAGGACCGGGCGATGCGAGCGGCAACATACCATAAAAGGTTTGACCAGAGGCGGCCCGCGCGAATCAGGAGACTTCCCGACCTTCGCTATCTCGAACAGCCAAGATGCCATGGACTCCGTAGAAGTCGTCGCCGACTCTCTGGCATGCTCCTAGCGGGTGGTCGAGATCTGGAAATACTAAATAGTCAACACGCTAAGCCCGAAGAGCGGAATCGAGATGTCAATCGTCTGGAGACCGACGGGCCAATACGCCGACAATAGCAACATCAAGAGGTTCATGCAGAAGCATAACATACGCGCACTCGACGAACTGATCAAGCGTTCCATAGACGATATCGAATGGTTTTGGGAGGCAGCTGCGAAGGATCTGGGCATTGAATGGTTCAAGCCGTACGAGAAATTGCTGGACACTTCGAAAGGGATTGAGTGGGCTCGCTGGTTTGTCGGAGGGAAACTCAACATCACCCACAACTGCATCGACCGGCACGCGAGAACGAGAGGAGACAAGACAGCCATCATCTGGCAAGGTGAAGACGGAGAAGTCAGGAAGCTTTCGTACAGGGCTCTGTGTGATGAAGTCAACAGGTTCGCAAACGGCCTCAAGAGCCTAGGCGTAGGCAAGGGCGATGCTATCGGGCTCTACATGCCAATGTCTCCACAGGTGCCAATCGCGATGTTCGCCGCATTCAAGCTCGGAGCGATATGCGTCCCAATATTCTCAGGGTTCGGGGCTTCGGCTGTCGCATCACGACTCAATGATGTTCAGGCAAAGATCCTAGTAACGGCAGACGGAACACTCAGAAAAGGCAAGAGTCTCCACGTCAAGAAAGAGGCCGACGCCGCCACCGATCTCGTGAAGAGCATCAAACACGTGATTGTTTACAAGCGGCTCAAGATTGATGTGCCATGGTCAAACGCTCGTGACATATGGTGGGATGACCTAGTCAAGAACCAGTCTAAGGAGTGTACAACAGCCCAGTTGGATTCCGAGGACGTGTCTCTGGTCCTCTACAGCTCAGGAACCACTGGCAAGCCCAAAGGAACCGTGCACACACACATCGGACCGCTAATTGAGTGCACGAAAGATGTGAGATATCACTTCGACACGAAGGACAATGATGTCTTCTTTTGGGTCACCGACATTGGCTGGATGATGGGCCCATGGATGCTAATCGGCGTCTTGAATGTTGCAGGCACCGTGGTCCTGTTCGAAGGTGCGTTCGACTATCCGCGTCCAGACAGATTGTGGAAGATCGTTGACGACTTCAAAGTAACCGTCTTTGGGATCTCGCCAACCCTTGTCAGACTGCTTATGAAGTATGGCGATCAGCATCTCGCGGGTCACGATCTTTCAAGCCTCAGAATACTGGGTTCCACAGGTGAACCTTGGGATCCAGAATCATGGACCTGGTTCTTCGAGAGAATAGGCGGCTCAAGATGCCCGATCATCAACATCTCAGGCGGTACCGAGCTCATTGCGCCTCATCTGACACCGTCTCCGCTTTCGCCACTCAAACCCTGCACAGTGGGTGGACCCGGTCTAGGGATGGACATGGACGTCTTCAACGAGAAAGGAGAATCAGTGCGAGGAGAGGTGGGCTACCTCGTCATGAAGAAGCCTTGCCCATCGATGACTAAGGGATTCTGGAACGATCCGCAGAGGTATATCGAGACCTACTGGTCTCGATGGCCGAATGTATGGTACCACGCTGACTGGGCACTTGTAGACAAAGACGGATTCTGGTTCGTGCTCGGTAGAGCAGATGACACAATCAAGGTCTCGGGCAGGCGCGTCGGCCCAGCAGAAGTCGAGTCGGCTCTCATGGAGCATCCGAGCGTTTCGGAAGCTGCTGCTGTCGGCGTCCCGGATGAGGTGAAAGGTGAAGAAGTCGCATGCTTCGTGGTCCTGAAACTCAACGTCGAAGCGAGCGAGAACCTCAGAGAAGCGCTGAAAGACCAAGTGGCACGCGTGATGGGGAAGACCTTCAGACCTAGAGATGTGCGATTTGTCAGGCAGCTCCCAAAGACACGTTCAGGCAAAGTGGTGCGAAGACTGATCAGATCCAGGTTGCTCGGCAAAACAGAGCTGGGAGACCTCTCTACGCTGGACAACCCAGAAGCCCTCGATGATATCGCAAAGGCCCAGTAATGGGCGAAAGAGAAAGAACAAGTTGCCCTCCGATATCGAGCGCTAGATAGTGTTTAGCTCAGAAACTAGCTTGTCGATCTCGCCTTCGGTGTTGTAGAAGTGCGGTGATATTCTTAGGCCGCCGCCCCTGACTGAAATCACAATTCCTCTTTCCAGAAGTCGTTTGGCAACCAAATCAGGTTCACGACATGCCAAGTTGACGATGCCGGATCTGAACGCTTCCTCTAAGCAGCTTTTCACTTGCACGCTGGTGTTTCGCTTCAGCCCATCGATCATGCGGTCGACAAGAGAATGGATCCTAGTCTGCACCGAACTGATGCCGACTTCATGTAGCAGGGCAATGGATTCTCTCATTCCTGCGAAACCTGGAAAATTCAGCTGACCACCCTCATATCTGCGAGCCGTGTGCGCCGGCTGGAATTCTCTGAAGCTATACTCCATCGAGTTCTCGTCGGAACGGTATCCCACAATCGTGGGCCAGAGCTCCTCAAACAGCTCATGTCTCACATACAGGAAACCTGTTGAGATCGGCGAGAGCAGCCACTTGTAACCGCTTGTTGCCAGGAAGTCAACGCCCAGCTTCGACACATCTACCGGCATTTGGCCGAGCGCTTGGACCGCGTCTGTAACGATGCAGGCGTCGTTCTCATGGGCGATCTTCGATAGTTCCTCAAGGTTGATCCTGAATCCATTTGCGTACTGGACGTATGAAATTGCCACGACCCTCGTTCTTGGGTCGATTGCTTCAGAGAAATCTTCCATCCGCAGCATTCCATCTCGGTTTCGGACCACCTTCAATTGTAGGTCTTTGTGTTTCGCGAGAGCCTGCCAAGGATAGAGATTCGACATGAATTCCATGTCACATGTGACTATGTTGGATCCCTTCTCGTATGTCAAGCCGTTTGCGACGATGGCTATGCCCTCGGATGTGCTGTGGGTCAAGGCGATCTCCTCGACACTCGCTCCAAGCAGGTTTGCGATTGATTGTCTCAGCACCTCGGCTGTCTCCTCCCAAGATCCCCAGTGAAGATCTCCCTCGCACTTCTCCTCAGTTACCCGGCAGACAGATTCAACAGTCTTCCTAGGAAGTGGTCCAACGGCCGCGTGATCAAAGTATGCGTATTTTTCAGTGACAGGGAATTCCTTACGTATCTTGTCGATATCCAAAGAGAACCTTCCAACAGCGGGCAAGAGTGTTTATCAGACAATTTAACTCTTGGAACCATGTTGTCGCTCAGCCTAACCAGCGCATCCCAAACGGTCGAACGATGAGAAACATGGCACTAGTGACTCAGAGACCTGAAACAGGATCAGGCTACAAGTGGATGGTTCTCCTGGTAACAACCATAGGCTCCTTCATGGCGCCATTCGACGGCAGCATAGTCACGATAGCTATTCCGTCAATTGCATCCTCAATGATGATCGGACTTGAAACAGTCGTCTGGATATCCTTAGCCTACCTACTTGTGCTGACGGTGCTCCTCATCAACGCCGGAAGACTCGCTGACCTCAGGGGGAGAAAACGCACCTACATTCTTGGCTTCGTCATCTTCACGACAGGATCGATTCTCTGCGGCGCATCTGCAACTGGAGCTCAGCTCGTCGTCTTCAGAGCACTCCAAGGCATTGGCGCAGCATTCATCGCAGCCAACAGTCCGGCCATTGTGACCGAATCGTTCCAAAGCTGGGAACGAGGCAAAGCATTGGGGATCAACGCAATGGCAGTCTATTTGGGGCTCACGACCGGCCCAGTCATCGGCGGTATCCTCGTCCAGAGTTTCGGCTGGAGATCGATCTTCTACGTAAACGTCCCAATTGGAATCCTAGTTGTCATCCTGGCTTCAACGAAGCTCAAGGAGAAATGGGTTTCGTCGGCCGGTGAGAGATTCGATTTCGCCGGAGCAGTGACACTCTCAGTAGCGTTGGCTTCATTGCTGGCAGCTTTGACGCTTGGAGGCACCTTCGGTTGGTATTCTTACGCCACTCTGGGGCTCCTCGTACTTACCGTGAGCGCATTTCTTCTGTTCGTCTACGCAGAGCGTAGGCTGACCCGATATCCGATTTTCGATCTTTCTCTCTTCACAAAGAATCGTTTGTTTGCTGCCGCGAATATCGCGGCGCTTCTCAACTACATCGCCATCAGTGGTGTGACTTTCATGATCTCGATCTACCTTCAGGATATTCAAGGACTTCAACCCGAGAGCGCGGGAGTATTCCTGATCGCCATGTCCGTCGCGATGGCGCTCCTCTCTCCCCCCAGTGGCTGGCTAGCAGACAGGTTTGGCTCGAGATCACTGAGCACGGTGGGCATGGTCATCGTAACGGTGGGATTGCTTCTGTTGTCGCAGCTGAATGCTGCATCACCGGTTGGCGACATTGTCTTGAGGTTGACTTTTCTTGGGATTGGTTTCGGTTTGTTCTCTTCGCCGAATACACGTGCCGTCATGAGCTCAGTAGACGGGAGTAAGCTAGGCGTGGCCTCGGGAACTCTCAGCACGATGCGAGCCACTGGGCAGTCAGTCGGGCTGGCCATGGCGACCGCGGTCATTGCCACAGCAATACCTCCACAGCTAATGCTTCAACTCTTCACAGGCTTGACCACACAGAGTGCCATCGCAGGAGGCGACTTCATCATCGGAATGAGCAAGGTGTTCCTGATCGCGTCAGGCATAAGCGCGGTTGGCACGGTGGCGTCCTTGGTAAGAGGACATGAGCTATCGGACAGAAACCTAGAAGCACAGCATCACGTGGCCTCTACAGAAATGTAGCTCACAGGACTGTTTCTCAATACGCAGGTTCTGTTGGAGGCAGATCTTCCAAGCGGAAGTACTCCGCATACGAGTCGGCTCCGACCTTCCATTTGGCTGGAAACGCATCTTTGTCAACAGTGCGGGTCAACTCGTAGAATAGGGTCTTGAGCGTGCAAGGGACCACCCCGGAGTGATACATGCGTTCCAGAGCAGGTCGAGCATGATGTTCAGACGTGAATACACAGTCCTCCAGAAGGAAGACCTGCAAGCCCATGCCGATTAGCCCCAGCGACGATTGGAGCACGCATACGTCGGTCTCTGCGCCCGCCACAACCACCTGTGGAAGATGCATCTCGCTAATCGCTTCTCGAACTGCAGGATCAGAACAGCAGTCGTACGTTCGTTTCACAAATCGCTTGCCATGCGATGGAAAGACCCTCTCGAGACGCTCCGGGAGCCAACCCTTTGTCTCGACGGGGTGTTCGAATGTCGCGATCAACGGCAGCCCTAGCCAATCGACCAGCACGAGTAGGCGCTCAACTCGCATGAGTATCGGTTCCTTCGCCCCATGCATACTGTCCCAGAAGGAGGGCTGCGCATCAATCAACACGACGCCTACCCTACTCGCCTCGACCATAGGAACGGACATGCGCAATCTCTGAGCATGATATCAGCCTGCATGATATTGTTACTGACGGAAGAGCCCGAACCAATCCGGCAGTAGAATGTGCTCATGAAGTCAGAGGAGCCCGGAGGCACTTGGATCGACATATCAGCGGGACTTGGCCTCAAGCGAGAGCATTTCTGAGCACAAAGATCTCGGCGCGACCGATTATCGATGCGGCGTCAGAGGCTGATTACCTAGTCATTGCTTTGTTGAATATCGGGATCGCTATGCCCAGAGTCGTGAGAGAATAGATGATCAGAACCACGACATCTGGAAGGATCTGATTGAGGCTTGCACTTAGGACGATTACCTTTCTGAGCGCGTCAGCTGCATAGTATAGAGGCAGAGCCTTTCCAGCATACTGCAGCCAGTTCGGTAGCTGTTCCATGGGAAAGAGAAGCCCGCTTAGGAACATCATCGGAAACTGCAGGAGCATCATCATCATTTGTGCGGTTTCCTGTTCCGGGGCCAGGGAGGTGACGATTAGGCCAATGCCAGCGAAGCTGGCGACCCCTAGGAGCATCACCACCACCATCAAGACAGGGCTGCCGTAGACCTGGACGCCGAAGAGCAACATTGACAATCCAAGTATCAGGAATCCCTGAATCAAGCCTCTCACGGTTTGCGCCATCATCTTTCCAGCCACTATCGCGTTCCTAGGTATGGGAGCAACCATTATCCCATCCATCGTGCCTTGTTCCTTCTCCCTCGATATCGCGGCGCCCAATCCTGCCAGAGTTCCCATCACCACCGTCAACGCCATGAAGCCAGGGGCTAGGAACTCGAACTGGTTCGTTCTGCTCCCGATGAGATTCATGCGCTCAACGGAAATCGGTTCCGCGACAAAAGACGGGTCGCCCGTGTTACCCATCTTCAATATTATCGATTGACCGAAACTACTGGATATCGCTCCGACGATTGAGGCTGCTTCCGAATAGATAATTGAGCCCATCTGGGGGTTAGTATCATCTGCGGTGATCAAGACCACTGCTTGTCGACGGGAGTTCAGGGCCTCCGTGAAGCCTGTAGGTATCACCACAACCCCCCTGATGCTACCGGTTAGTATCTCGTCTCTAGCGGAATTGAAGTTCGGGAAATCCTTAACTTTGAACACGGCAGTTGATACCGATATTTGCTTGAACTGGTCTGCGAAATCTATCCCGAGGGATCCGGTGTCTTCCACGACCATCGCTATTGGCGCGTTCCTATACGGATTGTTCGTGGCCGTGATCGAAGGAAACATGAAGCCGAACATCGACATCATTAGGATCGGCATGACCATGAATGTTGCAAAGAGCATCTTTGCCTTCCAGAAGTCGAGAAGGTCCTTCTGGGCGATGCGAAATGTGATGTACAGACTGTGACGGAGCCCATTTGGCATCTTAGGCGCGCCCCATTGTCGTTCTCATGGGTACTCGGGCTGAAGCCGAGTCTCTAAGGGTCCTTCCTGTGAGTTCTAGGAAGACCTCCTCCAGGGTCTCGCACTTGAACTTGCTCTTAAGGAAAGCCGTCTCATCTACAGCCACCAGTTTCCCGTGGTCAATTATGCCGACCGTATGTGAGAGCTCGTCAGCTTCCTCCATGATGTGAGTGGTGAGAATTATCGTCTTCCCATCCTCGTTCAATTCCTTCACTAGGTCGCGGACAAACCGAACGCTCTGCGGATCGAGAAGAGCGGTAGGCTCGTCTAGGAATAGTATCTCCGGGTCGTGGAGAAGCCCGCGTACGATGTTCAGTCGTTGCCGCATGCCACTTGAATAGCTACCAACAGGCGCGTTCTTGAAGTTCTCCAGACGGACCATCTCCAACAGCTTGTCGATTCTCGGCCTGAGTTCAGCTCTGCTGATGCCGTAGAGTTCGCCGAAGAACATCAAGTTCTCAACCGCGGTAAGCCGAGGATAGAGAATGATCTTCTCAGCGACGAGACCGATTCTTCTTCTAACCTCATCCGATTGAGCTCTAATATCGAAGCCATCTACCTCGGCTGTACCCTCGCTCGGCTCCGAAAGCGTCGTTAGCATCCTTATCGTGGTTGATTTGCCGGCGCCGTTAGGCCCCAGAAAGCCGAAAATCTCGCCCTTCATAACCTCCAAGTTTATGTGGTCAACTGCTGCGAAGTCGCCGAATCTCTTGGTAAGATCATGAGTTGTTATGATGGGCTTCATTGGCTCGCCCTCCAGAACGCCCAGACTCTTAAGGGATTCGTCAAGACGACAGCCACCTTCCAATCGGAAGATCAATGCCGAAGAGGCGCGACAGAAGTTTCTACCATAGGCTAGTCTGTGGGTGGAACAATGCAGCCGGAACATGGTTGAACCGCTGTGCAGCCATCTGATCTCTTTGCTTCACAGCACTCGCATATGACTAGCATTACACAGACACGGGCCATCACTCGACAAAGTTCCAGGAGTGTTTAGTCGAGCATCGCATTGAATAGCCACACTTGGAAGTTGGCGGGCCCGCAGGGATTCGAACCCTGGACCCCAGGCTTTCCACACGAACTGTTCCGAAGGCTTACACCGCAGCGCGCGACTGTGTCCTAATCCTGGTTATCCGCACCTTTTCGTGAAGTCCAAACGACAAGATGCTCTAGACTACGGGCCCACCCTGTCTTGGCTCTAGGAGGCATATGGTTCTTTTGTCTTCCATTGTCAGCGACTGAGTAGTCGCTAGCCCGGCAGGACAGTGATCGACTCAACATCGTCGT
>Ga0315279_10006131_pt1 | contig 15273 bp, 15 predicted proteins | sample YL17G06_20_MG_FD_203694 | JGI IMG/M metagenome (GOLD analysis project Ga0315279, IMG submission 203694) | Sediment microbial communities from Yellowstone Lake, YNP, Wyoming, USA - YL17G06_20 | ecosystem: Environmental > Aquatic > Freshwater > Lake > Sediment | place: USA: Wyoming | collected... | reverse complement strand
GGACACTCGCGCGTTGTTCGATGCAGACGGCGTGGCGCATACGATCTCCAGCCCGCGGCCCGCGATCGCCTGCAGGGCGCCGGACGGCAGCGATGTGCTATCCCTGACGGCTGCCGCCGACTCCCTGTCGTACACTTCCAACGCCGCACGCGCCGATCAGGTAATGGACAGTCTGGTATTCATTTTCAATCGGCAACCCGGCGCACACAAGGCCCGGCTGCTCATTCGCGCCAAGAATTCATTCTGGCTCGATTATGTGTATGGCCGGTTCCTCGATCTTTTCGGGAAAAAAATTGACAAGTGGCATGCTTCGCGGCGGAAACTGTCGCGTGAACAGATCCTCGCCTGGACCCGGGAACAGGGGATCCCGCTCGGCGTGTATGTGGATGACGGAAAGGGCTGGCGAGCAGCGCGGTATTGCGACGAGGTTGGTCCCATGGCGCTCAGGGATATCATAGTGCCGGTGACGTTCACCGGTAACGCAGGCGACCCGCTTCGCGTCAAACTGGAGTTCGGCGCGATGTTCTGGGAAATCGACCAGGCGGCAATCGACTATAGCGAAGAACAGCCCGTGGCCATTTCGGCGGCGCGGGCCGTGAGCGCTCTTGATAAGAACGGCATTGATGTCCTTGCGCGCATCAGCAGGGATGACCGCCGGTATTATGATCAGCCCTCCATCGGTGACCGGGCAACCGTCACGTTTGGCGCCCCCGCTCTTTCCCCGGGGATGACGCGGACCGTTTTTCTGCACAGCAAAGGCTATTATGACATTCTCCGCAATCCCGTCGGCAAACCGGATCTTGCCTGCCTGCGTCAGTTCAAAAAGCCGGGAGAGCTGGTCCGGTTCGGCGGCAGCCGCCTGGAAGAGATGAGCAAAGGCCGGCAATGAAGCACCGTAACAGGCAATTCCTTTACGGGTTCATTCATTGCTTTTTGAGAACAACGGCGCCCGTGCAGGACGCCGGACCGGTCAAATCCATCGTGCACTGGTATAGAACAGCCGGCATACGCATCATTCAGTCCGCTCTTCCGCTGTTCGGCAATTATGTCATGGTGTCGCTCACCACCCGCTGCCAATGCTCCTGTCCGCACTGCGGCGTTGGACCGCAACAATCCTCCGGTACGCCGGAGCTTGCCGAATCGGAAATCAATACGCTGATTGACGAAGCGCATACGCTCGGCGCCTACGCCATGTACTTTTTCGGAGGCGAACCATTGCTGGTCCCGGAATTGCCCGGCTATATTGTCCGTGCGCGAACACGGGGATTGAGGACGCGGCTGGATACGAACGGGATACTGCTGGATGAGGAAATGGTCATTCGTCTCAAGAAAGCCGGGTTGGATGAAATCGGCGTCAGCATTGACAGCCTCAACGGAGCGGTTCATGATACGGGCCGGGGTGTTGCGGGGGCTTTGCGGAAGGCACTTGCCGGAATCTCATTATGCAAGAAGCATGAACTGAGCTGCTATATCTCAACAATTGCCACGAGGGACAGTTTGCACAAAGGCGATCTTTCCGATATCATCGCACTGGCCCGGGAGCAAAAAGCGCGGGTGCGGATTTTGTCGCCGATACGGTGCGGGAGATGGGAAAGCAGGGAAGATATCCGGCTTTCATCGGATGACATCCTCCTGCTCCGGGGAGTGCTGGAACGGGGCTTTGTGTTCTGGGACTCCGAATTCATTGACACAAAGGATGCGCCGTTTCTTTGCGCGGCCAAGGCGCGGAGAAGCCTGTATGTTTCAGCGCACTGCGATGTTCAACCGTGCTGCTATATTCCAATTTCATTTGGAAACATCCGAAAGGAACCATTGCCTGGGATCCTGAAACGGATGCGCCGCTCCGATATTCTGGACAACCGCGATCACGGCTTTGATTGTCCGACGAACAGCGGCTGTTTTCAACAGGGCCTGCAAGCGACGCCAAAGAAGGGAATACACGAATGGAAGAAGGCCGTTCATCTCTGATGAGTTCACGGCATACCGGAAGGCCTGCGGAAAAAAGCCAGGAAATAGATTGTCTTTTTCAGCCCAAAGACAAGAAGAATCATCTGGCAAGGGATGTGGATTATTTTCCGGCGATTTTATGGGATGACACTTGATGGTAAAGCTCAGTAAGCCCAATGGTCATCGCTGTTTTTAAAACATTCTGATAGCCCATGCTTAAATAGGCGTCCAGTTCATTGGCTTCATTATAAATTCGTTCCGAAATGTTCATGGTTATTCGCTTGGCAGTTGGAATTACCCTTTTGCCCTTATTGCTTTGCATTACCGAAGAAAAATCTGTTTCTTCGTAATATTTCGCTCGTGTGTTTTTATCCATTGTGCACCTCTTTTAAATAGCGTTCTTTTTCGCCTTTCCTCATTGGCCTGACAGTGATAATCACGGACCGATACGCGGCGGAAAGATAAAAAGCAATACGAAATAAATGCCCGAACGTATATGGATCCCTATGAACTGCGCAGGAAATAGCTGTCGTGCTCATCCGTTGCTCTATCGCCTGGTGCTAAGACCGCCGCCAATATTTATTTCGAGATGATAGTCAGCATTCTCCGCACTGCTGAGCTGTGAAGACTGCTTTTAATAGTCAGCCCATGACCAAAAGAAGGACCTGCTATTCGTTTCCCATTTATTGTATAGTAAACAAAATCGCCTTCGTTCATAGACAAGCCTGCTGATTTCCGAGCTTTCTGATTTCCCAGACTAATGCATGCCCGGCAGCCGTATCCGGAAAGAGCTATTCCGGATTTCATTAAAACGCTATCGAGCGCCGTTCCAAGCAGAATATCGCCCCAGCAATCAACGGACCCTATTGAATCATCGGCAGGATATTTACCGCTAGTAAATGGGTCCGCCCGGTTCCGCCAGCCGAACGCACCGGCACTGTCTTGCGAATCCTGGTCATTATAGGCAATTGACAAGGCGAATCTCCGGCCGTATTGTCCCGGCGATACCTCGCAATTCATCAAACTCAAATGCGACCATGGAAAAAACCACTCTTGACAGCGGGGATTTTCTCTATAGTCGCAGTCGGCTATAATGCCCCAATTCACCGATGCCGAAACATAGGTAAATAATGATTCCCCCCAAAAAAATTGATCGCCATGCCCGGTCGGCCGTTCAAGCGTGAGGCCCCAATACCATAATGCCTTTTCAAGTGAAAACACTCCTCCGAAGGGAACACTTAAACCTCCGATACATTGCGCGACCTGGGTTTGATGAATATTTTTAAACAGCGAATCTGCGCCTGAATACAGCTCTTCGGCAGAATGTCTGCTTAAATAAATTCGCAGCCCATCCGCTGATCCGAAAATATTCCAAGGATTTTCATAGTGGATGAAATTATCATCCATTACCTTCATCAGCATATAAACGCCTTTATCACTATAAGCGCAGCGCATAGATATTTTGCAATCCACCTCACTTTTGGATGCAGCGCTCCAGTACATCCGACTTGATGAATCCATGGTTCCGGAAGACATCGATGCCACCGAGTCCCATGCATACCAGAAGCATGAAACGCGGCCATCGGGCTTGAAAAGGCCTTCCTCAGCCGCATTCAGCTTATAAGCAATGATGGTATAGCTCGTATCCTCCTTGTGCAGGAAAGCGGAAGCGGGGTATTGGGCGTGGGCACTGACGATCAATGATACTACCAAAAAAAAAGCAAGGCGGGTTATAAGACGTCCTTTATTGCGCATAAAACGACCTTTCTCTTCAATAGCAATCAGTTGTATTGCATACGCACCGAAAGAAACCTTTCCTGCCATTTGCATACTTAATTGTAGCGCCTTTCGTAGCATTTGCGCGAAATAAAATGAAGACCGGAAAATTCTATTCCGATCTTCATTACTTTCATTTGCCCAAAAATCCAGGTCATTGGATTTGCCCTAATTTTTTAAAATAAACGGTGTTGGCAAAATCCAAAGAGCTTATTTCTTTTAAGCCGATGGCTTTTTGCTGTGCGCTAATAGGCCAATGCGCATAATCAAATCTCAAGCTTAGCAGGGATAAAGCTTTAAGCTTCAGCGAAGGGTCCGCATTGTCGAACGCTTTTTTGCTGAAAAAGAACAAGCTCTTGTCAATGTCTTTATTTCGCCTGACCTTCGAATTTAGATAATCATAGGATATTTGTGCATAATGCATTGCCATTATAGCAGAAGCAAAAGTCGAATACGATGAATTGCCATTAGAAAGCCCCTCGACGATTTTAAGTCCTTCGCTATTATAATCACCGCCCTGCAAATATACAAATGCCGCATACGCTCGAGCATTCTTTTTTATCATCATACAAGCGGCCATATCATCTGCGCTTATAGGTTGCTTCACTTCAAGGTTTAGCTTATTGGAAATGCGGGTATTCAAATCGTCCCATAATTGCAAAGAGTAAACCCCTGCATTTTGTGTAATAGCCTCATGCTGAAATAATATAATAGTGGAAAAAGCAACTGGGTCCTGCGCATATTTAAAGTTAGGTTCTGTCCGAAACATTGGCACATAGCGAATTTCCTGGCCATCCGGATTTGTAATAACCAAATGGAATGAGTTTGCGGAATTTTCAAGAGGTCCGAATATTCTTTCATGATCAAGCCATTCCGGACTTGCTGACAATACAAGATAAATCGGCTCATATTGCAAATAAACATTTTTTGCTGCAGAAATAATAATCAAATCGGCAGTTGTTGCATTAATAACAAAATTCAAAAAAGGCATCGCCAAAATTAAAAAGCGCAAAGTAATACGCATATTTCCTCCTTGCAGTTCATTGGTACAGGTTATAAAAAGGTGGATAAGCACTGGTTGCATCTCTCCAGAAATTGCCATATCTGCCGGATTTTGCCCAGCTCTCGGGGGCGAGTTGATAAAAATTCAAGTTGAAAGAATACCAATAATAAGAACCCTGAAACCCATCCCACCCATAAGTCATTATTGATCCTGAGCCACACCCTTGAGCAGGATCAAAAAAAATTGATTCACCAGCGCCATCACACGTGCAATGTCCCCAGTAATGCTGTAAATTGAAGCAATGGCCGCATTCATGGATCGCGGTTCTTACAGTTTGCGCCATTCGTGTTTCTGGATACGGCCATGATGGCCATAGAACAGCACAACCTTCTCTCTCAGTATAATTCGGGTCGCTTATTCTTATATCATCGCACATTACCCCGCCAATTAATGGATTGCCATATAAAAGGCTGTTTATCCAACCAATATCCGCGAACCAATCCTGAAAATTTTCACGATTTTCAACTGTGTAGGTACTCGGGCTTACATTTCTGCTATTTGCCAAGAATTCTATTACTTCAGCCTCGGTTATATCATTCCCATAAGGATTCGAAAGGCCTAGTTTTTTCGTTTCATGCCAGCGATTATTTGTCAGTTGATTTAGAAATGTTTCGCCTGTTTCCCCGCCTGGTTTAAGTACAGTATTAAGGTCTGGCTCCGGTATACCTGACATCACAAAGGTGTTAATCCTGAGGGACCTTCCATTAGGTTTTTGGAACACTTTGCCGGAAATACCTTCAGCTGTATAATCGGTCCTTTTTAGAATAGCGTACACGACTTGGTCATTACCATGGTAAGCATATTGCGGCCAATCCGGCGGTTGAGAGGCCACGGTCTGGAGTGGATTTGCATAGCTTGATGCAGGAGTCGCTGTAAACTGATCATTGCTGTAATTCATTGCGTATATTGATATTGGAGTATTGTTTAATGGCCAAAAAACGGCAAAAAACTGTGTTGCTGGAGAAGATACATTTACTATTCGGCAATATGCATTGTTTTCGATGCGGTTGTCCCAATAAGTTGGAAGAGCCGGATAATCACGGCAAAAATCCGTGGATGAAGCATACCAATAATTTACGGTGTTCGACTCAAGAGTCGCATGCTCGATAATGTCATTCTGACTAGGGATGGCGCTCGCATCGCCAAGATCATAATCCAACCGCAATACTATAAGCGAACCGGCAGCAGGGCGCTGGTAACCATTATGGTTCGACCACCATGCATAGAAATAATACTTCCCGTCCTTATAGAACTTATAATTACAGGCAATCCCGTAGGTTGTGCCATTAGCGACAAAATGGTAATATCCTGTATATTGTTTCCATCCGGAAGTAGTGCCCTGGTTTTCAGAGTCTTTGATCAGATTTCCATTAATTTTATAATATGTGCTATTTATCCGAGCGCTCCAAAGGCAAGCATACCAGAACACGGAATAATCATCGGTTGTGGAAGCGTCTAGTTTTATGAGCTTGTTCGCATTTGAAAGAGCCCCATTAGCAAAACTGCCGATATTCCAATATGATGTTTCATCAACACGCGGATACCAATTCTGAGGTGGTATCGGGGCCGCGATTGCAACAAAAAAGCAAAAGATTTGTAAAAGCAGGACTTTCGTTTTCATTTTATGAGTCCTTTCTTGATTGTTTCTTGCAAATCAAGTTCGCTTTTAATATTTGTAATCTGGAAATCTTTCATTAAATCAATAAAAAAGCGCACATTCTTTTCAGAAAGCGCAAATTTTGCTGATGCCGCGGGCCACTGTTTCGCATAATTCTCCATTTCAGACAGCAGCAATGCTGTGCGTAAATTCTGGTTCGTCTGGTAATTGTTTAGGGAAACATCTATCAAGATTTCCTGCGAATTATTTAGCATGCTTGGTTTCGTGAAATCTTTAATAGCTGATGCCTCCAGTTTCTGGGAGTCACTTGCTATTATGGAAAGACATACTTTCCCATCTTTTGATTCAAACGTAATGCCCTCGCTGCATGCAAAGGCATACAAAGCCAAAACAAATAGAATTGCCTTGCTCATAAATCCATCCTTTCTTTTTACGCTTTGCTCTTTCTTATTCAACCTCCGGATCGTCATCAACCATTATTTTCGCAGACTCCTTTCTATTGCCTGCTGGCTGGCTCATTTATTTGCAGCCGCGACACAAGCTACTTGATCCGCAGGCTGTCGTATTTCCCGGCCTGAGAGTCGGAAACGGCCAAAAGCACTCACACCAATGCACCGGCAGCGGCGTTCTTGCAGCAAAGAGTCTTTCTCATGGTAACATCCTTTGTGGGCCGCGATCCCGGCTATATATTAGCCGAGTGTAAACTGACCCCCGGCAATACCGCTATGTCATGCCGAGTGTCAACATCGTAAATATAGTAAAAAAAAAAAACGAAATGCAAGCAAAATCCGGATTTTCTTTTGCTGGTGCCACGCCGGGCTGTTCACTCGCTGAACGCATAATGCTCGTAATCGTCAATATTCATAGGGGGAATCGTTAAGGACGCGCCTGGACACGAACGGGATATTGTTGGATGAGCAGATGGTCATTCGCCTGAAGAAAGCCGGGTTGGACGAAATCGGCGTCAGCATCGACAGCCTCAATGAAGCGGTTCATGATACAAGCCGGGGTGTTGTGGGGACTTTGCGGAAGGCGCTTGCCGGAATCTCATTATGCAGGAAACATGGATTGAATTGCTATATCTCGGTGATTGCCACCAGGGAAGGCTTGCGCAACGGCGATCTTCCGAACATCATCACGCTGGCCCGGGAGCAAAAAGCGCGGGTGCGGATTTTGTCGCCGATACGGTGCGGGGGCTGGGAAGGCCGGGAAGATATCCGGCTTTCATCGGATGACATCCTCCTGCTCCGGGGATTGCTGCAACGGGGTTTCGTGTTCTGGGATTCCGAGTTCGTTGACACAAGGGATGCGCCGTTTCTTTGCGCGGCCAGGGCGCGGAGAAGCCTGCATATTTCCGCCCATGGAGAAGTCCGGCCATGCTGCTATGTTCCGGTTTCATTCGGCAATATCAGAAATGAACCGTTGCCCGGGATCCTGAAACGGATGCGGCGGTCTGATATGCTGGAAGACCGGGATCACGGTTTTGATTGCCCGACGAACAGCGGCTGTTTGGTATCTGCTTAACTATAGGCTACATGCAATTTTCTGGCTGTTGCCAATAAAGATTTATCATGAGTAAACAAGAAGTTGCCGCTTACTGCCGCCGCGGCAAGCAGGTGGATATCAACAAATCCTAATCCCCGGCCCCAAAGGCGGTGGTGATCGAGAAAAGTCATATATTCAGAACTCGAGACTTCCTGAATGCATGGCAATGCATTCAGCAACTCCAGTATTTCTTTTCGGTTGGTGAGGTTCCCGCACGCAAGCTCTCCCAGTATGAACGGATGAATAGCAACGGTTTCATCGAGCAGAAGACCCGCAAGAACAGCATTGCTATTCCTGAAATGATCAATCCATATTGAAGTGTCAACAAGAATCATGCTTTATCAGGGCCTTCTTCGCGGTACATAGGCAAGCTTCTTTTCCGTTCCGCCCAGGTTCGCCAGCCGTTTGCCGCTCTCCTTTGCAACAAGCGCTTGCAAACCAAGCCGGACCAGAGAGGTTTTTTCTGTGACACCAGTCAGATCTGATGCCTTTTTGATGATCTCGTCATCGAGCACAAGCGTTGTTCTCATATGACCTCCTTATGCATATAAATATGCATTATTTATACATACACTATCAAGCTTGTTTCAGGCATGATGGAACAGTGATTCGGATGGCATAGGGCGTTTTCAGCGGCCGCGGCCAGTGAAACCTATTGCGTTTTTCTTGATTATCAGCTATTTTGGTCAAGGAGGTGTTGCGGGATGGCGCACCCGGCAAATGCGGGATGACAAAAGCGATGCGGCGGCAAAGAGGGTTCATTCCTCCGCCCGCTTTGCCCCAAAAACCAGACCTCACGGCATCTACAGATGAAAAAGTTCGATACAATCCGCACTATTATTCACGCTCATAGCAGCGACCTTCGAAGCCAATATGGGATCACCGGCCTTTCGGTGTTCGGTTCGGTTGTCCGTGATGAGGCGCAGGAGGGCAGCGATGTTGATATTCTTGCGACATTCAATAAGCCTGTAGGGCTTCTCAAATTGATCGATGCTGAATATTATCTCAGCGACCTCCTTGGATTAAAGGTTGATCTTATTCCCTCTGATGAAGTCCGTCCCGAACTGCAGCAGCAGATTTATAGCGAGGCCGTGCCGGTATGATTCGGGATGTTACGCTGTGCAACGATGGAAACTCATGGCTGGAATGCGTGACAAGTGCATTCATGCCTATTTCGGCGTGAAATTCAAGACAGTATGGGAAGCAGTGAAGAATGAAATCCCGCCGCTAGAACCAGCAATCGCCTCGCTGCTGGAAGACCTTCGGAAACAAGCCAGGGAATAATCCGGCCGATCTTTCCCCCGCAATAAAATCCCGCTATCACACCAGCCACACCACCGCAAGCCCGGTGATTACCATCAGCAGAAATCCCGGCAGGAGGGCCTTTTTGATCCCCGCGGTCCCGGTGATCATCACGAAGCCGCCTTTGAGCACTGTGTTGGCCACCATGGCGATGACCACGGCTCGCGCGGCGACAAGCAGGTCGATGCCGCCCCCGGCGCGCGAAAGCTTTGCCACGGAGAGCGCGATGGCGTCCACGTCGGCCAGGCCGGAAAAGAAGCTTGACAGATAAATACCCGTTGACCCAAGGTACACCGCCGCCGCTTTGGCAATGAAGAGGATGATGACAAACAGCAATCCGAATTTGATCGCCAGGCCCAGCTCGAAGGGGTTGGCCATGGCCATTTCATGTTTTTCGTGCTCGCGCGATTCGGAACGCCAGAGCACCAGGCTCCAGATCAGGCCCGCGGCGACGGACGCGGCCACGGGAAGCCAGAGAAGGCGGACCAGCGCGGGATTGAGCACGGCCACCGCCACCAGCACCCGGCCGTACATGACGGTCCATGCCACGGTCACGGCCAGCGCAAAGGGCCGCCCGAGTTCGGGATTGATTTTGCTGCGCCGCGCAAACGAGAGGGTCACGGCCGTGCTCGACGCCAGGCCGCCCAGCAGGCCGGTAAGACCGATCCCGCGCTTAGGGCCCAGAGCTTTGATCAGCACATACCCTACGAAGCTGATGCCGGAAATCAACACCACGAAGAGCCAGATCTTGAAAGGATTGAAGATGGTGAAGGGAACAGGCCCGAAATTCCGGTTCGGCAGCACCGGCAGGATGATGGCCGAAATCGCCGCGAACTTGAGCGTTGCGTAGACGTCCTCGCGCGTGAGATGCTCAACGAAACGGTGCAGCTCGATCTTGACCGATAAGAGGGCGGTCACGGCCACGGCCAGCGCCGCGGCAATGGTAAGCTGGCCCGCATAGCACAGGGCGCCGATCAGCACCGTGAGCATGCCCGCGGCCTTGGTCGTCATGCCGATGCGACCCGCCTGCGCTTCGATGAAATAATCGACGGCAAAGAAAAGCGCCGCCACCGCGATCACCGCTACCAGAATGAGTGCGCTGCCGGCCTTGTCCGCCAGCATGGCGCCGCAGCAGCCGATCAGCGCGAACAGGGGGAACGTGCGCACGCCGGCAGCGAGGGGCAGGTGCGCGCTTTCCGATGCGTATTCGCGCTGCATGCCGATGAGAACGCCGATGGCCAGCGCGGCGCCGAAGCGGAGGAATAATGCGGTGTGTTCCATGCGGATCAGGATTTTTGCTTTTTAACCGCGCGCGCGATTGCTTTCATGTTGGAAAGCCCGTTTTTTTGCAGCAGCAGATTGCCGGTGACGATGATGTCGGCGCCGGCCGAAAGTTTGGCCACCGCGGTCTTGACATCGCGGATACCGCCGCCCACGATGAGCGGAATATCGGTATAGGAGCGCACCATGCGCACCATGTCGTCGGGCACGGTCTGCTGCGCGCCGCTGCCGGCCTCCAGGTAAATCATCTGCATGCCCATGTACTGGGCGGCCAGCGCGTGCGCCGCCGCGATCATGGGTTTTGTCCGCGGCAGCGGACGCGTATTGCTCATGAATTCCACGGAGGTGACCATGCCCGACTCCACCAGCATATAGGCGGTGGCGATCGGTTCGATGCCCAGACGCCGGATGAGCGGCGCGGCCTTGACGTGCTCGCCGATGAGATTGACGGGGTTGCGGCCGGAAATAAGCGAAAGATACAGGAGCGCGTCGGCATGGCGCGAAAGCTGGGTGGCGTCGCCGGGGAAGAGCAGGACCGGCGCTTTCACGGCGCTCTTGACACTGCGCACAAACGCGTCGAAATGATCGGTATGAAGCAGGCTGCCGCCGATAAGAAAACCGTCGACCCCGCAGGCTTCGCACGCGCGCGCCGTGCGCACGGCTTCCTGAATGGAAAAATCGTCGGGATCTAAAAGCACCCAGTGCAGTTTGCGTTTTTCGCGGATCATCCGGCGGATGTAATCGAACACCACGGTACGCCTCATGGGATCATGCCTTTGCTTTGATGAGTTCGGAAGCTTTTGCCAATGCGTCATTAAGCCGGGACGGGTCCTTGCCGCCGGCCTGCGCGCGCAACGGGCCGCCGCCGCCGCTGCCGCCGGCGATCGCCGCTATTTCCTTGAGAATATTTCCGCTGTGCAGACCATGTGCGTCCACGGCTTTTTTGCCCGCGCCGGCGGACAGGAAGACCGCGCTGCCGTCGGTGGCGCCCAGCACGAAGGCGAGGTCCGGCGGGCCGCTTGACTTGATGGTGTCGGACAGCGCATCCGTGATGGTGGAAAAGGCGGGACGGTCCATGGTGCCCAGGTTCCGCACGATCCAGGGGAATTTGCCGTTTTTATCCGCCGCGGCGATCAGGTCGGCCACCGACCGGGAGGCGCCGTCTTTGCGCGCCGCGAATGCGTCGGACTCCAGCTTTTTCTGGGACGCAAGCAGCGCGCCCACGCGTTCTGCCAGCGCCGCTTCGCCCACTTTGAGTATCTGCACAAGAGCGCCGATGGTGGTCTCATGCGCGAGCAAACGGTCGAGGGAATTGAGCCCCGTGACCGCGGCAATGCGGCGCACGCCCGCGGCGATGCTGGTTTCTTCCGTGATGTGGAACAAACCGATTTCACCCGTGGAGGCAACATGTGTGCCGCCGCACAGCTCCCGGGAAACGCTTCCCATCGTCACCATGCGGACCACATCGCCGTATTTTTCGCCGAAAAGGGCGATGGCCCCTTCCTTTTTTGCTTCGTCAATGGGCTTGAGCACGCAGGTAACGGGCAAACAGGCAACGATCCATTCGTTGACGCGGCGCTCCACTGCCGCGATTTCGGCGGCGGACAGGGCTTTGAAATGCGTAAAGTCGAAGCGAAGGGCCAGCGGGTCCACGCGCGAACCCGATTGCTGAACGTGTCCGCCCAGAACGCCGCGCAGCGCAGCCTGCAGCAGGTGCGTTGCCGAATGGTTGCGCCGCGTGGCCGCGCGTTTGTCCGCGTTCACCTGAGCGCGGAGCGGGGCCGCAAGGTCGCTTTTAGCAAGCCCGCCCTCCACGGAGACCGTGTGGATGATCGCATCGTGCAGCTTGACGGTGTCGGTGACCGGAACGCGGCGGCCGCTTTCGGTGATGAGCTCGCCGATATCACCAACCTGGCCGCCCGACGCCGCGTAAAAGGGCGTGGTATCCAGCGCCAGAAGGTAGCCGCCGTCACCGTGCGGTTTGTACCGCGCGATCCGCACCGTGTCCGCAAGCCGGTCGTATCCCGTAAAGGAGGTTGACTTGACTGGAAGCAGCTCCACCCAGCCGGTGGAATCCGCGGCATCGTCGCCTCTGGCCGCGGCGTTGCGCGCGCGCGTGCGCTGCTGTTCCATGAGGCGGTCGAACTCCGCTTCGTCAACGGCAATGCCCTTTTCCGACGCCATAAGCCGCGTGAGGTCCATGGGGAAACCGAAGGTATCGTAGAGCTGGAAAACGTCCGCGCCGCTTAGTGTTTTGCGCGCGCCCGCCTGGATGACCATGGCGTTGAAGCGCTCGATACCCTGTTCGAGCGTGGCGCCGAAACGCTCTTCCTCCGCTCGGATGACCTCTTCCACATAGGAGCGGCGCTGACCGATCTCGGGAAACGCGGCGCCCATGACATCGATCACCGTGGGCACAAGGCGGTAGAGAAATGGTTCGCAAAATCCCAGTTCGCGGCCAAAACGGACCGCGCGGCGAAGCAGGCGCCGCACCACGTAGCCGCGGCCTTCGTTTGCCGGGAATGCGCCGTCGGTGATGGAAAAGGTCAGGCTGCGGATGTGGTCCGCGATCACGCGGAAAGGGGTTCCCGCGATGTCGGAGGAATAGCGTTTGCCGCTCATGGTCGAAAGCGCCGCGATAATCGGCGTGAAAACATCGATGTCGTAATTGCTCTTTTTTCCTTGCAGCAAGCGGACAATGCGCTCAAAGCCCATGCCCGTGTCCACATGTTTTGACGGCAGATCGTGGAGCGAGCCGTCTTTTTCCCGGTTGTACTGGATGAAGACCAGGTTCCAGATCTCCATGAAGCGCGTGCAGCCGGGAGCATTGGGCCCGCATTGGTGGGAGGAGGGATCGGCGCAGGCGTCTTCGCCGCAGTCGATGTGGATCTCGGTGCATGGCCCGCACGGCCCGGTTTCGCCCATCTCCCAGAAATTGTCTTTTTCCCCATGGCGGGAAATATGCGAAGGGTCGATGTCGGTCTCGCGCTTCCAGCAGGACTCGGCGTCGTCGTCTTTTTTGTAAACCGTGGCATAGAGCCGGTCTTTGGGCAGGCCCCACACGCGGGTGAGAAGCTCCCAGGCCCAGCCGATGGCCTCTTTTTTATAATAATCACCGAACGACCAGTTGCCCAGCATTTCAAAAAAAGTATGGTGATAATGGTCGCGGCCAACCTCCTCAAGGTCGTTGTGCTTGCCCGATACGCGCATGCATTTCTGCGAATTGGCGGCGCGCTTGAGGCCGCGAGAATTGTCACCCAGGAAAATGGACTTGAACTGGTTCATGCCCGCGTTGGTAAAAAGAAGCGTGGGGTCATCCTGCGGAACCACGGGCGCGCTGGGCACAAAGGTGTGTCCCTTGCTTTTAAAGAATTCGATGAATTCCCCGCGTATCTGGTGCGCAGTTCTGTTCATGATCGTGCTCATTGGATTACGATGCCGCGACTTCGGCCTTGACCTCGCCCGTGGGGAGATCGAGTTTTTCGCGCAATTTCTTTTCGATCTTTTGCATCAGATCGCGGTTTTCGAAGAAAAACTCCTTGACCTTGTCGCGGCCCTGGCCCAGGCGTTCCCCTTCAAACGACAACCACGCGCCGCTTTTTTCAATAATGCCGTGTTCGATGCCCAGGTCGATGATGTCGCCTTCGGAGGAGATCCCTTTGCCGTACATGATATCGAATTCCGCTTCCTTGAACGGCGGCGCCACTTTGTTCTTCACCACTTTCACCTTGGTGCGGTTGCCCACCACCACTTCGCCGTCCTTGATGGGCGCGATGCGCCTGATGTCAAGGCGCACCGAAGCGTAAAATTTGAGCGCGTTGCCGCCGGTGGTGGTTTCCGGGTTGCCGAACATGACGCCGATTTTCATGCGCAGCTGGTTGATGAAGATCAGGCAGGTTTTGCTTTTGGAAAGAATACCCGTGAGCTTGCGCAGCGCCTGCGACATGAGCCGCGCCTGCAGGCCCATGTGGCTGTCGCCCATTTCGCCCTCGATTTCGGCCGCGGGCACGAGCGCGGCCACTGAGTCGATTACGATGATGTCGATGGCGCCGCTGCGCACCAGCGTGTCGGCGATCTCCAGCGCCTGTTCGCCGGAATCGGGCTGCGACACCAGCAGGTTGTCGATGTCCACGCCCAGGTTTTTCGCGTAATTGGCGTCAAAGGCGTATTCGGCGTCGATGAGCACGGCAATGCCGCCGCGCTTCTGGGCGTTGGCGATGGCGTGCAGGGCCAGCGTCGTTTTGCCGGACGATTCGGGCCCGAAAATTTCAATGATGCGCCCCTTGGGAAGACCACCCACGCCAAGCGCATTGTCGATAGCGATTGACCCGGTGGGAATCACGGGCATGCCGATCGCAAGGGTGTCTTCTCCCATGCGCATGATGGCGCCCTTGCCATGTTGCTTTTCGATCTGCGCCAGGGCCTGCTCCACGGCCGCGTTCTTTTTGATCATGGTTTCACTCGGCTCTTTCAATGCCTCTTTTTTTGCCATAATTCCTGCTCCTTGCTGGAAAGCTTGTGCTCGAGGTCCCGGGTATCGGCGTTGTTTGCGCCGATAGATAAAGTTTATACAATATATTAATTGGCGCGGCTATCCCGCAGTTCTCCTGCGGGTCCGCCAGCAGTTCCGCAACTTCTCTGTGAAATAGCGTACTATCAAAGGCGCACCCCCAAGATTTATCCATTCAGGAACTTTTTGTCGGGATAGGCCGAATAAGTGGATCAAATTTCAGCGGGTATG
>Ga0315279_10006130_pt1 | contig 15273 bp, 16 predicted proteins | sample YL17G06_20_MG_FD_203694 | JGI IMG/M metagenome (GOLD analysis project Ga0315279, IMG submission 203694) | Sediment microbial communities from Yellowstone Lake, YNP, Wyoming, USA - YL17G06_20 | ecosystem: Environmental > Aquatic > Freshwater > Lake > Sediment | place: USA: Wyoming | collected... | reverse complement strand
TTGCTCCTCCAAGGGAGGATCTTTTTGCTGAGGAATCTCTTTACGAGATTGAAAAGATTGCGTTTCTAGAAGAAGAACCTGTGGAAGTGAAACCAACAGATATATCGAAAAAATCAGAGGTTCAACAAGAATTCATTCAAGTGGTATCCGACTGGGAGCATAAAGAGAAACATCTTCCTGAATGGGAACCAGTGACAAAGGAAACAACTGAAAAAGAAATTGTTGAGGTTAAAAAAGGAAAGTCGATTGAGATGTTTCTTCCTGAGTTTGAACGAGTTGATGAGAAACAGTCACCGTTACCATCCCGTTCTCCTGAAAAAGAAAGCAGGATACCTTCATTTGAACCAGTGGAATTTGAAGCAGTCAGGGAGGAGAAACAACAGGTGGAACGATCAGAGGTACGAAAGAAGGAGAAAGCGGAATTACTACGCAAGAAGCTGGAGGAAAAACAAGCACAACAAGAAGCAAAGGAGAAAGAGCGGGAAGCAAAAAGACTAGCAAAAGAACATGAAGAGAAGTTACGATTAGAGCGATTGGAATTACGGAAGAAGGAGAAAGCGGAATTACTACGCAAGAAGCTGGAGGAAAAACAAGCACAACAAGAAGCAAAGGAGAAAGAGCGGGAAGCAAAAAGACTAGCAAAAGAACATGATGAGAAATTACAGTTAGAACAATTAGAGATCCAAAAAGAGCAGCGAGAGGAACAGAAACGCAAAGATTTAGAGAAGAAAAAAGCAGCTGCTGAGGCAAAGGAAAAAGACCTAGAAGAACAACGTCTCATAAAAGAACGTGAAGAGAAGTTACGATTAGAGCGATTGGAATTACGGAAGAAGGAGAAAGCGGAATTACTACGCAAGAAGCTGGAGGAAAAACAAGCACAACAAGAAGCAAAGGAGAAAGAGCGGGAAGCAAAAAGACTAGCAAAAGAACATGATGAGAAATTACAGTTAGAACAATTAGAGATCCAAAAAGAGCAGCGAGAGGAACAGAAACGCAAAGATTTAGAGAAGAAAAAAGCAGCTGCTGAGGCAAAGGAAAAAGACCTAGAAGAACAACGTCTCATAAAAGAACGTGAAGAGAAGTTACGATTAGAGCGATTGGAATTACGGAAGAAGGAAAAAGAAAAACAAAAGCCGAGGAAGTCGGAAAAAGAAAAGAAATCAGTTGTTACAACCTTAGTTGACCAAAAGAAGTCAGCTCGAGGAGAAACAACGAATGTGGGAGCTGCTCGGATTAAACAAAAACAGATTCGTAAGAAACCTTTACTGGCTCAAAAGGATGAACAACCGATGGTTTCCGGCTGGGAGACACTCAGTGAAGAAACTCATAAAGAAGATGCTGGTGACATCCCTACCGAACTAAAAGAACCGTTTGCACATGAAACGATTGAGCTTATTTCAAAGGAGAAAGAACGAGAACAGAAGCGTCTTGAGAAGGAACAGGATGAAAAGAAGCGGCTAGAACGATTAGAGCTAAAGAGGAAAGAGAAAGAGGAATTGAAACGAAAGAAGTTGCAGGAGAAGCAGCGGGCTGATCTATTTGCGTTAAAGAAGGAAGACAAAGAGCAAAGGAAACAAAAGAATTTGGAGGAGAAACAAGCAAAACAGGAAGCGAAGGAGAGGGAGCGGGAGGAGGAAAGACGCGCAAAGGCGGAACTGAAATCGAAGCAGCATATACTTGCCTTAAAAGAGCTTGAATGGAAAACGAAGAAGAAAGAAGAACAAAAACTGAAGGAACTTGGACGGAAGAAGGAGAAGAAGCGTTTAAGTGAACTTGGTATTATTGGTACAGCAAAGGAAACAGGATTAAGAGACGAACGTAAAAAAGCAGAAGAACAGAAATATACAATGGATTTAGTAAAAATTGCTGCAGAAGTAAAAGAACAACGAAAACTTAAGGCTTTTGAACGTAAGAACCAGAAAGAGCGAAAAAAAACAGAGAAAGAAAAACAGAAATTAAAAGCGATTGAAGAAAATAAGGCTAGGAAGAAAATGGATTTACATTTAGAAGAAGAAATCGTCAAGGAAAAACTTTCTGGTCAAGTAGAACGGATTGATATCTTCGTTGGATTTGATAGTATTGATCAAGAGACCGCAAATCTTCTCTTAAAATGTGGATATACCTCAATAGAAAAGTTAAGGGAAGCAAGCGTAAAGGAGCTCATGAAAATTGGATTAAAGAAAAAAATCGCGCAGATGATACTTGCTGAAAGTGGAGAATTTGTTGAATGGGAAGTGTATGACGCTGATGAACATCTTGAGAAAATCTGAGACACCACTCTGAACCTATAGAGGTTTCACCTGATATAAAAAGAGGTATCACCATCCTTTAAAAGAACAAATGAAATCGAGATTGTAATAAATTGGTTGCACACTAATACCATAATAAATATTATTCTTTTTTCAATAGTATTGTTGTTTTTCATTACCGTTGATATTTCTGTATAGGTTTAGATAATTTCGTCGATTTCGGAGATGTAAATATTTTATTTGCAGAGAAACGCATGCAAAAAAAAAAGGCACACATAAAATGATCCATTATCATATCCATTCGCTATAGAAAATAGAAGAGCGAGTAAAAAGACAGAGAAAGGGCATTACTGACTGTTCAATTCGACCCTTGCTCCGGTTTCTTCCGCTTCTTTAGATAATCATATACATCAAGGATAATCGGTATTGAAACAAGAATCGCAATCACGATTCCAAGACAAATCATACTATCCTCATGAACATTTCCAACCGTATTTTTCCCGTGAAGAACATCCTCAAAAAAGAGATTAATAGTCCCAAGCCAGGGAATCTCGAATCGTGCTTTTCCTGACATCCAATCTAATTGAACAGGCTCAGGGCAGATATCAGTGATCTCGTCAATCACCTCATTATTATCTCCTTTTGTGAGAAAACCTGAGTGAGTCCATCCTGGATCACGATTATACAACCCTAACTGAGGAATCGTAAGACTTGTTGCATTATCAATTCCATAGTCTACGATAGTATAGGTGGTCTGACCATTTTTATTGTACACGTCAACCCAACACATCGCCCGATGAATAATCTGCGACACATCTGTTCGTCCCAGAGGTTTATAGATAATCACGTCACCGTAATCACCATAGGATCGCCAGCCATTCTCCGCTTCAGCGCCTTTGATAAGGCCACCATGCGGGACAATATCGCTCACCTTCGAGACCTTCTGCACCAGAACCATATCGCCCGCATCGATCGTACCCAACCGACCAAACGGAGAATTCGGATGCTCCATACTCCCAGACTCAATCGCAACCATAGGAGCGGCAAACCATTGCCCCGTATACCCCCATAAAATCATCAAAATAACAAACACCGCGAGCAATGCGATAACCACATCTCGAACAATCGAAATCTTATTGTCGTCGCTTTTCCAAAACTGGATAAACATTTTTTTGATGTTCATGGGTTCACACAATCATAGGTTTTTTTTATGTAACAGTGAACTTTTTGTTATTGTTCCACAGATAGGACAGATTTTTGTTATTTCGTTAAATTGTTTTTTGCACCCTGGACAACGAGAGACCCATTTAAACTTTTTTGTTATTCCTTTCTGCGAAAACCCCTGAAATTTGATTTGCAATGTCGATGCAACATTTTGAATTGAATAATCATCGGTAAGAATCGTCGCTTCTTGGTCAGGTTCTTTGTTGAGATCAATTGCTAACGCCACAATTTCAATATCCGCAAAAGAAAGCCTGCGATCATCGCCGGTCTCTTGTGCTGTTTTTTTCACACGATTTATTGCTTCTTTTGATGGTTCGTGAATCGCAAGACCTGTTTCCTTGAGTAACTCGAATGTACGGAAGTCTCGTCCACCAGGGCTCAATTCGTCAGAAACAGCGGGTGTTGTGACTATTGATACATTGTCAAAACGAATTGGTTTTCCTGAAAGAATCGCAGAGGTATCAATAATAAAAACTTGTTTTTTCATAGAAAATCCTTTCGTAGATTAGGTTTTTTTAAGTTTTGCACAAATCTCTGCGATTGACACAATTTCTTGATTCCCGATTTTCATGTCTCGCAGGGTGACGGTTTTTTTCTCAAGTTCTTTGGGTCCAACGATGATGACTTTCTCTACATGTTTTGCGTCTGCGTATTTTAAGGATTTCCCTGTACCTCGTCGGAGCTGGTCGAAATCAACAGAAAATCCTTGGCATCGTAATTGTTGAGCAATCTCAATAGATGTACAGATCATATCCTGGTTTACTGGGATGATGTACACATCGAGTTTAGAGGGAGGGAACATAAACCCTTCCGCTTCAAGAGCAAGGATTGTTCGGTCAAATCCAACCGCAAAACCAGAGGTCGGGACTTCGGTGCCGCCAAACAAGGAAACAAGCTCGTATGAACCTCCGCCACAGAGTTGTTTTTCTGCTCCAAGAACGGGTGCATCGATTTCAAACACTAAGCCTTTGTAATAATCAAGTCCTCGTACAATGCTTAATTTTATTCCGTACTCGGTGACATGAAACGCATTTTTCAGTAAACCAAGGATTGTTTCCATGGCGGCAAGCTCTTTTACCGCATCAGGATCCTCAGCGATAAATGATCGAATCTCATTGACTTCTGATGTCTGAAGAACGCTAATGAACTTTTCTGCATCCTTCTCAGAAACACCACAATCCCGAAGAGATATTTTCAGATCATCAAACTGTGACTTATCGATCAATGGCAAGAGTATTTTCTGATCATCTTTAAGGAGATTTAATCTCTTAAAAATGGCACTGATAATCGTGAGATCTCCAATGTTAATTCGAACGTTTTTTAACCCGACATTTTTTAAAAGGGTATATGCGAGTGCGAGTAATTCTGCAGCTGCTTCTGAGGTTTCTACCCCGATGACCTCACAACCTGCTTGTTGAAACTCCCGGTACCTTCCTTTCTGTGGTCGGTCGTACCGATAGCAGTTCCCAAAGTAAAACAACTTGAGTGGTTTTGGCTCCATCTGTAACCGCTCGACATAACAACGGATTACTGGAGCGGTAAGCTCTGGTCGTAACGCAAGCTCTCGTCCCCCTTTATCAGTAAACGCATATAATTCATTAACAATAGATTCACCAGATTTCGCGGTGAAAAGTTCTAAGTTCTCAAAGGTCGGTGTCTGGATTTCCCCGTACCCAAATGAGGTAAACGTCGCAGCCATGTTCTGTTCGATATAGCGACGTTTCTCCATTTCTTCTGGAGTAAAATCTCGTGTTCCTCGTGGGACCTGAAACATGAGGAGTTGAATATCAGGAGCACTTAATTATTGTTTCTGTCGTAAAAAAAAAGAAGAATAAAACGGTGAGATCTCCCTTGTGACATTGGCATATTTTGTTTATGTCACGTACATTTAGAATGACAAGACAACAAATCCTTGCAGGAATGAATCAAGTAAAATTTCACCACCTTATACTGTCAGATTCGTCGCATTAAATGGTACATACACATCGAAAAAGCCACTAAAACCTCTTTATCAACGGTAAAAGAGAACAGGCAAAAACTTCTTTTAGCAGTATTTGTTACACCTCATGAATTTCTCGTACAACGAGGTTGATTATAATGGAAATAACAATGTATGTCAATAAATACAAACATGCACGATACACGTTTTTCAAATGGCGATATCAACTTGAAGTCTATCATAAAGTGATACTCGCAGTAAGTTTTGCATGTTTAACAGGATTATTAGCACAAGTGCGTTTTTATCTCCCCTGGTCGCCTGTTCCACTGACCGGACAGACTTTCGCGGTTCTCTTAAGTGCGATCGTGCTTGGGAAATGGTGGGGTGGCATTAGCCAGAGCATTTACCTTGGTGTAGGTATTGCTGGGGTACCATGGTTTGCAGGAATGAACGGAGGATTCGCCTATCTTGCCGGTCCAACCGGTGGATATCTCATAGGTTTTGTCCTTGCCGCTTTCTTCCTTGGATACTTTGTTGATAGATACGTTAAATCACGAAAATATTGGACGATGTTTGCGTTAATGCTCTTTGTCAATTTTGGCATAGTCTTCGGACTGGGATTGTTACAACTCTATGGCTGGCTTTCGTTTACCGGAGCATCAGTTGATCTCTGGGGTTTACTCCTGATGGGGCTGATACCATTCATCATCGGTGACACCATTAAGATAGCAATTGCTGCTGGAGTAGCGAGTAGTATTACACCAAAACAAGGATACGGAAGCGAAGTCGACGCGTTTTAAATATAAACGCGACTATCTTTTTTTTATTTTACTTTCGAAAGGGAAATCGTCCGATCATTCAAGACAATCCATTTAATCTTATCGCCATCTTTTAACTTCAGAAGTTCCACAACTTCAGAAGGTACTGTAATTCGTCTGCGTGAACCACGGATTGTTATCGCAGTTTCTTTAATGCATTTCACTTGGTCGAGTTCGATCTTCATCGATATTCCTCCTTTTGTTCACATATTATTATTAAATTGAATCATTAAGAGATTGCATGACTAACTTATCTCTCCACTTAGATATGCTTTTGTTTCAGGGTTTTTTGGATTATTGAAAAATTCATCAGCTGGTCCTTGTTCAATGACCATTCCAAAATACAGGAAGATGACATGATCAGCTACTCTTTTCGCTTGACGGAGAGTATGAGTTACCAATACGACAGTATAGTCTTTTTTTAGCTTTAGCAGAAGTTTTTCGATTTGTTGGGCAGCGAGGGGGTCTAAGGCAGATGTTGGCTCATCGCAGAGCACGACCTCGGGTTCTACAGCAATGGCTCGAGCTAAACAGAGACGTTGTTGCTGTCCTACGGATAGTCGTGACGCAGGATCGTGGAGTCGACCTTTGACTTCGTTCCACAGACCAACCTCCTGTAAACAATGTTCAACAGTACTTTCAATCTCACCTTTGTTTTTGTTGCTATGAATCCGTAATCCATATGCAACGTTATCGTGAATTGACATTGGTAAGGGGTATGGTTTTTGGGAGAGCAAACCCATTTTTTTCCGAATATCCGGAACGTCAAGTCTTGGTGCAAGAATGTTTTTACCATCGACTAAAATTTGACCAGAAATTTTCACATCATCTTGTATTTCGAGCAATCGATTAAAAGATTTTAATAATGTTGTCTTTCCGCACCCTGATGGACCAATGATCGCTGTTAATTTTTTTGCTGGAATTTTAATGTCAATGTTTCGAAGAACGTGATGACCATGAAAACTCACATTGAGGTTCTTCGTTTCTATTTGTATGCGACATTCTGTTGACATAATCTCTGTTCCTCTTTTCTTATTTTATCACATATTTCATATAACGTTTTGAAAGGGTCCTTGAAAGAATGCTAATTGTAAAAACAATAAGAAGCAAGACTAAGGCGGTCGCACTTGCCTTTTGCCGAACGATAGGGAGCGACGAGGTAGAAAGTTGAAATATCATCGTAGGAAGTGCAGCAGTCGAGTCGAACAAGGAGCTTGGTATGCGATTTGTAAAACCAGCGGTAAAGAGAATGGAGGCAGCATCACCAATTCCTCGCCCTAACCCTAAGAGGATTCCAGCAAGAATCCCGGGAAGTGCTTGTCGTGGAACGACTTTTACTGCGGTTTCAAATTTTGTTGAACCAAGCGAATAGGCTCCTTCTTTTAACCCAATTGGTACAAGCTTGATCGATTCGTCCATATATCGAGTAATAATGGGGATCTCAAGAAGGGTTAACGCGATAATTCCAACCAATACAGAAGCGCTCATACCAAGATAAATCATTATTAGAAAACAAAACACACCATAGATAATCGAAGGGATACCCCAAAGGATGTCCAAGGAGAACCGTACGAACCCAGCAACCCACGGGTGAGTAAAATCTTTTTGAAGATACAAGGCAATTGCAATCCCTATAATACAGGCAAGACCCGTGGCAGGTAATGCGAGAAGAAGTGACCCAAGAATAGCATTCAGTATGCCGCCTCCACCAGCTCCTAAATAAAACTCACCGCTGGATGTCTGTGTAAGTAATTCAAGTGTTAAAGCAGGACCACCGTTTATAATGACCAAAGCAACAATGATAATTAAACTCCCCACAACAATAGAAATAGAAATCATCATTAATATCTTAAAGATGTTTTCTTCAAGCGTTCGTTTATTCAAAAGTTCCACCTCTTTTTCGCTCGTCTCAATATAAAGATACCGAAGATATTGAAGAGTAACACAACGATAAAGAGAATTAATGCTACCATCATCAACGCTGATTCATACAAGGGGGAGGACATCATATCACTGTACGCAGATACAATCAACGACGCAAGTGTTTGTCCTGGGGAAAAAAGTGTTGAGGGTGTACGAGTGATTCCTCCAACGACCATATTGACAGCTATGGTTTCGCCAAATGCCCTGCCAAACCCGAGGAAAACTGCTGAGATAATACTTGGAGCAGAGGCACGAAAAATCACTTTTTTTACCGTCTCCCATTTTGTTGCTCCAACGGAGAGAGAGGCTTCCCGGAGAGAAAGTGGTATCGCGTGAAATGATTCGACACATAAGGAAATAATTATTGGAAATACCATAATTGCTAAGGTGATAGACGCAGTCAAGATACAATAACCCGTTGTTTCTATTCCAAACCACGGTGCGATGACATCTTTGACGAGAGGTACTAAAAAAAGCAAAGCACATAATCCGTATACCACAGAAGGAACGCCAGCAAGAACATCAATAAACGGTCTTACTATTTTTCGTATTTTTTTAGGAGCATATTCTGCAATGTACACCGCACTGAGAATAGAAATTGGAACTGCAATGATCAATGCGATCCCAGTAACGAGAACAGTTCCTACGATGATAGGGTATAAACCAAATTGATTAAAACCCGGGTTCCATGACGATGAAAATAATATTTCAGCAAGAGAGTGTTGTTCAAAAATGAAGAGAGATTTAAATAAAAGAAGGAAAAAAATGGAGAAAAAAAGGAGAGAGACCGCTACGGTAACCACGAGCATAAGTTTTGTGCCGAGGAAATCTCGTAGCTTTCTTCTATCCATACATACCTATTGAATTTCTGGTCGAGTTCCTGAATTTAAATATTGTATTTGCAGTTCAAGAGTCTCTTGGGGTAACTTGAGATATCCGCTGGTCTCCACATATTGTTGTCCATCGGTCAAAATCCAATCGACAAAATCTTTTGTTGCTCCCGTGAAATTATGTTTTGTTACCAAATGGAGGTTTCGTGCTGGTGGCCAGGGATAGATATGATTTCTAATTGCATTTACAATTTCTGTGCTGTTCCCATAAAAACTCTCATTTGCATCAAGTACTCCATTCTCGTTAAGATCCAGAGGAACCGGAAGTATCCCTGCATATGGTAATTTTGTGTTCATATCATAGACGGTGTTGATATTGTTATATCCAATAGAGTTGACATTTCCTTGGACAGCAGTACGAACACCCGCATCCTCTATTTGAGCAGCATCTGCCGTAGCAGTTATATTATCCTGTAAATATTTCCCTAAATATTTCGCCCACATCTCTGCAGCACCACAAGCATCCTGACGGGTAAAGACCCAGATACGTTGCGTACTTGCATTTGGATCTCCAACAAGCTCTCCCCAGGTTTTTATGGCTCTATTTTCGTATACATTAACAAAAATGTCTTTCAGTTGGGCTTTGGTAACTCCTTGAGCAAGAATCCTGTCTTTCACAGGGTTCCGAGCGTTCATCGTCGCAATGACTGCATCTGAGGCAACTGAAACCCAGAATACACCATTTGTGATATCATTATTTGAGACATCCTTTGAGTACATTCCGATATCGACAACACCGGCGAGAGCCTCTGTCATCCCCTTTCCCGCCCCTCCGCCAGAGACATCAATTCGTATATCTGGGTGAAGTTTTTGATATTCTTTAGCCCACACCTCCATCATAGGTTGAAGCGCGTTTGCACCAGATATTTTTATTACATTTTTTTGTTGATTTGTACAACCAGACAGGCTGACAATTCCGACCATAATGAGAATAAGAACTGCGATAAGTGCCTTCATTTTCTTTTGTGTATGTTCTTTCATCTTTCATCGTCTCCATTTCATGTTTATTTTCCTGAATCGTTGCTGTGAACTATGATAACGAGCGACGTATCAGCAATAATATTATATATGACCCCCTATTTATAATTATTGGTAATATACCAACATTACTCCAATGTTAGCCAAAAATACAAACAATCAAACATAAACAAAGTAAAATAAGTTTTATAAAGAAAATATAATTTAATAAAGTAGAGCTTGTTATCAACTAAAATATGATCGAACAAGGACACCGAGAAATACTTGGACTCAAAGAACTCACTTGCCCGAAATGCGGAAACCAGAATATCATGACACTCCGCGGAGAAATCACAGCTGGAAAACATACTGTCCATGAATGCAAATGTAAAATCTGTGACTGCGACTTTTTAGTCTCTAGCAGTATCATGAGAAAATAGAATACTTTTTTGGTGAAGTGAAGAAAGGATTTACTGTTTCAAACTAACTTTCAACTGCGGGTTTTTCTGTTTCATCACATTCTTTGCATCAATTTTATTTTCTCTCGCAAGCCATCCAATCGCAGCATAGACATCTTTCACGTCAATTCTTGTTAATCGTGCAAGAGACGAAATATCGACATCAGTTTGTTGTTGTGATAAAACGGTCCATATCTTTCCTGCATCAAAACCAATTTTCCCCTCAAGATTCGTACCACCGATCTTATAGACAGTACCATTACGACATATCTTATTCTCCCGAGCAAGCCAACCAACCGCAGCATTTAATTGATGTTCATTCAAAAACGTATTATTGATTAATTTTATCTCCGATAGTGGTCCATTTTCATTTAATGCTTGCCATACCTTTCCTGCGTTTTGACCGAATTCCTCTATAATGGTTATCATACCACACCACCTTCAAAAAAAGAATATAGCATAGCTGATTATATACGTTATGAGTCTTATTACATTTAATATTAGAGTTTACTAAAAGAAAAAAAGAGAACACGATCTCATATTATTCGTTTTTTCGTTCCCTGGTAGTCACTCTTGGAACTCCTGTCTGCCTGCGCAAGGTTCTGTGTAAAAGGAGGTTGGGAAATCTTCGTTGGGAAATCAGAGTTGGTAACCTGTTTTTAACATTTGCTATCCAACTCATTTTATTATCTTACCATCTACTGCTATTCGGTAGTTAATCAGAGTTTTATACAAATTTAAAAATCCCAATATTAAACCATAGAACCCTACCATCATTGCAACAAAAAATGCTCCAACGATTAATTCTGTTGTTGGAATAATACTAAATGATATTATTTCTTTGGTAAATACCGATGATAACGAATACATAAAAAAGAAAGCTATTGCAACGATTAAGAAAGATAGACTCGAATCGAATAGTTTTATTTCTATTTCTTCATGGTTCTTATTTTTTTCAAATATCCCTCCTATTAATGTAAAACCAAATAATGTTAGTGCAATCTCTCCATATATTAGAAACATAGAATAATCCTTATTTATTATAGCATCTAAGAATTGTAATGCGATTCCAAATAGCCATAATATAAAAATCGTTCCAGTAAGAAAGGAGAATAACCTTTGTATCAATTTCCATTTGCTAAAATTCATTATTATTCCTTCTCTATCGCTATTTCTTTTTTATCCTTATCACTCAAACTCTCATATCTCACGTTCTTATCAAGAACAAACAATATCTTATAATCGGGTAAACTATTTAATGGAGCATATACCTTAAATCTACATTTTATTATAACTGATTCTTTAGGTTCAATTCCAACTATAAAAAAAGGTTCTTCTTCACAAATCGGATGAGTATCTTTTCCACGTATTATTTGAGGTGTTTCAAGGTTAAAAGAAGGTTTTTCTCTAATGATTTCAATATTAGAAGATGTTTGAGAAGTTAATTTTTTAATAATTCCTGTTTTATTTCCATTATTTACTATCACAAAATAATATTCATAATCAACAGAATTTGTAGTTTCATAAATTTTTTCTTTAGATAGTAATTGTATTCTAAATCTTGGACCTTGCCAATAAGTATAATAAACCGATATAATAGATATAAGAATAGCAATAAAAGAAAAAAATAAAGATAAATTTTCTCCCAATATTTTTAATAAATCTGATAAATCCATATGACTCCGTATTAAATTCCCATTTTTTCAACTTTTGCTTTTTGATATTTTATAGCAGTTCTCGTAATAGTTAAGGTTCTGTCACATATGGAGGTGGCACATCAGTGGTGTTATATTAGAATGATAAAGATTATATTTATCCATATCTATTTTGTTTTTATGACAAACGAGCCAGCAGGTAAAATAAGATGTTTGAATTGCAAGAAATGGTTTCCTTCTCCGATTAAATTTGGAAATGTTAATGTACTTGATTCTTCGACATTGATAGGGAATAAAGTTAAATGTCCTCACTGTGGAAAATGGACTTATTGCGATAAGGAAAATATGCATTTTGCTGAAAGAACTAGTAACGGAAAAATGATATTTAGAGACGGTGAAGATACAAATTAATTGGGAGTTTATCGTAAGGGAAAAATGGTTGGTCACCCTTAATTCACCTTTCTTGTTTGTGCTTTCTTATGTTGTATTGCCGTATGCATCAACGTAAGCCACTTGTTTTCTCCATCTACCGTAATACCTGCTTCCTCAGATGGTGTTCTACCTTCGAGTGATTCATGTGGTTTAATGAAATTGTAATACAATCGGTGCCCCTCTACTATTGGAGTTGCTTCTATCTTTATCCCACGCATAACCTTTTCACGTTGACGGATAGAACCATGTAACCGTTCTATGTGGTTGTTGTTTGGATGGTGTTCTAATCCTACATTCCAGAGATGTTCAGTCTCATTATGACTTGTTATAAATTCTTTGTTAATCGCACCTTTATACGAATGTAAACCATCAGTGACAATATACTTCGGTTTGCGTCCACCAGCGTTCTTTTTCGCTTTCTGGAACACCATACGGGCATCCCGTACCCTTCTCTCAGTTGAAACCACACTTGCAAGCTGGAAACGGGTGCGTTCATCCATGACATTCCACAGATACTCCCAACTACCTCCGATGTTCACCATCATTTCATCCGTGTGCCAGACTTCCCCTATATCTGGTTGTATCTCATTGACGTATTCGTTCATTATCCCAACGTATTTTTCAATCCAGTTATACACCGATTTATAGGAGATATTAAGCTCGTAGAACTCCTTGAGATGGTGTGAGATTTTCCTAAGTGATACCCCTTTGAAATATAAATCCAACGTAACAGCAATTATCTTTGGACTGTACTTCATATTCTCGAAATCAGCGTTGTACACGAATTTACGGTTACAATCTTTGCACATGTGGTTTTGTTTCCCGTTTTTCTTTCCGTATCTCATAATATTCGGTGAATGACAAAACTTACACGCCGAAACATCGACATTTTTAATGCTGATTCTTTGTTTTACTTTCAGATGTAATTGCTCAAATTTATCCTTAAATTTTTTCCAGATTTTAACCGCATTGATATGTTTACAAGAAATACCACGTAATTCAAAATCCTTACAAGTACAAGACCAATAGATATGAGGCACATACGAATAATGAACTGTATATGTACCGTTTCCTGTTTGAGAAGGGACAATCCATGTTTTAGGATTAATTTCCTTGGGTTCAAAACCATTTTCTAAATACGTCATGCCTCTGGCTTTTCGAGCATTTACCATGTTTTTAATATCTATCCTTTCTGCCATGTGTTGTTCACCAATATTATATCTGTTGTTCATAGAATATAAAGGTCTTATGGGGGTCATTGAAAGTATTAAAGAAAACCTTATAAATACCTTAATATTATCTTATTATAGCTTATGAGAACGCTTGAAATTGACGATGTCCAGGAAGTCCTTGAAAAAACAGTAACCAAAGATGGGAAGGTCGGAGGGCTTCTAAAATACGCTGGAAGGGATGTTCTGATAGTGGTTGTCAGAGAGACTAAAAAGAAATGAAAGTAAATAGGGCGATAAAATGAAGGAAGCTAAAGTCGTCGAGATTGTTGATAAATATTTTCGACAACAAGGTTTTACAATTAGAAAGAACGATGTAGCCTTTAAAACGGCGTATGAAGAATTGATAGGAAAAGATGAAGAATTGTTTAAAGGAAAGACAAAAGTGAGAATATATCCCTTTATTCCGCATAGATTAACAAGAGTAGATATCATAGCAAGCGATGATAATGATACTTGGATTATTGAGGCAAAGGGAGATTATAATAAGAATCCGAGAACGTATACCAATAGTTTTGAAACTGCAATAGCACAGTTATTAAAAAGTATGGTCAAAGTAGGGGAAAGATTTCATTATGCGATAGCAATCCCGTTTTCCAGAACAGAAAGACATGAGAGATTTTCCTATGAATTGATTCTTTGCAAATACACAAAATCTAAGTTTTTTGAAATATTGAATGTTCATTTGATATTAGTTCGAGATGATGAAACAGTTGAAATTATTTCGCCAAAAGATATGAATAGCTTCTTAGAATCCTATAGTAAAGAACCTAAAGGGATTGAAACACGATTTTCAAGAAGATTTAAACATAAATCTGCTTGACTTTTTATATAAGTGGCATTATTTACATAAAGGCCCGCATGTCGCCCGTTTTTTTACAATCTGAAAATAAGGGTTCATATCACCCGAAATGTTACAAGCATCTTCCATATAGGTCTATCACCCTATTTTGTTACAGAACCTATCTGTAAAAAACTTTAAATATCATACCCATATTTGTTTAATTGTATGTCTACAACAAAAAAAGAATTAAAAGAAGAAAGAATAAAGAAGATACTTGACACTTTTATAGAAATGGAACATGAGAAGTTTTTCGAAGAGATAAAATCAGGGATGGAGGTCATAAAAAACAGAGGACACAATATTACAGAGTTTACTAGAAGAGTTCTCGGAGAAGAATTAGAGGAGTCCGTAAATAATCTGAATATGCGATTAAGAGGCATTGAGATGGGACTTAGAGAAAAATTAGACGAAACAGAACGGAAGTATCTTGCGGGAATTTTATTTTTACAGAAAGAATTAAAACTAGATTGCATTCTTGCACCCGTTGTTTATGAGGGGCTACGCAGTATAAATTTGATTCAAGATATCGACAAGGGCAGACGAAGAGCACAGATAGCAAGAGACGTCCTTCTTCAGTTGAAGGATAAGGGTCTTGTGAAAGAAATATCTGTGAACGAAAATACTGAACAATTTAAATCACCCCGTATAAAATATT
>Ga0315279_10006129_pt1 | contig 15274 bp, 13 predicted proteins | sample YL17G06_20_MG_FD_203694 | JGI IMG/M metagenome (GOLD analysis project Ga0315279, IMG submission 203694) | Sediment microbial communities from Yellowstone Lake, YNP, Wyoming, USA - YL17G06_20 | ecosystem: Environmental > Aquatic > Freshwater > Lake > Sediment | place: USA: Wyoming | collected... | reverse complement strand
AATGAGATGGCTTGGCTCTTCAACAACCTATTCTTCGAGGATCTTGATGACCTGATTAAGAAGAGATCTCTCGATGTCCGCATGATGACGCAGCACTCCCCAATTAGCACGTATATCATCGACAAAACCGATATGTGTAACATGGACTTCGCCTTCCTCCGGAGAAGCAACCAGCCGAGCTTCTTCATCGCCGACGATAAACAGATCCTGTTGCTGATGAACAACGATGATGATAAGCTCCTAGCGATGTGGACCAACTACGAAGCCGTTGTAGCCTCCTTCAGGAACCTCTTCGAGCTCCTATGGAAGAACCAAACGAAGTAGAGGGCAGCCTGATAATCCTAGAAGCGCGCGCGGTTGTGGACGCCAACAGATACATCCGCGCGCGTAGAGAAATCCCGAAGCAAACATAAAATAGCATAGATTGCGCGCGGACATCTAGCGTGTTTAAATTAGGCGACTAGAAATGAGTCCTGGGGATCAATTATGATTGTGAACTCTCGCTGCTGAAGAGGATGCGCTCCTAACCATTTCGAAGCTGATGTGCGCGGCAGCCTCGATTAGTTTCAAGAGGATAATCGAGTAGCGACTTCAAGCGCGCGCGCCAGCTTGTAACGTTAATCATGGAAGGTTGACCGGTCAGATGTTGCGTCTTACGTAGGCCTTAGTTTAGCCAGCTTTGGATGTACATCAGCCGTGTACTCCGGCACTCTCCTTGCCTCAACCCTTACTCAGCATAGGCTACACGCCATCCAACTACCCATGACCCGCTTCCATAAGCACCTCTACGAGTTCATCCGCAGTCAATCCTCTAACACTTACCAGTTCCCTGCCCTTCTAGTAGTCCCATATCTGCCCGTCAGCGAGCACAAACCGATTCGGGCATGAATCCGTGTCTAGCGAACAAGTCTCATAGATTTGCCCGGTCAATTACGTTACAAGCTGGCGCGTATTCTCAAGTCAAGGGTGAGATGCTGACCCAGCTGAAGACCAACTCCAAGATAAGGCAGGACCTTCAGAGGCTGGGATACGCTGATGAGCGGATCCCTGCTTGGGTGGCTGAGGCTGCCCCTGAGCCTGATCCTGCTAAGCAGAAGCAGACCCAGACCCTGCCCCAGAACCAGCCCACCCAGACCTACACCCTGCCCCCTGCACCTACCCCTGCTATACGTATAGGGACGGCTAGGAAAAAAGGAGCAGGGTCAGGGGTGGGCAGCTCTGGGGTGGGTCAGGATGTAGGGTCTTTACAAAATTCTTCTGATCAGTTTACAGTTTTGCAGAAACCACAATCAGCCTTTGACGCAGCTAACAAGATTCTCGGGAAGGGCGGGCATTTTAAAAATCGTATGTCGAGGCTAGAGAATTTCTAAACAACCTTGCGCGCGATCTCGTGTTGAAGATAAATCATGGAATAGTATAGGTTTCCGGAGGCGTAAACTAGGTTATTGATCAAATAAAGTAGAGTTTAGTTGTTTTCAGTTAAAACCTTCTGAGCCTTAAATGACTGATTTTCCTTCATTTAGGGGATTCAAAATTCTGATCTAGAAATATTAGTTGGTTAGAGTCTATAATTTGTCTTTATCTGATGATTAATCTACTCTGTATTAATGCTATGTTCGATATTGCAGCGTGTACTGGCATGATAGCTATGCCCGTCCCGAAGAGCTGAGCCATTCTGTGGACTCGGCTGTCCAATGTGATTTTCTCTGCGATTACGAGGAGTAGAGCTGAGGCTGTTGTTACGGATAGGTATTCAATAAAGCCTCCTCCATACAGCCTAGTCTCCGTGTAGCCTAGATGGATGCCATAAGATGTAGTTACGACGTCCAAGGTGACCGCCAATAGCGCTAGGCTGATTACGATACCTATGCGTAGCTCTACCCCGGCGGACATGATCCATGGGTAGAGTCAATTTTTTTTAAAGGATCCGGATTCTCGATATGGTTTTGTGATCCATCTCCGAGGTTGATAACGATCCCGGGGAGCCGGTCGAGATACGATTGGAGCTCCTACGTTCGCGCGCGCTCGGTGAATCAGGAAGCCCACCTCATTAGAGGCGCGCGCGCGTTGCGCGCGCGGTGCCCGCCGATGAAGCAGGAACCGAACACTATTTGGGCGGTGTCCTAAATGGGTAAGTTTCGGACAACGGTAGAAGGTTCTCAACCTGTTGCGCGCGTGCAACGGGGGAGGTCAATTCATAATGAAGAGGAGGGCTTGAGGCGGAGGCGCGGGCCATTTAGAAAAATTTGTGGATTAGTTTTATTTGGTATATATTGTTTCTTTTGTTAACGGATATCTATTACGTATAAGTATTTAGAAATGAACGTCCACAGAGTTTATTAGGAGAAAACACAGACAATTAATTTGAATTGTACCTAAGAAGATTGAAAGTTATTCCAATAATCCTAATTGTATCCTTATCGATGATTTATTCGATAAATGTTTCAGCAGCCACAGTAGCTTCTTCACTATTAATATCTAAAGCCATTTCATCTATACCAGCGGATGGGCGACCACATCCAGCATTTTTTATAAATACACAAGACTCGTCGAGGAATCCCCGTCCTTTACCTTATCCATTGAATGTAACTATCTCTTGTTCTGATGAGGAATCTCTACAGATTCAGGACCGAGTAGTTATCGACGCTGCGTCGTACTATGTTATTGTTAATGCTACAAGTAATGTTACTGAGCGGAAGTCAGTAGAGGTCACTGTCTCAGCTCCGGGTTTGCAATCTTCCAAGGTTACAACAGTTGTAGAGCCCCCTGAGGGAACACCCAGAGGGCTGAAAGTCACAATCCTTCCGGATATATTATTACCATTAGAATCAGCCGAAGCTGATATAATAGTCACAGTAGTGGATGCTTATGGTAACCCGACAAAGTCGAGGTCCGACCTCAACATCGCACTATCCTCATCCAATCTACAAGTCGCCAATGTTATCTCTAAGAATATCAAGATACCAAAAGGTAGCATATCTGTAAAGACTAAAGTGGTAACAACAGGATTCGAAGGTACGTCAACGATAACCGCTTTAATTACAGATTTAAAATCTGACTCCGCTACTATAACCGTTAAGGGTCCAAGGGCAGGGAAAATCTACCTTTGGTCCCTATCAAAACTTCTACTTTACGACCCAAATTATGTCTTTGTAGCTGTCGTCGACAGTAGTTTAAAACCTGTTAAATTAGTTGAGCCTTTGACAATTAGCCTCTATTCTGATGCTGGTATTGTCTCAATGCAAAAGAGCGTTACAATTGGGGTTGGTGAATGGAAAGCCTATGTTAAGGTTGTCTATAAGGGTGTTGGGCAAGCTACCATCTACGCTACAGCAGAAAATTTCACAACAACCAACATTAAGGTAACAGGGGTGGAGCTAAGTGATTATATTCAAGGAATTAAGATCTATTCTCTTGCAGACAACCTACTTGTTGATGAAGAGAATTACACAACGATGGTTGTGCAAGCGGTTGATAGTAAAGGAAACCCAACCCGCAATATTTTCCCTTTTTCAAAAATAGATTTGTACACTTCAAATGCAGCCATCTTCGACATCCCCTCATCTGTTTCCATAAAATATGGTAGTTCGTATGCCAATGTTACCGCTACCCCAAAACTCACTGGGAGTGTAAAGGTCACGGCAGTTGCACAAGATTTAACTGCAACGGAAACAACGGTGTCGGTCTACGCCCCAACTCCTGATACGATAAGGATCCAAACACCCCCGATACCTTCGGAGGGCGAAGTCGAGGCATGCCTTGTCACAACCCGTTCAGGGGCTCCTTTACCTGTCCAACAAGATACTGAGATCCTTTTAACATCGTCGAACACGGATGTTGGTGAATGCAATAGTTCAATAACTCTAATCAAGAAAGATTATTTCACATACCTACAAGTTAAGGGATATTCACCGGGACAATTTGACATAACAGCTTTGGCAAGCGGTATACCCTCATCAAAGACCCCTCTATCTGTTCTGGAGACCAGAGCTTCAAAGTTCAATCTCTATTACGTGAAGCCTCTAATAAATTATTACTTTCCGGTAATAATCCAACTTGTATCATCATCGGGAAGACCGGCAGTCTTGTATGAGCCTGTAACCATTACTATTATACCCAGTCTTGAATCAAATATAATGTTACAGGATACTACTACTATTAAGGCAGAAAATACAGAGACTCTGATCTTTGGTAAAGCTCTAACTAAGGTATCAACCACTTTTACTCTTTTATCACCAGGATTCAGATCTCAAACTGTTCAAATCATAGCTATTCCGGTTAACATCAGCCTCGAAATATTAGCTAAAGAGGGCTACAAGGCAGGGGAGACCGTAACTATAGTGGCTAAGGTGACCCTCGAAGGGGCTGCGGTTCAAGGGATCACGGTAATTTGGAAGGGAGAGGGCCTAGAAAAGAATGGCACTATGACGAATGATGAGGGATTAGCGGAAAACACGCTTAGTCTCAGAGAAAGAGAAAACACCATAGAAGCAGCAATCAGCGTTGGAGGAAGTGGTTATTTAAGTACCACGAAGATAATCTTCGGAGGCTTAGGGGTATACATACTGAATGTTGCTGCAAATGTTCCAGTCACAATTACAGGTTCAGGAAGCTATTCATTCGGAGATAAAGTACTCTTAAATGCGCCGCCGTCAGCCAGCATGCCTGGCATCTATGGATTACTCGGCGGCAAATACTATTTCCGGCAATGGATGGGGGAAATAACATCAATGAGAAATCCTTTGACCATTACAATAGGAGGCGGCCAACAAAACATCAACTTTCAAGCAATATATTCCGAGGATTACTCAATGGTGACGATTACATCTGTAATAATTACAGTTGTTTTCGCGGCTGTGTTATCTATTATCTACTTTAGGGTTCTTCGAAAAAGATAAAAACGAGAGACATATAACTCGGATATTTTTTTTAAAAAGAGGTTATTAAGAATTAGTATTACTTAATAAGTTAGGACGCTAGTTTAGTAATATAGTTCCGAAATATTGTTTCACAAAACATATAAACATCTCAAGTAATTGTTACAAACGGTCGAAGATAGATTGGAAGAAAAAAATAGAAAGGGAATATCGACTTTCATAGCAACACTTCTGTTGATGGTGCTGGCCGTAGCTGCTGGCGTCGTCATCTACGCATATACAATGGGCTACCTCGGTGGGTTCGGTAGCCCAACACAGATGGGCGCAATTTCAATTGATTCCGCAACTGCAACTATAACTTCTGTTGATGTCTATGTGAGGAACATAGGAAAGACTACAGTAAAGGTTTCGACACTATACTATACTGACAGTACTGCTATTCTACGGGCGATTACAATTACTTCAGAGGAACTAAAAGAAGGTGAAGTAAAACTAATATCTTTCGCTATAACCCTAGTCGATTCAGGAAAAACCTACACCTTTAAACTGGTCTGTGAGGACAATACGCAGATTAGTTTCCCCTTGAAAATATCTTAGACATCTTCTTCTTCCCTTTTTTTGTATGGAGGATAAAGTTTGATAGCACGACGCGGCGTAAGTGAAATAGTAGCTAGTTTGATGATCCTGTTAACTGTAACTTCTCTTAGCGTCGTGCTTTATAACTATGCCTTAAGTTCAAGTAGTTCTCAAACTTATGATTTAATTGATGAAACTAAGAGACAGGAATATTTAGCTCAAGAACGCATAGCTGTGCTTTCTGTCAATAGAATAAGTGATCTTAATAGTAATCCAAGGTTTAACTTAACATTCATAAATTATGGTAAAATTGATGTATCTATTAACACAATCTATATTAATAATGTAAATATTGGTTCTTTTTCTATGAGCAAAGAAATTACTGAGTATTTAGATATTAATTATATTGTAACTGAATACCAAATATCCTCTACGGGTGAATATAGAATAATTTTAGTAAGTAATAGAGGTGTTATTATTGCTTATACATGGAAAAACTAGGCGAGGAGTAGGATCTATCATTGGAGGGGCATTCCTAGTTCTCATAATGATAATTGGGTATGCTTTCTACGTTATGAGCAATCAATCTGTGAATGAATTTCAAAGTATATTAAGTGATATGAGAAAACTGGACGTAGATAGGGAACAAGAGCATCTTTACATTAAAACTATTAGCCCGAGTTCCACAGGTTTATCTGCAGATATAGTGAATGATGGTCCTAACATAATTAACATAATATATACATGTTATCGTGATATTAGTGATCCGACGGATCCTTATCACTATACAAGTCTTGGTGGAGATGGAATTTGGATAGATCCTTCGGCTTCCAAACCTATACCAATTGATATACCTGGTTACAGCTCCTATGGGAGCTACTCAATTCGTTTAATTTCTGATAGAGGTAAAGCATATACTTCGAGTTGGCCTGTTACTGGATTAGAAGGTGGAGAAAAGACATACATCACAGGTGAAATTTCCGATGTTATTGGTAAGTTCTTACCAACATATTTGAGTTTCCAATGGGCTCTTCGCGATAAAATAACACAACCAGGACCTGATCCTTATAGGATATTTAATTTTAATTGGAATGGGAACTGGGCATGTAAAACTGGTGATGATTGTCTTGCTTTTAGACTTAAAGTTACATGGTATGGGAAATCACCTATAACGTTAGGTAAAAATACAGCTCTTTTTATGTCATCAATAAAAGACACTGGAGGTCCTTCATATGCATTCTTTTTAGTATATTATAATAAGGCAACTGATACAATATCAGGCTATGATCCAAATACATCCCCAATTAGCTTTAGGTATGAGGAGACAAAAACGCTATATTTTGCCGCACCATTAAATGATATATTTGGTAGTCTAGAATTTGAAGGTGCAAATTTACACTCTGATGAACGCCCTTATTCTGTAGCATTAGGTATTTATGATAACAGGCATGTGTATTCTCAATCTTTTCCACTCGTTGCTTTATATACACAAGATATGATCCCCCAAAGATATCCCATAACTTTATCAGTTAATCCATCTGGCAGCGGAATAACTAATCCATCCGGTCTCGTACAATGGAGTGCAGGGAATAATTACATTATCGCTAATGCAAATGAGGGATACGCTTTCTCAGATTGGACATCATCTAGTAATATTTACATTAACCAACCAAATTCATATGATACAATTGCTACATTTAATGGCGATATAACTGGTGGAACAATAACAGCAAATTTCGTATTATCCAGTACTCTACATCACTTTATAATATCTGGTCCTCCAAATTCACCGGCTAATACACCATTTGATGTCACAGTTTCCGCTAGATATTCAAATGGAGACATTATCTCTGATTATGCTGGAAAAATCAGATTCACTTCCAGCGACGGACAAGCCGTTCTTCCCATCGATTATACCTTCAAGTCAGGGGATAGTGGGTCACATCCATTCCAAATTACTCTAAAAACTATTGGGCCACAGACAATAACAGTAACGGACACTACGACAGCGCTCTCGGCAACATACTCTATTCTGGTTACGTGACTTGGAAGTGTCTATGAATGTGTAAGGTAACCCTTGCCTGCGGATATTCGTGTGGTACTAAAACAGCATCCTTGAATAGGAAATGTTACTTGTATGTACTCGACATGCGAGCCAAAGTTGTGTGATTATATATGGTTGAAAATGTTAATTTAATAGATGATAAGAAAAATGATTTGATTTTCAAGGAGTTCTACCCTGTTAATCCCCCATTTGCGTTTGTAGGAATTCAGGTCGATGATGAGACTGGTAAAAAAATATATAATGCCATTGAGCCGACCTTGAGCGATGAAGAGTCCCTTATACTGAAGGCCATCAAGGACTCGATAACATCCAACGTGGGCATTCCCCTAGATTTACTGAAAAACGAGGATAAGATGAAAGAGTACCTTGACCAGATGATCAAGAGGGTCATCAAAAAATACAAGAAGGAATTCCCTCAAGAATCGGAGGACAAGCTTAGGTACTATCTCGTCAGAGATTTCCTGGGATATGGCAAGATCGATATACTGTTCCACGACCCAAACATAGAGGACATCTCCTGCAACGGGTTCAATACACCCATATATATCTGGCACCGAACCCACGAGTCATTACCCACAACCATACTCTTCCCAACAGAAGATGAGCTCAACTCCGTCGTCACAAGGCTAGTTTACAGGACGGGCAACCAAATCTCTATAGCCAACCCGATACTCGAGGGGACTCTCCCCGAGGGATATCGAGCCCATGTTACACTGAAGGAGGTTTCCAAGAGGGGTGATACCTTCACAATCCGGAAGTTTAGGGAGAACCCCTTTACCGTAGTCGACCTTATCAAACTGGGCACCATATCACCGAGGATCGCAGCCTACACATGGCTACTTATAGAGCACCTCAGGAGCATGATGGTCTGCGGCGCCGTCGCCTCAGGTAAAACCGCCCTGCTAAACTCGATCAGCATGTTCATCAAGCCTGAGATGAAGGTCGTATCCATCGAGGAGGTCAGGGAGCTTCGCCTACATGAGAACTGGATACCAATGATGACAAGGCCGAGCTATCAGCCGGGCGTCCAGGAGGTCACACTGTTCGATCTACTCCGGTCTGCTCTCAGGCAACGTCCCGACTACATCATCGTAGGTGAGATCAGAGGTGAGGAGGCATACACCCTCTTCCAAAGTATAGCCGTTGGCCATGGTGGCCTATGCTCGATCCATGCTGATAACGAGGACTCGGTCATCAAGCGCCTGATCACTAGGCCCATGGATATTCCACCGATGATGCTACCCTTGATGAACTGCCTCATCCAGATCAGGCGTGTGACCACGAACAGCCACATAGCCAGAAGGGTCGAATCGATCTACGAGATAACCCGCATAGACCCGAAAACAAACGAACCTATTCTAGAACCCAGGTTCAAGTGGTACGCGGAGACCGACACATTCCATTACTACGAACCTAAAAACAACCGAAGCATCTTCCACCTAATCTCCCAGATCTATCAGGTCCCGATCGAAAAGCTCAATGAGGAGCTGGATCGCAGGGAGGTCATACTTAAATGGATGGTGGACATCGGCGTAAAGGACTACGATGAGGTCGCGAACATCATCAGGAACTACTATCATGACCCGGAGAACGTGTATAACACCGCAAGGCTGGGTAACCAGTGATGGAGAAGCAGGGCCTCCAGTTAAACGACCTCTTTGATTCGGTCTCGGCCTATTTGCGAGACCTACCAAACAGAGTTAGAAGGGGCGTTGTGGAGGCCGTAAACGACTATCAAAGGGACTTCCAGAAGACTTACCGTGATAGTGGTATTCAAACGTATATTGATGATTACGTCCGGAGAGCCTACTTCATTTTCTTCGGCAGCATTCTCGGGCTTTACCTATTATCATTAGCTTTAATGAGCTTCTTTTTGAGGGGGGATCCTTGGTGGACGCTGGACAAGGTTCTTCTAACATCCTTCGCAACAATTCTGATAGGCTCCTCAATCACAGCTTTCATGCTAATCTACTACCCCTATTATAGGCGCGGCGAGGGGAAGAGGAAGCTCGAGGAGGGCCTAATCTACTTCTTAAGCTACATGGCCGTCCTCTCAGCGAGCGGCATGCCCATCGAGAGGATCCTTGAGAGGATCACGGAAGTAGAGGACAATCCCCCCCTCATTCATCTCTCAAAGAAGTTCCTAATGAACGTCAAGTTGTTCGGCATGAACGTGAGGACAGCACTCAAGGACATCGCGGACATGAGCCCCTCCCATACGTTTGCCAAGCAATTGGAGGCAATAAGAACCGTGATTTCGACGAGCGGGGATCTTAAAACCCTCCTAACATATGAGGTGGATAGACAACTCCAGGTCAAGCGTGAGAGCCTCAAATCCAAACTTAATTCCCTGGTGTATATCGGCGAGATCTATGTGGCCATGATGGTCATCACGCCGATCCTCTTCGTACTTTTGATAGCTATTCTATCTATTCTTGGAGGAGGTCTAGGTGGAAGCGCCATAGTGCAGCTCGACCTATTGGTCTTCGTAGGCATCCCAATACTGAGCGCGGTCTTTCTTGTACTGCTAGATCAGACGATGGGAACTGAGGAATAATGTACTTCAAGACTGAATATCGGAGGGCGATACTCGCGGTCTCCGTCATAGTAGCTATTCTGCTGGCACTTAGCATGATCATGAGCGGCCAATTTAGGCCAGCGCCCCCATATTACATACCCATTGACATGAAGGTAAACTATGCACTGCTTTTCTGCATACTAATCGCGATCACACCCACCGCGGTTGTAGAGGTCATCAACAATCGCTGGCTGAAGCAGGTCGATAAGAACATCCCACGGTTGCTCATGGATGTAACCGAATCCGTCCGATCCGGCTTACCCATGGTCAGGGCCCTCGAGACCGCGACGACCAGGGACTATGGCCCCGTATCAAGCAGCTTGGAGCGTGCATTGGTAAACTTCAACTTCACCTCCGACCTCGATGGCTCACTCAAGTGGTTCGGTGAGAGCCTTATCAGACCAAGCGGGAAGAGGGCAGCGACGATACTGATAGAGGCCTACAAATCGGGTGGTAGGATGCTCGATGTACTAGACACAAGCATAAAGATGTTCACGAACATTGACGAGTACCGGGAGGAAAAGCAGTCCCAGATAAACCCCTATATACTATTGGTATACGTCAGCACCATAATATTCCTGTTTATCGGATGGGTCATGATCCAGCAGTTCCTAGGCCCACTAAGCAAGAGCGATGTCACCAGACCTGGGATCCCAAGCATTGTTGGCAAGATGCTGAGCATGGACTACTATAAGTCAATTATATTCTGGGCAGCCGTTGTCGAGGGTATAATCGGGGGGCTTGTTGCCGGCAAGATCACCAACTCGAGGCTGATAAGCGGCCTGTACCACTCAGTGCTTATGCTCGGCATGACATATGGTTTTTATATCGTGTTCCTATCTTAAGGTGGTTCAACTTGGGTTCAGCGAATTCCCCCGCTCTAAAACTATCCCCGATGGAGGAGAGGGTGATTAGCCAGCTTGTGGATAAGGGGATTCGCGACACGAAACCCAGTAGAGCCAAAGGCGGCATAACCTACAGTGGCCTGGAGGATCTGGTTAAAGAGATCGGGGGGGAAGAGGTCAGGAACCTGCTGAGGAACCTGACCCAGAAGGGCTTACTTAAGGAATCGAGCTACGACTCGTCAATCTTTTGCCCCCACTGCAACTCGGTAAACATCTACTCGAGGTACAGTTGCCCCCAATGCCAATCGATGAACGTGAGGAAGGTACAGCTGATAGAGCACCTATCCTGTGGCTACATCGGTAACAGGGCAGAGTTCTACCAGGATAAAACGTTGATCTGCCCGAAGTGTAGGACTGAGATCGGCGAATACTTCGAGGCCATCAAGAAGGACGGGGATAAACGCAAGGCGATTAGGGTCATCGGGTCCAGCTTCTCATGCGACAAGTGTGGGGGAAAGTTCGAGAGGCCGCAGATCACACATACATGTGAGGGATGCGCGGCGAGCTTCACCTACAGGGATGCCAACTACGAGCAGCTCCCCTCCTACGAGCTAACAGAGAAGAGTGGGGGACTGGCACCAAACAAGATGTTGACAGAAGCCACAAGTCAAATTGAACGGATCCTAGTCGAGAAGGGCTACACCGTCGAGTACAACGCCAAGCTAGTTGGTAAATCCAGCGTTGAGCAGTCCTTCGACATCGCCGCACGCAGAGGGCAGAGGTTATACCTGCTTGAGATATCTTCTTGGGGCGACCAGAACGACCTGATCTCCCTCCTGGGCAAGAAGATGGATATTGACGCAGATTCCGTCATACTAGTGGACCTCAGCGGTAACCCGACGCTCGCATCTCTGGGTAAACCCTACGGGATAGAAGTGCTAAACGGTAAGGACCCCTCCTACATCGAGAAGCTATCTGACCTAATTTCGGCTCCAGAGAAGGAGGCCCCCAGGAGGGGTCTCGGGGTCTTCAGACGCAGAAGTAAAAATGATTAACCTCTGACCATGAAATCGACCTGTCGGCGCGCGCGCCAAAAAAGTTATTCCATGAGAATCATATGTTTCTCTAAATAGAAGGGTAGGAGACATGGAGAGGACGACTCCCTCACCCAAGATGGACAGGAGCATGCTCGCGCCCATGGACGGGAGCGAGTCCAGATTGTTCTTAGCCGTCACCTTCTTCATCTTGGCTGACGCGGTGTCCACACTCGCGTTCTACCTGACCCGCACCGGCGTGGAGCGCAACCCCGTCCTAAGGGAGCTGCTAGGGATTAACCCCTTCCTAGTCTACCCGTTCCTGCTCTCGATCATTATCCCATTCTTCGTCTTCAGGTTCAACCGCGTGACGCAGTAGAGCGTCGCTTTACTACTTATATTGACGCATTCGTTGGCCGCAGTCAATAACCTCGGGATAGTTCTGCTTAGGTACCCCCTGCTGATGAGATACTTCGGATACTCCCCCATCAACGTTCAATGGATGTCATTCATCTTGGGAGCTGTATACATATTACTCTACACCCTATACTACGACTACAGACACAGGATCACCATAAGGGAAGGCATAAAGCTGACCGTCACCAATTATGGGGTCTACCTGCTGGCTTACACCGGCCTCAACCTGATCCCACATCTTTGGCAAGTTATTCTCTAACCGGTTATTGTGTGAACTATTACACCTACCACTCAAGGGGGTGCTTCGATCTGGAAGGGTTCTAATCCCCTGATTCCTGAAGCGTCTGTCGAACGTGAAGGCTCGCGCGCGCACATATAAAGTATGTAATTACGCCCCTTTCTAGGATGGCTTCATTTTTGAGTACGTGTGTTCAGATTCGTGGAGTTGTATTGGGGACAACTAGGTACATTGTGATGAAGGTGCCGGCGGCGATTAATGGGACCACGTAAAGGAAGTTGAGTCCGTTTATGATCTTGAAGAAGACAAGGATATTCTGGACGGGGCCGGTCCACTGCATTAGTGAGAGCGTGTACATGAGGAGGTTGAAGTGTTTTGTTTTTGGGAGAGTTAGTTCTCCGAAGATATAGGCAAAAACCATCAGTGGGAGGCCCAGCTGGGGATAAAGGTGCGTGTTGGACTCGCTGAATCCGACAAAGTTGTTGAGGATCCACTGCGTTAGGCCATGATCCACTAGGAAACCGGACATGGCTATGAGGAGCGTGTACTCCAGCCTTCCGGGCCTTCGGATCAAGTGGATCATATTAGTTGTCTTATTAATTAAGATGAAAGTTATTTTAAAAGATCAGATGGGATCGTTTTTCATGAGTTCCCTTCGGAGATTAACATTTTTATGTTAAAAATGGGGTCTATTTTTTCATGAAAATCACTAAAAAAATGTCTTAAGCCACCTTAAGTTGTATAAAGCAACTTTATGGATTATTAATACGTATTATTAACAAATAAATATTCGATTATTCTCAGCGATTGAGAGCATGCGAATTACCTGTGTGCACTAAGAGAGCTATTTCAACTATCATCGCCTGCGAGAGCGCGACAAACATACACTCTCGCGCGCGCGATAGGATAAGCAGGGCTTCATCGCCTCACCTTTACTCAGCCCTGCCTGTTTTTCGCTTTGGGTCACCGCCCCGCCAGCTTAACGTGTTGGAAGGGCTCAGGGTGAGAGTAATGCCGGAGGATCTGCTCCTCACGGTACTTTCTGAATAACGCATTCTGGACTTAGCTCTCGAATTCCATAGGATACTGAAACCACTTAGCTCTCCGAGAATTCGGCACTGTCCCACTTTAGATGCATTAACACTTTTTCCAGTTTTCCCGCAGCTTTTTTTTGAATATGCAGAGGCAAAACCCTCAATTATAGAAGGTTTTTCCGCTAAAATCTGGACACGGCGCGATTCTGAAACCCAGGAAATAAATCATCTGAATTAAGACAGTGCCGAGAATTCTGAAGACTCTCCATAAGGCTTGTCGATTCAAACTTCTTCCTGTCTCCCAAGTAGAAGCAGATGAGGCCAGTCTCAGCGTTCAGAGATTCTGGGAAGCTGATAACCCTCATCGGGTCACATGACAGGATGAAGTGGGGGTCGTCGAAGCCTCCGTGGGTAGCTGACCGTCTACCCTTAACAATGATTAAAGCTGTGATGACCACAACTGCCACAATAGCGACTCCTAAAACGAATGCTGTTGTCTTCCAGATTGGAGGAGGGTAATCGGCGAAGGTCATTGTGAGGCCTGAGGACGTTTGTAAATAGGTTGTGGCATCGATGGTCGTCGTTACTTCGGTGAGGTAATATACTGTACTGTAGTGTGCCTGGAGGCTGTAATTGCCTCCGGGGAGCTTTAATACGACTTGGCCTGCATCGTCAGTCACTGCAAAGCCATAGCCTAAACCTGCCTGATTGTAGGCGATTATGTACGTTCCCTTCACGGGTTTCAGGTCGTTCCCCACGGCTTTAACTGTCAATTCGTATACGTCTGTTCTGATCGTGTAAGGGCCATTAGACTCGACACTCATATTCGTCTGTTTTATCAGAGTATCTTTCCAGATGACCGTGAATCCATAATCCGCGGGGATTACTTTTAACAGATTGAGTGAACCGTTGACATCTGCATAACGCGGAGTTATGTCTCTATAGCCGTTCGGCCATGTGACATATACCTGAGCGTGGGGCACAGGATCGCCCACTTCGTCTATTATGAGGAACGTTGGGTCGAAGTAAACCACTGGCCCAATCACGAAATCGTGGGTGTAGTACTCTACGAAAGGCTCCGGTGAGCCCATTTTAACCTCTTGGTAGTACCCATTGTTGTCGATCGCTGAGACTCGAACAGAGTAATTTCCAAGGATGGCTGTGAGAGGATAAGTCCATTTCGCAGTGTAAACGCGTGAGTACGAGAGTATTTGTTTAGTGGTTTCAGGAAGCATCTCGATGACTTCTGATACGATATTACTGTTGTTATATAATATCTTCATACTGACTTTTTTCACATCGTAACTCCCGAAGGGGTCGGTGACGTTGACTCTCGCGGTCACGACCCTTTTCTCTTGACTTAAGGTATAGTCGAATAGGTCGGTATTGCTACCATCGTAGGCAAATGTCTTGACCTTGATGGGCCGAGCATAGTCGGTGGCTGGCAGAATTATTTTGCTCGGATATAGTGGAGAGTCATACCAAATCCGGATCTCGCTTGAAGAACCTGCGTTTACCTCAACTGTTACCTGGATAGTTGATTTGGCGCTGAAGGTATGCTTGAGGTTTACGGATAATACATAGTTGAAGACCGGCACATCAACGTGGTC
>Ga0315279_10006128_pt1 | contig 15276 bp, 7 predicted proteins | sample YL17G06_20_MG_FD_203694 | JGI IMG/M metagenome (GOLD analysis project Ga0315279, IMG submission 203694) | Sediment microbial communities from Yellowstone Lake, YNP, Wyoming, USA - YL17G06_20 | ecosystem: Environmental > Aquatic > Freshwater > Lake > Sediment | place: USA: Wyoming | collected... | reverse complement strand
TGGCTTCGGAGGCTGGGTGGATGAAAGATCGACATCCCCCGCGAAGCGAGGCCGCTTCTGCTTGCCCAGCGCGGGCAAAGGACGCGTCCGCCACAAATCTCATCCACAACATTTGACAATACCTCGACTGTCGGACAACACCCCGATTGTAGGAGGTTTGTTTTGGAGTGGGATAACCTGCCCGACGATTCGGAAGTTGAATAGGTTCTCGTTAGAGTCACCATTGCTGAACCTGACGTCTGCCGACTTGGAACCTGTTGGGGTATCGAGCAGGCTTATAGTGAATGTGGTGGAACCGCCCGCAGCAAGGGAGGTTGCTGGCTGCTGCGTGACTGCGAATCCATTGTTGTTGTCTAGGTAGATTGTTCCGACCGATAGGGCCTGACCACCAAGATTATTGATCGTAAAGATTACGTCGATACTACCATCACCCTCCTGTACGCTGCCGAATCCGAATTCGTACACTGAGTCGTCTACGATCAGGGTCGTATACTGTCTGACCTCAATCTCTGGCAAGCTCGTGGTTGTCCCAATCCATCTAATCTGGTAATCGCCCTCATTTTCGTCGTTGCTGACAAGGGTAAGATAATCCTCGTACGTGTTTTCGGCAGTGGGAGAATAGGTCACCGTGAACTGCTTCGTCTGCCCCGACTGAACCAGCCAGTCATCGCCACTTCCCGACCCGTTAGCCGGGCTGATGCTGAATGGTGCACTTAACCCTGACGCCTGACTCACCGTCAAGCTTGTATCCCCCTCATTGCGAATGGTGAAGATTTGCGAAGCGGATGCTCCGCTGGCTATCTGTCCGAAGTCATAACTGTGCACATCCTGCTGGTAGCCGATCTCCACGTCTATTTCTGGTTTGTTCTGTACTGGCAATCTGATGAAAGGATCCCCAGCGAATTGCCCCTGTATTGCTTCAGCCATCAGCATCGCCAGACTCATGCCTTGCGGACTCGTCAGATACTGTGGAATACCCAGTGGCCCATACATCATCATCTTGGGCAATCCATACAAAACCTCGTCGATTATGCCAAAGAATATGTCGGCACGGATTTCATAGGTGATTGCCATACCCCTGTCTTCTTCCACTTCAATGCTGAATTCTGCTGGTGTCAGAGTAGATGTCCCAACGTGGAATGGATTCTCATCGTCGAACTCCATGACATTGCCGATCAGAGGTTCTGTTTCGACATGCATATCGACGCCGTCCGGCGTCATCTCCCCATTGATACCCACCGAAGCTCCAACCTGGTTGTATAAGAGTTGCTCTTTTGCACTTGTGGCAAGCGTGCCGTACAGATTCCAGATAGATGGATCCTCTTCCAGAGAACCCGTCTTTAACGTCTCGACCCCGCAGACAACCTCCAAATCCACAAAGGGAATCTGCAAGCCAATACTCCCGGCTACTCCTGCTGTCGTGTAGATTCCGCCTGTCTGCCATATTGTGATCCAGTCGTCAGTCAGGTCATTATCGTCGGCCCAACCGGCATCGCTGGATTGCCCCATCAGATCGTATAAATCAATCTGAGTAATGAGACTTAGACCCGCAGTTGACTCTGGGCCACAGCTTACAAAGCTTTTTATAATGCCCGCCACCGCGCCAATTGCAGTGCCTCCTGGACCAGCGGCTGAGCCGGCTGCAGCCCCAAGGCCCACGTCGACGAGGTCATCTATCTTGAGCCCTATCTTGCCGCCAAACGTCAGCACCGGCTTGCCGCCGAACTGGGCGAAATACTCATCGAACCTGTTGTTCTTCACAAAGTCAGCTAGGGTCTGTATGTGTTCAGTGTATTCGCCGTCCAAGATCTCAAGGTTGTGTGTATCCTTATTCACCTTGGCTGAATCAAGCTGCTCTGAGCCATCGTATAGCTTCGCAACAAACTCAAACTGGGTGGCTCGGTACGGCCACCATGTCTCAATTCCATCACCCCACAACTTCGGGTATTCCGCCACGGCAACCGTCTTGCTGAGAACCCGAGTCTCACCCGCAGCAAGTGTCACTGGTTCTAGTAGGGCAATCGGGTCGTCGAAGAACCAATCGTCTTCCATAATCTTGATAGAGCCATTGGTTAGGCCAACACTCCCTCCATTTACGGTCACCACAAACCCCAGCTTTGAGGCAAAACCGTCGCCATCTCCATCGATTTGATTCACAGCAAAGGCTGTGATATCCGGTATGTTACGCACCGTAAAGTACTGGTAGCCATACGTCGAGTTCGTCCACTCACTCCAATTGCCGGCGTTGTCCTGCACCCGTACGCTCCATTTCAACCGCTCCTCCGACAGGGCCTCTCCCGCCGTCGGCGTGTACTGGCTCAATCCAATTCCCGTCTTGTCCAGCTTCGTGACCCCCAGCGTGTCTGAGCCGACCCATAACTCGTACTGAGCAATCCCGCTGAGATTGTCCGACGCATCCTTCCAGTCAAAAAAGGGCGTGGGCGTCGGCACCGTCGTGTCGCCCACCGGCTGGAGCAACGGCGCACTGGGCAACGTTGGCTTCGTCGCATCAATCTTGAACGGACCAAAGTGCGCCACGTTGGCACTGGTCGCCCAGTTTCCGCTGTTGTCCTGAGCACGCACGTGAACCCAGAGGTTGGACGAGTCTAGTTCGTTCGACCAACTGTAGTGCCGGCTCGTGGTGTCCACCGTTGTGCCAGGCGTCCCCGCAGAGGAGTTGTTTATCAGAATCGAATACCCAGCGATCCCACTGCCGTCGGCCGGCTCGGTCCACCAGATGTCCGGAGCATTGCTGCAAGACCAGACATTCGGCTGGTGGCTGCTTGCGCCACTGTCAAAACTCGCAGCGCCAGGCGGCGTCGCGTCGCGCACTCTCAGGTCGCTGGACGTATTCCCATAGGTGTCCAAGCGGAAATAGTATTCCGGGTCGTAGTTGCCGTTAAGATAGTCGTATGTATCTTTAAGCCACATGGTGGTCCAACTGGCTCGCCACTTGCTGCTGCTTACATAGCTCACCGCCAGATTACTCACTTGCTCGCCTTGACTGGCCACACCCCCCTCGATAATGTCGGCGGAGAACACTTGGCCCGTGCTAAAGTCGGTGGCATATACAGCCAAGTACGCTGTCGAGCCTTCATCGACAGGTCCACTCAACGAATTTCCGCTGGCATCCTCCCAGCGAACGGAGTTCACATACGGCAGCCGGACCGTAAAGTACTGGTAGCCATACGTCGAGTTCGTCCACTCACTCCAATTGCCGGCGTTGTCCTGCACCCGTACGCTCCATTTCAACCGCTCCTCCGACAGGGCCTCTCCCGCCGTCGGCGTGTACTGGCTCAATCCAATTCCCGTCTTGTCCAGCTTCGTGACCCCCAGCGTGTCTGAGCCGACCCATAACTCGTACTGAGCAATCCCGCTGAGATTGTCCGACGCATCCTTCCAGTCAAAAAAGGGCGTGGGCGTCGGCACCGTCGTGTCGCCCACCGGCTGGAGCAACGGCGCACTGGGCAACGTTGGCTTCGTCGCATCAATCTTGAATAGGCAGGACCCCCAATCGCCCCAGTTTCCAGCATTGTCCTGAGCCTGAATGCGGAACGTGTAATCACCATCGCTGAGCGCCCCAGGATTCACGTAGGTATTACTCGTGCTGTCGCTCTTGACCAGCCCATCTGATGAATTCCGCACCTCCCAGTTGTATGCGTCTTTCGTTCCCGAAGAGCCACGATCAGATGGCTTCGTCCACTGGAACTGAGGGTTAGTATTCTTGGTGATGTTATCCGTCTGGCTTATCCCGGTGTCGTTCGTCGAGTCTGGGTTGATATCCACGCTGCCCGGAGCGTATGGTCCCTGCGTATCGGGCGCCGCGACATTGACCGTGTACCTGTAAACCGGATAACTCTGCTGGTCGGTGTAGGAACTCGAGGTGGGAAGCACCTCACGCTCGGCCCAGTTCGAGTCGCTCAGCCACGCGCGGACGTAAACATAGAACGTCTCGGCTGTCGATGACGCTGTCACTCCCAGCCTGAGGATGTTATCTTCATCGTACGGCGGCACAATGTTGTTTGCGGTCCAAGTTGTATCGTCGCCTTCAATCATGAAAGCGGTCGCTGTAGTGGCAGTGCCACCGCGTTTATACACGGTTTCACCCGGAAACTTGTAGGTGACACCTCGACTTCCGTTTGTGTCACCCTCGTAGGAATACCAATTATAGGTGTCAGCACTTCCGTCGAAACTTGGCAGCGACATCGTAATGCCACCGTGGCCCACATTCGTGGAAGTCCGATTCTCAAAATCGGCAGTTATGTCGAACGTCTGCCCGGTAGTAACCGTCACACTGCCTGAAGTCCCTGTAAACCGCTGTCCAGCAATCTCGACCCACTGGAAACCGAGGCTTGCGGCCAGAGGCGCAAGAATGCTCGTATCTTCACTCAGCGACTCATGGCGATAGCCCAGCAAATGTCCCACCTCGTGTGAAATTGTGCCAGCAATTGTCTCCGCAGACTCCCCGGTCGATTTCCCATTCATCCGCTCGACAAACACCCATGCTTCATCTGCCCGACACCGGTTGCCTACATCCACCTGTTCTGCCAAGCCGAGAAACGAGCCGTACTGGCGAAACACGGATCCGTCCCCACCGATGTAGATAGTCGAGTAAGGCTGCGGCCCTTCGGGCTTCTGGATGGTGAAGATGATGCCGGAGTTGGCAAAGGTCCGTTCCAGCTCGGCCAGGACGGCGGCGACGACTGTTTGCTCCTGGCCCGCCAGAGCACCGGGGGCTTGGAAGGCCGGGACATCGAACGAGCCAACCGTCACCGGGCCGTGATAGATGACGCCTTTGGCCCCGTCGAAGTTGAGGTAAATCACCTGGCCCTGCCAGTTCGAAATGTCGGGATCGATCAGCCGCAGGCCCGGCAGTTCAGGCGCATTTACCCCCAGACTTGAAGGTACACTCGACAAGAGAGTCAAGTTTGAGGATTCTGGCTCAAGAGTGTAATTATCGTTAGGTAAGATACTTGCGGAACACGATGCACTATCCGGGGGCCCCCGGATCTCAATAGGGAGCGATTCTGTCACCGGGACATTATCCTGCTGTCCGGTTATGGCCGGAGCGGTAGATTCGTTTTCCCAAATGGGGGATGAGCTTGGCAGAACCAGTGCTACTTCGACGGCAGATTCGACTTGTGCATCCGGCGTCTCTGCAGGCGCCGACGCTGCGCCAAGATCCGCTTCAACAGGGCCGCTGTCTTCCATCAGGTCTGCCGTCGCGTCCAAGAGGTCAGTCCCCAAATCGCCTTCCAAGGGGCTCATTCCCATCTCGACCGCTAGCTCAGGGTCCGTAGCCCCGGGGGCTGTCAAATCGATGGTAAAAACAGATGATTGGCTCTCGATAGTGGCTGGATCCTCCTGAGCCAAATCGACGCAAATGACTTGCTCTTGATGAGTTGACAGCAATGGAATTAGCGCGTCTGTGCCGATGAGATCAGCGTTAAGAAGAAGTCGAGGCTCGAGTTGTTCCCAAGAAGGTGGTCGTGACGGCTGCACCCTCTCCGTCTCCCCTTTCCGGCCTCTTACCCAGCCCCGGATACCCATCCGCAGTTTTCTCCGTGTGCATCCACAAGGCCGCAACCGTATTACACAGGCGTACTTCGCCGCCCGCGCTGTTCTGCAAAAGGATTCGCACCCCACGCCTGTCGTTCCATACGTGACGATGCTATCCACAGAGAACGTGATTCATAACTACACAAGTCCACAAGAAATGTCCATTGGTATAAATACGTATTTTTGCAGGAAGCATCCTCATTTCTGAGTAAGAAACCGGCACACATAAAAGAAAGTCTCGCGCGACAACAGCGGGTATAGGGCACATCTGCGGCCGCCAGCGCAAAACACCGGGCGCCGACACCCTTGAGAAGCACCTTGAGGTTTGAGAAATGGCGCCCGGCCCGCCGTCTGGGCCAATGGAGGGAGAGGAAGCGAGACCATTGTGGCCCGTAGCTGGACGGCGTATTTGCGAGATGGCCTCTTGTACCTCAGATGATCACGCTCCCCATGGGATTTTTTCTGCCCCCGCATACTGACAATGACTGGGCATAGACATATGAGGAGATACGTGTTGGGGGTCTCAGCAAAGAAGCTTTGGGACAAACTCTCTTGTAGAGTCGCGATTTTCCACTCAGAAACAGCGATATGCGGTGAACACAATGCCCGAGTCCCGCCCAATGTGTGCGAAAATGCAGCATTGTCCCGTGGAGCTTGTTTACTATCGTCGTATTCGGCGGGTCGGATGCCCCCAGCGAATGCGAGGACGAATGCTGGCAGTGGTCCGTCGGGAAGAATACGAAAGCGACGGTTTGAAGGCTGCTTGGGATAGCAGGCGAGTGTAGCTCCGAAGACGTCAAGCGAGCCTGAAGTGGCCCAGGGAATAGAGAAACGTGGGCGGTTGAACGGGCCGAGAACAATCTCTAAAAATCTTTCCGGAAAAGAGCCGATGTATATAGAACGCAAACGTATTTTCTCGCGATACGGCTATTGACGTAACACTGTTACCAGGTATAATACTGGTTTGACTCGCGCGAGACCCTCAACGGGCGGCTAATGGACATTGGGCCGTGCGTGTAGTGTTGGTGGCCTTGTGATTGATCTTGTGTGAGAGGTTCGGCGCGGTGACGAGGGTCCGCCGAGGATCTCTGGTAGTGGCATGATCGGTGCTGGTGGTTTCCATGCCATCTCGACCAGCTCAGGTGCTGCATATACTTAGCAGTTAGCGATCAAGGGTCATGCGATGGGAGAAGCGACTGTGCATGATATCCGGACGGTGCTTAGTGTGGCCTTCCTGCGGCATACTCTGAACGCGCTTTCAATCCCGTTGCAAGTCCAATGCGCAGCACTCGACAGCCAGGGTGATGAACTCGTGTTGGCTGATTTGCCGAAACCACCTCAAAGACTGCCCTATGATCTGCTACAGGAGTTAGTAGCCTCGGGCATGCTCCGCATGGCGACTGTGGGTGAGTTGAAAGCCCGGCTCAAAGGTGTGTTTGCCGACGCTGCCCGACTCGGGCGTGCTCGGTCACTTGAGTTCGCTTGGCATAATCTCAACTGGACCCAGTTTGTTTCGCCGGTAATGGTACGCGAAAAGTGTGTCGGCTTCATAGCGACCGGCATGTTGCCTACGGGAGAGCGAAAGGCTTTGGAGTCTTTGGCGGATGAAGTTGGAGCGGTCACTGAGGATGGCAGCCGCCGTGAGCTTGCGAGGGCTCTCTGTTCCGTCGGCGTCTTGCCGAGCACCAAAATCCGAAATTGCCTTTCACTTCTCGTGGAGCAGACCCGGGTAGTAACAGATGTTGCCACCTTGAGCTCTCGTCCCCACCGAAGGCAGTTGTCTTCGGTGAAGTCCATGCGGGCTCACATGAATGCTCTCGACGCGGTGGTCCAAGCGTTAGACAAGTGCGAAGATGAGGATTCGGTACTTCGCATTATTGTCAACGAAGGATTCAACCTTTTCGGAGCGGATTATGGTACTATCCACATGTGGGACCCAGAATGCCAGATGCTCGTAGTCAAAGCCGTTGAGCCTGCGTCGCGCTCTGTCACGGCTAAGGGAGCTGCTTATCCCCCAACCCAAGGAATTTCGGGATGGGTCTTCAGGAACAAACGGTATGCACTTGTTCGTGATCTCCGTGCGGAACCACTGTGGCGAGAGCGATATCACGAGGTGTTCGCCGAGACACGCTCTGAACTGGCCGTCCCACTCATTAGATCGAAAATGCCCATTGGAGTGCTCAATCTGGAATCAGAACAGGCGGACGCCTTTGACGAGGGCCATGCTGCTATCCTCAGAACTTTGGCCAATCATGCTGTCGCAGCTCTCCAGCGTGCCGACCTCCTCAAGACAAAAGATCGCCAGCTTCACGCCTTTGCAGAAGCTATGTCTAAACTCGGGCCCCTGTACGGCCTGAACGAGACAATGGAGACCGTGGTGCGACAAGCTGCTGTAGCGCTGCGTGGTTCTGTGAGCAGCCTGAAACTCTATGATGACCGCAAAGGAACATTGGATTTCCGTAGCACTTGCGCTCACGGTGGAGAGAGATTGAAATTGGGCGTCCCTTTTCCGGTATGGGTGCCGGAGGGCAGTGGCAAAGACAGCGTAAGTGCGTGGACCTTCAGGAATCAAAAATCACGATTGACCTGGGATACGCGGAAAGAGGCGCTGTGGAGGCCTCCTCCGTGGCCAGCACGCTCTGCGGTGCACGTTCCAGTCTTGGCAGGGGACAGACCCATCGGTGTTCTTGCCGTGGACGGTCCAAATCCTGGCACATTTGCCAAAGAGGATGTCAGAGTACTCGAACTGCTCGCAAGAGAGCTTGCCGTGGCCATCGAAAACGCTTGGCACGACGAGCTTGTTGATCGTGTTGGTGAGCTCTTGCAGGAGGCACTGAGTGTCCCACTCGATCGGGAACCGGCAAGACATCGAGCAAGAATGCTCTCCAGTCTCACGCGGATCGTCTGGGACATCATGAAACCGAAAGCTTGCTCAGTAATTGTGCCTCCCCTCGAAGGAGAGGATTCCCGTTACATGGTTATACACGAGGGGTGCGAGTATGGGATCAACCGCCAGCAGGCGGTCCCTCTTCTCGTAGGGAAAGGACTCTACGGCAGTGCAATACGGAGTGGTCAAATCCAGGAATCGGACGACGTGAGAAAAGACACGCGTTTTGCCGACAGCGCCCTCGCGATTAATAACGGTCTCATATCCGCGCTTTCGGTGCCAATCAGGAAGAATGGCAAGTCCTTTGGAGCCCTCAATTACTATTCGGGTTTTCCAAGGACTTTCAGTGAGTTCGAGCGACACTCATTGGATACGATTTGTGGTATTGCAGGAATGATCATTTCCGCCACGATCTCGGAAAAATACCGATTATTGAGCATTCTCGACAACATCGGGACTGGCGTGACGCTGATAGGTATCCCACCGGACCTGCCGGAGAGAAAGCGTCGGCGGGAGCAAGGAGATGTTGATTGGAATCTCGGCATTCCCATGCCGTTGTTATTTCTCAACCGCGTCCACACGGAGATTTACTGCCCGCGAGCACGTACCAAAATGGATTGCTACAAGGCCTTCAACGGTCCGGCACAAGAACGGCCGTGTTGGTGGTGTCCGACGATAAGGGCAATGATGACGGGGGATCGTCAGACATCTTTTACTCATTCGCCGGCACCGCCCAAGAACAGGATTGAACACTTCAGGGTGACCGCATCAATTCTACGTGATGCTGATGATGTGCCCTTCGCGGCGATTGAGAGTACCGTCCCATCGACACGGGAGCTGGAAGCGAACAATCTGTCTGCCCGCCTGCTCGAAGCGGAGGACGAAGATAAGGTCCTGGATTTGGGTGCGGAGTGTCTGGGACGCGGCACCCGAAATGACTGCATCTTGTTTGTCACAATTGACCCTGGCTCCAAGCATTTGAGAATCAAACGCCTCTATACGGTTGACGAGACGGTTCTTAAGAGAGAACGCGAAAGGAGGCCGGAATGGACACACGACACACTGACTGACGAATTCCCTCCAGTTGCACAGTATTTTGAAGAAAGAGAACAAAAAGGCCTTAGGCTATTCAAGGAAAGACCGCACCACAGGGCCTTACGAAGTCCTTTATCACGAATGGCGGCTGAGATAATCCATAAATCGTTGAAGGCACAGGAGGTGTTCATCCAAATACCAACGGGGCAACTGTTGCCCCTTTTTGCAGGCACTGGACTGCTCGATACGAAGCACTTTGCCAAGTGCGAGAAAGACTTGCCACCCCGCGCCGTGATTCTGAGACTCGGAGCCCGTACAAAGACGTGGGGCTGCTTGATCATGCTGGATAAAAGACCTGGGCGCGTCTGTTTTGAAGAACCGGGGCACGGGCGCCACTGGTGCATCGAAATGGTATCTCAGATGGCAACAAGAATCGAAGGGATTCGACTGGGTCAGGCCATAAAGGCATTGGCACGCTCCAGAGATGCGATCATAGAGAACGCGCCTGTGGGGATTGTAATGACAGACGCGACAGGCAGAGTCACGCTCGTGAATCGTACTTGGCGGGATATGATTCATGAGGACCCGACCGGGAAACCTCTTTTCGGTGTCACAAGCCTGCGACGATCCGGCTTAAGCGCCGAGTTCAGGAAGGTATTGCGCAAGGAACAAGTCCAGGCGGAACAGTGCCGCCTTAGGACAACCGACGGACATGATGTGATTCTCAGCGTCAAATGTGTGCCTATGGTAGGGCGTGACGGACAAGTGGAAGGCATCCTCATCATAGGTTGGGATATGACCGAGTTGGTTGAGAGGCACGAAGAACTCGCCGACGCAAAGGGGCAGTTGGCGCTTGCGCAATTAGCCGCTGGAACTATCCACGAGATAAGACTGCCGGCGGTCACGGCCTCTCTCGGCGCACGGCAGGCCGCACAAAGCCTACTCGGTCTTCTTAAGGAGGGGCGCACGTTACAGGCTATCCCTTGGCGGCACGAGGAACTCTCGTTCCTGCTCAACAGAATTGATCGAGTCTGTGAGCGGGTCGCATCCGGAGCGAAGCCATTGCCGACCGCGACAAGGGCGGCTGAGGAAAAGACAGCCGCTAGCGCAAGAGACCGTGGACTACGATTTCGCAACAACGAAATCCGTACGATAGCTCGGATTGGCTTTGCGGATCATCTCAAGGAACTGCTCTCCGTTGGGGGAGGAGAGTACGCCGGGCGGATATTCTCATACTTGGTAAGGCTTTCGTCGTTTCTCACCGCGTGCAGCGACACCATGCATAGCGCGATTCACTTGAACGAAGTTGCACGCGCCATCGAATTGCACAAGTTCATTGCCCCCAAGCGCGTCCGCATTGCCGATCTGCATGATACGATCGAGTTGGCTCTCATCATCCTGCAAGGTGAGATGGACTCCGCTTCCATTGCCATTCGGAAGAAGTACTCGAGAAGGATACCGGCTCTTAGGTGTGTGCCAGGACGTCTCGTTCAACTCTGGCGCAATATTCTCCAGAATGGCATGGAGTCGGTCCGTAGGGCAAGGCGCAGGCGTGATGGGTCCATGACGATCCAAACAAGTAAGTCAGGCTCTTGGGCAATCGTGACGATCGAGGATAACGGCGCCGGGTTTCCAAAGAGCATGGACATTCCGACGGCGGGGATGGAGCTTCCCTCCATAGCTGACGGCCGAGTGCGAGGCTACGGACTCTGGATAGCGAGAAGAATCGTGGAGGATCACGGCGGCCTCTTGAGGATAGGCGCGCCAAGGCATGCGGTTGGCACAAAAATCGTAGTGAAGCTACCTCTTCGTAGGAGGAAAAGCTTGTTCTCTGCCCACCAGTCCAAGGAGATAGAAAGATGCTCCGAATAGTTATGGTTGTAGATGACGAGCCTGGGTTTCTGAGCCGGTTCGTGGCTGCCCACGACAAGTGGTTCGCCAAGGCAAAATTGGAGGTGCAGCCTGCGGAGAGTCTTGCGAAAGCTCGACAGTTCCTGCAGACACGCGGAAATGAGGTGGAGATCGCCTTGGTGGATATCAAGCTGCCTCAGCCACAGCAGGCGGTTGACCTCCTCGCCTATCTGAAAATGACTACGCCGGCGATAAAGAGGGTGGCGATGACTGTCCATGCCCAGAAGGATGATGTGGGTAGGCTGGTCGCTGGCCGGTTGATAGACGGCTATTTCAATAAGGACTGGACGCCCCAGAGAATACGGAAAGAAATCAAGCGCGTGCTCGAAGAGCCATGCGAGCCGCCCACCCACAGACGCATAGTCGAAGCGGTGCGTCTGTGGTTAAAACAAAATCCTCAGGCGAAGAAACGGCGGATACCTACGCTGGGACGTAAGGCGAGAACCCTGGAAGAGATTGCGGGGGAAATTGAAAAGGAGACTCACTTTGGCATAAGGCAGGAACGGCTGATCTATCAGTTGGCTTGGAATCTATTTGCTGGTAAACCAAAGCCGAAGAAAGCGATCGATGTACACGAGTCGCACTGATTTCTTAGAGGACGGTCTCATGTCGCGTAGAAAACAGAAAACACCAGTCGTTTTGATCTATGCGCAGTTTCCCCCGGGTGAAGACTCTGGCGCCACACGGAGCATTGAGCCTTGGGTTCGGGAAGCGGAGGCGATTTTCGGCCATCAGCCCCAATTTGATGTGATTAGCCTTTTCGGTACAGACGCACGTCACGATAGGATTGTTCAAGTACTGAGGCGAGTCCGTAGCAGGAAAGGACTGGTAGCTTTTTATGGGGCCGGCTGTGAATGCGGGAGCGCGCTGTTCGAGGACCAAATCGCTCTTCAACGAGATGATATGCCGCTTATGCCCGCTATCGGTCTGTTGGATGCAGGCCTGCTATCCAACAAGATCGTCTATGTGGTAGCCTGTCACTCGGGCAAGCTCCTGGGGCGTTCCTTGACAGACGGCCGACACAGCACTACCTATATTGGTTATGAGGACGAAGTGTCAGCAAGCGATGAGGAGTCGGTAGACTTTGACTCGATACAGGTTCCTGGTTTCCAGGAATCAGTTAACAGTGGGTTGACTGTCCTTCACGAAGGAGGTACATGCCGTGAAGCCAGAGATCGTATTTACGATGAGTATCAATGGTGGATCGATTATTGGATGGAACGAAATGACATGCCAAAGGTGCTGACCCTTATCGGCAATCAGCAGGCCCTGTCGCTTGCCATAGGCAATCCCAGGGAATCCCTTATGTGAAGACCGACGGCCAAATGGAGGTAGGTTCCATGGCGAAAGACTGGTTGAGCAAGCTTTCTGAAGAGGACTTGGAACAGAGTCTCGATGCGGATATTCGGGCCCTTCTCAGTTGTGCGGGAAGAACGGAAGAAGACATAGAACGGGTTGCCCAAGTCATAGCGGCCCGCCCGCCACACCTTGCAGCAAGAAGGAGGAAGCGGATAGCGGCCGATTACTGGCGCAGTGTGAAAGAGGAAGTATATCTGTTGCTATGTACGGACGATGCGAAGTACTCAGCTCTTCTCGGACGGCTTACGACGACGGGACGCGTGACTGGCCCCGTTGTAATAGCTATGATCGCAACCGCAGTTTCAAAGGAACTTGGGTTCGGCACGACACTGATTACCCCTTTTGTCGTGCTTTGTTTAATAGCGGTGGTTCGGGTAGGAACGCAAGCTTGGTGCCGACTGGCCAGCAATAGTAATGAACGGGGTAATCGAGCCAGAGCTCCAGCATAGGGAAAATGTGAGATGCGTCTTGTGGACGAAAAGGTGATGCACAGAGTGTACAACCCTTCAATGGGACTTGGCGCGCGTTTAGGGAGGGCAGGCCAACAATTCGTGTGTGACTAATTCTCAGTAACGTGGAATCTGGTTTGTGATCCGGTCTGGAAGGTTGCGGAGATTACAGAAGCAAAGAGGGATGGCACGGATCTGCGGACGAACAGAGCTCCACACATTTCCTTGACTCCCCTCTAAATCAGAACGCGTTTTCTGTTTCATTGCCATTAGAATAACCAGAAAGCCAGCCCTAGATACTTCATCTGCTGTTCACCCCGTTTTGGGGCCCGATGGAAACCGGATGTTTTGACCGGAAGGTTGTTCAACGTTTGTTTTCGAGTGTTGGGAGCGTGCATTTCTCGTTGCGGCCCGACAATGCTGAGCGGGACGGAGTTTTTGCATCAACATTGCGGGCTTGGGAAACGCTTTCTTCCAATAAGGGGTAGCTGTCAGTAGCGGGCAGTTGTCGGCCCTGATTCGCCCGTTTTGGCTTGCAGAATCCCCTTGTTTGTGCCGATGTAAAGGGGTAGGATTCAGGCGAGTCCGAGAGCAATTTCATGGTTGAGAGGCCGCGACATGGCGGAGAAACTGCCGGTCATCATTGATAACCGGGGGGACAACACAGTCGTCAACGCTCTGCGCCGACTCCTGCCCAATCTCCAAAAGATGGACGTTGCCACAGGTCTCTTCGAGGTCGGGTCTTTTCTGCTGCTGGAGGACCTCTGGCGAGATTTGGCCAAGGTCCGCATCCTCATGGGTGACGAGACCACGAGGCGGACTAAACGTGAGATCATCGAGGGACTTCGAGAAGCGTCCCATAACAGCATTGAGCGAGAGAAGGAGCGAGACGATGCTCTGGAAGGTCTTCCTGCGGTTCGTGAGGCCATAGCACAGGGCCAAATCGCCGCCCGCGTGTACTCCAAGACCAGATTCCATGCGAAGTCGTATCTGATGGAATCCCACGACACCAGCCCTGTAGATTTCGCCATCGTAGGCAGCTCCAACTTCACCAAGCCGGGCCTGACGGAGAACCTGGAACTGAACCTGTTCAGTACGGACCAGGTTCACATCGACAACCTGCGCAAATGGTATGAAGAGCTTTGGGGTGAGGCGGAAGACGTTCGTGAGGAGATTCTCCAGGTCATCGAGCCGCACTTGAAGGAATATGACCCCTTCACGGTTTATGCCCGGGCGCTGTACGAGTACTTCGCCGGCCGGGAGAAGACGGAAGATGATTGGGAACTCACGGAGTCGGTCCTGTATCGCCGGTTGTCCCAGTACCAAAGGGACGGCTACCATCGCGCCCTTCAAATCGCTGACCAGTGGAATGGTGCGCTTGTCTGCGACGGCGTTGGTCTCGGCAAGACCTTCATTGGCCTAATGATCCTGGAGCGCTGCTTGCGAGAGAAGAGGCAGGCCTTGCTGGTTGTCCCCAAGTCGGCCGAACAGAGCGTGTGGAGGGCCAACATCGACAGATATTTGAAGCCGTATTATCCTCGCGCTGCCCGCCACTACATTGACTATGAACGCCACACAAGCTTTGGCTGGCCGGACGGCATAAGCCAGGAAAACCTGGACTTCTACAAGAAGAACACCGAGGTTATTCTCATCGACGAGGCCCACCATTTTCGCAACCCACGGTCCAACCGTGGCAAGTTGCTCATGGAGCTTGCCGCCGGTAAGAAGCTTTTCATGCTGACGGCGACGCCCATCAATAATTCGCTCGACGATCTCTACTATCTCATCAATTACTTCGCACAGGGCAAGAAGGACCACTTTGCGCGTATCCGCATACAGAACCTCCGAGCCCACTTCCTCGAAGCCGAAAAGCGCATGGAAGAGGAGAAGCCGGACGTGGCGGTTACGGAGACGGCCGAGGACGAGGACTTTCTCCGGACGGACGATCTGGAAGTTGTCCCGATCTCAGTTGGAGGTGCGGTGGCCACTCCAAGCTGAATCCTACGCGCTCTTGATCTTTCTGGCAACACTCTGTTCCTGATTGTGAGCCTGTAATTTGGCTTCCAGCATCCACAA
>Ga0315279_10006127_pt1 | contig 15278 bp, 9 predicted proteins | sample YL17G06_20_MG_FD_203694 | JGI IMG/M metagenome (GOLD analysis project Ga0315279, IMG submission 203694) | Sediment microbial communities from Yellowstone Lake, YNP, Wyoming, USA - YL17G06_20 | ecosystem: Environmental > Aquatic > Freshwater > Lake > Sediment | place: USA: Wyoming | collected... | reverse complement strand
GTCCCCTCCTTGGGGTCCAATGGGAGATTGGTCAGAGACCGAAATCGCCGTAGCCGCAAGAAAGAGAGGAACTGCGCCTGGAACGTTGGTGACACTTTGATCCGCACAGCGTGTTCATGGGAGAATGGCCGGCCTTCCCACCTCGCGCGAACGCCGGGTGCGACCTCATCCCTGCAAACTGAACTTGCCTTCCTGACTCTGAAGGAGTAAATTCGGCCCGGCAACTTGATTTTGACATGACCAGCCGAGCAGCAGCCATGCGGACCGTTTTCGACGCTTGCACGCCTCGATCGGACGTCCTCACGGGAGAGTTACGCGACGACATGTTCGCGGCCCAATTGGGGGACGTGATTGCAGAACGTGCCGACCCCATCTATCGAGACTCCGTCCTTTTCTTCAGCAACACCTACCCCACTGGAGGGCTGAGAACCCTTACACAGGAGGTGTTCACCAGGCTCTCGGGAAAGCCCGGCGGCAGCGCTGTTATCCGCCTGGAGACCTCATTTGGCGGCGGCAAGACGCACAACCTGATTGCGCTCTACCACTTGGCCCATAGCACGGTCCCAGCGGATGTCGCGGCGCGATTTGTGGACCCGACCCTGCTCCCTGCTGCTGGGCAGGTAATGGTGGCTGGGGTGGTCGGGTCCGATCTTGAGTTGAGCGGTCTCGACCACGGCGATGCCAAAACGCACACAGTCTGGGGCGAGATAGCCTACCGCCTAGGGGGCCACGCCGGCTACCAGCTTGTTCAGGATAGCGACGAAAGGGGAGGCCCGGCACCTGGCTGCCAGTTCATTGAGCAGATTGCACAGAAAGCTCCTGTCCTCATCATGCTTGACGAGATAGCCCGTCACCTTCGGTCGGGCCGAGCCAAGCAGGTGGTGGATTCCACACTGGCCGAACAGACGGTGGGCTTCCTGATGTCCCTTCTGGAATTCGCATCCAGCCGCGAACGCACCGCAGTCGTACTTTCGCTTGCGGGCCCGCAGGACGCTTTCGCCAAAGAGACCGAGGGTCTCCTTAAGGATCTGGCAGAGGCAAAGAGCGTGGCAGCCCGGCGCGAGCGTGTCCTCAGCCCGGCCGCAGAGAACGAACGGCCGGCCATTGTCACCCACCGGCTGTTCGAGAGCGTAGATGCTAGCGCCGCCGATGAAGTCAGCCGCGAGTACCTGGAGCACTATGCCTTGGTGGAGAGGCAGGGCGGCGAGCTTCCCGAGAAGGCGCTAAGAGGCGCCTACTCAGAGGACATCAAGATTCACTACCCGTTTCATCCGGAGCTGCTACTGACGCTCAACCGCAAGACCTCCACCATCCCCAACTTCCAGTCCACCCGAGGCGCCCTACGGCTCCTCGCCCTCACCGTCCGCCGCCTGTGGGCGGAGCGTCCGCCAAACACGTGGCTCATCCACCCGCACCACTTGGACCTATCCGATGAGTCGATTGTCAACGACCTGACGAGTCGGCTTGACCGGCCTGCCTTCCGCCAGGTTGTCGAGGCGGACATTGTGAGCCCTGTCCCGGGCTCCGTCGCTCACGCAGCGGAGATCGACCGGCAATTCACTGATGTGGGGAAGCCTCCCTACGCCCGCCGGGCCGCAACCGCTGTCTTCCTGCACAGCTTGACCCAGGGCATAGCGTCCGGTGTGGACCCGGCGGAACTGAACCTTGCCGTTCTGCAACCGGGGGACGACCCTGCCCTTGTTCGCAAGGCCGTCGACCAGTTGGTGGACTCCTGCTGGTTCTTGGAGTGGGACGGCCGGCACTACCGCTTCAAGACCGAGCCTTCGCTCAACAAGATCGTCGCTGACGAGATAGGGAGCGTTGGGCGCACGAAGGCCAAGGAGGAGCTCGACCAGCGCATCCGGTCCGTTTGGAAGAAGGGCTTTCTCCAGCCAGTGCCCTTCCCCAGCGAGGCGGCCGAAGTGGATGACGACGCGCAGGAGCCCAAAGTGGCTATCATCCACTACGACGCGGCATCGGTGCGGGCCACCGACGACGAACCGCCTGAACTGGTGCGCAAGATCTTCGACTATGCCGGGTCGCAGGCGGGGTACCGCATCTACAAGAACAACCTGATGTTCCTGGCGGCTGACCACGACCAGGTGGAGCATATGGTGGACCAGGAGCGGCGCTACCTTGCCATCGGCCGCATCGTCGGCGATGCGGATAGAATGGCCGAGTTCAATGATGAGCAACGCAAGAAGCTGCGAGCCATGCACGACGCCGCCGACCTCGAGGTCAGGATCGCCATCACCCGCGCCTACCGTCACCTCTTCTACCCCAGCGCCGACGCCCCGGAGAAGCACGGCCACCTCCAGCGCGAGACCCTTCCGGCCCAAGACCAGGGCGACGTGAAGCAGGACCAGACCCAGGTTCTGCTGCGGTTCCTGAAGGGGCTGGAGAAGGTCCTCACTGCCGACGACCCACCGCTACCGCCCGCTTTCGTGAAGGCAAAGGCCTGGACGGCGGGCCGCGAGAGCGTGACCACCGATGAGTTGCGCAAAGCCTTCGCTCAGCGCATCGGCCTCAAGATGCTGCTGGACTTGAACCAGTTGAAGGCCACCATCAAGGCAGGCGTTTCATCCGGAGCTTGGGTCTACTACGACGCCCAGGAGCAGATGGGCTACGACCGCGACTCGCCGGCGCCCCTCGTCCAGATCGGCGAGGATTTTGAGCTGTACACGCCCGCGGAGGCGGAGCGCGTGGGGATCACGATCAAGGGCCGGACCAAAGTGACCGAGGTCTGCCCCCTGTGCCACCAGGACCCCTGCGTATGTGCCGCCCCTCCTGAACGCCGCCCGCCTTCCCAGCTCCGCGCCCAGGGCGCCCCCGGCCAGGCCTTCCAGGCCATCGTTGACCAGGCCCATGACCGGGGCATCACTAGTCTCAGCCGCCTGGTCATCTCGTGCGAGGGCATGGGCAAGGAGGGCATGAAGGACATCCTGGCCATGGGTCTGGCGATCCCTCAGTTCGGCAAGGGCGAGTACAGGGTGGAGCTGAGCCTGACCGGCGAGTTTGGCCGGGAAGAGTACATCACGGCCGACTTCCGCGGCGGCTGGGACCGCTACAAGCGCCTGAAGACGGTGACCGACGCCTTCGGCCAGGAGGCGACGAAGGTCAACGTGCGCATGACGGTCACGGCCGACTTTCCGACCGCCCTGGCCCTGGAGGACGCCCAGTATCAGACCATCCGTGACGTCCTCACGAGCCTCAACATGGGCCGCCTGGAGATACATGCGGATCCCGCCGACAAGGGGGAGGCGACATGAGCGCGCGCGCCTTCTCTCTGCACGTGTTCCGGCGCAACGAGCGCGACTTCGGCGTCGCCGTGGTACAGGAGCCCCTCGGCAACCGCAACAACGGGCCCAAGGAGGCCACCGAGGTGGTCCGGGCCTGGGGCGTCCCGTTGCGGGCCATAATCGACCAGCTCCTGGAGACTCTGCGCCGCTCGGGATACAAGCCCTCCGACCTGAACCCGGCACGGCAGCAGCCCTTCAACCTGGAGGAGAGGCTGGGCGTGCGGACGGCCCTGCTTCTGATGGCGGTGAAGCCGCTCCACAGGCACCAGCGCATCGAGGAGGTGGCCGCGGGGGTCAAGGCCTTGAGCGACGAGGAGGCCTACTACTGGTACAGCAAATGCTCCGACCGCCGTAACGGCCGCAAGGCGCAGCACGCCCTGCGGGTGATGTTCTCAAAAGAGGAATAGAGTGCCTGGGCTCCTTCCGCGTATCCTCGTGGGCAGGCACTTGGTATCCTGCTGGCCCGTCAGCAGTGAGGCGTACACCCAGGTTCTAGGATTGGCAGATGCCGCGGAAGACAACTGAGGTCACAATTAGTCCGGCGGTGTTGAAATGGGCCCGCGAAACGGCAGGCTATTCGCATGAGAATGTCGCCTGGCGCCTTAATGTTACGCAAGAAAACGTTGAGACCTGGGAGACCGCAAGCCCAGCCCGGTTGACACTTCGGCAGTTGGAGGAATTGGCGCGCTTCTATCGGCGGCCGACGGCCGCCCTGCTGCTGCGCGAGGCTCCCACCGAGCCACCGTTGCCCCAGGACTTCCGCCGTCCCCTACACCGCAATGTCCCATTCTCCCCAGAGCTCAGGTTTGCCGTCAGGCGAGCCTACCGCCTACAACGGCTCATTCGGGAAATGATGGAGGCGCTGGGGCAACCTTATGCCTCGGACATTCCGCGGGCCAATTCTCAGGAGGACTCGGAGACGGTAGCCAGGGTGCTTCGGGAATCCTTTGGCATAAGCATTCGGCAACAACTAGGGTGGAAAACCTCTGGTGAAGCGTTCCGACAGTGGCGAGATGCCCTTGAGTCCCGTCGAATTCCCGTGTTTCAGGCTGATTTTCCACGGAGAGAGTCCCAGGGCTTTTCCGTTTCTGATGCTCATCCTTACGCAATAGTGGTGACCAGCCAAGACCCATTTACCGCACGGTGCTTCACGCTATTCCACGAATTCGCGCACCTTCTGCTTCGGGAGGGCGGCATATGCCTCACAGAGGAAGCTCCATCGTCAGACGGGGATAGCCTAGCCAAGACAGAATACTGGTGCCATCGGTTTGCCGAGGCCTTCCTTGTTGACGCTGACACGCTGCGGGACAGGCGCGAGACTGGCATTATTCTTAGGCGAGAGTCTGGCTATGAACAGGCATTGCGCCGCCTAGCTTCCTCTTTCGAGGTGAGCCAGCACGTTGTCCTCTTTCGCCTATGGCATCTCGGCCTGATGTCGGAGGCGCGGTTCTGGATGGAATACGGTCGCGTGCGCCAGGAAGCAGCAGCGGAAGCAGCCCAGCGACAGGCGAAGAAGAAAGAAAGCAAGGGAGGGCCCTCGCCAGCCGCGCACGTAGTACAGGAGCGAGGTCGCTTCTTTACGCGCCTGGTTCTAGAGGCGCTAGAGAGGGAGATGCTCAGTTATGCGGAGGCTATAGGTTATCTCGGTGTCAGGCTAAAGCACTTGGACGAACTTCGCCAGACGGCCTATGGCTAAGGGGCTGTGGAGAGTCAGCCGACCCGAGTTGTCTACTGCGCAGACACCAGCTCGCTGGTCAACGTCCAGCGAAAGTATCCGCTCGCCGTCTTCCCCGGTGTTTGGGACCGACTGAGCGAACTAGCCAGCGAGGGTCGGCTGGTCGCGGCTAGGGAGGTCCTTAACGAGCTGGCGCGCGGAGGGGACGACGAGATCTATCAATGGGCTAGGGAGCACAAGTTCATGTTCGAGGATCCGGACGGCGATCAGATTGAGGCGGCAAGGGAGATTGTCAACGATCAGAAATTTCAAGGACTCTTTGACATTGACAGTGAATCCCCACACGCGGATCCCTACGTCATCGCCCTGGCAGCCACCCACCAGCGCCGAGGCTCGCTCTTTCCTAGCCAATACATTGTGGTGGCCGAGGAAGTCAGGGCTCAGCCGGGTCGAAAGCCGAGAATTCCCGACGTTTGTAGTGACCCGCGCTATCAGCTCGAATGCATCAACATGCTAGAGATGTTCAAGCGGGAGGGATGGGAGTTCGTGAAGAAGGTGCCAGGGGGAACTACATGAACGCCCGCCGTCCCCGGCTCCTCATTGAGGAGTGGCTGCCCATCGAGCAGCTGGGCGCTGAGTGCATGCGTGACGCCAGCGCAGCGCAGAAGCCGCCACCTAACCGCCTCCATGTCTGGTGGGCGCGGCGGCCGCTGACAGTGAGCCGTGCCGCGGTCCTCGCTTCCCTGCTGCCCGCCTACTCCGAGGGCTGGCCGGAGGAGCTGCGCCGCCGCTTCCCCACCGAAGAGTCATACCGTCAGTGGTTCGTGCGCCTGCTGGGCATCCGGGGTGACCCCGTGGCGGGCCGGCGTCTCATCAACTATGCCAACGCGCGGGGCATCAAGCTGAAGGGGAACCCCTACGGATACGACCGGGCGTTTACGGCCGTGCCGCCCGAGGAAGAGCTTGCCCTCATGCTGGAGCTGGCGCGCTTCTCATGGGGGGCTGGCGACATCGCCGTGGCCGACCCCATGGCCGGCGGCGGGTCTATCCCTTTCGAGGCGTTGCGCTTTGGGCTCACGACCTATGCCAACGAATACAACGCGGTTGCCTCGGTCATCCTGCAGGCCACCCTCGACCATCCCGCCAGGTTCGGCCCCGCGTTGGCCGATGACATCCTCCGCTTCGGCCGGATTCTTGCCAAGCGCGTCGAGGAGCGTCTCGACAGGTTCTACCCCCGTCAGTCGAACGAGAGCATCTTCGCCTACATGTGGGCGCGAACCGTGGCCTGTCCGGACACCGGGAAGCTGGTGCCCCTGAGCCCGAACTGGTGGCTGCACAAGCCCAAGGACTCCCCCGTCGCCCAGTGGATAGGCGTCCGTCTCATTGCAGACGAGGGCGACGAGCAGTGCCGGTTCGAGATTGTCCGCGGTCGGGAGTGTCAGGCGGCCCACCCGGAAGTAGGCACGGTGAAGAGAAGTGTTGGGCGGTGGAAGGGCAACTCTATCGACGGCGACTACATCAAGCAGGAGGCTCAGGCGGGTCGCATGGGCCAGCAGCTCTACGCCCTGGGTATGCAAACCGCCCGCGGCCGCGACTTCCGCGCCCCCACTCAGGTCGACATTGATGCGGCGCAGGCCGCCGCCGAGGAGTTGGCCGCTCGTTTCCCCCGCTGGGAGCGGGAGGGCGTGATCCCGACCGAGCCCTATCCCGCCAACACGAATGACCCGCGCCCCCTGCTTTACGGCATGGCCCGCTGGTGCGACATGTTCTCGCCCCGTCAGCTCCTGGCCCTGGGCACCTGCGTGGAGGCCTTGCGAGAGGTGCAGGAAGAGATCTGCCGCGAGCTCCCGGCGGACCGCGCCCAGGCAGTCCTCACATACCTGGGGTTTGCGCTCGACAAAGCATGCGATCGCAACTCTTACATGGCGCGATGGATTGTCCAGCGGGACATCATTGCCAACACCTTCGATCGCCATGACTTCTCCTTCAAGTGGAGTTACGCCGAGTTTGATGCCGCTCACAATCTCGTGCCCTGGACCATCGACCAGGTCGTGGACGCCTATGCTGGGATGGCTCATCTGGCGGAGTCTGCCAATCTACCCCTCTTCTCCGGCAACGGGCCGCGTCCCGTGGAGCGCCTGACGGTGGAGAACCGCAACGCCGCCTCCCTTCCAAGCCTGGCCACGGGCTCTGTCCACCTCGTGTGTGTGGACCCGCCCTATTACGCCAACGTGATGTACGCCGAGCTCAGCAACTTCTTCTACGTCTGGCAGAAGCGCACCATCGGCCACCTCTACCCGGACTGGTTCAAGACGGAGCTGGTGGAGCCGGACGAGGAGGCAGTGTCCAATCCGGCCCGCTTCGCCGCCCTGGGCAGACAGAAGAAGAAGCTGGCGGAGGAGGACTACCGGCGTAAAATGGCCGCCTGCTTCCGCGAGATGCACCGCATCCTCCGCGACGACGGCGTCCTCACCGTCATGTTCACCCACAAACGGGTGGACGCCTGGGACGCCCTGGGCACCGCCCTGATAGAGGCCGGCTTTCTGGTAGAGGCGTCGTGGCCCATCACCACGGAGTTTAAGCACAGCCTTCACCAGGCGAAGAAGAATGCTGCTGAGAGCACCATCCTTCTGGTCTGCCGCAAGCGGCTAGCAGCGGGTGAGCCAGTCTGGTGGGATGACATCCGCGGCCGTGTGCGCCAGGTAGCCCGGGAGAAGGCGCAAGAGTTCGAGAAGATGGGGATTCGTGGCGTGGACCTCTACATCAGTACCTTCGGCCCCGCCCTCTCCGTCACATCCGAGAGCTGGCCCGTCCTCACGACCGAGCTGGACGAGAGGACGGGCGAGCCCAAGCCGCTGCGGCCGGAGGTGGCCCTGGACCTGGCCCGCGCCGAGGTCCTCGCCTTGCGAAAGCAAGGACTGCTGGCCGGCCGCGCCGTCCGGTTCGACGACGTCACCGACTGGTACCTCATGGCCTGGGACGCCTTCAAGGCAATCGAGTTCCCGGCGGACGAAGCAAGGAAGCTGGCCCTGGCCGTGGGCATCGACCTGGAGAGGGACCTGGTGGCGAGGCGGGTGGTGGGCAAGAAGCAGAGCACCGTCGTCCTCCAGCGGCCCGTGGAGCGGCGGCGCAAGGGCCACGTAGACCCGGAGGCCGAGGAGTTTGAGGTGTGGCTGGATGCTCTGCATACGGCCATGATGGTCTACGAAGAAGACGGTGCCCCTGCCTGCCAGCGTTTCCTCAACGGCGCTGGCCTGGCGGCCGACGGCACGTTCAAGGCGCTCGTCCAGGCCACCATCAACGTCATCCCGCGCACCCGTGAGAAGGGCAAGTTCGTCCGGCCCGAGGCTGGCGTCTTGGAGAACATGCGCCTGGCCTTCTTCCCCGATGTGGAGCCGCCAGCGGAGGAGCCCGAGCCGGAGCTGGAGGGCATCCAGACACGGCTCCTCCCCTCCGACGAAGAGGAGCTCGGAGAGCCGGAGGAGGAAGAAGAAGAAGAAGAGGAGGACGGTGAGGAGGAGTGATGCCCTCCACCCTGCGCGAGTGCTCCTTCAAGATCTCCTACGGCCCCGCTGACGACCGGCTGAACGATTTCTACGTGCCGGCGCTGTCCGTCTCTGTGCGCTACGACAGAGCCGCCGGCTTCTTCTCCAGCACCGCCCTTTCGGTGGCCGCGCAGGGCATCGCCAGGCTCATCCAGAACGGGGGGCGCATGCGCCTGCTGGTGGGTGCTGAGCTCTCAGAAGATGACGTAGAGGCGATTCGAAAGGGGACCGAGCTGGCTGAGCGGCTCTCGGAGCGGCTGCTCGCCTCGCTGACCGACCCGGTAGACGAGCTCCAGCAGCGTCGGCTGGAGGCCCTGGCCTGGATGGTGGCCGACGGCACCCTAGACATGAAGGTCGTGCTGCCAAAGGGCCCGGATGGGCGTCCTCTGCCCGCCGACCAGGCCGCCGACTACTACCACCCGAAGGAGGGCATCTTCACCGACGCGGCCGGCGACCAAGTGGCCTTCAGCGGCAGCGTGAATGAGAGCCGTACCGCCTGGCAGAACAATTACGAGCAGTTTGCCGTCTACAAGTCGTGGGACGCCAGCCGCCCGTACCTGATGCAAGCCGTCTATCGCTTCGAGCGGCTGTGGCAGGGCCAGGAGCGGGACTGGGTCGCCGTGACGGTGCCGGAGGCCGTACGGCAGCACCTCGTGCGCTACCGACCGTCTGAGGCCCCAAGATACGACCCACTTGAGAGGGTGCCAACGCGCGTCAGAGAGGGCGAAGTGGAGTATCGCCCCCGCTTCAGGCCTTCCCAGCGAGAGCGCATCATCTTCCAGTTCCTGCGCGACGCCCCCTACCTCTTCAACGCCGGCGACCTCAGCACCGCCACCAGCGCCGTCGAGCCGTGGCCTCACCAACGCCGGGTGGTTGAGGACGTGGTGAGCCGTTTCCCGGAATCGTTCCTGCTCTGCGACGAGGTCGGCCTGGGCAAGACCATCGAGGCCGGGCTCATCCTGCGCCAGCTCTGGCTTACCGGCCGCGTCAGGCGGTGTCTCTTGCTCGTGCCGAAGAGCATCGCCCGGCAGTGGCAGGAAGAGCTGTACGAGAAGTTCGTGTTGAACATCCCCTTCTACGATGGCTTCCGACTGACGGACTACTTCGAGCGCGAGGTGCCGGTTTCGACATCGAACCCGTGGGATGCGGCGCCCCTCATGCTGGCTTCTAGTCAGTTGGCCAAGCGGCGCGAGCGGCGGCAGGACCTGATTGCTGCGGAGCCCTGGGACCTCGTCATCGTGGACGAGGCGCACCATGCGCGCCGGCGGGAGTTCTTGAGTGACCGCTACCGGCCGAATCGACTCCTGGAACTCCTAACGGCGCTCAAGGACCGGACGCGCTGCTTGCTCTTCCTGACCGCCACGCCGATGCAGATCTCGCCTGTCGAGGTGTGGGACCTGCTGAAGCTGCTCGGCCTGGGCGGAAGGTGGGGCGCCGGCGACCGCAACTTCCTTCGCTTCTTCGAAGAGCTGCGCAAGCCCGACGGTGAGCGTGACTGGGCCTTCCTGTCCGACCTGTATCGGGACTACCTAGAGAGCGGCGGGCGCCTGGACACCCGTTTCGCCGAGGCCGCCCAGGCGCGACTAGGGCCGGTCGAATGGCAGGCGCTGGCCAGCTCGCTGGCCTCGGGCGACGGGGCCTCCCCGATTAGGCGTCTCTCAGACAGCGCTCGTGCCGTCGCCGCGGAGCTGCTTCGTAGGCACACACCTCTTCAAACGTTCTTGCACCGGAACACGAGGTCGCTCCTTCGGCGCTACCAGGAGCTGGGCCTCCTGAGGGAGAAGGTCCCCTTCCGCCACCCGGAACCCGTCTGGATAACTATGCGACCGGACGAGCGAACCCTCTACGACCGGGTTGAGGAATACATAAGCCACTTCTACGAGCGCTATGAGAGGGAGCGCAAGGGGCTGGGCTTTGTCATGACCGTGTACCGTCGAAGGCTCACGAGCAGCTTCTATGCTCTCGAGCAGAGCCTCAGGCGGCGGCTGGCCTTTCTCCGCGGCGAAGGAGAGCAGGCGGGCCTGGACGATGACGACCTAGAGCAGGCGGACCTCAACGAAGACGTTGCCGAGGACTTGGAGGGCGTCGACCGCGGCCTCTTCAGGGCTGAGGCTACTTATGTGGAGGACTTTCTGCACGAGTTGGGCCACTTGCAGGGCGACTCCAAGTTCGAACGCCTCTGTGCTGACCTGACGCGCATCTTCCAGAAGCGGGAGACGGTGGTCCTCTTCACGCAGTACACAGACACGATGGACTACCTCCGAGACAAGCTGCGCGATGTGTATGGAGCGCGGGTGGCTTGCTACTCCGGTCGGGGCGGCGAGTACTGGAACGGCCTGGCGTGGATTGAGACCACCAAGGAGCTGATTAAGAACCAGTTCCGGGAGGGCACCATCAAGGTGCTGGTTTGCACGGAGGCGGCGAGCGAAGGGCTGAACCTTCAGACCTGCGGTGTTCTCATCAACTACGACATGCCCTGGAACCCCATGCGTGTCGAGCAGCGTATCGGTCGAATCGATCGTATCGGCCAGGTACATGACGATGTGTGGGTGAGCCATTACTTCTATGAAGACACCGTCGAAGCAATCGTCTACGGCAGACTGGCAGACCGCATAGGTTGGTTTGAGACAGTTGTCGGTGAGCTTCAGCCCATCCTCGCGCGGGTTGGTCGCGTTATCGAGCGGCTAGCTATCACTAGCCGGCAGGAGCGGGAACGGCGCCTGGATGAGGAGCTGGCCTCGCTCAGACAAGACATAGAGGCACGTGGGCTTGCTGACCTAGATCTTGACCGGTATACCGCGGCCGAGCCCAGTGCTCCACGGCCTTCGAGGACGCCGGTTTCGCTCTCAGATCTTGAGCAGGTACTCTGCAACTCGGAGGCACTAGGCGGGAGCTTCCGGCATCACCCGTCGATAGAGGGGGCCTATTTGCTGTCTTGGGAAGGCACTGAGCAGCCCGTCACCTTCAGGCGAGACGTGTTCGAGCAGCACCCTATCACGATGCGTCTCCTCAGCTACGGCGATGAGGTCTTCACGTCTCTCTTGGAGAGCGTCGAGACGCCCGAGGAGGGTGCTGAGGGGCCGGTATGCAGAGCGCGGGCCGAGGTCAACACAGTCCAGGTGACGGGCTTCTTCACCCAGGAGGAGGGACACGCCCAGCCTGTTGAGAGCATCTCGAACCTGTCGACGCTGACGGATTGGCGCGATGCTCTTCAGCCTACTGAGATCGAGGAGGCCCGAAGAGCGACAGAAGATGCAGCCAGTGAATCCAGGGATCGAGTCGTGGCTGTGCAGCGGAGAAAACGCAGCGCGGCCTACAAGGCACTTGAGGAGGAAGGTCGCCAAACCCTGCTAAGGGCTGCGTACATCGAGCTAGCTCTCTCTCAGAGGCCTGAGCTGGGCGCAGAGCCCGCTGTTCCGGAGTTCTCAGTCGAAGCGGTGCGACGGTTAGCGCGACACCGCTACCCGTTTGCCGGCCTCCTGGCGCTGGTGCCGTTGGACGGCCTTCGGCCGTCGCCAGCCGATCCTGAGTACCTGCAGCTACGAGGTGCTTCCCCAGAGAGCCTACGCGGCAAGTTTGAAGCAGAGAAGCAGCGGGCGGCGTCTGTCCTTCGCGAACTGGCTCGCTGGCAAGAGGAAGCTACTACGCCCCGAGAGCCGCGAAGCTCGGTTCAAGTGTACATCGTGACCACTGCCTAAGCACACGGCATTTGGCGTGCGGGCGAGCGCTGGGACGCCTGAACGGCGGCCAGTGGAGGATACATGAACCCGCAGTGCACCTCTAAACTTGCCGCAGGAGGTGCACATGGAAACCTACATTGGAGTGGACTACCACTTGTCGTACTCGTACATGACGGTGATGGACCAGACCGGCCGCATTCGCGCCCGCGGGCGGGTGGCCAATGACCGGGAGGCGGTGGAAGAGTTCTTGAACCGAAGTCGCAATGGCGGTCGAAGGGCCGCCGTGATGGAGGCGACGAGGAACTGGACGGTGATGTACGACCTTCTGGAGGAGTTGGTGGGAGAGGTTCACCTCGCTCACCCCCTGAAGGTCAAGGCCATTGCTGAGGCTAGGATCAAGACGGACAAGATCGACTCCGAGGTGTTGGCCCACCTCTTGCGCTGCGACCTTCTGCCTGAGGCCCACGTGCCCGGCGAAGCCGCGCGTGTTGCCCGCAACGTGTTACGGCAGCGGATGTTCTTCGTGCGGGTCCGGACGATGGTTAAGAATCGCATTCGGGGCCTCCTAGACCGCTACCCGGAGCTGGCCAGGTCCCGTCCATGCAAGCACCTCTTCTGCAAGGAGGGCCTGGTGTGGCTCAAGGGAGTTTCCTTGAAGGCAGAGGACCAACGCCTGCTAGCTGAGGAACTGGAGCTCTATGCGACTCTCGAGCGGCGCATCGAACGTAGTAATGGGATCGTGCAGAAGCTGGCCGAGGGAGACGAAAGGGTCAAGCTTCTACAGACCATCCCGGGGATCGCGGAGTTCTTCGGAGTCCTGATAGCCCATGAGGTGGACGACGTCAGTCGCTTCTCCAATGAGAAGAAGTTCTTTAGCTACATTGGCATTGTTCCGTCCACCCATTCCTCCGGCGGAAGAACCTACCATGGCCGGCTGACTAAGCAGGGGAACAAGTACCTGCGCTGGGCCTTCGTGGAGGCCGTCTGGCCAGCGGTCCGCGCTGACCCCGAGTTAGCCGCCTACTACAGCCGAATCAAGGTGAGATCCGGCCCTAACCCGGCGAAGATCGCCACCGCCAGGCGTCTCGCCACCATCGCTTACCGGGTCCTGAGTCAGCGCAGGCCTTACTATTTCAGTCGTGGCCGTTCCCGGGCTGCCCTCGGATAACCTGGGTGGGCTTCAACAAGAAGCCGCACCGCCAATGGAGGATAGGGGGCCTGGGAGCTGGCCGAATGTAACGATGTGTTCTCCCAAGCTGGGAGACCGATGGGAGGTTGGTCACAGACCCGATCCGAGGCGGTGAAAGGCAACAAGGAGGACCAACAAAGAGAGCCGGCTTATCCCACGATCTTGACGCGCACTGCGTGTTCATGGGAGGTTATCTACGATCGCAAGCGTGAGGCCCGACCACCGGCGCATCAGTCCGCAGGCCGGAAGAAGGCGGTATCCACGCCGTATAGCTCGGCGAAAGCCAAGAGCTCCACGAAATCCACTCGACGCTCCCCGCTTTCGCACTTGGAAAGAAAAGACTGGGGCTTCCCCAACCGGCGCGCTGCCTCCGCCTGCGTGAGGCCGGCCAGGTGTCGCGCCTCCCGGAGGCGGGCCAGGAAGCGCCGGTACCTTTCCCGATACTCCCGCTGGTTCAACAACTAAACGCCCCTTTGTTTACATCTAGGATTATTGGGAGGCGCTTGCCGATATCCCAAAACAGGATATAATTAGGCGCAGGTGGTCTTGGCCGGCGCCTAAGGTGGTCTAGCCAGCGTCAACGCTTGCTGGGCGCTCGTTCGCGTGGCGGGAAGGAGGAATAATGCAGGAATCAGAGTGGACACGGAGCAGATTGAATGCGCCACACCCAGCCAAGTTTTTCGGTCCTGACACAGAGAGACTCTTTGAAAGCCTCTCTTTGGAGAACATTCTTGCATCGCTGGAGGGGCAGTTTGACCCGGAGGTTGTTGAGCTTGCCAAGGAGTACCTGGCTAAGGCGGAGGCCCAATTGGCCGCTGAGAGAACTGCCAAGAAGCGTAAGTCCAGAAGGTCCAGGGCTTCTCGAATGACATAGGGGGACAGGCTCGCCGACCGCAATACGACGGGCTACGGCGCAACAGGCAGACTATTGGAGGTGGACCAGACGCGCCTCGCCACCCGGGTCGTCTACGAGATCGCGAAGAACCTGCTGGATGCCCTCAACAACCGGAAGATCATCCCGTAGGCTCATCGAGCGGACGGGGGGCAGCAGCTGGAGGCGTAAGCCTCCCGCTGCGTTGGTGTGACAGCAACGCTGACAGCAACCTGGGCGGACGCGGACGGACATTGTGGGACAGATCGGCTGTCAAGTGAATCTGAGAGCCACCGTCGACGAACCACCACGGACGTTGTCGGAGGCGTCTCGTCGAACTTCAAAACCGTTGCGGGGCGGTCAGCGCCGTCCTGGGTGGGTTCGACTCCCTCCCACTCCCGCCACTATCTTGAATACCGAGGTCCTGGTAGGGCGACCCAGGGCTAGCCTCTCCTCGGCTGCCGAGCCGTTCCACTACAAAGTCAAGCACCCTTGAGCGCGGGCTGGTGGCGGGGACGCGCCCAAGGGTGCTTGAGAACGAAGGTTAGCTTGAGGGAGGCGGCGGGTCTAACCTGGCTCTCGTCTCTCCCTCTGGTACTACGCTCGCCGGTCAGATGTGGATTGCAGCCCAACCGAGAGCCGGGGCCGAACCCGGGGCGGCCAACGCCCACCGGCGGGCCTGTCCAGGCGACAACTCGGGGGTGCGACGACCGGCCTGAAGACTGCCCACGGTAATCCAATGTGGACTGAGAAGGGTACGCTACCGAACGAGTACTAGCTTGACCCTGGAAGGGCAGTTGACTACAATTTGTGATGCTTATCTGGGTATCTCAGCGTGGGTCACCCCGCGTCCCGAGAGGAGGGGGACGTATTGGCTGAGGTTATCGTTGGCGAGAACGAGACCTTCGAGGCGGCCCTGAAGCGCTTCAGCAAGAAGGTTCAGCAGGACGGAATCCTGGCCGAGGCGCGCCGCCGCGAACACTACGAGAAGCCCAGCGTCAAGCGCAAGAAGAAGGAAG